>OGCG01000487.1_pt1 | contig 24387 bp, 23 predicted proteins | sample 1570061 | NCBI WGS metagenome assembly OGCG01 (sample SAMN06268698, study PRJEB24515) | hot springs metagenome | isolation source: Joseph's Coat, Yellowstone National Park, Washington, USA | place: USA:Joseph's Coat, Yellowstone National Park, Washington, USA
TGTATCACAGTGCTGCTTCTGCATCCGCTCGCTTGACCCACGGCTAAAGCCGTGGGCTTGCGCTCGCATGTCGGTCAGATGATCTCCTAGCGGCCTCCAGTCCGGCCTCGCCTAGATAGCAAGCCACCTCCTCTTCGAGTGCCGAGACCACCTGCGACGCTTCCAGGCAGGAGAGGCCGGTCGAGTTTTGTTCCAACGCCAACTCGAGAGCTTGGCGCAGCTCCTCGGCCGGGGCCAAAAGCCATGCCATCTCCCTCTTGCGAAGCACCAGGACCAAGGCGGTATGAAACAGAGCACCCTGGCGACTTCTGCGCTGGGATATCCCCACTACCTTCTTGCCACCCCAGGACACTTCCCCCGGCCCGATCCCAGCAAAGCAGGCAAGAGACGCCATCTCCGGCGAGACAATGGGCCCCTCGTGGAGAGAGAGCTCCTCCAGCCCAAGCCGCGAGAGGACCCGCATCCATAGTTCCCCTGCCCAAGCAGCAGCAGCCCGCACGTCGGAAATTGAGAGCCGGTTTTGTGTGGGCACCCAGATGTCGACCCAAACCAGCTCTCCCGGGACTACCAGAACCGAGCCTCCGCCGCTTCTTCGTCTCACCATCGCATAGCCGCGCTCCAAGAGACGATCGTGGAGCCCTTCTGGCACGCTCTGAGAGCTTCCCAGCACCAAGGCCCGATTCGAGGGCTCACAGCATCTAACCACTAGCTCGTCGTCACCAGACCAAGCTCGATGCAGCTGCTCCACACTGCCTTGCAGCCGCTCAAGACGCCAGCTCACACTGGCCCCAGCCTTACGCTGCCCATTGAGACAGATATGGGAGCCAGATGGGGTCTAGGTGGTCCAACCCAATCGTCCAACGCGGACCCTGGGGAGCCCTTGGCACCACGCGCAGCGTCCACCCCAGCTCGGAAAGGAGGTGGTTGGCCTTGCGAAGATTGTGCAGCTTGCAAGCAGCTACGACATTCTCCCAGGTGTGCTGGCCGCCCCGGCTCCTTGGCACAACGTGATCTATGGTCTCCGCCCGATTTCCGCAGTAGGCACACGAATAGTTGTCACGCTGCATAACTGCACGCCTCGTGAGCGGAACCCTTCCCAAATAGGGCACGTGCACGTAGTAGGTCAGACGTATCACCGCGGGCAGGAGCAACTCTTGCTGCATGGAGCGAACAACTCGCCCCTCGGGATCCACCTCGAGTGTTTCCGCCTTGTCTGCCAGGACAAGACCCACGGCTCGTCGCCACGAAACTGCGGCCAACGGCTCGTAGCTTGCGTTCAGCAGTAGCACCCGCCGCACTGACTACTCCTTGGCACGGGGTGGCACACCCAGGCGGCTGTCCTTCGCACCCACCACGACCTGCGGGCCAGTAGACCACCTACAGGTCGATCTACAGGTGGAACGCAAGGCACGATAGAAAATTTAGCGCACGAAATCTCTCATGCGACTACACCACTCCAACCAAGCCAGCAGGTCATCAACCACAAAGCAATCATCGCAACCGTAAGCAGTCTCAATGCGCATCCTCGAATATCTCCTGAGGCGCGCCCGGCCTTCTCTCGACACCAAGGCAGCCGACATCCAACCCAGCCACATTGCAGCCGGCATCCAAAGTCTCGGCCGAAGGGCCAAGCCCCACAGGAACCTGACCAATTCCCCTCTCCGGCCCGTCCCGGTGCCGCTCGGATCGAGCTGAGCCGCTGCGGAGCTTCTCACTTGCCCGGCCCGCCGAGAAGTTCCTCGCCCAAACCTCGCCATCCGACAGCTGCCGCCCCGACCATGGGACCCAGCGCGCCTAGGCCTCCTGGGATGATCCTCGCATGCGCAGAGTGCTCAAGGCGCGCATTTTCACTGAGAGACCGGTTCGCAGCCTCGAAGAACGCGTCGCCATATCCGAGCGCCACCGAACCGGCCACAACTATCAAGTCGAGGTCGCAAAGGCTCGCAACGGAGGCAACGCCCAATCCGACTAACCGCCCAGTGCGCTCAATGATCTCCGGCCCTGCCTCTGCGGGAGGCCGCCCCGTGATCGCCTGGATCGCGATCCCTGAGGCTTCCGCCTCCAGGCAGCCATGCGCACCACATCCACAGAGCCTTCCTCCAGGAACCACTATTACATGCCCCACGTGGCCAGCATTGCCGGTACGACCTTCCACGAGGCGGCCATCCAACACCAGCCCACCGCCGACCCCTGTCGAGACCACCATGGCTAGGAAGTTGTCTACCCCCCTAGCTGCCCCGAGCCATCCCTCGGCAAGGGCGAGTGCCTTAGTGTCGAGGTCCAAGTAAGTGGGCAACCCAAAGTACTCCCGCACTCGCTCCCTCAGCGGGAAGTACCTCCATTGAGGCAGGTTGAGCGGGCTAACCGCGGCGCCGTCGTGCACGGGCCCGGCGCTTCCGATCCCTATAGCCGCAATGTGCTCGCCAGCCTGGCTGACAGCGGTATCACTTGCCTCCACCACACAGCTAAATAGGTCCTCGGCACTCCCATGGCCCGGAAGCGTGCGCGAGACGGATGCGACGACCTTGCCGTCCCTAGCCACCACCCCGGCTGCCACCTTCGTGGCGCCCAAATCGATAGCCAAACAGAAATTCAATCCGAACGCCTAAACCGCCTAGCCAGCCAACGCCATGAGCCCCCTTTACTTCCCTTGGAGCTAGGCGGGCTAAAACCATCATCAGCCTGGTCAGTGGGAGCAGCCCGCAGCATAACGCTCACGTTCTTCTCCAGACCCAAGGCTGCCACAACCATTATGACGATACCCGCCACAGCCCCGAAAGCGGAGAGGACGAAAGTACCTCCCAACACTGCCACTCCGACTAGGAAGCCGAGAGCGTAACGAATGGCGTGCTTCTTTGCCTCGGCATAAGTCACGCCGCCTCTGACTCGTTCTACGAGCAGGGGGTCCTGCTCGTAGAATCGCTGTTCAATCTGCCGGAGAATCCTCTGCTCATGTTCTGAGAGCGGCATCTTCGGTCCTCGCAGGTCGTCTCCTTCTAGATGATCCCACATCCGGGCTCGGCGGACAATGCATCATGCCAAGTTCCACCACCTACGGGGCCTTCAAGAGGGCCTCCCTGGCCAGCCTCAAGGCGGAGTCGTCCACGTCTAAGTGAGTGACCAGTCGCACCACTGCCGGCGCAATGGTGCCGGCTAGCACCCCCCAACTACGAAGATGCTCGAGCAGAAGGGGGGCATTGGGGTGCCTGAACACCACGATGTTGGTGACTGGCCTGGTCACGAGCGCCCCTGGCCAGCGCTCCTCAATTGCGTCCGCCAATATGGAAGCCCTGCGGTGATCCTCGGCCAAGTGCTCCACCGACGCAAGCGCCACGAGCCCTGCCGCCGCCAGTACTCCAGCCTGGCGCATGCCTCCGCCCAAAATGAAGCGCTCTTCCCTCGCTTGAGCCATGACCTCGCGGGGGCCAGCCAGCACCGACCCCACTGGAGCACCAAGCCCCTTCGAAAGACAGAACATTGCTGTCGTAGCTACGGCTGCTCTAGCAGAAGCAGGGACCCCGGTCGCAATCTGGGAGTTGAAGATCCGGGCTCCATCCATGTGGATTGGCAGGCCTTGGGCCGCCTTGGCCAACTCCAAAAGGCGCTCGAGCGGCCAGGGCCTTCCCCCCGATGCCATGTGGGTGTCCTCCACAAACACCGCGCTCACCGGAGGTTGGTGGTGGTAAGCCCCCTGAACAGCTTCCTCCACCTCCGCCGGATCCAATACGCCCTCTTGATCGTCTAACTCACGGATCTGCACGCCCGCATTGCGAGCCGCGCCGGCGTGCTCGTAAGCAGCCACATGGGACCTCCGCCCTGCAACCACGGCGGTCCCGGGCCGTCCCAAAAGCCGCAGAGCAATCTGGTTTGCCATGGTTCCGGAACAGACGAAGACCGCCGCCTCCTTCCCAAGGAGGGTTGCCGCCTCCTCCTCCAAGGCCCTGACCGTTGGATCCTCTCCGTAGCCATCGTCTCCCACCTCGGCGGTGGCCATAGCCCGCCTCATCTCTTCGCTCGGCCGGGTTACCGTGTCCGAGCGCAGGTCGACGAATCGATCCACGAGCCCACCCTAGGCCCCAGGACAGCCAACCAAGCCGGGCGCCGCCGAGGCATACATGCGGCTATTTGCCCTGCGACCCGTAAGGTCTTCGGCGTGGCAGGTACTCAACCAGATCTCGACGAACCCCTGCTGGATCAACTCGCAGAGCTCGCCCTCCAAACTGCAGCCGAGGCAGGCAAGCTGCTTCGTGAAAGCCTAGGCGAGGCCCGAAAGTCCATCTCCACCAAGTCCACGCCCACCGACATGGTCACCGAAGTCGATCGTGCCAGTGAGAGCCTGATCTTGGAAAGGCTTCGCGCCGCCAGGCCCGAGGATGGCGTGCTCGCCGAAGAGGGTGACGCCACCCGGGGAAGGAGCGGAATCGTCTGGCTGGTGGATCCCCTAGATGGCACCACCAACTACATCTACCGGCGCAGCCCCTTTGCCGTCTCATTAGCGGCCGCCACTCGGCTCTCGCTGGAGGAGACCTCCTCGGGGACCCGGTATCGCTACAGGACTCAGGTGGGGGTCGTCTATGACCCCATTCTCGAGCGAAGATGGGTCGCAATTAGAGGCCGAGGTGCCTGGGTCGGAGGGCGAAGGATCGTGCGGCCCAAGGGGCCGCAGTTGGCCTCTGCACTGGTGGGAACGGGCTTTTCGTACCACTCGGTCGCCCGCGCCGCCCAGGCGAGAATTCTGGCGACCGTCCTACCGCGGGTCCGGGATATTCGCCGGGCGGGATCCGCGGCAGTGGACCTCTGTGAGGTGGCAACCGGAGAGCTCGACGCGTTCTTCGAGGCGGCACTCAATCCCTGGGACAAAGCCGCAGGCGAACTGGTGGCCGCAGAAGCCGGCGCTTGGGTCGGTGAGCTCGAGCCTGCTAGCGGGGCAGCTCCCACGACAGTGGCGGCCGCCCCAGGCCTAGCCGAAGACCTGCTCGCCCTCTTGCGAGAGGCCTCTGCGGACCACGTCCCATGGCTTTGACTAAGGCCAGCCGGACCTGACCACTAAAGAGAGTGGCGGGCACGGCCAATGCAGCCGAGCTAACCCGACCGACCTAAACGCAGAATGGTTCGGCGACGTTGTGCAACAAGCCTAGGTCCAGCAGCTTCGGCTGCGACACCGCCTCTTCTAGGGGAACCCGCACGATCTCGCCACCCCTTAGAGCCACCATCGTCCCAAAGGCCCCCTCATGGACTGCGTCGATGGCAGCCACCCCAAAGCGAGTTGCGAGCACCCGGTCGAAGGCCGTGGGTGTCCCGCCCCTCTGTACATGGCCCAATACCACGGCGCGGGACTCAAAGCCCGTTCTCTTCTCCAACTCCTCTGCAAGAAGAGTTCCGATGCCCCCGAGGCGGGCATGGCCGAACTCGTCTACCTGATCCGATCTAGCCACAAGGCTTCCCTGCTTGGGAACCGCGCCCTCGGCCACCACGACCACCATCGGGAACCTCCCCCTGGCTCGTCGAGCCGCAAGAGAAGCTGCCAACTGGTCGATGTCAAAGGGCTCTTCGGGAACGAGGATGGCGGCAGCTCCTCCCGCAATACCTGAATAAGTCGCTATCCAGCCCGCCTCTCTCCCCATTACCTCACATACGATCACCCGGTCATGGCTCAAGGCAGTGGTCCTGAGTCGGTCGATGCACTCCGTCGCGATCTGGACCGCCGTGTGGAATCCGAACGTGACCTCTGTCGCGCCCAGGTCGTTGTCGATCGTCTTTGGTACCCCCACCACTGCCAGCCCCTCCCCAGCGAGTTTGAGGGCAACCCCCAAAGTGTCGTCTCCGCCAATGGCCACCAACGCATCTAGACCCGCGGCCTCGAAGTTGCGAGCGACAGCCGCGGCTCCGTCGGGGCTCTTGTAGGGGTTCGTCCTTGAGGTTCCGAGAATGGTACCGCCCTCGAATAAGATTCCCTCGCAGCTCTCTGCATCGAGAGGGCGACTGTTGCCCTCGATGATTCCCTTCCATCCATCTAGGAAACCAAGGAACTCATCCCCCCAGACCTTGGATCCCTTGACGACAACGCCCCTGATAACGGCGTTCAATCCAGGGCAGTCCCCCCCACCTGTGAGCAAGCCGATACGCACTTCGACCTCCGCCTATGCAACTTGAAGCCGGAAAAGAACATGGAGGCGGCCCCAGCCTCCTTGGGCCAAGCGACCCTGGAGGAGCTATACGGACTGGCCGGCCCGCCAATTGACCAATCCTAGCTATGCGGGGGAAGCTGTCTGCTTGGGTGGAGTGTCCTTGGTGAGGAGCGAAAGCTCGGCTTGAAAGTCCCCTGCGGCGTTGAAGCTCTTATAGACGCTGGCAAAGCGCATATAGGCCACCTCGTCCAGCACTCTCAGCCGCTCCAGAACTTCCCGTCCGATTCGCTCTGAGCTCACCTCACTGCCCAGGATTCGCACTGCCTCCTCAACCTCGCTCGCCAAAGCCGAGATCGCCTCCTCGGAAATCCCGCGGTTCTTCGCGGCGGCAAGCACTCCTCGCACCACTTTGGCGCGCTCGAAGGGCTCCTTCCTTCCGGAACGCTTCAGAACAAAAAGGGGTACTTCCTCCACCCGCTCATATGTGGTGAATCTCCGACCGCATGAAGAGCACTCCCTCCGGCGCCGAATGGCCGCTCCATCCTCCGCCAAGCGAGAGTCGACTACCCGGTCCTCGAGCTCCGAGCACCACGGACAGCGCACACGAGCAACTTAGCCTACGAAAAGGCTTCGACGAATGCACCCATTCCAACCCTTCAGACCAAAGAGGAGTCCAGATAGGCTCGCAGGTGCAATTCGGCTAGCTAACCCCCAAGCTCCTCGGGAGCATATAGAGGCCAAAGCCGATGATGACGACGCAAAGCCCAGTGGCTACCACTCGGTAGGCCCCGCTACCCCGGTAGGCGGCAGGAAGCACTTTTGCTTCCAAGGCAAGCAGAAAGCCGAGCACCACCGGGAGTAAAAGGGCATTCATGACCTCCACGTCGATGACCAAGTGCACGAGGTTCACGCTTGCCAACACCAAAGCGGCCCCGAGCACGTGAGCCAGGGCATAGGCGACGTAGAACTTGGCCGAGCGGCGACTGGGCCTCTCGTTTAGGGTGTGCTCCCAGCCGAAAACTTCAGCAAGTCCCCAAGCCCCAGCAAGAGACGCTACCAAAGCAGCGACCAGTGCCGCTCCGAGCACGGCTGCGCCTAGCAGCACCCGCGATCCCAATGAGCCCAAGAAGGGACGAAGCGCGCCTGACAACTGTCCTACTGTGTTGAGGACTTCGCCTGGATGCGCGGCCCCGACGGTGGCTGCGAAGGCTATCACCACGGCCACCATCACGCCTTGAGTAACGACAGCCCCAATTGCTGTGTCCCACCGCTCAGCGGTGATGTCTCTTGGGCCAATCCGCCGCTGTACAACGGCTCCCTGCTGGAAGAAGATCATCCACGGCATGATCACTGCCCCCACATTTGCCGCCAGCAGCGTGAGATATGACCCGTTGCCGAAAGGAATATGGCCAAGCCCCCTCGCCAAAGCCGCAATCTTCGGGTGGGCCAGGACCAGCGCAGGCACGAAAGCCAGCTCTGCTAGGCCGAAGACAATCCCGATCCGCTCTGCCCTTCGGTAGCTGCCGGTAAGCGCTATCCCGATGAGCAAAGCAGTGGCCAGAGGAATCGTGACGAATCGAGATACACCAAAAAGCTCCCCTACCCCGGCCACCCCGGCGAATTCCGTAAGCAGCGCGCCAATAGCGGCAGCAAAGAGGGATGTCGCAGAGAGAGCTGCCCAGCGTCTCCCGAACCTCTCCCTGATCAGCGCCGCGTGACCCTTGCCCGTCACTGCGCCCAACCGCACGGTCATCTCTTGGACCACATAGAGGATCGGAATCAACACCAGCTGGGGAAGCACCATGCTGTAGCCGAACTCAGAGCCTGACTGGGCTGCCGTGATCAGGCTGCCTACGTCAGTGTCAGCCAACATCACCACTAGCCCAGGCCCGATTATCAGAGCCACCTGGAAAATGCGCCGAGCGATCGAGCGAGCCCTCTCCGATCGAGCCTTGCCAGCCAGCAGACAAGCCAGGTCTTCGGGTTCCTCAGGGGGTGCTCCGAGACATGAGCTTTGTCCCGGAGCCTCAAGACCCCTCAGGGCGCTCCTCCTTCGCTCGGTCGCGGTGATATTTCAAATGTTAGGTGCGCTTAATACCAAGCCTGCAGCCAGAGCCCTGCATGGCCTCCTTTCCGCTTGCCCATATGAGGCATGCGTCTATGCCTGGCCGCAGCCCGCGACGTGAGTCAGAGTACGAATTTTAATATTCGCAAATCCAAATGTTATATTTGACGGTGGCTGACCAAACAGAAGGGAGCTGCGTCGATGAAGGTGGACCTGGCAATCGTGGGCGGCGGCTCGGCTGGCTTCGCCGCTGCCATCGCTGCACGCAACCGAGGGCTCTCCGTCGCGATGGTGGAGCGATCAAAGCTCGGGGGGACTTGCGTCAACGTCGGCTGCATCCCCTCAAAGACACTGCTCGCCGCTGCCGAGGCCTATCAATCGGGTCGCAATCCCAACTTCCCCGGGATCCCCCGGATAGAGGGTCCAGCCAACTTTGGGGCAATCTCTGAAGCCATTGCAAGAGTGGTCGGCGAAGCCAGGGCAGAAAAGTACGAGGACCTGGTCACCTACTACGACTGGTCGCTTATTCGGGCGGATGCCCACTTCGAGCCCGGCCCTGTCTTGGTTGCGGGAGAAGAGCACATAGAAGCTCGCCACTACCTGATTGCAACCGGAGCATCGCCTAAGCTTCCCCCCATCCCCGGCCTAGACGAAGTCGACTACCTCACTTCCACGTCAGCCATGGCCCTGGCGCAGCTCCCCGAATCCATCCTTGTGGTAGGAGGAAACTACGTCGGGCTCGAGCTCGGGCAGGCATTCGCCCGACTGGGGAGCCGCGTGACAATTGTTGAGGCGCTGGAGCGCTTGGCCCCATTCGAGGAACCCGAGCTGTCCGCAGTAATGGAGGCGGCTCTTAGGCGAGAGGGCATAGAAATTCTGGTCGGCTCCCAGGTCGTCGCAGTTAGGCGCAGCCAGCATGGAGTTGTTGTCACGACCAGCCAGGGCGAAGAGATAACAGCCCAACACGTCCTCTTTGCCAGTGGGCGTCAGCCCGAGACGTCCCGCCTCTGCCTCGAGGCTGTAGACGTGAGGGTCAAACCGAGCGGAGCGGTGGAAGTGGACGAGGAGCTTCGCACAGCCAACGAGCGCATCTGGGCTGCGGGGGACGTGACCGGCGGCCACCAGTTCGTCTACGTTGCCGCCCGCCAAGGAGCCGTGGTCGTCGAAAACGCCTTCGAGGGCCGCCACCACCGCCTCTCCTACAGCTCCATGCCCAGAGTCACCTTCACCCATCCAAACCTGGCATCGGTGGGCCTAACGGACCTGGAGGCACAGCAGAGAGGAATCCCTTGCGCCTGCAGAGTGATTCCAGCATCGCTCCTCGCCCGGGCAGCCGCTAGCCAAGAGGCAATCGGAGTGATCAAATTGGTAGCCAACGCCGCCACCAGGCAAGTGCTCGGAATCCATTTGGCCGCCCCCAACGCAGGCGAAGTCATACTCGCTGCTTCCTATGCAATTCAGGCCAACTTGACTGTAGACCAGCTGGCGGAAGGCTGGGCTCCATACCTCACGTGGGCCGAGGGAATAAGGCTCGCGGCCCAGTCGTTCGGAGCGGATGTGAGCAAGCTTTCGTGCTGCGCTGCATGAGCGAAGAGGCTGCATGAGTAGCGAGCTCACCATCCAAGCAGACAAAACGCTTGTCCCCCGAGATCCCATGGGACGGGATCTGCTGGCCCGATTTTTCAGGGCTCTTGGGGACCCGAGTCGCCTGGCGCTTCTTGCCTTCTGTTCCGAGCGCGAGCGCACAGGCAGTGAGTGCGTAGACCACGTGGGACTCTCTCAGGGACGGGTCTCTGCGCATCTGTCCTGCTTGGTGGATTGCGGTCTACTCCAGGTGCGTAGGGCCGGCAAATTCGCCTACTTCTCGGTGGCCGACCCGCGGATAGCACAACTGGTCCAAATTGCCAGGGGCCTCGTCGCCGAACACTCCTCCTCCATAGCTGCCTGCACCAAGGTTGCGACGCCTTAGCGGGAGGAGACGAGCGCCTTTCGCCGCACCGCGGGGCAGGCATCTAGGCCGGGGAATGCTCTCAGATTGATTACAGTTGATCTTTGTTGGGATGTTCAAATTTCAATTGATCTGCTTTAGGCCAAAGGGGTCCGAGTCGTGATTGGCCTGGGCGACCGGCAAAGAACCGGCTACGCCCCATCGATCGACAATGGCCCAGTTTCCGAAGGGGAGAGTCAGCGAGGAGATTCAACTGGTCTTACGGCAAGCTGCAGGGCGCCAACCTCGCCAGGCCGACTCCACTGCCCTACGCAGTCTTCCGGGCAGATCACAGGGCGAAACACCGGGTTCCGCATGGAACGGGCGTCGAGGGTGCCCTCTGTGCGCTCGAGCAACAGTAGCGGATTGAAGGGCCCGATTCCGCCCCGGGCACACTTTCGGAAGCCGGGGCCCGTGCCTGCGGTTGCTATCAGCAAGCCCACCGACCTGCGTTCTACGCCAGATTATGGAGTGCCCGAGCAGCCGCATTGGCTAAAGGTGGCGCATGCATCAACCGGCAGGTGCCCGGTCAGGGTTTCCTCATGGGCTTCAACGATCAATCCTCCAAGGCAAGGACGTGATGAGAACTCGATCACCTGAAGGCTCTTCGGGAGTGTGGCCTGAGCCGTCTTTGGCTGCGCATCGCCGGCGGCATCGATGGGCAGCCGCTGGCCGGGGCGGCTCGCCCCATCCCCATCACAGGCTCGCAATCTTCGTCATTGCAGCTGCTCAATTAATGGTCATGCTCGATCTCACGATCGTGAACATCGCCCTCCCGTCGATCCAGCGAGAGCTCCTCTTCTCCACTAGCGGACTCACCTGGGTCATAGACGCGTACGTGCTCGTATTTGGAGGGCTGCTCCTCCTTGGTGGCCGGAGCGGCGACCTCTTTGGCCGACGGCGCATGTTCACGGTCGGCATAGCGTTGTTCGCCGCAGCTTCGCTAGCAGGAGGCCTCTCCAGCGACCAGGCATCTCTCATAGCCGCACGCGCTATCCAGGGAGCTGGGGCCGCAATAGCCTCACCCACTGCCCTCAGCCTGATTGCGTCCACCTTCTCCGAGGGTTACGAGCGCAACCGAGCAATGGCCATCTACGCAGCGATGTCGGCAGCTGGCGGTGCAACAGGGCTGATCCTTGGGGGTGTTTTGGTCGATTTCGCCTCTTGGAGATGGGTGCTTTTCGTGAATGTGCCAATTGGCGCCTTCGTCCTTGCGCTGACCCCGATAGCGCTGCCTGCCTCGGGGACTATGGAGCGCCGAGCTGGATACCTCGACCTTCCAGGGGCAGCGACCATCTCGGCTGGGGCCGCACTCTTGGTTTACGGGCTGGTCAGGGCACCCGAGAATGGCTGGGCTTCAGCTCAGACGTTGGCGGCCCTGGGTCTAGCCACAACGCTCATCGCAGCATTCATCCAGGTAGAGAGGCGGTCGCCCCAGCCACTAGTGCCACCACAGTTCCTAGCCAACCGAAGAAGGGCCGTGGGATATTCGATAATGCTGCTGGTCGGCGCAGCGATGCTTTCGCTCATATTCTTCTTGACTCAGTTCCTCCAGGAAGTGCCTCACTACAGTCCCATACTGGCAGGCATTGCGTATCTACCAATTCCAGTGATGGTGGCTACCACCAGCGCGGTGGTGTCACGACTGGTGAAGCGCTTCGGGACTAGACCATTTCTCACCCTGGGCCCGCTGTTCATATCGATTGGGCTGTATTTGGTCTCCTTCTTGAAGTCCACCTCGGGTTACGGAGAGATCTTCGGGCCGCTCGTGCTGGCTGGGTTTGGTATGGGACTATCCTTTGTCCCCCTCACGCTAAATGCCGTCTCCTCGGTGGATAGGGCCAACACTGGCCTCGCCTCGGCCCTCCTAAATACAAGCCAGCAGATTGGCGGCTCCGTGGGGTTGGCTGCTTTGGTCACCATTGCCGCAACAGCAACGCGCCGCTTCCTAAACAGCGCCTCTGCAAGGCCTGCATCGGGGACCCTGGCGCACGCGATAGGCCTCCAGGCGATGGTGCACGGCTACGACCTGGCCCTGCGGTCCGGCGCAATCGCAGCAGCCTTGGCCGTCATCATGTCAATGTTTCTACCTCGCAGACATGCCCAACCAACCGTCCACGCGAACGAGCCCGTCCTCGAAAAAATCCCTCTGCAGCTCCCGGCAGAGGCCGACCTTCCCGAGTAAAGGACACGAGGACCGCTCTCGGCAACCTCAGCTGGCCCTGGGAGCCACCGCCAAAGACCGGGCAATGGAAGCGGGCTCGACGAGGCTCGAGTGAACCGGGCAGTGGCTATCCACCACCGAAGCCAGCTCCTCCACTCGGGCGGGATCGGCGCCTGTGGCCAGAGAGACCTCCACGACCAAGTCGTAAGGCGCTACCTGTGGAGCCGAAGGGTCGCCGCCAAATCCCCTCGGATCTAAAGATGCCCTCGTCGTGATCTCCGCCCCTTGCACATCGACGCCGAGTCTCTCCCCCCAGTACTTATAGGTCAAAGCTTGGCAGGCCCCAAGAGCGGCCAGAACCGCCTCCACCGGGCTCGGAGCAGAGCCGTCTCCAGCCATCCGCCACGAGGTGCCATTCGGGAAGCGAACTACGGCCTGCCCCGCCTCGTCGAGGGTCGTCTGCACAGCAAGACGAATCACCTGGGGCGAGGCTTGCTCGGGGGAGGGCCTATGAGGCTGGGCTACCTCGACGCCGGCCTGCTCTCCTACCCCCACGGGGTGAGCCCGGAGCGAGTCGCTTGATAGTCCATTGATCGAAGAATGCTCCATGGGATTATCTTACTATTCTTATCGACATTTACAACATTGTCTCGAATCTCCTCCTCGGGCTGCCTCGCTCGGCGGCACTGCTTTTCTTGGGAGGGGTATCTGTCCACGGGCTCTGCAACTAACTTGGCTGTGCAGCACTCCACGGCAAGCAGTCACGCTAAGAGGAGGTCGCCATGAGTCTGCCAGTGGGTGATTACGTTCCTGACTTCGAGCTCCCTAGCCACGACGGCGAGCGGGTGCGACTCTCTTCCTACCGAGGACGAAGCCCCGTGGTATTGGTCTTCTACCCGTTCAGCTTCACAGGAGTCTGTCAGAGCGAGCTCTGCGCGCTCCGCGACGATGGCCCATCAATCAACTTGGTAGGGGCTACTCTGTTCGCCATCTCCTGCGACAGTCAGTTCACCCAGGCGCGATGGGCCGAAGAGCAAAACTTTGGTTTCCGTCTCCTCTCGGACTTCTGGCCGCACGGACACGTAGCCCGAGCCTATGGAGTCTTCAACGAGGCATTGGGCTGTGCCAACAGAGCCACCTTCGTGATCGACAGTCAAGGTCGCCTCGCTGCCCATTTCTCCTCGCCCGACCTCGCCACACCCCGCCAACTCAAGGATTACGAGGAGGCGCTCGCGCGCCTGAGCTAAATGCCTCCCAGATCCCTGAGTCGTACCTCCCCGGCGCAAGGCGCTAGGCAACCCTAGTACTGGCGAATCAACCCTACTACCTTGCCAAAGATACGTATTTGCGAAGCGGGGACCACAATGGGCTGCATTTCCCGATTTGCCGGGACCAGATGGACGACTTCCCCTTTGGGAAAGTATCGCTTCACAGTGGCCTCCTCATCGCCAACGCCGGCAACTACGAGGTCCCCTGCCTCTGCGGTGGGCTGAGGTCTAACGAGCACCACGTCCCCGTCGAGGATGCCCATCTCGATCATCGAATCGCCCCTGACCGTGAGCCCGAAGACCCCTTCGGCGATCTCCAGCCAACCAGGCAGAGATATCTCTTCCTCGAAGCGTTGCTCGGCCACAGCACCCGGACCGGCAGCAACGGAGCCAACCAGAGGCACCGACCTGGAAGCAAGCGGCCTCTTCCGCAAGGCCCCGAGTCCCGAGGCCGCCAAGCGTATCGGATCTGCTACGAGGCCGATCGCCCGGGGTTTGGCCGTACCGCGCTCAAGGTAGCCCTGCCTCTCCAGCACCGCGATGTGCGCGTGCACAGTGGAGGGCGATGCAAGACCCACGGCGTTGGCTATCTCCCTCAAGGAGGGTGGGTATCCGCGTCTTTCGGTGTAGTCGGCTATGTACTCGAGAATCTGCTTCCGCCGAGAGCTCAGCCCGGCCTGTTCCCTTCTCGTTCTCATGATTGGATCTTACGACAACTCAGCACATATGCAACATACATTCGTGAGAAACACGTTCGTCGTACATTTATACGACGAACATAGTTGCGTCGAATACTTGTTCGGGCCAAGATGGTCTCATGAGTTGCGGACCTCTCTATCTCGCCGGATCCAGCAGGGACCTACGCCCCTTTTGTGAACGGACTCCTCGGCGCGCTCGCCGCCAGAGGCTGGCTACAAAGGTGCTTGGTGTAATCGGACGGGTGGTTGCCCGAACGCTAGTCCTCGCCTGCCTTGGCGCAACGCTGTCGGTCGCCTTGTGGGGACTCGTCTTTGGCTGGCTAGGTCTGCACCCCTAGCAGGCGGTATACCAAGCGGCGAGCCCGAGCCAGCTCCGCCGAATGACAAAACGGGCAGAGGGGCTGGCTTCCTTCAAGTCCGCAGAGGTCCATAGGGTCTCTGGCCAGAGCCCTCGGCAGCGCGCATTCCCGCTTAGCTGGGCAGTGAGCAAGCCCACCGCCTTGGCAGGTGTGACCTTGGACCCTTGTCCGCTCATTTGGGATGAACAACGCTTTGAGTGTGTTGCAGGTGCGTTTTCACGGACGAGGCGGCCAAGGGGTGGTCACCGCGGCGGAGCTGCTCTCTGTGGCAGCCTTCTTCGACGGCAAGTACGCCCAGGCCTTCCCGAGCTTCGGCTCGGAGAGGATGGGGGCGCCGGTAACTGCCTTTTGCAGGATCGCAGAGTTGCCAATCCGCAGCCGCGAACCCATCACCGATCCCGACGCCTTGGTGATCCAGGACCCCACGCTCCTCAGCGTCGCTGAAGTCTGGAGCGGCACGGGCCCTTCCACCCTCGTCTTGATCAATAGCTCGAGGGATCCAGCCCAGCTGGCCGCGATGGCCGGCGGCGGGCCCGGCGCGACGAGCCGTCTCATGTGCGTGGCGGCTACGGAGTTGGCTCTTGAACATATAGGCCGTCCGATACCAAACGTCGTGCTGCTCGGCGGGCTTGCTGCTGCCACCGGCGTGGTGAGCTTGGAGAGCCTCGCCCAGGCGATCGAGGAACGCTTTCCGTCGGAGTTGGCACGGCGCAATCTCGCAGCCGCCCAAGCAGCCTGGGATCGAATTCTCGCCGAGTCCCGAAAGGGGGTGGCCAGCCATGCGGCGTCAAATTGAAGGCTCCGCCGCAATTGCGGAGGCAGTAGCAGCGTGCGAGCCAGAGGTGATCTGCGCCTACCCCATCACTCCCCAGACCCACATAGTCGAGGCCCTAGGGGTCATGGTGAGGAAGGGGAGGCTGCCCAGGACGCGCTTCGTGAACGTGGAATCGGAGTTTGGAGCCCTCTCGGTTGCCCTGGGTGCATCAGCCGCGGGTGCACGCTCTTACACCGCGACGGCCAGCCAGGGTCTGCTCTTTATGGCTGAAGCTGTCTACAACACAGCCGGGCTAGGGCTCCCAGTAGTAATGACCCTCGCAAACAGGGCGGTGGGGGCACCAATCAACATCTGGAACGATCATTCCGATGCCATGGCGGTGCGCGACTCGGGATGGCTGCAGCTTTGGGCCGAAGATAGCCAGGCCGCGGTGGATCTGCACATCCAGGCGTTTCGGATTGCAGAGACCCTTTCTTTGCCGGTGATGGTATGCGTGGACGGCTTTTTGATCACCCATGCGCTAGACAGCGTAGAGCTCCCCGAGCCAGACCGGGTGAAGAAGTTTCTACCCCCTTACGTGCCACGACAGTCGCTCGACCCCGACAACCCCCTCTCCATTGGCGCCATGGTCGGCCCCGATGCCTTCGAAGAGGTGCGATACCTAGCCCACCTCAGGGCCTTGGCTGCACCGGCGGTGATATCGGAGGTGTCGGGGGCCTTCCAAGCAGCCTTTGGGCGTCCTGGAGTGCAGTTCGTGTCGGGCTATCGACTCGAAGGGGCCAGGACCGTCATCGTCGCAATGGGGTCGGTCCTCGGGACCCTGGAGGACGCAGTCGACGAGCTGAGAGAGGAGGGCATGGCGGTAGGGGTAGTGGGCCTCGGCGTCTATAGGCCTTTCCCCTCCTCCCAGCTCGCTGAAGCACTCTCCGGCGCAGACAACGTCGTCGTGGTGGACAGGGCCCTCGCCCCAGGGCAGGGCGGATACCTGGCGCCCGAAGTAAGGGCGACCGTTGGGTTCTCGAAGCGGGTGGTGAATGTCATTGCAGGTCTCGGGGGCAGGCCCGTTCTCAAGCGATCGATCATCTCCTTGCTGCGAGACGTCGAGCAAGCAAGAGCCGACGAATTAGTGTTTCTCGATCTGAACCGCCAAGCGGTCGCCTCCGAGGAGGCTGATATCAGGAGGCTTGCTGTCGGCAGGTCCAGGATGGAGCCAGTAAAGGAGGCGGCGATATGACCTTCGTTCAGCTAGTTCCTCAGGCGGTCGGCAACCGCCTCCTGGCCGAAGCCGAACGCTCCGTGGCATCCCGCATCGGGCGTGCAAACGCACTTGCCCCCGGTCACCGTGCTTGTAGGGGGTGCGGCGAGGCCTTGGCGGCCCGTTGGGTTATGGACGCGGCCCTCGATGCCACTTCCGGTCGAATAGTTGTGGTGAATGCCACGGGCTGCCTCGAGGTCTTCTCCACCCCTTACCCAGAGAGCGCCTGGAGGGTGGCCTGGATGCATTCGCTGTTCGGCAATGCACCCGCTGTCGCGTCCGGGGTAGCCGCAGCCCTAGCCGCCAGGGGAGACGATAAGACAAGGGTCATCGCCCAGGGCGGCGACGGAGGAACCGTCGACATCGGCATGGGCAGCCTCTCCGGGATGTTCGAGCGCAACGACGACGTCTTGTACGTCTGCTACGACAACCAGGCCTACATGAACACCGGAGTCCAGAGGTCGGCTGCCACTCCTCCTGGGGCGCGCACAGCCACCACCGAGGCGATCGGCGAGCCCCCTGGCAACCCTTTGGGACAAGGAAAGGACATGCCGGCCATCGCCATTGCGCACGGCATTCCCTACGTAGCGACAGCTACCGTGGCCGACGCGCGAGACCTAGAGACCAAGGTCCGCAGGGCCATCCAGATCAAAGGGGCGCGCTACTTGCATATCTTGGTCCCATGCCCCCTCGGCTGGAAGAGCGAGCCGGCCGACACGATAAAGCTGGCGCGTCTCGCAGTTGAGTCCGGCGTCTTCCCCGTCTTCGAGGCGGAAAAGGGCGAAGTTACCTCCGTGCAACGCATCCGCAAGAAGGCAAGCGTGGAAGCTTACCTCAGACTGCAAGGTCGCTTCGACCATCTCTTCAGGGGCCAGGGCCGTCCCGACATCCTTTCTCACCTGCAGGAGGTAGCAGACCGCAACATCTCCCGCTACGACCTGCTCGAGGAGGTGCAATGAGCCGTCTTCCTTTTGCCATCACCCTGAAACCTGCCACGAGCCTGGCCAACCACACCGGCACCTGGCGAGTGGAGCGCCCCGTCTACGTGGACCTGCTCCCACCCTGCAACGACGCCTGCCCCGCTGGTGAAAATACCCAAGGCTGGCTATATAAGGCCGCCGAGGGAGACTTCGAGGCGGCGTGGAGGACCCTCGTAGCCGACAACCCCATGCCGGCCATCATGGGACGGGCCTGCTACAGGCCATGCGAGGATGCCTGCAATCGCGCCAAGCTGGACGACAAGGTGGGCATCAACGCGGTTGAGCGCTTCTTGGGAGACTGGGCTCTCGACCACAACTTGGAGTTCTCTCCACCGCTAACGGACACGGGCAAGCGCGTGGCAGTGCTTGGGGCGGGACCTGCTGGGCTATCGGCAGCCTACCACCTGAGGCGCATGGGACACCAAGTAGTGATCTTCGAGGCAGAAGATGAGCCTGGCGGCATGATGCGCTACGGCGTCCCCGCTTATCGCCTCCCTCGGGCGGTGGTAGCCGCTGAGATAAAGCGCATCCTGAAGCTAGGAGTCGAGTTGCGCACTGGCGCCAAGGTGGAGGACCTGGCCTCCTTCCTGGAAGAAGCCCGCTCGAAGAATGAAGGCTACGACGCAGTTTTCTTGGGGGTCGGTGCGCACCTCTCGCGGCGGACCTACATACCTGCAGCGGACTCCTCCGTCGTCCTAGACGCCCTGGAGGTGCTCCGCCGCACCAACGCAGGTGGGGAGCCCCCGCGCCTTGGGAGGCGAGTAGCCGTCTATGGCGGTGGCAACACAGCCATAGACGTGGCACGGACCGCCAAGCGCCTCGGTGCCACAGACGCGATCATCGTCTACCGGCGAGACCGTTCCCATATGCCAGCGCACGATTCCGAAGTAGAAGAGGCCCTCGCCGAGGGAGTCAAGGTCAAATGGCTCTCCACCATCACCCATGTAGCAGAGGGTGGGCTGTTACTCGAGAAGATGGAGCTGGACGAGACGGGGTTCCCGCGTCCCACCGGCGAGCTCGAAGAATTGGCTGCGGACTCAGTAGTACTTGCCCTGGGGCAGGAGTCGGACCTCAAGTTCTTAGAAAATGTCCCGGGCCTCGAGGCCCCGGGGGGCTGGCTAAAGGTGGACCCTCAAATGATGACGTCCGTGCCCGGGATATTCGCCGGCGGGGACGTCATCGGGGGGGAGATGACTATCACCCACGCCATAGGCCACGGCAAGCTGGCAGCTCGCGCCATCAATGCATACCTCGCCGGGACCAACTACGAACATCCCACTCGCCACCCTCTCGCCACCTTCGAGCGACTGAACACCTACTACTACGACGAGGCCCCGAGAGCGGTCCGTCCAAGGCTCGAGGCGGCGAGGCGAATAAGCACCTTCGACGAGGTAGTAGGCGGACTCGATGAGGAGCATGCCGTCCACGAGGCCCGTCGCTGCATGTCTTGCGGCAACTGCTTCGGCTGCGACAATTGCTATGGAGTCTGCCCCGATGCAGCCGTCCGGAAGCTGGAGGCGCCCAAGGAGACCTGCCCGAGCTTCGCAAGCGGAGGAGCTGGCCGCTACTACGAGTTCGACTACGACTACTGCAAGGGGTGCGGTCTCTGCGTTGCGGAGTGCCCATCCGGGGCGATAGTGATGGAGCCGGAGGTCATCTAGACTCAAGCGGCCCTTGGGTCTCGGTTAGCTTCGCCATGGTCTCTTTATTCCGCACCTTCACTTCTACGGGTATGCCGTGGCGGACGCTCTCAGTCACCACGCAGAAGTCCTGGAAAATGGAGAGGCAACGCTCTAGACGGCCTGGATTCGGCTCGGCCACCTCTACCGACAGCTCCACCTGAGCAGCCGATACCCTAAGCCTTCCCTTCTCGTTGCGATCGAACGAAACAGCTACCTGCGTCCTGGCGCCCGTTACCTCGATCTTCGCGCGCTCTAGGCAAAAGACAAGACTTGCTGCCAGGCAGTTCCCGATCGCCGCAGCAAGCAGCCGGGAGGGGTTAGGGCCTGCTCCACCTCCAATCGGCGCAGGCTCGTCAGTAAGAAGAGGATCCCAGCCGTCTCCGAAGTCGACCTTGAAACTCAGCCCATCGATCCGTTCGACAGATACCACGACGTCATCATGAGAATCGGACACCAGCTGATGCTACGCGCCAGATCCCCTCAGCCGGATCCGCGGTCCAAATTGTCTAGGCCGTAGGTAAAAAGGGCTCCTCTCTTGGAGCCAACCCTCAGTTGACGAGGTACCAGAGGACCTCAGCTGTTCTTTCGAGCTCTGCCTGGGCGATGACTTCGCGGGGCGAGTGCGCGAGCTCTGGATCTCCTGGCCCAAAGTTGACCGCCGGTATGCCCAGTTCATGCAGGGTGGCTACGTCAGTCCAGCCAAGTTTGGCAGATGCCCTGTCACCGCAAAGTCGGAGAAGCTTTTGCGCCATGGGCCCATCCAGGTTGGGGGGAGCTGGAGGCGCAGCCTCGGTTACCTCAAAGGAGTCCTCGGAGCGCAGTACCGGGTCGAAAAGGCAGCGTAGGAACTCTGCCGCTGACCTCGTCTCCCGATCTGGCGCGAAGCGGAAGTTCAGGCTGAGGGTCGCTTCGTCCGGAACTACGTTGCCTGCGACGCCACCGCTCACCGCCACCGCCTGGAGCGACTCTTTGTACTCGAGGCCAGAGAGCACCACGCGCCGAGGCGTCCAAGAGACCACCACATCTAATACGTCGCGTAGGCGATGGATAGCATTCAAGCCCCTCCATGGCCGTGCCGTATGGGCGCGGCGTCCGCGCACAGCCAGTTTGGCTCGCATGGTCCCCTGGCAGCCTGCCTCCACGATGCCGCCGGTCGGCTCCAAGAGAATCCCCTCGTCCCCGTGTAAGAGATCGGGTCTGGCCGAGTGGATCTCGGCCAGACCCGAGTACTCCCGAGAGATCTCCTCTGAGGCATAAAAGACGAAGCAGAGGTCCACTTCGGGCTCAGCTGCACTCAAAGCTAGCCACACCATCAAAGCCAACCCCCCCTTCATGTCCACGGCACCAGGTCCCTCGAGGCAGTTCTCGCGTCTGCGAATAACTGAGTCCGGATGGGGGGGCACTGTATCCAAGTGACCTGCCAAGAGCAGCCTCCTGGCGCGTCCAACGTGGTTCTCCGCCACCAGGTTGTTGCCTATGCGGGTCAGCGCCAAATGGGGACAAGCTCCGAGCAGGTCTTCTATGAAGTCGGCGATCTCCTTCTCTGAACGGCTCACGGAAGGGATGCGGACCAGCCTCTCGGCCAAGTCCAAAATCTCCCCCAAGCTGGGCATTTCTCTTTTAGGTAGCGACGCCATGGCTCCGCAGCAGCTCCTCCAGGCCGGCCTTGTCGTGGCGCTCGCCCTCTGCCAGCCTGCGTATTACGAGCACGCAGGGGAGGAAGAACTCCCCACCCCGGAATTCTCGCCGTCTGGAAGCTGGGACTGCCACGCACCAGGGAGGAACCACCCCCCTCGAGAGCTCCGCACCGGTCTCGGCGTCGATTACTGGGATCGAGGGATTGAGCACGGTGCCGGCGCCGAGAACGGAGCCTTTCCCAACTCTTGCACCCTCGGTCACCATCGAGCGGCTCCCGACCAGGACGTCGTCTTCTATCACCACCGGGGCTGCTTGCGGAGGTTCGAGCACGCCGCCAATCCCCACTCCGCCGGAGAGGTGCACCCTCGCCCCAATCTGAGCACCGGAACCCACTGTGGCCCAGGTGTCCACCATCGTGCCCTCCCCCACCCAGGCCCCTACGTTCACGTAGCTCGGCATGAGGACCACCCCTCGAGCGAGATAGCTCCCGAAGCGAGCCGAGGCCCCTGGCACCGCCCTCACCCCAGCTTCTAGGAAGCCTCTCTTCAGGGGAAATCTGTCGACGTACTCAAAGGGACCAAGTTCTGTCACCTGGAGATCTAATAGCCTGAACGCGAGGAGGATCGCCTTTTTGACCCAGGCATGCACCACCACTCCCCCCAGACCATCGGGGCTTGCCACCCTGAGCTCACCCGCGTCCAGGCGTTCCAGAACCGACCACACAGCTCGGCGCGCCGAGCCATCGGCCGGCGAGAGGCGCTCTTTTGCCTGCCAAAGCTCCTCAATGGTGCCTTCGTCCACCTCCATGGGCGCCAAGGTTAGCCGGAGCCAGGTATGAGGCTTGAAAGAGCACTTTGTGCCCCCACTAGCTGGCCCAACCAAGCCATAAATGTTGCTAAAGGTCCCATAACACCAGCGACCCGCGAAACTTCGGCGGCTGGGTTAGACAGGTTTCGATGGGAGAAATCGCTCCGATAGGGAGCCAGATGGGCAAGCTCCACCGTTCGCTACGGGACCATAGCCGATTGGTCGTCCGAGTCGCGACCGCCGTAGCCTGCCTGGGGGCTACCTCGGCCGGGCTATTAGCCGCTCAGGCTCCAGTCGCCACAGCCCAGTCGCAGCCTCCGAGCGTCGAATACATCTCTCCCCCCGCCGTCGAAGACACCTGGGGCGGCTCGGACGTGATCTCGATTTTCGGATCCAACTTCTCCGGCCCCGGATTTCAGGCCACCCAGGTCGAGGTGGGTTCCACCCCACTGACCCCGGAGACTTCGCCTACCAATCCTCCTCCGCCAGGCCAGTTCCGAGTGGTGGCCCCAACAGAGATCGAGGCCACCCTACCCACTGCTGCCCTCGCCGGCTCGCCGAGCCTTCTCCCCGTGCTGGTTACGACTCCCGAGGGAACCAGCGCTGGCCCCACATCGTCGCCTCCTGATCCAGCAGCCGAGCTTGCAGTGCTCTCTGATACTGCGGCTCCCCTTGTGGCTCAGGGCAACCCTCCTCCTCCGAGCGCGCTCCAATCGAGCTCCACCGACTCCCTCCAGGCCACGTTGAGCCTGCCCCCATCCTTCGCAAATCAGACGGTCGTGGTGATTCTGCCGTGGGTGGGGGCAGCCGACGGATCGAACAGCTCCCCCGCCTGTGCCATTCAAGGCCCGAGCGGCTGGCAAATCGGATACTCCTTCCAGCCGACGCCTGGTTGGCTCTCTGCCTATGCCTACTCCAACTCCTGGAACGGCCAAGAGCCCACCTTCGTCCTCTCCTACACGGGATGTGGCGTGGCCTCACCACCCCCTGGGTCCCTAGCAAACCTCGCCGGTGCCGAAGCATTGGAGTTTCCCACCACAGTGGACGCAGCTAGCCAGGTAGTGCCGGAGTCCTCAGGATCTCCAACTGTCTCCTTCGCCACCCCAGTGCTCCAGGCGAGCAGCCCGGCGGACCTGGTCTTATCCTGTGTGAATACGTCCTGGAACGGCCAGGGCAATCAGGGTCCCTACTGGCTGGGCGGTTTCGAGGAGGCCGCCAACAGCTTTGCCGAAAGCCCCGCCTCGCCCGGAGGCACGACGTGGGCCTCGAGCTCGTGCGAGGAAAACTTCGCCTCCCAGCCCGGGATAGTGGGGGGCTATCCTGCAGGGGCATACACAGCCAATACAGCTGCCTTTTCGGCCAGCTCGTTCAGCATCGCGATTACAGGAAGCCTTTTAGTCCCGAGCACCGGTTTCCAAGTGTCGGCAATTTCCCCCTCATCTGGCCCACTCGGAGGCCAGACCACGGTGACCATCCAGGGAAGCGGTTTTTCTGCTGGGACAGTGAGCGCCGTCTATTTCGGCTCGCTTCCCGCGACCTCCTTTAGCGTGGTCTCTTCGAACGAGATCCAGGCAACGGCCCCAGCATGGCCATTCGCGGGCATTGACGGCAGAGCCGAGGTAGTAGTCGAGGGAAGCGGCGGGGTCTCGCTTCCCACGCCAGCCGCGGAGTATGCCTACGTGCCCCCCTGGATCCCGACCCAGTGGGCTTCGGTCTCCTGCACCAGCCCCACCTACTGTGTGGCTGCTGGCAACTCCGACTTCGGACCGGCCCTCGCGACTTCGACCAACGGAGGCTCCAGATGGACGCTGGTCGCACCGACCGCCCAGGACCTAGTCGGCCAGGTCACCTACGGCCAGGTCTCCTGCGAGGGCGCTACCTCTGTGGACTGCATCGCGGTCTCCGACCCTGGATTTCCCACACCAACCGTGACATACTCCACAAACGGCGGCCAGACCTGGATGGATGCCAATCTGCCCCCCCCGCCCGCCGGGGCCCTCGCCCACGGCATCGGCTACATCGAGGCAGCAGACTGCTTCGGCCAGACCTGCATTATCGGCGGAAACTACAACGGGTCGAGCGAGCAGGTCCCCTTCATCTACTGGTCCAACGACGCTGGCGCGACCTGGCAGGAGAGCACTCTCCCGCCGGGGCTCCCGGGGGGCCTGCCCTGGGGGGGCGACAACTCCGTCTATGCCATCTCTTGCTGGTCGACGACTGACTGCATCGCCGCCGGCTCCTACTTCAAGGACCACCCAGCAGAAGAAGCCTGGGCAATTGAGACGACTGACGGTGGCCAGCTCTGGCAGCTGATCGCCGCTTCTATCCCCGGGATCGGAGAAATTTCCAGTTTGTCTTGCCTGTCTGTGAACCAGTGCCTGGGCGCTGCATATACCCCGGGGGCCCAGGAAGCACTTGCCGTCTATGCCACAAACTCTGGGACAAGCTGGGAGCAAGTGGCCATGCCCTCCGGGGTGGGCGGCTTCATGTCCATCTCTTGCTCCGGCCCAAGCCTTTGCGAGGCAGGAGGCTACACCAGCTCTTCTACGCCTGCATTAGCAGAGAGCACCGACGGGGGCCA
>OGCG01000489.1_pt1 | contig 24277 bp, 26 predicted proteins | sample 1570061 | NCBI WGS metagenome assembly OGCG01 (sample SAMN06268698, study PRJEB24515) | hot springs metagenome | isolation source: Joseph's Coat, Yellowstone National Park, Washington, USA | place: USA:Joseph's Coat, Yellowstone National Park, Washington, USA
AGGTTAACTGGCTTAATAAGCGACTGCGGTACACCAACACTAACAAGCCTCTGAATCAACGACTGAGGACCAACAACGTAAACCGGCACGTTTGGGATAATACCCATTGACTCCGGAGCATTAAAATTAACCTTCGCCCTCGTGCCTTGTTTATTAGCAGCATGAATCAAGAGTAGTATTGAGGCTATTACTGTGGCTAAAACTACCGCAGCCACTAATGAGGCAAGCTTAGATTTGAATCTCATACCGGGATTGCACGCTCTATGGGCTTTTTAACCCTTCGGTTTGTCATGATTAACGGCATTCTCACACCCCTACTGAACCACCTGCCCACGTAGTACCTCATTGCTCAACACCCAGCCTCCACGCCTCCACTGCCGATGCCATTATTGCCATTGCCTGCTCAACCAATGCCATGTACTTCACGTAGTTCATGACTGCCAATCCCCCAGCCATGAGTATTAGCGGTATTAGTGTGAGTATTATTGTTGCCGTTGCCCACAAGGCCTTTGATGTTCTCGACGTGGTTACGCTAATCAGCACTGCGTATGTGCCTATGAGCATTACGTATGCTATGACCAAAATAACCAGTGCGGGTATTGCTAACTTAGCCAGTAGTAGGGTTATGCCGATGGTGAATGCGATAACCATTGTTATCGGTATGAAACCTCTATTCATTTTATTCAAAACCAATGCTATACCGAGGTATGTGTATAAAGCAAGCATCAAAGCCGCAACAATTATTCCGGCAGTGACGATATTGCCCGGTGTGTAGAGTAGCCAGTAGGGCAGTGGCATCGGCATTACCGTGAGAATTGAAGTAAGCAGGGACCATAGTGAGGATGCGAAACCCACAAGGACAAAACAAACAAAAAACCAAAACAATGGCCTAACAGCCATGGGAAACACCATAATGGCTCTTAACCAATCTGTGTGTTTTTGCCGTACTTGCACGTGAAGCTCGTTGGGTTTCCGTAGTAGTTTGTGGCATTCAGTATGAAGCCGAATGTGGGTAAGCCGTAAACCGCCGAGGCATTAACCACGGAGATGTAGAGGCTCGTGCCGGTGTTAACGTTGAAAAACTCTAGGTAGGTACTTGTCACGCTTGATGAGGTTGAAGGTGTTATTAGCATTGATGAAATACCAAGCGCCAAACCACCCAACCCAGTGCCGAGCTCAGCCAAGCTCAGGCCATAGGCAGTATTAACACCACCGAGTGTTATCGCGTAGGCGATACCTGACGTCGTACTAGCATTAGTAACTGGTCCATTGCATTGATAGAGATACTCCTGACCTGTGTATATGAATGCTGCGTAATTAACAATTGATGATACTGGGTATTCGAGGTAATGCTTACTGGCTAAGTAGTAGAGTAGGCTTACTGAACCATTGCCATAATCAAGTACCATGCCAACGTAATTACTATTCGGTGGTATGTAAAGCACCTCGAAAATGGTTGCGTTATCCAGGTGGTAAGTACCCATTGAGGAGTTCACAAACCACACGGTGTAATTAACAATAGCCCATGTGGCACCTCCATAATACCAATACACCGAACCAGGCTGCGTAATCTGGGAACCAATGGTATACGTTGGACTGCTCAATATCCAGTTCTCTGGTGCGCTGTATGATGTGCCTATGTTGCCGTAGCCGGTGGCCATTGCATTCCATCTAATTGCGCCCCAGAAGTCTATGGTTAAATCAATCGATAACCCACTGTTGTTTTTTATTACGTCCTTGTCCCACGTTACCCATGTTGCTGGTAGTGATCCGTTGAAGCATAGGCATGCGATTTCAGGCTTGAACGTGGTTTCTAGCGGCGGCTTGGGAGCACTTAAATCGCAGTTATAGGCTGTGTAATCACTATGATTACTGGGGAGTTGCACATTCATTACCGTTGTGCCCGGCATTGCTGGAATTACCTCACTAGGCTTTATTGAGTTCACGTTGATGAAGGCATTAACGACTATATACCTTGAGTTTTTGATAGCCCAAGCCACGTTGTATGGAATGACTAATGGCAGTATCCACGACTCGTTGCCCCTCACGTAGGTTATGAATATGAGCATTGATGTTTCATACTCACTGGATGACACACCCAATAATACCCACTTATTAATTACGTACTGCCAATTCACGTTACTAAACGGCACAATTAAGGTTGTTGAGTAACCCATGGAGACGTGGACGATACCGTTCGGTGCATTGGCATAGACATCAATGAATGCATCCACGGGCTCAATAACCGAACCGTTGATAAGGAAAACCCTAACCAACAAGCCAGGAGGGACATTGGGCATGGGCTGCGATGCGTAGTAATCAACCTCACCAAACCCACCAATGTGAATTGAGGCTATGAGTGACGGAGAGGCACCAACACCATCAACAACCAAAACAACCATTGATGCAACAGCCAGGGCGATTACTAGTGGGGTGATCCAGATTGGTTTGAGTCTTTTTTCCAACACCAACCACCGGCCTCATCATCAGCCGTCTCCTAAAAAGGCTTGCGCAAGTAAATTAAGTACACTATGCCCAACGGGAAAAGCCAGCAGATGGGGGAAACCAGGGGAGGGCTGGATTAGGCTGATGTGGAGTAGCCTTTTATGCCTAGGCGTGGTTGTTGTGTTTGTGGGCAATGCAAGCACTCATCCCTACATTGCGGGTGGTGTTGGCTTCCTGTCCAGAGTTGTTAATGAGGTTATTGATTACCTGAGCAATGGTGATGTGCCTAGTCGCATGCTTAGGGATGGCATTAATAGGAGGGTTAGTGATGGTGTGAGTAAAATAATGGGTGTAGTCCATGTTAGGGGTCATAGGTGACCCTCAACAATTGGGTCCATACTCTCAAGGACAGCCTACACACTCCTCAAGGAAGTAGCGCTGGGCGTGAGGCATAGTAGGTTCGCTGCATCAACAGCCGAGTTCTGCGCCTACATCGATGAGGCTGAAGCCGTGATCTATGGGAGGAGGTTCGTGAGGTGCTTGAATGAGGAGGTTATGATAGACGTGTCGAGGGAGGTTGCGTCAATAAACGAGGCAATAAACAACAAACTATTCAAGAAATGGAAGGCACTACAGAGAGAGGCTTTGCTGGAGCCACGATAAAGCCTTATTAAGGCTAGTGAGTAAAGTAAAGTGGAAAGTGATGAGTCCCCGAGGTAGAGCGCCTTGGGTTTACCAAGGCGAATTCCTCGGGGATGATCCAGCCCCGTGAGTGTGAGTAGTGGACTGGCTGCTTGGGTGGATGCTGACGTACAGCGGCTCAGACTGCAAACTATGGCAATATGTCTATGGGAAGTGCAAAGAGTCAGAGCTATGCCGCAAAACCGCCGAGCTACTACCCGCAATCGGTTACGACCTAACCAAGCACAGGTGCTTCCAGTCATAAAATCAAACCAAGCCTAAACTCCTCAAAACCAAGGCTACCCAATCATCTGAGCTGCCTAGATGCCCATGCCCGTGCCTTTCCCCCTCCAAAGCCCAACCTCCCATCCCTAAATTTTCCTGATTTCTAGGTGGTATTGGGCCTCGGTAGGGAGTAGTGCGTGTGACCCAGGTGTCGCCGCGAGGGCGGCTACCGGGCAACCACACACGAAACCTGCCGAGGCCCGCTGGGTCTGGTGGCCCAGTATGGGCGTCAAAAGTCAGAAAGGGTCTGTGGGGCTCCAGGGCTCCCTGCTCCAGGCCCCAGCAGGGGGTCTTGGGGTCTACTTTAAAACCAGTGCATCCTGGGGCGGGCGTTCAAGCCCGCTGGGGCCTAATGCATCTAATGCTTCAATGGGTGAGCCACCATGAGCCCACAAACCCACGACCGTGGGGCGGGTAGGAGTTTGCTTGTGGAGGAGATTGAAAAAGCGCTGAGAGAGCGACTTGGTTGGAACGAAATTGTGATGGACAATATCATGTGGAAATACATTGGTGTTAGCGTGAATGAACTGATTACGTATGGAATAGACGCGCATGCGTGGATAGAGATTCTACGCCACCTCAGTATAAACGATACATACATGTTAGGTGCGGTGCACGGTGACGTATTTGTAAGATCAACATCACGATCATGGTATGAGATATCAGCGAGTACAACAAGTTCGCCGGGTGTGTTATATTTTGAGAGGTTAACGAGATCGATAAAAACACCAACTGTTGAATTAACGACAAGAAGGAGGACGCCTAATGTGGTCTACGTAAGGTTCTATGTTAAATTAAGGAGGAGTGAGTGGCCGTGGTATGGCAAGGGTTACGAGACGATAAGCAGTTTTAATACAAGCGGCCTTTTAAGGTACCTAGCTGGCTTGGTGGATACGGATGGTATAGTTACATCCGAGAAGCAGCCGTATGGGTACAGATTCGAGATAGATATAACTTCCGCCAACATCGAATTTTTAGAGTTCCTTAAGAACATGGTTTATGAGAGATTGGGCATTACGGGCTCGATTAAAAAGTCTAAAGGGGATAGTAAATTGCGGTTTCGAAGTTTACAGGCTGTTCAGTTATATGAGGGATTGCGGCAATATCTGGCGCATCCAATGAAGAGGTTGAGGGCGGAAGTGTATTTGAGGTATTACAACAAAGAGTTGACAATAAAAGAGTTTGAGCATTTTTACGAGCTGCTGAAATACGATAATAATGGCAATGACCCAAAAAGGTACCATGCCGCAGACATACTCACCCAAGCGGCCCCACAAACTCACACCCACGGGGGATACCCTCTTCCGTTAAATCTCTAAGGCTAGTCATTAAGAATAGGGTTAAGACGTACATGAAAACCAGGACAAAAAAGTTAAAAGCCTGCAGTGTATAACAGGGCTTGCGGGGGTGCCCGAGCTTGGTCAAAGGGGGCGGGTATCCCCGAATCTGATTGAAGGGGACCGCATTCAGGTCCCGTTGGCGTAGGCCTGCGTGGGTTCAAATCCCACCCCCCGCACCATAAAGAATAAACCTCTTCCTGCTTAATCCCAGGACTGCTTATGCACACATTACATCATGGTTCCGCTGGGATTGGCTTTGATTAACTGGTGCTAATATCATCCATATATATGTACTGTTTGGTGGTGGGTATTGGTGAGAGGGGGCATGTGGATTATAATATATTGAGATGAAGTATAGCTCACCGATCTTGAAGGCGCCGACGTAGTATGAGATAACTGATAGTTCAAAGGGTGGTGGTTCCCAGTAGGTTTCATTACCTACAATGGTCCCGTTGGTTAACTTAACTGTGAAGAGTATGCACATTGCACCGCTGGGGTTTGACGAAGTAGTTGTAGTGTTGTTTTTAGCCACGGATAGCGTGCACCATGGCGTGTAATCCACCATGTAGCCATCAATCTTCACGGTGGTTTGGTTATAGAACTGTCTCGAGAATTGGTCTAGTAAGACGTAACCGTACTCCGTGTTATTCATGAGAATCACCAAGCCATTAACAACCCTAAGCGACATGAAGACTGATGGCGATATTCCGAAGATCAATGGGTGGCTGGCGTTGACTGAAAGCCCCTGAACCCTCCTAATTAGTTCTGAAACCCAAAGACCAGTTGAATCAACTGTAGTGGAGTTAAACCCACCCTTAACTACATTAAACAATCCATGGTGCAAGGTTAAGTATGTAGCAATAGATATAACTGCAATTACCAATACCGCAAAAATTAAGACGACAGCCCTACTCAACATCATAACCCTCTTAACAATATACAGCCTTATATTTTTTTCTGTGAGATTCACTAGTTAAGACACTGACTACCAGTCTCAAATCTCATGCAGTTATGAATCTCATAAGGATAAGATAAAAGGGATACAGATTATTACTAGAATACGGAGGTACTGAATAATGAAAACTCTAAGACAACATGAGAGACACCAATATCTCGGTAAAACAATCTTAAGGCTAGGTGTAGATAGTGCCAAGAAGTCGGCTTGAAGCTATTCATTGGAATGTATGGTCTTCGTCAGTAAGTATCGCATATGTGTACATGAGCGTTGTGCGCAATGGGATTCTGGTTGCTACGACCCATTACACCCGGTGGTCACATTAATGCACCCAGGTTTAATCCTCCATCCCCAACCTTAAGATCAATCCCCTTAACTTGCATAACGTTTATTTCATCGATTCAATGCTCTCATACACTTTCACGTTCTTCAACAACATAAAACCTAGTTTCTACTTTTAACTACAGGAATCCCCTTTTCACCAACATCCCGCACTGCTGGAGTAAACCTTCCACCAGAACACCATGAATCGGTTCCTACAGGGTTGAGTACTTCTCTAAGTTACTTTAGGTTCCTCAAGTTTAAATTAGGCTAAGCGAAGATCATTATATGGTTGACATTAACAGGAAGTGCATTAAAGCCGGGTAACTGCATCATCCTTAGGGTCTAGACTTAGGTTGACCGTGCCACTTGGGCTAGTTCCGGCATTAGGCCCATTATAATCTGTTGGCGGCTTAGTGTCCTAAGCCAAACCCTACCAGGCCCCTCAATGTGGGCTAGCCATATGCCCTCCTCCCCGAAGAGCATTGTCCTTAAACCACCAACCCTCCTAACACCCACCCTCATACCATCCTCAAAGGCTAATACATGCCCAGCTTCAGCGTCAATAGCCTCCCCTGGACCCAGGTCTATGGTTAATGCATCACCGATGGCATGTATAAACACCCTACCTAAGCCCTTAAGGTGCGCCATGAGTAACCCCTCCCCACCAAGCCAACCAAAGCCCAACCCCATTAACTTAACGTCGTAATTAACGGTGGTCTCCATGGCCAGGAAACTCCTGTGCTCAACCATAACACCCCTTGAACCATCCAGGTCAATCTCAACCACCTTACCTGGGGCGAAGCCAGCCACGTTAGCCTCACCAGGTCCCTCAACCTCAAGCACGAAGAAGCTGGCCCCTGTTAAGGCCCTCTTAAGACCTGAAAGTAAGCCACCACCCGTGGTGGCCTTTAGGTTAACTGTGCTTGACTTCCATATTAGGTGCCCGCCTTCAACGTAAACCCTCTCTCCAGGGCCCATGTTTATGAGTAGGTGCTGTATGTCACTGCCCATTATCTTAAACTCAACCACATTAAACCTAATGTCCCTTAGTTTTAAAAGTATAACTTATTAATTTCATCTATTCATCTATAGAATCACGGGGGTTACTCTTTAAAGTCAGGTTAAGTTAGGGGTGCTATGCTTAGTGGTAAGCGGATTCTCATAGCCGGTGCTGGGCCGGGTACAGGCTCTGCCACGGCTTACTTGGCCTTGGTGAATGGCGCATCAGTGGCTGTCATAGCTAGGAATGAGGCTAGGCTTAATGCGCTTAAGGCAGAGTTATCCAGATACGGTAAGATAGAGGCGATTAGGGGTGACCTAAGCACGGCTAAGGGGGCTGAGGAAGCGGTGCATAAGGCTTATGAAGCATTGGGCGGCTTAGATGGTTTGGTGACTGTGCTTGGTGGGTATGTTGAGGGTGGGATTAGTGAGGTTAGTGAGGATGATATATTCAACATGGTTAGGGTTAATCTTGCAGCCCACCTACTCACGGTGAAGGCGGCTGTACCATTAATGAAACGTGGCTCAATAGTGATGGTAACGGCAATCTGGGGTCCATACGCCAATTGGCCCAACCACGTGGCCTACGTAGCCTCCAAGGCAGCGTTATCTAGGGTTGCCGAGACCCTTGCCTCAGAGTTGCTGGATAGGGGTATTAGGGTTAATGTTGTTGCGCCAGGGGGTATTAGGCATGATTTTAAGCCTGGGAGGGATTGGAGGAGTACGAGGAAGCTTGGTGATCCCTCAGCGCCCCCTGAGGACATTGCCAGTGTCATAATTTGGCTCTTATCGGATCAATCCGAGTGGGTTAATGGAGCCATCATCCCCGTTGACGGTGGATTTAGGCTCAGGGTGCGTTAATCCTCCGCCTCTGGTACCTCCGGGAGTAGGCTAATCCTCCCCCTAAGCCAATTATACATACTAAGCCAATCCAGCCTATAAAGCATGATACCAGCCACCGTGAAGGCTACTGCGAAGGCAACCTGGAAGTCCAGTCTAGTTAGGCCAAGCATTGACGTTGCCTCATACGCGGCCCTAAGCATGGTTAACTCTATGGGAATCTCAACAGCACTCTTAATTAACTTACCCAACAGCACGTAGGCGTTTAACCTCGTTAAACTAGCCCCAGCCGCCCCAGTACCCACGTAGACGTAGTCGTCAAGTGGTAGCCCGGGTATTATGGCTAGGATAACCACTATAAGCCACATGTAACCCAGTTTAAGTAAACCCCTCAACAACGCCATGTTCCTACCCCTAGACATGGGCCTCCTGAGGGCAACACCAATGAGGTACATTATGTTCTTGGATACGGCAGCCCCCAGGGCTGTGACAACTATGAAAAGGGCCACCAGGGGTATAGTGGGCCTAAGGTCAAGAAGTACGAGCGAAGCGTAGACCGTGTAGGCAGCCCCAAAGAATGGAGTTGCATTACTAATGAAGCTAACCGCAAAGGCAAGTAGTACGTAGTAAAGCAGCTCATGCATAACACGACGCATTATACGGAAGTATAAAAACCTACCCTACACAGTGGATTCATTAGAATGTTGAATGAAGAGGATCATCAAATAGGTGTGTTGGCTTCATTACTCATAGATCCTCGGCAATGACCCCCTCCCTGCCCTTGTTGGGCGGGGTTGCTCCACTTTGTGAGTCCCATGATGATGTTTTAAATTCTAGCAGTGCTGAGGTGTTTAGTAGCTGGGGTGGCGCCTCTGGGAGGGGTTTTCCTTGCATTAGATGAGTCGGTGAAGCGATACCCACTATCCCCACCATCCCAGGCAAGCCACCAACCTGTAGCAGACGGGGCAACAACCAAACCCCCCAAAGCGAAAAACCAAAAGACAAGGAGGGAGTCAGTGGCGTTAAACTTGCTTAGTTAAATGCCTTTTTAACGGTATTGATTAATAAGTAGGGACTGGTTCCTGCATAGTAATAATATTTTTAATTCGGTTAACTGAGTGTATGGACATGATTAGGCTTAGGGATGGTGAATCCGAGGTTGTGATCTATGAGAGGGGTGCGTACCTGTATTCATGGAGCATTAGGGGTAGGGATGTGGTGCTGAGGGGTAACATTGACATGCCTACAAGGGGTGGTATGGCGATTCTCATACCGTATGCCAACAGGGTGCGTGGGGCCGAGTATGTGTTCAACGGTGTTAAGTACACTTTACCGGTTAAATGGTGGCCCCCTAGGGAGGATAATGCTATTCACGGCCTTGTGCTCGATAAGGACTTCGTGGTTAAGGAATCGACAATAAGCTCGGTTCTGCTTAATTACGTGCTTAGGCATAGCGGCTACCCAACGGTGCTGGACATTTCTGTTAAGTATGAGTTAAGCGGTAACAGCTTAACAACCAGGTTCATGATTCAAAACATTGGCTCATCAGATGCGCCACTAACCGTTGGTGCCCACCCATACTTCCTAGTCTCTGGTGATTGGGATATTAAGGCTGGTGGTGAGTCCTATCAATGCGAGGCAGTGGATAAGATACCCACAGGTAGGCTCATAAGGCGTGAGTTAACTAGGGGTGATTGGGATGATTGCTTCATCGTTGATGATCCAATACAGCTTAAATCATCATACTCAAGCATAACCATTACCAGGGTTAACATGAGGTATCTTCAGGTCTACACGGGGGTTCCAGGTGCAGTGGCTGTTGAACCGATGAGTGGTGCCCCTGATGCATACCATAATGGAATGGGACTGGTGGTCATAAGGCCTGGTGAGGTTAAGGAATTCTCATTCACGGTCAACGTGACTAAGGCACCGGCTTAATTCGATGAAACAATTTTAAACGCCCCCTTCGGTAATTCAGGTAGCCGTGACTGGTATTAGGATTAAGCCTGAACTGTGCCTAGTATGCAAGGGGTACAGGAACCTATGTGGATTGCCAAGGTGCCCGATACTTGAGAGGAGGCTGGCGTTAAGCAGAGTGGGTAGGTACATTAATGGGCATGTAGATGGTTCATCACCCCCATCCGTGGTTGTTGGGGAGGTAGGCTATCCCGTGGTTAAGGTCATGTTTAACATACCACCTAATATACATGGCATCAATGCCGCGTACTACGATGACCCCAGCGGGTGGTGGGGTAGGTTGAGTCTCTATGACATAATTAAACTCAGATCCTCGATGGTTGCAGCCTCAATGAGGATTAAGGTTAATGAAACCCAAGCCCTATACGACAATGAACTGGCCCCAGCCTCGGTCTCGGAGAAGCCGGTTGACATGGAGGCTAGGCTTAAGGGTAAGTTAACAGGGCTCAGTATCAATGAGCTATTGGTACCTACCCCACCTGCGGCGACGGCGCTTAGGATCAACGTATCCAGCAACCCCAAGGTCCCTAGGGTCATCGACAGGCTGATTAATGATGATGCTAAGGCCTCTGATGCCGTATGGGAGGCCTACAAGGGTGGTTTAAGCGTCTACACGCTAATAAGGGCATTATCAATGGGTATGCTGGGTGAGAGGAGGAGAAGGAGACTTGTACCAACTAGGTGGTCAATAACGGCCGTGGATTCAATAATAGGCGGTAGGCTAAGGGGCAGGGTACTTAGCCTCCCTGAGCTTAGCGAGGAGCTCCTCTTCTATGGGGAATACTTAGGTAACAGGTTCATAATAATGCTTAGGCCAGGTGCCTATAGGGCTAGGTGGATTGAGATCTGGTACCCATCCTCAGCCCTAGTTACCGGTAAAGACGCCGTGATCCACGTGGTTGATGAGGATTATGGAGGAAGGTTTAGTGAAATGGATGGTGGATTCTACGCTGCAAGGTTACCCATACTTGAATACCTTAATAAGACTGGTAGGACAGCGGAAGTGGTCATATTTAGAGAGGTTCTGCCAAGCTACTTCGTAACCGTCGGTAATTGGCATATAAGGGAGACCGTTAGAAGAGCGCTTGAAAATGGGCCGATTGGAAAGGGTACTGAGGTTCATGAGCTCTTGAATAGGCTACTCACCTACAAGGGGGCTTTAAGGTTCATGCCAAGTAGGATCAGTCGAATAACAGATTACCTGGGTGTTGAGCATGGTTAGGCTTAGGTTAACATCAGAAGTTCAGTCATTAGTAATACGCAACATACCGGCCCTAGTGCTACTGGTACTAATGGTCATGCTTTACGATATACTAGACAGGTTCATGTTTAAGATACCCATAGGCATAGGGACATCATTATCGGTCATGTTGTTCCTCATACTGGTCTCCACGGCAATGGCACTTTTAATGAGAGTCTACGTTAGGGAGAGGATCATAACCTGCAGGGGGGCTAATGAACTTGTTGGTGGGGTAGCTGCACTGCTGTACATTGCAACGTTCTCAGCAATATCGTTTCAATCATTATATGCCATAATGGCCGCTGTATTGATGGGGGCAGCCTTAGGGTTTGGGCTATACATGACTGTACTTGTTGATGTAGCAACATGCCAAAGGATACCAAGTGTCGTAATAAGCATAATAGAGCCTCAGGTGGAGTTCAGCAGGAGCTTGCTTGTGAGGGATAAGGTCACGGTGGGTAGTGGCAAAGGTAATGATGTAACGCTTCCAGCCAAGGTGGGTAATGTCTCCATTACGTTCATTAACAATGAGGGTAACCTAGTCGTAACAGGCAAGGGATTGATGATTGAGGATAAGGGGATGTTGAAGGGGGTTGATTCAGTGGCTTTAAGCATTGGTGAAACACACGTAATATGGATCAATAACGTTAGGATAAGGATAACCAGGTTAAGTTAAAGGCAATCTTAGTTACATTTAACCATGGTCTTAACCTGGCCTCAGGGTTTCTTGCAATCAAGTCGACAATAGCCTCAACAGCCTTACCATCACCCCTCAACGCATCGATAAAAACATCCCTAATGAAAGCTGGGTCACTACTAGCAACCTCCCTCAAAACCCTCTTAAAAACCTCAACATCCACAAACAAAAACAATATCATAATAAGACTTACTCCGTGGTAAGCATTATACTAGCCTTAGTCTAACGTGACTCTCATAATATATTAATGGAGGGGGTGTTGGTGCATTGATTAGGGAGGGAAATGATTAATTGTATTACGCTAGTAAAATATTTAAGCTGTGACTTGAGGCGGGCATAATGCAGAATAGTGGAAAGGGCGATACTACCGTTAGCGTGAAGGATCTTGGTTCAGAGACCACTAGGCATGTTGAGCAGAAGCCGGCTAACAAGATAAGGATAACCTTCATAGAGTCGACTGTTGATTCGCTCAAAAATACATCAATAGATGTAGATATGGTTTACTTCAACTCGGTAACCATAGGACGTGCGCCGGAGAACATAATAGTTATACCGGATATAACAGTGTCGAGGAGGCATGCCGTGATAAGTAGGGATGTTAACGGTTCGCTGGTGTTAACTGATTTGAACAGTAAGAATGGCACCTACGTGTATAATAACGGCATGTTTGAGCGTGTTAACAAGGTTGAGTTGAGGGATGGCTTGGTGGTTAGGTTAGGCATGTACACGATAATAAGGGTTAACCTGCTTCAGGATTAGGGTTAAGATTATTAAGGTGCGCCTAACCACCCATGTAATGCCCCATGTGTTGAGTTTCATTAACCTGGGTCATGTACATCTCCAGTGTAGCCAATACTTCATCTATGCTAGGTCTCACTTGAGGATCTAGGCTTATGCTTCTTAAAATCAGGTTAGCTATAGGTGGAGGTATGCTTGGGTCCATGGGCGGTAGAAGCCCCCTCAACACATACTGCTGTGGGTTAAAGCCCATTAACATTTCATAGATTATTAAACCCAGCGAGTAGACGTCAGCCTTATCAGTGGCGGCCTTATTCATAAGGACCTCTGGGGCTGAGTAGGCTAGCGAGAACTGAGATATCTCGACGCTGCGTCCTGCATAAACCTTTGACGCACCCAGGTCCCCAAGTTTAATTATCTTCCTGTCCTTATCCTTGAATAGTATGTTCTCGGGCTTAAGGTCAAGGTGAAGCATTCCCATTTCATGAAGTTCCTTTAGGGCTAAGGCTACCTCATGGGCTATCCTAATGGCTTCACTTAGACTTAACCTACCCACTTGCCTTAGGTAATGCCTCAGGGAGTTGTACTCCATGTAATCCATGACAATGTAAGGTGGGTCCTCCAGGTAAGATTCAAGGTTCCTGTAGGGCAACTTATCCTCATTTATGTGAATCTCATAAACCTTAACAACCCTATCACTGTTAACTAATAGGTAACTCGTCATCTCCCTCTTAAACGATTGAACAACCTTCAGGTCGCTGGCCAGGGGTGTGTTGCCTGGGCTTGTGTACCTAAGGACCTTTATAGCATACCTTTCATTGCCATAGCGGCCAAGTAGAACATAACTGAAGCCCCCTGTGTCAATTACCCTCTCAACATAGTACCTGCCACTGATCCAAGCGTCAACCCAGGTCTCGGGGGGCGGTACACCCCTATGAAACCTCAGTCTCCTAAAGGATGCCAACGCTGGGATTATGAGCATCGACGCAGTGGGCATTAGTAACGTTGACGGTAGTGATAACGCTATGGCTAGTGCACGCCTGGGTCTACTCGCCTTAACTAGAGGTGTGATTAACGTGAAGCTTGCAAGTAGGCTTGGTAATGCTTGGGTAACTCCACCTAGCCTATAGCTCAATATTGCGACTAAGATAGGCGCCGACGCAAGGGTGTACATTACCCACGTAGGGTACCTGTACGGTAATTCAAGCGGCCCACTATACGCCCTCGCTGAGATGTAGGTAAGCAGTAGGAAGCTGAAGATTATGTACATTAGCGAGTATTCGTTAGCAGATGACATAACCACGAGCATGTAGTAGATGCCTAATGTCAAGTAGCGAGCCCAGGTGGGCAGTTGAAAAATGGTTAGCGAAACCGCCACCAGAATACCCACCATCACCACTAGCTCATTTAGGAGTCCTAGTGAGTTAACATTACTGTAGGTGATTAAGGCTAGGGCTAGGTAAAGTATGATAACCGTTGCATGGCTCTTAGCTGGAGGGAATAGTAACATAGGTAACGTGGTTATTATGACTAGTATTATGGATTCGGTGGGTTCCCCAAAGGCCATTCCGACTGCCGTTGATAATACGGCTAATGCCGACATTACGGTTATCCTCTCTGCTACATCGTAGTATCCATACTTCACTTCACTGCGCATCCTAATTAAGCAGCCTATGTAGGGTTTATTAACCTAGAGCTGCATCGCCAATGATGAGGATTGGGGACTTGGTGATAGACGGCATTGAGGAATTAACAGGACTGGTTAAAGGTAGGAACATAATGATTGAGGCGCCAATAGGCCTAATTAACGCCGCAATTGAGTTATCTAGGCTATTGAGTGAGAGACACAGCGTGGGGGAGGTCATAGTTAGTGGTAGGAATGCCTGGGGTGTATGCGACCTAGCCACACCGCCCCCCGGCTTTGACCTAGTTCACATTGGGCATGCCCTACCACGCAACGTGGAATTGCTCATGAGGATTAACGGCTTCACCGCTGAGAAGGGTAAGATAACGGTTATCAATGGTAAGGGGTTTAAGACGTACGTACTACCAGCCTACTACATACCCAACGAGGACGTTGTAAACTCACTATCACTTAGGTTAAGTGGCTACGAGGGCTCAATGCTACTCTACCCGCTATTATATAAATTGTACGCCGAATCATTAGCCAGGAAAATACATGGCACAGCCATTGGACCATTCACCGGGTGCTTCATGCCGGTTAAGGCTGATAGGATGATTGTCGTCTCTGGGGGGTACTTCTATGCCCTAACGGCTAAGCTAATCAACCCAGGTTCAAGGGTCCTTGTGGCTGATCCGCATAGGCTAGTTGTTGAGGATGTTGAGCCAGTTTACAGGAGGTACCTTGGCTTAAAGGTTAACGCATTGATGAAGGCCATTGAGGCTAGAAGAGTGGCTATTGTGTTAACCAGCAAGCCTGGTCAAGGTAACATCAGGCATGCGTTGGATGTTAAACGCAGGTTAATGGAGAGCGGTAGGGAGGCGTTCATAGTTTACGTTGATGATGCAGCTCCAGATACGTTGAATAGTATTAATGCAGATGCAATAGTCGTTGAGGCTTGCCCAAGGATAGCTCTAGATGACTTAGATAGGGTCGGTAAACCGCTAATAGCCCCCCTTGAGGTTGAATACGTTATTAAGGGTGACATAAACGGCTACAGGATATCCACCACCACAATTATACCGCTTACCGGCATTAAGGGTAGCCATTAGACCCCTGAGCATGCAGTTGAGTTAGATGTATGTGAAATAATGCTTATCTAGGGTATACATTAACCATGTATGGGGGTTTGATGTGACGTACAGAGTAATCGTTCAGGTATCAGATCTAGATAAAGTTAAGGCAGCATTAATATCATGCAGAAACCTGTTAAGTGACCTAGGCAGTGTTGAGGTTGAGGTGGTGTTTCACCAAACAGCGGTAAAGGCACTCATCAAGGGTAGTGAATTTGAGAGCGATATTAAGGAGCTCATGGATAACGGGGTTAAAGTTGTAGCATGTAGGTACGCCATGAGGCTTAACAACATTGGTTATGATGATTTAATCAATGGTATTACGGCAGTTAACACTGGGGTTGGGGAGATAGTTAGGAAAATGGCGGAGGGGTGGTTGTACCTACGATTATGAGTTTAGACTACTGGCTATAGTCGAACATTCCCCTAAACTCAAGCCTTAACCCCAGCCCCTCCTTAAGGGCCTTGTCGTAAACGACCTTAGCAGTAACCACGTCCTCTATGGATATGCCGAGGGACTTGAATATTGTTATAGAACTTGCATTTAACCTACCCTTAACCCTACCCGTGACTATGTCTGATAAGGGAACAACCTTACTCCACACATCACCCCCGGCCATTATTAAGTCGCCTGCCTCCTCCCTTGCCTGCTCAACATCGTCAACCGCTATTACATCAGCCCTATTCACGGCATCCTGAGTTAACTCAGCCCTATCCCTCCAGTTACTCCCAATAGCATTTATGTGTATACCCTCAGGCAGGTAGTCACCCCTTATGAATGGCTCCTTGGAGTTCGTAGCGGTGATGAGGACGTCAACCTTACACGCCTCCCTATAATCATCAACAACCACGGCATCCACGCCGCTGGCCCTTATGTATGATGCGAAGGCTTCGGCGTGAGCCCTACTCCTGCTGATAACCTTAACCCTACTTAACACGCCCAGTGAGTTAAAGGCCTCAAATTGAGCCCTAGCCTGCCTACCTGACCCAACTATTCCAATCTCCCTAATTGAATTAGCCATGTACCTGCTGGCCACCACTGAGGCTGCCCCCGTCCTAATTTGCCCAAGTCTATCGGCCTCGATGATGGCGAGCAGCTCACCTGATTCAATACTGAAGAGCAGGACGACAAACCTCGTGCCGTATTTGGTACTTAGGTATGCCTTCAGGCCAGCCACGTTGTAATCGCCTAGGGCGCCACTTTGAAGGACGTGGAGCACTGCTCCGGGCAATACCACTCTACGCCTGGGTAGGTTAACAGCCTTACCAGTCCCAAGCATCCTGAACCCATCCTCGACTGCCCTTATCGCCTCATCATACGTTAACAACCTGGCCACCTCACGCTCCCTAATTAGTAGCATGTTGGGTGGTGCGCATGAGAGGTTTATTTAAGTAACCTCAGCGGCCATGTGGACGAAAAATATTAAATAACTCACTGATTTCTGTGCTGTGGAGGAGGTTATTGAGAGTGCGGTGGTTGATAAGGTGGCTACGTTTATAGCGGGTTCAATAGTGATGTCGGAGTCCCCGGGTAGGGAGCTTAAGCGTTGGAGGGAGTACTTCAACATACCTCAGACGGAGTTGGCCATCAAGTTGTCCACAACCCCAAGCGTGATAAGTGACTATGAGTCGGGTAGGAGGAAGTCCCCCGGCTCATACTTCGTTAAGAGGTTTGTTAGGGCCCTAATAGATATTGAACTTGAGAGGGGTGGTTCCAGGCTCCAACTGCTTATTAAGCAGATGTCGGCTGGTGATAGGTACATGACGGCTGTGATTGATATGAGGGATTACGTAAACCCCATTAGCCTTGAATCCTTCTTGAGGGCTATTAACGCATCGCTGGTGGTTCCTCCAGCCACCAGGATGGATATACACGGCTACACCATAGTGGATAGCATTAAACTACTCCTCGATGTCCCATCCTACGAATACCTCAAGCTGTATGGTTCAACAACCCAGAGGGCTGCCATATTCGTCAACACCAGGTACGGTAGGTCACCATTAGTGGCTATAAAGGCTATGATGGCGTTCGTTGACTTTAAACCATCCATAGTGGTTCTACATGGGTTAGATAAACCAGATTACCTGGGTATTGAGGTGGCTAGGAGGGAGAAGATACCGCTGGCCATGACTAACATGGACGTTGACGAGATGGTTAAGGTGCTTAGGACGCTTGGTTAAAAAGGGAAAGTAAAGAGTCCATGGCGTGTCAACAAATTGACCCCACCATGAGGGATGGGTTTTAGGCATTATTAAATGTACATGTAGCAGCGGCGTAATCTCAAGGTTAAACTCCAAAAAGTATCATAAGCGAGATACCTAGAGTAGCGCTTATAAGCGTTATTTAGGCCTAGAGATCAGGTTAACATGAGTTACCCGGTGATTAAACCCTCAGTCACATTATTAATGACGTGGGGTAGTGAGGAGTTTACAGCGGCCATGAGTGACGTGATTTATAGGGCGTATACGGTTGAGAAGGCCCTTGATAGGGTGAGGAACGACCCAGGTATAGTTAGGCGTAGGATAACGAGCTTCCTTAGGGATGGGCACCACAGCGTCTTTGAATTTGCTGGGGCTAGTTGGCTTATTGAGGGTAGTAGGGCCTTAACGCATGAGTTGATTAGGCATAGGTTGGCCAGTTACTGGCAGGAGAGCCAGAGGTACGTGGACTATGCAAAGGGTCAATTACGCTACGTGTTACCACCCAGCATGATTAATGAGCTTGCCCCATTCTTAGAGTCAGCTAGTCAAGTTTACGTGAAGGCTAGGGGATCCATGGTCCCCGAGGATGCTAGGTACATTTTACCTAACGCAATGGCTAGTAGGATTTGGGTTCAAATGAACGCCAGGGAATTCTTCCTAAACTTCATACCCCTCAGGACTGGGCTTGGGGCATTCCACGAGATTAGGCTAGTAGCCTGGCTGATGTTCAACACGCTGGTGGACAAATTCCCAATAACAGCCAGGTGGGTTTGGGAAAACCTACCTAAGCTGCACCCAGACTACTGTAGAGGTCTCGATAAGTTGAGGGATGCGTATAATACGGAGGATTGTAGGTTGATAAGCATTAAGGATGCGTTCACTAAGTGGGGTATGGAGGTACCGCAAGGTCTGAGTAAACTCATGGAGGCATCATATGGTAAGGAGCGAAGTAGGGTTAGTGCTTAAACCTCTTGGGCCTTAAATCCTTACTTCCACACCTCCTACACTTCTCAGCGCCAATTGGGTTACGTGCACCACACCTCCTGCATATCCAGTAGCCAAACCTATGCTCAATAGCTATCCTAAGCTTCTCAGGGTCACTGATTGGCATAAGGCATGGCTTTACCTAACCCCTTTAAAACATTACGCTGTGAGGTGTATTTAAAGGAGTGGTGTACTTAGCGTAAATTCAAGATTCATGTGGCATAGCCATTGCCCTTTGGGTTATTTCCCTAAGGATGCTCCGCATGCGAATTAATTACGGCTAGGTATCTGCTCATCCTCATTTAGCTTTAGTTAATGAAGGCGTTCACATCTAGTTACGGCATGTACTGAGGCGAGTAAGGCCATGGTTATGAGCCGTTAATTTAGTGCTTTACATTACACCCTTCAACTGAGGCTCGCGAATTACTGGTGATGTAAATGCGCTAACAAGAAATCCCCAACCCAACTAATAATATTCACCAACCAGGTGGCGCTCCAAATATTCCTAGTCCATTATAGGGTACTACAGCTACTTAAAGACCTAGAAAAGCTTGCAACGCATCACCTTTTCGTACTTAAAGGAATGCGAATTAACCAATGACACAGTTATATTAATTATTAAAAATATTTATAAATAAGGTTCCTCATTGAGGGGTGATGTAGCTATGAGTGTAGTTAGGTTGAGGGCTATTGTTAAGATGGTGAATGATGACGTGGTTAAGGAGGCTTTCATAAGTAAAGTGGTTACACTGGGGTATGTGGAGCCCCTGCTCCCTGATGAGGTGTTTAAGTATTACCCATTGAGTGAGTATGATTATAGGCTTGACTCAACGTACATAGAGTACATTGTTGATAATGCCGAGGAGGTGGCATCCAGCCAAAGGCCTGGGGTTAGTATTAACAAGGTCATGGTTGACCAATTCGGCGAGTGTATTCAATTAACCAGTGGGGAGTATGAGCTCATGACCATGTGCAGGAGGAATAATGACTGGGTTGTGTACCACATGAATAAGAGAGCTTTGATGAGGTACTTCGTCCTTAACGTAATCCTGGAGAATTCTAGCTTAAACATGAGTCAACCAGTTGAGGCGGCGGCCAGCATCCAGAACCATGAGCATAAGGCTAAGTTAAAGGTGGCCTACATACTCAGTTGCAACACACCTGTGGACTTCATGGTGAGTGTGTACTCCAGTATCTACGTCAATTACTTCAGGGAGTACAAGTATAGACTTCCTGAGCCCAAGGACATAGTTAACTTCATAGTTAATAATATGCAGAAGTATGGAGGCTTCATTAAGCTCTATACGACTGACTACTACGTCTTTGAATTAACCACGGCGGGTTACCTAGTTGAGGTTGAGAATGAGGGTCAGGTCGTGAGGGTTAACGTTGACGGTGAGACTGTGCTTATGGGTAATCAACTGGGTAATGGGGACCTGTACGAGATAACGGACCTGAGGGTGGATGCCTTAAGGAAACTTGAAATAGGCCTCGACATGATTGAACTTTACTCATGCAACACAAGTGAACTGCTTGAGAGGGCTATTAGTGGTTTGCGAGAGTCAGTGAGGCTGTGACATGGGGTTCCATAGCGCCAGCCTTGCTAGGGTATTCAATAACCCCGTAGTAGACGGGGTAATAATCGAGACTCCTAAAGTGAAACCCCATTCTCACAGAGCGGGGAGGGGGTCATTGGGGTCTTCCATTTAGTACATGGGTGGTACCCTAATCATTGTTCATTAACTTACTTAGCAAGATGGATGCTATAGGCCTCCACGTATCGTACATTGTCATGGTGAGTTTGCATTTAACACCCCTTTGTATTAACCATAGCAACACAGGTAAGCTGGCAACTATGGGGGCCTTCTTGAGGTCGTTGATTGTTCTTGAACCAGTTAGGAACATTGCCACCTTAAACTCCCACATAATCCTACTGATAGTGTCCTTAACAGTGTCGTAACCCTTAAGCGCAGAAAGAAGCATCGGCCTAGACATTGAGAACGCATCCGCACCTACTGCTATTGCCTTAGCCCCATCAAGCCCATTCCTAACCCCACCTGAGGCAAACACTAACCCATCGTAGACGCTGCTCGCCTCACATATGGATAAGAGCGTCGGTATCCCCCAATTCCTAAAGACCCCAGACTCGCTGGTGTCCCGCCTCCTAATGGATTCAATAACTATGAAGGATGTGCCGCCTGAACCAGCCACATCAATGGCGTCAACCGGTACTTCAGCAAGCATTTTGGCAACCTCCATTGAGATCCCGTTACCAACCTCCTTAACTATCAGGGGCCTGTTGGTAATCCTCCTAATTAGCCTTAACTTACTTAACACACCCCTAAACCAGGGTTCACCCTCAGGTTGAAAAACCTCCTGGGCTGGGTTTAGGTGTATTGCCAAGGCATCAGCGTTAATCATGTCCACGGCCTCATTAACCCAGTCAATCAACTCCCTCTCGCTAAGCCTAGAAACCTGCGGTGCACCTAGGTTAGCTATCTTCAAGGCACTTGGTGCATTATCCTTAACAACCCTGAAGCTCCTCGCAGTCTCAGGCCTAACTATGGCAACCCTCTGGGAGCCGACGTACATGCCTATGCCAAACTCCTCAGCCGCCCTAGCCAAGGTCCCATTAATCCTCTCCGCGGTCTCAGTACCGCCAGTTAATGCACCTATTATGAACGGGAAGCTTAGCCTCTTGCCAAATATACTAACACTAGGGTTAACGTCATCAAAGTCAATTTCAGGTAGCGCATTGTGGACTAACTGAACCTCATCAAAGAGCGAGTTACCCTCCTCCACGTCATTCGAAGCCGCAATCTTAATATGCTCATCCTTGCGATTCTCAATCATCCTAAGTGGTCCACCTCATACTTCTAAATAAATTTTACCTATCCGCATCCACCGCGATGAACCAGGATTTGACACCATGGCACGGCATATCGATAATACTTAAAATACAGAAATATGTTAACGTGTCGATGGAGTTCTCAATGAAGGTAAGCATGGTTAATGATGATGTGTTAAGGATAAGCGTAGTGAAGAATGGCCATAAGTATAGGGAATCACCGGCTGTTGTGGTTAAGCCAACGGTGGATTTAGCCTCTGGCGAGAATAAGATTGGGCCATGGCTGGTTAAGGTTAATGAAGACTCAGTCCACGTCAATGTTGATGGAGTGGAGGTTAACTTAAGGTTCAGTTACAGTAATGGCCAATTTACTATAAGGGGGAATCTAGGACTCGCCGACATCGTCTATGGACTTGGGGAAAAGGCCCTACCTCTTAATAGGAAGAGATTCAGAGTGACTATGTGGAACACTGATGCATATGGGTATAGGTATGGGTCAGACCCACTCTACGTCTCAATACCATTCTTCATAGTAACCAGGAACCACGTATCCGTGGGCCATTTCGCAGATTCCACAGCTAGGATGGTGATTGACCTTGGGGTTGACAGGGAGGATGAATTCACAGTTACGGTTAACGATGACCAGGTTGACTATTACGTGATAAGGGGGCCTAGGCTGAGGGATGTTGTAACCAGGTTCATAGGCATTACTGGTAAACCAGCCCTAATGCCAAAGTGGGCCCTCGGTCATCAACAAAGTAGGTACAGCTACTACCCCCAGGGTAGGGTTCTTGAGGTTGCCAAGGCACTTAAGGACATGGACCTAGGCAACACCGTGATTTACCTAGACATACATTACATGGATGGCTACAGGATATTCACCTGGAATAGTGAGAGGTTCCCCAACCCCAGGGATATGGTTAAGAAGCTTCATGAATCGGGTATTAAGGTCGTAACCATAGTGGACCCGTACATTAAGGTTGATCCAAACTACCAGGTGTTTAAGGAGGGTATTAACGGTAACTACCTAACCCTCGACTCAGACGGCGGCTTAACCATAGTGCAGGGCTGGCCTGGGAAATCAGCATTACCAGACTTCTTCAATAGAGAGACTAGGGATTGGTGGAGTAGCCTAATTGAGAGGTGGGTTAGGGATTACGGGGTTGATGGTATCTGGCTGGACATGAATGAGCCGGCTGCCTTTGACTACCCTAACCATACGGTGACCAGTAAGGTGATTACGCATAGGCTCGATGATGGGTCAAGGGTTCCCCACGACTACCTGCACAACGCCTATGCCCTCTATGAGGCTATGGCAACCTACGAGGGCCTAAGGAGGACTGGTAGGAGGCCGTTCGTACTGTCCAGGGCTGGCTACGCGGGTATCCAGAGGTATGCCGCCGTTTGGACTGGTGACAACACCAGCAACTGGGAACACCTTAAACTGCAGTTGCAGGTGCTGCTTGGTTTAAGTATATCGGGGGTAACATTCATAGGGGCTGATGTTGGTGGATTCGCCAAGTACGTCCCGGGCGATGGGGGTAGCAGGCTGTTTACGCTAACGCCTGAGCTACTTGTTAGGTGGTATGAGTGGGCAATATTCTTCCCACTTCTAAGGAACCACGCTGCAATGGGATCCCCTGACCAGGAGCCATGGGCCTTTGGCCCAAGGGCCCTTGAGTTGATTAGGGACTTACTGAGACTTAGGGCTAGGTTAACGCCATACCTATACTCCCTAATGTGGATCAGTCACATCAACGGTGAACCCATTGTTAGGCCTCTTGTGTATGAATTCCCCAACGATGATGAGGTCATGAATATTGACGACGAGTTCATGCTAGGCCCATTCATGCTCGTGGCGCCGATGCTCAATAATGGCACCTCAAGGGAGGTTTACCTACCAGGTGGTGAGTGGGTTAATTTGTGGAATGGAGAGGTGTTTAAGGGTGGATATCATGTAGTCGATGCATCACTTGGCAAACCCCCAGTATTCCTCAGAGGTGGGTCACTGGTACCCACGCAGGAGTCAGAGGGCGTACTAGGCATACTGGCCGTGCCTGGTGATGGCGAATTCACGGTTTACGATGACGATGGGGAATCTCAATCGCCAACACCATCAACCCTGAGCCTAAGGATAAGTGGCGACAGGGTAACCGTGGGTGATTGGGCAAATCCGATGCCTCAGTTACCAACAACAGTAATACTCAAGGTTTACCTAGGTAAGGAACCCAGCAAAGTTATGGTTAACGGCGTTGAGGTACCCAAGGCTAGGTTCAGCGCCGAACCCGGCCAGCCATCATGGTACTTCGAGGGTAGGTTAATCAACATCAGAGTTAAGGTAGGCAGCGAAACAATGATAATCTAAGCCTTAAATAAATTATTAACCATGGGTTGACCCCTGGGGCAAGGTTTTACAACGTAACTATGTGTTGGCGCTACGCCGTTTAAATACTAATACTAGGAGTATGATTATGAATACGAATGCTAAGGCTAGGTAATCCGCATACCTGGTTATGGTCGCTAATCCAGCTTCCCAGGAAGTGCCAAACATTAGCCCAATGTATATTAAGGCTGTGTTCCAAATTACGGAGCCCACCGTGGTGCATAATATAAATAGCCATATGTTCATCCTGGCGATACCAGCTGGTATTGATATTAAAGCCCTGACCCCTGGAACAAACTTAGCCGCAATTATCGATAACCAGCCATACTTGTTGAACCATGATTCAGCCAATTTTAAGTGACACCATACCTTAACTCATCATCGACTGTACTTGGCAATGAGTAGACAAGCCTTGCCTCTTTCAGGGGTGTTGTTGTTTTTAGTTAACTTAAAGTTTTAGCCTATTGGTTAGTATTTTTGTTTCTGGTTATGTTTTAATTCCTCCTTTGCCTTGTGTTTTCCTGGTGCCTAGGGTAGTGCCTTTTTCTTCCTTGGATGAGCCGGTGGGTCGATCACCCACTGTTT
>OGCG01000500.1_pt1 | contig 23881 bp, 15 predicted proteins | sample 1570061 | NCBI WGS metagenome assembly OGCG01 (sample SAMN06268698, study PRJEB24515) | hot springs metagenome | isolation source: Joseph's Coat, Yellowstone National Park, Washington, USA | place: USA:Joseph's Coat, Yellowstone National Park, Washington, USA
CTTTCAGGGCCGCCGACAACTGAGTGATCGTATCGCGTTGGCGGCCAATCTCGCCCTGCGGATCTTTGGTTTTGGCAACCGCGATCACTTTTTCCACAGCTTCGCGGACATTGGCTTTGTCATGGGGACCTAAGAATTTAGCATCGGCCAACTCGTCGCGGATCTTTGTGAGCGTGGCGTGGAGATGGTCTTTATCTCTGTTTAATTTGGCCATTTCATCCTTTGCAGATGTCAAAGCAGCCTCACGTTCCGCGAGCGTTTTTGTCTTGGCCTTGAGTTCGCCGTCCAGTCTCGCATTCTCTTCCTTGGCCGCCTGGAGCATCTTTTCCAGACGGGCGACTTTGGCTTGGGAGTCCTTTTGCGCCGCCGTAAGTTTCTCTGTCAGATCCTTGAGGGCCGCATCGCTCTCCTGAACTTTTTGGGCCAGGACTTGGAGCGCCTGCTGCGGGGTATTGTTGCCGGTCAGGTAACCGCTCTCGCGCAGTTGGTTCTCTAATTGCCAGTACGCTTTCAACTCATCGCAACAGCGAAGGAAAATGTCCTCGACTGGGTCGCTGAGCGGGTTTTGGGCTTTACGCAGACGGGTGAAGCGCCGCTGCTCGTGTAATTTCCGCGCCAGTTCAAGAGCGTGGAGGGCATCCTTGAATTTGCCTTCGTGCGCCCATTTGGCGGCTTCCCAAAATTCAAAGCCGGCTTCCTTGGCCTCTGTCTGCGGTTGCGGTGGCGATTGTGCAGCTTGTTGAGCAGGCGCGGCTTGCGGCGGTTGGAGGGTGACGAGCAATAGGGCCAGGGTCATCGCGTGGTCTTCTCCACCTGGCAATGGCGGGATTCGGGCTGCCCCTGCGGCCTTGGCTGCAGCTTTCAGTTCCACTCGATAAATGGCTGACTCAAAGCGTCGCTTTTTTTCTGGATCTTTCTGAAACGTTTGCGCGCCTTTGGCATACTCGGCCCGTGCTTCGGGCAATTGTCCAGCCAGTTCCTTGATAAGTGCCAAATCGTAGACAGCATCAGCTTCTCCCTGATTGGCCGCGTTTTGCAGATCCTGAAGCGCCGGTTGCAGGGCCGGATCTTGCGGATTGATCTTGCCACCGGCAGTTTTGAGATAGCTTCCCAAGCGATATTCGCCGCGGGCAAGCAACTCTTTGGCATTAGCGCCCGCTTGCTCAATGCCCGCTTGCTGCGCTTCCTCCCAATCGCCGCTAGCCACCCGGGCGATAGCTGTCTCGAGCGTCGGCGTCGCTTTCACTGGAGGCAGGCTTTGGGGCATGCTAAGCGGTGTAGGCGCTTTTTCCTTCTCCCCTGGTCCCATCAACGCTCGCACACCAATTGTACCGCCGGCGCCGAGCACGATGCCGAGCACCGTCGCGCCGGCCAAGGCCAGGACGTTCGCACGTGGTTTGACCACTTTCGCAGTTTTTTCTTCTTCCGCTTCGTCAACCTCGGCTGGCTCTTCCGGTTCGGCAGCCGCAATCGCTTCTTCCTCCGCGGCGGCTTCAGTGTCTTCGGGCGCCGAAGCTACTGCTGCGCTCTCAGATGGTGTTTCTCCCAAGGTGGCGAGCAAATCGTCTACTTCTTTCTCCGAGACGGGCTGTTCCGGGGCGGCCGACTCTCCGCTGGGCGTCTCCGCCATCAACGATTTCAAGGCCACGTCGCTGGCTGACTCGGCCACCACTACTCCCGAATCCCCCTGGGCCGTTCCTTCGCGCGAACCGCCCAAGTTCACCGCCGAATCCGCAGGCGTTGCTTCCGGCTGCGAGGGTGAACCGGCTTGCCCTTCTGCTGGTCCGGCTAGCTGCGTAGCCCGTTCGTCGCCTCGTGTGACGAGTTGCGTGGCGCGTTCTTCGCCCCGGCTGGCCAATTGGGTCTTCTTTGCGGCCGCACAGTGAGGGCAGGTCGCCAGGTCGTCTGCGTAGTCCTGGTTGCATACATTACAGTGTTTCGCCATGCCTGTTTCACTCCGCTTCTTGAGGTGTAGTGCTCATGAAGGTTTCGCCGCGCGGGTAAATCCAGCGGATTATAAGAGTATCGAAATGCGGACAGCCCTTATAATCCGAGTCGGCATCCCTGCTGCCCTATTTTCTCGATTTTATCAGGAGAAGACAATGGAATTCTGCTTTTTTACCGACCTGCGTCCTACCGTCTCTGGCCCTCTAGGCGTGTACGGTTTTCACGTTTTTTCTGAAGGGCAAAGGCGCATAATGTGCTCCGCAAAGTCGGGAAATGCTGCAATCAGCTCCTCGCGGTCAGCCGCCTCATAGTCGGCGAAATCGAAGCCGGGCGCCATGGTTGTGCCCAGAAGCGCGAAAGCACCGCCTGCGCACAGCGCGCTCCCCTGCCAGACGCCGGCCGGCGCCACCGTTTGCACCTGCTGTCCTGCCAGAACATCCGAGCCGAGTGTGAGGAGGCGTCCCCCGTCTTTATCAGTTGGGCCGAGCTGCAACATCTCCACGGGATCGCCGAGATAGAAATGAAAGACTTCATCGGTAGGCAATCGGTGCAGGGCGGAGAACGTATCGGGCGTCAGCAGATAATAAATGGCCGTGCCTGCGGAACGTGCCCCCCGATAACGGGGTGCAAGGGCATCGACCGGCAGTTGCAGTGACGAGCGATAAGTTTCGCGATACCAGCCGCCCTCGCGCGGCAGTGGTTGCAGCTGGAGAAAGCGGATGAGTTCTTCTACACGTGACATGATAATCAGCGGCGATAGGGGGCGACGCCAACAACGACAGCCGCCTCTTTGATGCTCCTCGTCGAAGGGCGCAAAAGGAAGGCGGCGTCGCAAAACCAAAAGAAGCACGTCCCGAAATTCGTCAAGCTGCGGGAGAATCCAATTATCATCTCGCGGCTACTGTTTTTGTGTTACTGTCCTTGGCGGGGATTTGCAACAGCAAATGCATTTGATGCAGGTGCTTGACGGGAAAGCGCCAGTCGGGCGGGACGCTGGTATCGGTGACGCCGCTTGCCAAAATCCACGCGGATTGATTGGGCTCAAGGGGCAACTTCATCGGTTCGCGCGTGGGACTTTGCGGCATTTCTTCCGGCCTGCTCAGCTTGTGGTAGTCGTAGCACAAACAGAACAATTCGCCGCTGGCCCGAGCTTTGTCCCAATCGATTTGACCAGCCCAGGAAACGCGATCGCCGTATTGTTCCAGATACCAGCGGAACAGGGCATCCATCTCTTCGCGCTTGTTCAGCCCTACGATGGGAGCGTCCGAACGCATCTCAGCGGCGAGGGTTTGCATCACTTGGCGTGTCCACAAAGCCTCTAGAGTGCGGTAGGGGTGGACCAGGTCACGGATAATGCCGCCGACGCCTACAAAAACCAGGGCCATGCTAACGCCGAGGATCCAGCGACGGCGATGCTTCGCCGAGCGAAGGCGCTCCAGAAGGACAGCAGCGCCCATGCCGGCGCTGAGGCAGATGGCGGGAGCGAGGTGCTGGCTAAGCCGGCACGACGCACCATAGGGATAGCGGTGGAGCACGGCGGCGAGCAACCCCAGACCAAAAGGTGCAAGACACAGCATCAGCAGGGCCATCCGACGCGAAGTCCAAAAATGCCGGATACCCACCAGAAACAAAAGTGTGGTGACAATGCTGCCGCCGTCTTGCGCACCGAGGGGAAAGGCCATCATTTGTCCCGTGTGTATAAGGACCAGCCATTTCACCAAAGCTAAAGGCTGTGCGGGTGGAAAACCTTCAGCCCAAAAGGCCTGCATGCCCTGTTCCGTTGTCGCCCCTTTGTCCGGTGAATGCAGTTGGCTCTGCCCGGCGAGGAGGTAATGCCCCAGGAAAGCAGTGAGCAACACGGTGTTGTAAGTGCTCCACAAGAGCCGTCCTTTCCACCCCCGCCGCCATGCCTTTAGCAGGAGAGCGAGGCTGATTGCGCCGGCCACGAAAGCAACCGGGTAAGAACTGAATAGGGCCAGCGGCGTTGCCAGGGTAAGCAGGACCAGCCAGCGCAGCTGCTGGGGCCGTTGCAGCCAATGTACAGCGGGCAGAAGCAAGAGCAGCGACATGAATAAATCTAGAGAATACGGTTTGGTGAAAGCACCCATCGACACCGGCCAGATGGCGACAGCCAGAAACCCTACGGCCATCGTCTGGGCCAAGGGCGGCAGCGTCGCTCGCGCCAATCGCCAAAATAAAAACAGCGACGCCATCCCCGCCGCAAACGGCAACAAACGCATCGAGAATTCCGAAGTGCCGAACAGGCGCAGGGAGGTCAATTCGCCCCAAAGAAAAAGAAGCGGGGCCACCTGGCAATTGTGCAGCCCGCGTGTCAGGCCGAGATAATCCAACTCCAAGAAATTCAAACAAATAAACGCTTCATCATCCCACATAGGGAAGCGGAGCAGATAGCGCAGCAAGCGCCAGAGGACACCGACGGCAAGCAAAAGCAACGTGAGCCGGCCAAGCAATAGGCGATCGGATTGCTCGTCGCTGACATCCAAGCTGTCTGGAATCGCGGCCATGACGTGCTGTCTCTTTAGTCGCCAGAACCTTCCTCCATCGAACTATCATCGGATAAACGAGAGGCACACTTCACAGCAAAAGTCCGCAGCTTTACGCATTTCGTCGCAGGCGTGCCCAGAATCCGCCGTCGGCGGGCCGTCCGGGCACGGTGTCTTCGCTTGCTTCCAGACGCAGATCGGGGTTATCTTTTAGCACCGACTCGACCACCTGCTGATTCTCTTCCGGCTCGATGCTGCATGTGGAATAAACAACCACTCCACCGGGGCGGACGTGCTTAATCGCGGTGTGAAGCAAGCGTTTTTGTAGGGCCACAAGCTGCGGTAAATTATCAGGCCGTAGACGCCAACGCGCTTCAGGGCGTTTGCCGAGAACGCCGGTGTTGCTGCACGGCACGTCCAGCAATACGCGATCGAACGGACCGGGTGGGACGTCCGCGCCGTGTTCAGCGCGGAAATGGTGCATCTCAATTATCGTCAGTCCCAAGCGGTGGGCCAGGTTGGCGATGGTTTGTAAGCGTCGTTCGTCCACGTCACAAGCGACGATGCGGCCGACATTGTGCATCAATTCGGCAAGGTGCGTGGTTTTACCGCCGGGAGCGGCGCAAAGATCGAGGATGGTTTCGCCTGGTTGCGGATCCAAGGCCGCAGCCACGCGCATGGCTGATTCGTCCTGGACGCTGAACCAGCCTTGGGCGTAGCCGGGTAGTTCGCGGATGGGTCCGGGTTCATGCAGCCGAAGCGCCTGAGGATGCTCGCCCGTTTCTGCTGCATGGCCGGCCTGGCGCAGCGCTTCCAGCAGTTGTTCACGCGAACATCGCAGCGGCTGACAACGCAATGTCAGCGGCGCCGGGCCAGCGAACCAAAAACCGAGACGCTGACATTCCTCCCACCCATAGCGCGGCAGCCAGCGTTGCACCAGCCACTCCGGCAAGCTGAACGCGGCAGCGAGATATTTTTGCGGCTGCACCGCGGGATCGGGGAAGACGGGACGGGACAAGCGACGATATTCTCCGTGTTCCAGTGGCAGTGCATCGGCTGCGGCCCGGTGCGTGCGCTCTGCGGTGACGAGTTCACACAAGCGGCGGAGGATGCCGTTGAGAAAGCCGCGTGCTCCGGGCCGGCCGAAGGAAGAGGCCAATTCGACCGTCTCGTGGACGGCGGCATGAGGGGGAACGTGCGTGAGCAGGGTCAATTGGTAGGCGCCAAGAGCCAAGGCATCCCACAGCCATGTTTCGACCCGATGAGCAGGACGATCCACCAGCGGTTGCAGCAGCGCCCGCAGCGTGCCGCGCCGCCGCAAGACGCCGTAAACCAATTGCGTGACCAGGCGGCGGTCGGTGACCGAGAGCGGGTGTGCAGCAAACCGGCGATCGAGGATTTCCTGAAGGAAGGCGTCACGCTTGTGACAATCGAAAAGCACTTGCAGGGCGAGGCTGCGGGCGGTGTGGCAGCGTCGGCGAAAGGTCGGCAGGGCACGTTTCATAGCGTCTCCGGACCAAAGCGATCGCCGGCCTGGAGCTTGTATCCCCGCAGAAACTCCTGAGCCGACATCCGCCGCTTGCCCGCCGGCTGGAGTTCAAGAATTTGCACGGCGTCCTTGGCGCCCGTCGCCACCCAAAGGGCTTTATCAGCGGGAACCAAAACGCTACCCGGTGCGAGGGACTCTGCGGCGGAAGAAGCGGCGGCTGTCTCTCCGAGGCGGTAGATAATTACGCGCATCGGCGGCTGCCCGCGTCGGTGCAGAAACGTGTAGGCGGTCGGCCACGGTTGCATGGCCCGAACCTGATTGCTCACCTGAGCGGCCGGGCGCCCCCAAGCGATCAACCCGTGTTCCTTTGTCAATTTCGGCGCTTTGGTCGCCTGGCTGGGATCTTGCTTGCGCCCCTGCACCGTGCCGTGTTGAATCTGTTCGATCACGTGCAGTGCTAGCCGCGCCCCCAAAGGCGCCAGCCGCGCTTCCACATCGCCCGCTGTCTCCTCGGCCCCAATGTCGATCGCCTCCTGAGCCAGGATGTCGCCGGCATCAAGCGCTGGGGACATTTTGATAATGGTGACGCCGGTGCGCGTTTCGCCGTGATAGATGGCCCAGGGGATCGGAGCGGCGCCGCGATATTTCGGCAACAGCGAAGCGTGAATGTTGATGCCGCCGTGCGGTGGCACGGCGAGGACATCTCGCGAGAGGATCTGGCCGTAAGCGGCGACGACGAGCAGATCCGGCTGGAGTGCTTGCAACGCAGCAACGCCTTCCGGCGTGTTGATGCTTTCCGGCTGAAGGACGGAAATGCCATGTTCCTGGGCGATGGTCTTTAGCCCGCGGCCAGTCTGCCGAGTGGAGCCACGCTCCACGCCAACAGCGCGATCAGGCTGCGTCACCAAGGCGACGACAGTATGCGAACTGTTCAGAAGCGCTTCCAGGGTCGGCTCGGCAAACAGGCCGGCCCCCATCATGACGAGACGCATGAGGTAATCCCTCTAATTAAAGGGGCGGGACCATGTCCGTCGGCGGCGAGCCGTTCTGCTCCATTGCCGCCGAGCGCTCCTTGAGGATGCGTTCCAGTTCGGCCGGGGCCGGGATCTCGCCTTTCTCTTGGGCGCGTTGGAAATTCTGCTCGAATTCCTTGAGGGCATTGCGGCTGGCCAGGCGGGCGATGGTTCCCATCTTGTCGATGAACAAAATGCCGTCGAGATGATCGACTTCGTGTTGCCACAGCCGGGCTTCCAAATCGCTGACGCTTTTTTCGACGATTTCGCCGCGCAGGTTGTACGCCTGTACGCGGACGGTTTTGGCCCGACGAACCTTCTGAAACAGGCCGGGGAAACTGAGGCAACCCTCCTCACCCTCGATGGTCCCCTTGCGTTCTAGGACGACAGGATTGAGCAACACTTCCTCCTTATCGCGCTGCTGTGGATCGCCGGTCGGATTGAGTACGACAATGCGATAGGGCAAGAAGACCTGGTTGGCAGCCAGGCCGAGACCTTTATGTTCATACATCAATTCGAGCATCCGCCCCGCATCCAAATGCACCTGCTTGTCAATGGCGGCCAGTGGCTTGGCCGGATGACGCAAGGCAGGATGCGGATAGACAACAATCTTCATGCCATTCTCAATTGCGGAAAACCCCCTGATAAACAACAATTGGATTGTATCGCATTGCCCTGACAGGACAAAGTGGAAGGAAGCCCACCCCTGCAATGGGTGGGTGCAGCCCTTCCTTAAACTGTTTTAGATCCTAGTTTTTCTTCTTGCCGGCTTTCTTGGCCTTGTATTCGTTGATGTATTTCTCTGGGTTCTCCTTGAACGCTTCGGCGCAGCCGGAGCAACAGACATAATACGTCTCGCCTTTGTAGCTGACGGCGATCGTGCCCAGGCCGCCGGAGACGACGCATTCGTTTTTCTTGTCCACTTTGCCTAGGCTTACGCCCTCACGTGTGCAGGCAATCAGATAATCTTTTCGCCACAAGGTCGTGCCCTCGTTTTTGTGCGCGATGCGGTAGATAAGACGGTCCCCTTCCGCAGCGGTATTGATGGCGATCTGCTCTGTCGCTTTCGTATTGGGATTGATGCGTTCCAGCTTGAGGATGTCCCGTTCGATCTTACCCTCAAAGACAATTTTTTTGCCGTCTTTGTTGGTTGCGGTCAGTTGGTAGAATTTCTTTTTGGGCAGATAGCGCAGCTCGGCGGACTGGAAGAGCTTGCCATCCTTGACATTCATGGCCAGCCAAGCGTCGTTGCCCTTAAAACGCCAGCACCAACTGATGTTCTCGTTCCAAACCGGATCGCGGGGCCCAGGGCGCGGTTTGTCAGGTCCGCCGACGCCCTTCCAGTTGCCGATAAATTCTTGCAGTTCCTTGAGGGCTTCCCTGGCTTCGTTCTTCTCGGCGTTGTCTGCGGCCAAAGCCGGCGCAATTATGCCCAGCAGTAAACTTAGCGTGACAAATCGTTTCATGGGATTCCGCTTTCTCTTGTTTCCCTAGCCCGCAGCACCGGCAAGGGCAGGCGGCGTTACGGGCAATCGAGCAAATACAACGTCGTATCGGCGTTGCCGGTCACCAATTGCTTACCGTTGGGGGTGAACGTCATAGTGGAGACAAACGGGCGTGGTTCGGCCAGCATGGGCAGGTGCAGATCCCACTGGCGCAGCTCTTGGCCGCTGGCGCAGTCCCAGAGCTTGATGACATTATCCACCGCCACGGTGGCGAAGCGTCGGCCGTCCGGGCTCATGGCCACAGCCACAATCTTCTGCTTGTGGGCAGGGATGGTACGCATCAATTTGCGCTCCGGCAACTGCCATATTCTCACCTCGCCGCTGTTGTCGGCCGTCACCAGCATTTTTTTGTCCGGCGTCAGGGCCAGGTCCATGATTTCGCGCATTTTTTCGTGGGCCTTCCATTCCCCGATCCGTTTCTTCGCAGCCACATCCCACAGGTGAAGAGTGCCATCGTTTCGGCCTACGGCAGCCCAGGAGCCGTCCGCGCTGAGCGTCAAGCTCTTGCTGGCCATGTAATCGCTCAATTCAAGAGAAATTTCCTGTTTGCCGTCGGCCACACGGTAAGCGCCGATCTCCGCCAGCGCTAGCCAAGCGACTATGTATTTGCCGTCGGGCGTGGCCGTCATCACAGGGACGCCGTCGAATTGCTGGCCCTCGTTGTGGATGGTACGGATTGCTTTACCCGTCGCCGTATCCCATAGCTTGAGCGTACTGTCTTTGTCAGCGGAAACCAGAGTTTTGCTATCCGGTAAGAAAGCTACGGAAGTGATGTCCTTGGCATGGCCTTCGAGGGTGAACAGCTCGCGGCCGGTCGCCAGTTCCCACAGGCGAACGGTCTGATCGCCGCTGCCGGAGGCCAGCAGCTTGCCATCGGGGCTGACGGCCACAGCCGTGATCTCTTTGCTGTGGCCGCGGACGCCTGCGCCTTGCTGACCGGCCAACTCCCAGAGTTTTATGGTATGATCCACGCCGGCCGAAACGAGGTAATGGCCATTCGGGCTGAAGGCCACGGAACTGATCCAGTTGGTGTGGCCTGGGTAGGAATACAACTCGATGCCAAGCCCCACGTCCCAGAGCTTGACGACCTGATCGCCGCCGCCGGAAGCCAGCAGCCGACCGTCGGGACTGAAGGCCGCCGCGATGATGACGCTGTTATGGCCCTGGAACACTTTCACCGGGGCAGCGCCGTCCCGGACGTTCCACAGTAAGATGCGGCGATCGCCGCCGCATGAGGCCAATAATTGACCATCGGGGCTGAAGGCGACGGCGCTGACGGCGGCACCGTGGCCCAGCAGAGTGCGCTCTTCCTTCAGGGCCTCGGCATCCCATAGCTTGACCGCGCGATCGCCGCCCGCGGAAGCGATGTGTTTGCCGTCGCGGCTCCAAGCCACGGCACTGACGACGGCCCGATGGCCCCGCAGCGAATGCAGTTCCTTGCCCGATTCCACGTCCCAGATTTTGAGGAGCCGATCCGCACCAGCGGAAACCAGGCGCTTGCCGTCTGGACTAAAAGCGGCGGCGGTAACAGCGGCGGTATGCCCGGTCAAGGTGCGGATTTCCTGACCGCTATCACCGTCCCACAGTTTCAGCGTCTTGTCGCCGCTGCACGTGACAATGTATTTGCCGTCTGGACTGTATAGCGCCGCTGTCACAGGCGAGCGATGCCCCCTGAGGACGTGTTCCTCTTTGCCGGCAGGGACCGACCAGATGCGCGCCACTTTGTCGGCCCCGGCCGAGACGACGTGTCGACCGTTTGGACTGAATGCCGCCGACCACACCTTGCCCTGATGGCTGCCCAATTGCTGATAATGCTCGTCGTTGCCGACATCCCACAGACGTACTGTCTGGTCCATGCTGCCGGAGGCGAGGGTTTGGCCATCAGGGCTAAAGGCCAGGCAGGTGACGCCGTCGCTGTGGCCGCCTTGCAAAGTGCGAAGAAGTTGGGCGGTCGCCGTATCCCAGACGCGGATGTTGGCATCTCCGCCGCCGGTGGCCAGGCGTTTGCCGTCTGGACTGAAGGCCACACTGAGGACCGGCTTGCTGTGTCCTTCATAGCTCAGCTTTTCACTGCCGTCGCGGACAGACAGTAGCCGGGCCACATCTGGATTGCCGAGGCCCACTGCGAGGGACTTGCCATCGGGATGGAAAGCGAGGCAGAACAACTCGCTGGGCGATGGGCTGGAGGCTAGATGTGTGCTCCAGGTCTGGGTGTCATAAATGCGCAGGATGCGATCGCCACCGATGGAGGCGAGCCATTTGCCGTCGACGCTAAAGGCCACGGCTTTAATCGGTTGTGTATGGCCGGCAAGGTCACGGACGGTCCCTTTGGCGAGGTCGTAAACCCACAAGCGCTTATCCACGCCGCCTCCGACCAGCAGTTTGCCGTCGGGGCTAAAAGCGAGACTATTAAGAGACTCTTTATGACTATTAAAACTCTTGATCAGCTTGCCGGTGGCCGCGTCCCAAAGTTTGATATCGATACCGGCCTTATCGGCCGAAGCGATCGATTGGCCATCTGGGTGGAAAGCCAAGGCGCAGACATCACCGCTGTGGCCGGCGTACTGGCTGATTTCCCGGCCGGTGTCGATGTCCCAAACGCGAACGACGCCATCGCCGCTGGCCGTGGCTAGGCGCCGGCCGTCGGGGCCGTAGGCCAAGGCCAACACGGGACCCGTGAAGCGCAGCCGGCCGTCGCCGAAGATGCGGGCGACGTGCGGCGGCAGGTGTGGCGGCAGGGCCGGCAGGTGCCAGCGTGCTCGGCGAAAGCTCGCCCGTGCCTCAAGCAAACGCCCTGCTGCCAAGGCGTCTTCGCCTTGCTTGGCCAGCTTGGCCGCTTGTTCGTACCATTCCGGCGAAAATTTCTTGGTCACTCCCTCTTTGTCGGCCGCAGCGCGTTCTTGCTGATATAGCGCTTGCAGCTGCCGTATTTTCTCGACGGCGAGCTTGTCAGACGTCTGCGCTGACACCTCCACCAAGGCGAACAAGCCGAGGCCCAACACGGAAAAGAACAAACGATTTATCTGCGACATCGTTGTTGGGACCTCCGGAGCGATTTTCTTGGACCCACGCGGAACGCAGGAACAAGGATTCGCGGATTTTGGGAGACGCACACCTTATATTTTCTGAGTATAAAAGAGGCAACGGCCCTTCGGCAAGCAGGGATTTTTTCGGGTGCTTGGCAGCGATGCAACAGCGGTTTGCAAAGGATAGATAAAAATACGTTGCCTTTTTCTCCGGCCAGCCTGCCTCTCGGTGCAAATCGTGGAGACGACAAACCAGCCGCGCTGTTTGCTGCCGTAAGAAAATACCTTACGACGAACGCCCCCCGCACACCGAGCGAAAATGGCCCAAGTCGCCTTGTGGCCGACTGCCAGTGCGGTGTACAGTTTGCAGAACCTACGCGGCCACTGCGCCAACGGAAGGGATGCTCTTGCCGGCGCGGCGGGCAAGTCAAGAATTTGTTGCAAGGACGCGCGTTGCATGAAGAGGGTCAATTGGTACGCACTTGGCTTGGCGCTGTTTTTTGTGGCGCTGAGCATTCCTTACGGCATCAAGGCCGGGCATAACGGCTCGGCCTTTCAGCGTTGGCAACCGCAAATCAGCGCCCTTGGCAACGGCGTGGACATCGCCCAACGCTTTAATTATCCCAACCCGCCCATCATGGCCCTGCTGCTCTATCCCCTGGCGCGCCTGCCTGCTGCGGCCGAGCAATTGGGGCTGCCGGAGAGGGCTGCTTCGGTCCTTGCCGCCCTGTGTTGGTTTTACATCAAAGCCGGTCTGACCCTGCTGGTCTTTCGCTGGGTCTTCCAACTTGTCGAGGAGCCGGGGCGTCCGTTCCCATTGTGGGCCAAGTGCCTCACGATCGTGTTGGCGCTGCGGCCCATCATGAGCGATTTGCAACACGGCAACGTCAACCTATTCATCCTCTTTCTGGTGGTGGCCGCCCTGTATGCTTATCGCCGCCGACGGGACATCGGCGCCGGGATGGTGCTCGGCTTGGCCATCGCCTGCAAAGTCACGCCGGCCCTATTTGTGCCGTATTTTCTGTGGAAACGTTCATGGAAAGTCCTGGCCGGCTGTGCTGCCGGATTGGTCCTCTTCCTTTGGCCAGGGCTGATACCGGCGCTTTTTATGGGTTGGGAACGCAACGAGCGCCATCTCGTCAGCTGGTATTACGACATGGTTTATCCTTATATTGTGGAAGGCAAGGTCACCAGCGAGCATCATAATCAATCGCTTCCCGGCCTGGTGGCGCGGTTGGCAACGCACAGCCCATCGTTTTCCACCTACATCGATAATGTGTACACGCCAACGCACTACGACAATTGGCTCGATCTGTCGCCGGCGCAAGCACGTTGGCTGGTCAAAGGTTGCATGGGGCTGTTCGCCCTGATGGTGATGTGGGTATGCCGAACGCCGACAGAAGTAAACTCGAAACGCGAAATGCGCAATCCGCAAACTCCTTTTGGGTTTCAGATTTCGGATGGCGGATTTCCCGCACAACGGGCAGGTTGGCGGCTCAGCGCCGAGTTCAGCATCGTTCTCTTAGGCATGTTGCTTTTCAGCGAACGGACGTGGAAACATCACTGCGTCACGCTGGTGTTGCCTTTCGCCGTGATCTGTTATTACCTGGCCACGGCCGCGCCAAGTAGGGGGCTGCGTATCTACCTTATCGGCTCGCTGACGGCGACAATGGCGCTGATGGCCGCGACTAGCAACACCGCCTCTGAGGGAGCGTTACACCATGATCGGCTCTATCAGCTCTTCGCCAAGCAGGCGCAGGTTTATGGTGCGTTTGTGGTGGCTTATTTGGTGTTGTTGGTTGCTCTCCTCGTGATGCTGCGTTGGCCCACGGAGCCAGCCGCGCCCCCGGCCTCTCGTCTTTCCCGGGCCGCTTGAAAAAAATGGTTGCGGTTGCTGCGAGGCTGCGTTATCGTTCAAGTAGTTTCCAGCGTTGGCCAAACCGTCGTCCTGGATCCCGCTCCATGTGGCCCGAACAACCGCAGATCGATCCGTTGCTCGAAGAAGCACGTCACGGCGATGCCGAGGCTGTCGAACGCCTGTTGACGGTCCACCGCGAGCCGTTGCGCCGCCTGATCGGCCTGCGTCTCGATCCTGCCTTGGCCGCACGCCTCGATGCCAGCGACATCGTGCAAGACGTTTTGTTGGAAGCGCATCGCCGACTCCAAGATTACCTCAAAAATCCAGCCATGCCGTTTCGTCTATGGCTGCAGCACATCGCCAAGGACCACATCATCGATGCCCATCGCCGCCATCGCCAGGCCCAGCGCCGCAGCCTCGACCGCGAGCAACCAATCGTGACCGCCGCGTTGGCCGAGCATTCGTCCTACGAGTTGGCCGGACAATTGGTCGATCCCGAACGAACGCCGGCCTCCGAAGCGATCCGTCGGGAAATGCAGCGTCGCCTCGACGCCGCTATCACCGAACTCGACGAAGACGATCGCGCGATTATTCTCCTGCGCCATCGCGAGCAGCTGTCGAATCAGGACGTGGCCCGCGAATTGGGTCTAAGCGAAGCCGCCGCCTCGATGCGCTACCTGCGGGCTGTGCGCCGTTTGCGTGCTCTTCTTGTACCGGGCGCGGCTTCCAGCAAGAGAGAAACATCTTCCAAAGAAAATGGTCCTTCCTCCCCAACCTGAAGAACGCGATCAACGGCTGGCTCAATTGCTGAGCGAGTTGAGCGAGCAAGCTCGCGGAGGACATCGCCCGGATTTTGATGCCATCGCCGTCCGACATCCCGACCTTGCCGCTGAGTTGCGGGAATTGTGGGGCGTGGTATTCCTCGCCGAGGAATGGACGCGCGGCGAGCGAGGTTGCGTAAGCGCCCCGCGAGAAACGCTCGGAGCGCTTACGCAACCTCGCTCACCAAGGACATTTGGCGATTATGAGTTGCTCGAAGAGATCGGCCGCGGCGGCATGGGTATGGTCTACAAAGCGCACCAGCGCAGTCTCAATCGCCTTGTCGCGCTCAAGATGATCCTGCGTGGTGAGTTGGCCACGGCAGAGGATCTGGCTCGTTTTCGTATCGAGGCGCAGGCAGCGGCGCAGCTGGAGCATCCCAACATTGTGCCCGTTTACGAGGCTGGCGAATACGAAGGACAGGCGTATTTCAGCATGCGTTTCGTCGAGGGACGGACGCTGGCCGCTCTGCTGGCGCGCGGTCCGCTGCGGCCACGCGCGGCGGCCCGCTATCTCGCCATTATCAGCCGAGCCGTGCAATATGCACACGAACACGGCATTCTGCACCGCGATTTGAAACCTTCTAACATCCTCATTGACCACAATGATCAACCGCATATCACCGATTTCGGTCTAGCCAAGCGCGATGGTAGGACCAGCGAGACGCCGGCTCCCCCAAGCGCATTGACCGTCCCAGGCGCCATCGTCGGCACGCCTGCCTACATGGCGCCTGAACAGATCAGCAATCGCCGCGGCATACTCAGTCCCCTCAGTGACGTCTACAGTCTCGGCGTCATCCTCTACGAAATGCTTACCGGCCGGCCGCCGTTTCAAGCCCCCACGCCCGTCGGTACGTTGCTTCTGGTGCTTGATCAGGATCCGGTGCGGCCGCGCTTACTCAACCCTGGCGTCGATGCCGACTTGGAGATGATCTGCTTGAAATGCATCCAGAAAGAGCCAGAGTTGCGCTACACCAGCGCCGCCGCTTTGGCTGCTGATCTGGAAGCGTATCTGCATGGGGAAAGGCTTTCCGTGCATTCGGGCCGATTGGCCAGCGTGTTCAACCGCACTTTTCGCGCCACGCCACATGCTGCTGTTATGGAAAATTTCGGTCTGTTATGGATGTGGCATAGTGTCGTCGTCCTGTTGATGTGCGGCTTGACGACGGGGCTGGCCTGCAGCGCGGTCACAAACCCGCTATGGTATCTGCTCTTGTGGGGCGGCGGGCTAATCGTCTGGGCCTACATTTTTTGGCAATTGCGGAAACGAGCCGGCCCCGTGCTGTTCATCGAACGGCAAGTGGCGCACGTCTGGGGTGCGGCCATTGCCGCGACAATCGGCGTGTTTGTGATCGAGTATCTGCTGGGCGAGGAGGTGTTGTCGTTAGCGCCGATGTTGGCGGTGATTGCCGGCATCACCTTCGCCGTCAAGGCAGGCATGTTGTCCGGCGTTTTCTACTTGGCGGCGGCGGCGGAGTTTCTCACCGCAGTGCCGATGGCACTGCCGCCGATCCACCCCCGCTACGGGATTTTGCTGTTCGGCATGGTGACGGCCGTGTGTTTCTTTGTGCCAGGACTGAAATACCACCGCCAGCGTGTGCGAGCGTTGCAAAACCAATGATTTCAGTTAGCCGTGATCCGAAGGCAAGCGCGTCCACGCTTCCCTTCGGGTCGCGGCTAACCGAGAAATCTCACAGCGGCTCGATCGTCACGCTTAACCCCTTACCGGCGAGCTGCTCAGCATACCATTCGGCGCGTTCGAGGTAAGTGATCAACAAAACGGATCGGCCGCAGTGATACGCCTCCCACATCTTGTGCGTCGCTTCCGCACGCGGGAAGTGCGTCACCTCCATGACACAGCGAACGATAAACATCAGGTCGTCGATGGCGTTTTGCAAAAGCACTACCTTAAAGCGCGGGATTGTCCGTTTTTTTTCGAGAGGCCAATGATTGGCATTGACCTGACTGGGCAAGCGCCCTTTGTCGGGACGATCAGCGTTGGGCTGGCTCATGAGTGGACCCTTTCTCGCGAGTACATAGCAGAGAAAGGAGCATTGGTGCCAACACACGGACCTTACTCCGTATGCAATTATAAAAGCAGGCTGGGCCTCTTCTCCAGCCCGTTCACTGGGCCGTTGACAGCGAAAAAGGGAAGACCGTTCTGAATTTATCGTTTGTTCCGAGAATAACGTACGGTTTACAGTCCCTGTGGTGTGCTGGAAACATCCTTCCGCAGCAGACCGAGGACCACAGGGCCTTGCCGACGGGGCGCCTTTCAGCTGCGAAAAGGTTCGTGGGCCGGCCTGTAAGCCGGGTTCTGTGCCGCGTGTTGCGGCGACGGTCATTTCTCTAGGCCGCCGGTTGCCCGGCGGCTCCAGCGACCTACCCGAGGGTCATGACGGGCCGGACCAGCCCTGCCCTCTTATTTGGTCTTGCTCCCGGTGGGGTTTGCCGAGCCAGCCTGTCACCAGGCTGCTGGTGGGCTCTTACATTAAGGAACCAATGGTTCCCCCACCATTTCACCCTTACCTCATCCATATCCGAGCCGACTGCCCATGCAAACAGCTCGGATACGGATCAGGCGGTATACTTTCTGTTGCACTATCCCTATCCTTCGCTTCCCTTCGCCGGTGGCCCGGCGGAAGGAAACTCGGACGGTGGGCGTTACCCACCACCGCGTCCTGTGGAGCCCGGACTTTCCTCTCTCCGCTTGTGCGGACAGCGACCGTCCAGCCGGCCCATGAACTTTCGCTATTATTATAGCGAACAGAAAAGGCTGAGGAGACCGGCCGGATGCTGGTTTCCTCAAGCCATCCAGGCCCCTACGCTGGAGAGGACGAATCCGTACATGGCAGTTTATACAAGCGATTGGGATGCGATGCCGCCCAGCGACTGCCGGCGCGGCGCAGTCAGCATCGGTAACTTCGACGGCGTCCACCGCGGACATGCCGCTCTACTCGCCGAACTGCGTCGGCAAGCCGATGCGCTCGATGGTCCCGCCGTCGCCTTGACCTTTGATCCGCATCCCGTCGAGTTGCTGCGTCCCGGCCAGGCGCCGCCGCGCTTGACCACAACAGAAGATCGCTCGCAGCTGTTGTTGGAATTAGGTGCGGATCATGTTCTGATTCTCCGCACTACTCATGAGATGCTCGCCCTGCGCGCTGCGGATTTTTTCACCGAAGTGATCCAGAAACGCTTGCAAGCGCGCGCGCTGGTGGAAGGAAGCAATTTCGGTTTCGGTCGCGGACGTGAAGGCGACGTGACAACGCTGGCCCGGCTATGTGCAGCGGCGAAGATTGGCTTGACAGTTGTGCCGCCGCTTATTCTCGACGGCGTCGAAGTATCCAGCAGTCGGGTGCGTTCCGCCTTGACGATGGGCAATGTCCGAGAAGCAATGACCCTCTTGGGGCGCCCCTATCGCCTGCACGGTATTGTCGGCCTGGGGCAGCGACGCGGCCAGAAGCTCGGCTTCCCCACGGCCAACCTGGAGCACGTGCAGACCCTCGTTCCCGGCGACGGCGTCTACGCCGTGCGTGTTCCGCACGGAGGGAAAATATGGCCGGGCGCCGCCAACATCGGTCCCAATCCGACCTTCGGTGAAGAGGCACGCAAGGTCGAGATCCATCTGATCGGTTATCAAGGCGATTTGTACGGCCAGCCACTCGCCGTCGATTTCCTCGCCCGTCTGCGCGATACACGCCCTTTCAAAAACATTGCAGAGTTAGTCGAACAAATACGGCGTGACATTGAACAAGTGTGCCGCAGCATCGCTGAAGAAAGGCGATAGGAGCCTGTTGTTCTAAGGACTAGCGGACAAAATCCCCGCCTTCTTGAAGGGAGGGCAAGGGCCGCTAGTCCTAAGCCCTTCTTCCCTTAAAAAAGGACACCGTTTCTAATCCCGCAGCCAACTTTTTCCCGAAAAGCGCCATCCGAAAGCGAGACCGAGGCAGCGGCGGCGGGTTTAATCTGTGGGCTGGGAGTTGCCCCGTTTGTGTTCCGAGGACGGTCTCGATACAAGGTCGGGCAGCTCCTAAAGTTTTTTGTTCCAAGGGGTAAAGATCATGTTGCGGAAAGTCGTCGCTGTCTCGTTGGTCCTGGTCCTTTCTGTCGGCGTCGTCTTCGCCGATGAGATCCGGGCAGTTATCACCAAGGTGGAAGGCAACAAAGTCACCTTCGCCGAAATGAAAGGCAAAGGGCAAAGGGGCGAAGAGCAAACTCTGCCTGTGGCCAAGCAGGTAAAGGTCGTCAAGGGCAAGTTCAACAAGGAAACCAAATCGGTGGAAGCCGGCGAAGAGCTGCCGAAGGGGTTGAAGCACAAGATGTTCCAGAACATCCCGGCGAAGGGAATCCGTGCTTTGATTGTCACCGAGGACAAGAAGATTACCGAAATCCGCATCATGATGGGCGGCAAAAAGAAACAGTAAACTATTCCTGTCCTCTAGGTGTTTCATGTATTTGCCGCGGATAAGGAACCGTTTTCCCACGCTCATCCCTCGCAAGGGGTGGGCGTGGTGCGACGAATGCAATTAAGGCTCCCCCGGATCACCTCCCTGAGCTTTGGTGGCTTCTTGTTCCAGAAGGGCCCGCAAGCGCGTGGCGGCCTCGACGAGTAGCTGGGGTGGGTCGGGCCATTGTTCCAGGATCACGGCGCCGTGATAAGCGCGGCGACGCAAGCGCTTGACGAAAGAGCGAATGCCCGTGTCGTCCTCACGCGAAGGGCCTGTGAACAGAGTCAAATGGCTGTCGCGATCGCCGTGGTTTTCGTGAGCGTGGACGTGGATGATAGGCACGGTATCGGCCAACAGATCAAGATAGCGGATAAAGTTGTTGTGGGTCGTGCGGCACAAATTGGCATGGCCAATGTCCAGACACATGCCGAACGTATCGGCAGGAATAGCAGCCAACTCGGCCAGGCAAGCGAAAGTCTGGTTGAAATCCTCCGGCGTCGTTTGTGGCGTATTTTCGATGCTGAGGCGCAGCTTGGCCGCCGCCGCGTATCGCAGCACCGGCTCCAGCGCGCGCACAAAACCTTGCGGGCCGTCATCCACGTACAGGTGGACATTGACCAGGTTAGCGCCGATGTCGCGGGCGAAATCGATGCTGCGGAGCAAGAGGGGGACGCCACCCGCGTCGAGGGGATTGGCTTGCCAGGGAGCGTGGACAGTGAAAAGGACGTCGTGGGCCGCGCCCGCCTCACGAATCCACAGCCGCGTGTCGGCGCTCATATCCGACTCGTCCCAGCCCGCGAGGCGGCCCTCCGCGTTTTCCTTTTTGTCGGCAAACCACTCAAAAGCATCGAAGCCGTTTTGCATGGCGAAGCGAAAAGGCCCCAGCGGATCGGCACAAGAAATGGCCGTCTGGTTGCCGATGCGAATGCGGGGAATCACAGGAACATTTGTCATTGGGGAGTTGTATTCCGTTTCACGCCGCTATCGAGTCCTTTGTGCTCAACCCCACTTGCGGCCGCGTCTGGACAACGTAGAACCGGCCGCCGGCCACGGCTCCCTCGATGTCCTGGGGGGAGCCAAGCAGCTGTTCGATTGCCACGCCGATGCGGGCGATGCAACGCAGCAATTCGTCGCGGAATCGAGCGTCCCAAACGAGTTTCTCGTTGCGATAGTCGAGCCGACGCTGCTGCGGTTCCTCCGCCAAAAAGCTATCATAAAGTCCCGCTCCAGCAAAGCCTGGCAAATCTTCCCCGTTGGAATCGGAGCGGAAAATCACTCCTTTTCCGTAGAGGCCGATGCTCTTGCTTGGATACGAGAGGATTTCTAGTTGCAAGTCGCTCTTGCGGCAAAGGAACCCAAGCGCGCGGCCCGGATAATTGCCCACCAGCGTCTCACCCATGCCCAGGACAACTTCGGCGAAGATTTCCTCGCGCGCTCCGGTGAGGGGATTGGCGGTGTGGAGGACGAAAGCGTACTCAGCCGGCACGACTTCCTGGATGAGTACGGCCATTTGCAGGCTCTCGTGCGGAATGCCGCGGGCGCGGCGCGACAGATAAGCACGATCGTTCCACTTCGACGCCCAAACGCGGCAGATAGCATGCCAGGTTTGCGGCCACGGCACCGGCGGCAGTCCGGCGCGTTGCCAATGTTCGTCTAGCGCTCGTTGCAGTTCCGGCGGCGCCGTCAATTGCAGCAGTTTCGCGCGCACTTGGGCCAGGGTCGGTGAAGGATCCTCGCCAATAGCCGCAATTAGCGCCTCACACTCCTCGCGCAAACGGCGATTGCGTTCATCAGTCAACACACGCTCAAACACGCCAAACGGCACAGCGATCGATTTGGGCAGATGAATCCCGTCTCCTAGCCGACCGCGCAGGCTGTTCAGGTTGGTGGATTTGCCCCCTACAATACCTGACTTGAACTCATCTTGACCGATCACCCAAGTGGTAAAAGCAGATGAGATTAGCCGTGCCCCAAAGGGAAGCGCGTGGTCATCTGTGCGCGGCGTCGGGGCGCGGCTAATCTCCCGCTCTTGATACTCAACAGCACCGCTTGGCGTGACAACGAGAGACAACGATTTGCCGACCAAAGCTTTGAGCCGTTGATATTCCTCGGCATCGAAACAGGTGGCGAACAACACACCGGCGTTGCGTGCGCGGACGGCGACGTGCGAAACCAGATCCAGTGAAGCGCAGGTCAGGACCGCCGTCACTCCTTCCGCAATTTCCTCGTTGCCGCTTATTTCGTCGGCAATGAGGACAGTTGGCTCAGCGAAGCGCTGGCTCTGCACGTCGAGAAGGCGCTGGACCACCTGGACTTTGCCGCCGCCGCGTGCGGGGCTGATGACCTGCCAGCCGCCCAGTCCCGCTTGTTCGCGCAACCTACTATCGAGCGGCCGCAACAACAGCGATAGTAGGAACGCGGGGCTGCCACGGATCACTTCTTCGCTGAACAGCGTGATAGTCCACGATTCGGCGTGAAATGCCGCGCCCAGCGCTTCCGCTTTAGGTTGCAGGCGCTGGTAGAGGGCGCTGGTGAATTCCTGCACCCAGCGGCCAGCGCGCTCGGCGACGCTCCGCGCGTGCAGCGCCCAGTCGCGGCCCTCGCGGGGTAAAGCAAGTAGAGCAGACCAATGTTCGGCGCAGATGGCCAATTCCGCAGAACCCACACTCAGACAGAGATGGCGCAGCACCGCTTGCACCAACTCTGCCAACTCCTCGCGCCCAAGCTGGCTGATATTCTGTTGTTCGATTGCCCCACGCAGGCATTGCTCCACGGCCAGATCAAGAAAAAGCAGGTCGCGTAAGGCGGCATCCTCGCGAGCTGCGGCCAACGCTTGCGCCAAACCTTCGCGGACCGAGACAGCCGCTTTCGCCAGAGGAACGATGCTCGTCGGCCGGCTGCGCAGAGCGAGCAGTTCGTCGAGGCGCCGGTTCATTCCGCCGTCGAGCCGGCCCCGTGCAGCAGCAACGGCGCTGTCGAGGTCCGTGCCCGCATGCACCGATTTAAGAATGCTCAGGAAATGCTCGAACTCGCCAATCAACGCCTCTTTGCGATCGGCAAAAAATACCGGGTCGGTCTTAATCGGCCGCTCGAAACTGTGCAACCGGGCGCGGGTCACGCCTCCTTGTTCCAGAGTGCGATAAAAGGTGGCGACGTCGCCATTGCTGCGCAGAAAGGCGAGATAGGCCTGACAGATCACCACGTCATCGGGAGTAGTGTTGTTGTGCAGCTTTTGATGCCATTCTTCGATAAAGTTGCCAGCCGTCTCTTTGAGATGGTTACGGTGCATGATGTGGAGGATCTCATCGCGGACGCGTTGACCCTCGCCGCCGCGGCCCAAAGTCGTGAGCATCTGCCGTACCCAGAAGCGGCAGCCGAACGGCGAGTCGCCGGTCCCCTCCCTATTGGTCCCACCTGTACCAGCCCCACTGCGCCACACGTTCGCCAGACGCATGGTCAGGCGTTCTTGGGCGTGGCTCAATTCGCGCGGTTTGGTGTTGTAGCGCCGTTGCCAATCGAGTTGGCGGATGGCGCTGTAACGCAGCCAGACGAACAACAAGGCCAGCGCCTCTTCGTCGTCCTTTGCCTTGTCCAGCAGATCGTGACACAGGTTGAAACGATGCATCAGTGTCCACGAGCCGGCCCCCATCTCGGCACCGATAATTTCCTCGGCAAGATGGGCCAGTTTCGGTGCAGCGAGCGGAGCGCTATATTCCGTCTCGAACAGCGGCACAAACAAGTTTTTGCCGTTGCTCTTGAGCCAATCTCCTCCTGTTCCAGAAGGGGAGGGCTGATGCAACACGAAGCAAAGGCCGCACGGCCCCGGTCCCTGCGTCGGTTTGGGAAAGTGCAATTCCAGATATTGAAGACCGTCTTTTTCCGTGAAAAGCGTGCGTGCCGCCTTGCCATCGGCAAGCGTGGTCCCGTGCGGCCGATACTGCTCTGGGGGCGTTTGCCAATCGTGCCGATGGCGCCAGGCCAGCCCCCAGTGCAGTACCAACGGCCCTGCGGCGTCGCAGACCAGCCGCACTCGCACCCCTTGGGGCGTTTGCTGCACAGCCGCCGCCAAGTGGTCGCCGCTGTCGAGCGGGTACGTCTGCCGGGTCGCCTGTTCCTGCCCCAGCCAGGCCGACAGCGCTTCCTCCGGCGAGCGGCCGTTGCTGCGCGGCAGCGTCACCAGGAAATCTTTTCCGCTGTTTTTGATCCAGCGATTTTCCTTGGGTGAATAAACTACGAAAGCTAAGCCGCGCCACGGGCTGGGCGAAGCGAGGCGAATGGTCACTTCTTTGCGACCATCGCCGGTGAACGGCGTCCGTACGGCGCCGGCATCGGCGGGCGTCGTCCCCTGTGGCCAGCAACTCTCCGGGGGACGTTCCCACGCTCCGCCGGGACGCCGGCTCAATCCCCAATGCAGAATGCACTCCGCAGGATGGCGAAGCGCGATGGTCAAAGTCACCTTGTCGCCATTGGCCGTCTGCATGACGGACAGTCCTTCGGCGAATTCTGCCAACATTTTCGTTTGGGTTGATTCAGCCATGATGTGAGGCCCTCCTGAGAAACGATTCCTTGTCGGCCAACGACCCTATGGATAATAAGCAATTCCTGTGCCGCTTGGCTCTTATGCTCTTATATTAACGTCGCCGCAATAACGCTCCAGAGAACCATCGATCAAGCCAAGGCGATGCGATTCAAGATCTCGATGCCGCGATCCAAGGTACGCTCGTCGGCGGCGTAGCTGAGACGGAAATGCGTGTCGCGCTTGCTGAAAACGCTGCCGGGGATGAGCAACAGATTGTTGCGGATCGCTTCCGCGACGAATTCGCTGCCGGAGCCGCGCGGTGCTTTGGGAAAAGCGTAGAACGCTCCTTCCGGTCGAACTAATTCATAGCGATCCTTCAAGCCTTCGTAAATGCGATCGCGCTTGCGACGATAATCGGCGACGATAGAAGAGACATCATAATCCCAAGCGGCGATGCCGGCGTGCTGCACCATGCTTGGCGCACAAACAAAAGTGAACTGTTGCAGCTTAATCATTTCCTGGATGAGCCGTCGTGGGCCGTGCGCGAAACCCAAACGCCAGCCGGTCATGCCATATGCTTTGCTGAAGCCGTCGAACACCAACACGTCCTCGTTGAATTCTGCCGGACTGACGAACGGCTGATCGTAGCAGAAAACACGATAAATTTCATCGCTCATGAGTAATATGCCATGCTCGGCGGCCAACTTCGCCAGGTCGCGCAGCACGTGGCCCGGATGAACGCGGCCGGTCGGAT
>OGCG01000501.1_pt1 | contig 23877 bp, 19 predicted proteins | sample 1570061 | NCBI WGS metagenome assembly OGCG01 (sample SAMN06268698, study PRJEB24515) | hot springs metagenome | isolation source: Joseph's Coat, Yellowstone National Park, Washington, USA | place: USA:Joseph's Coat, Yellowstone National Park, Washington, USA
GAGTTCGCCGAGGAGTGGCTCAGCAGATACCAGCTACAGCTCGCATAGCGCGTGGACCATCAAGCGGGGTCCGGTCACGATGATCACGACGCCTCTATCCTCGACCCCGCCCCCGGCCTCGGGCCGATACTAGCCGCCCCCGTCCTCCGGAGATCGGCGACGACAGGACACGCTTCCCCGGCGCCGACAACCTAGGCTCCTTCGCCGGCACGGCACCCATCACCAAAAGCGTCAGCTCGGGCGAAACTCGTGCGGACCCGCCACATCTACCACCGCTGCCTCGAGGTCTCCTTTGCCGGCCGGGAAGCAAAGCTGGTGCCGAGCATCCCAAACTCCGTTCGCCGGCACTCGGCAATCGTCTAGGTATCCCTCCCCGCACTCTGACCCCTTTATCCTTTGGAGCGCTTGGCAGTGGGGCAGTTTCAGACTGTCGAGCAATTCCACAACAAACTGGGTAGAAGTCTATTGCTTAGAACAAATGTCAACATGCAAATCGTTTGTCCAAGCCTGTGGTTTCCACAGACCTTCTAAGGCTCTAGTGAGAGACTACGTAGCAGTAGACACCCCGAATCAGCTCTTTGCCGCCGAATCCCCTTCGGATTATGATCACCTAATTCACCGTGCTAGATTTACGTCATTTACTCGGCTACCGCAGGCTCAAGTATTATATGATAGTCGGATTCACATCTGTTCGCTGTGTAAGTATGCATCCTCTCTTGCCTCTCCACCTGGCTTTGCCGGTAAAAGGGCGATCCTCACTGATCGCCTTCTCGTCGGGCAAAGGAAACACAGCTAAGCAGTCGTAGTTGTCCGCATTTGGGCACTACAACCCGACCAACTTGTGCATTAACGTACTTTTAGCGACTCTCAATGCCCGCACTGCCGCACCAGCAAGAGATGGGTCTTTACGTATCGATGCAGCTTGAACAGGTATTGGGAGGGGAGCTAGCTCCATCACTATTTTCTGAATTTGCTCTACCAAAAGATTATGGCAACCAACTGGACCTCCGATAATGACAAGCTCGGGATCCACAACGCTGGCTACTGCCGCAACGGCTTGGCCTATAGCAACAGCTTCTTCGTGGATTAACTCGAGGGCGGTCGGGTCACCTCGTTCTCCTTGCGCGAAAATGTCTTGGAGGACGTGTGTCATTACCGCATCATTCGCGTCTTTCGCACCAGTTATGAAATGTCGCGCCGACGCATTCCGCCCCAAAAGTTGACGAGAGAGAGTGTCTTGATGCTTAGCTACTGCGATAGGGAGATAACCGATCTCGCCTACAAGCCCGCGATGTCCTCGTACGAGATCTCCGTTCAAAAACAATCCCATACCAATTCCAATGCCAATGAATATATATACGAAATCTCTTACGAAACGAGCAGCCCCGAGGTGATGTTCAGCAATAGCAGCAAAATTAGCATCGTTGTCCACTTCCACTGGTGTATCTATCAATCCTGCAAGGGCTTCACGAACAGAGATGACGCCTTCAGGAAACGGAGTATCGAGCAGTGGAACCACCTCACCGGTAACTGGATCCACCGGGTTCGCAATTGCCACCGCGGCTCCTAGGCAGCGCCCTTTCTCGCGCAGCTTGTGCAAAATATGTTCGACGCTGTTCCGCAACCGCATGCTCGTGCTTGTGGGATCGACGGCGGGACCGATCCGGTCTTCTACCACTGGCGTCCCATCAAGGCTTATGGCACGCACCACAGTCCCGGAACGGTCTAGAGCTGCTGCAAGTGCAAAGCCGAGATCGGGAGACAGGCGATAGAGTATGCCTGCTCTACCAGGTCTTCTCGACTCTTCGCTTCCAAATGCTTCCACCAAACCGGCGTTGGTGAGCCGGTTGATAGCTTGACTGGCGGTGGGCTTAGAAATGCCTACCAGGCGCGAAATCTCCGCCCGAGTCAATTGCCCATTCTGCAGTATCGCCTCCAGAACTAGAACGTCCGAAGGCTCACCACCCCGGGAGCTCCCGGCTGGCTGCGGAATGTCGTGCCCCCCACCCTGCGCCACACCTTCTCTACCTGCACGCACGCTCGACTCAGGTGACTTGACCAGAACTCCACTCCTGCCTATCATTTCCCGCAATAACAATAAGTAAGGTGCCCTAACTAAAGGCGACACCGACGGTGCGCCCACCACGCCAGGCGCGCCGATGTCGCCAAGGAGGTATCCCTGTGCCGTATGCAATCCTACACAGCGAGGCTCCCGCTGACTTCCGCAGCGCCATTCGTGAGACGAAACTGCGGTTACGCGAGCAGCTAGGCGATTACGAGGCTGCTTTCGCGCGAGCGAAGGAAGAAATTAACCTATCTGTCGACCGCGTCGTTAGAGAACTCTCTCGCGGGGAAGTAGCGTGGCCGACGCTCAACTTCGAGCAACTGATTGCCGGTTCCGTTTCCGAGGACGAACGCGATGCTATCCGCGACCGCGGTTGCGTAGTTATAAGAGGTACATTCCCGCGCGAGACTGCCAAATCATGGGACGACGAGCTAGCTGAGTATTTGGTTAGCAACCATTTCTTCGAGCGTTACCGCTATATCGATGATGGAATCTTCGACGGCCTCTCCGCCAACAAGCCCTCTATTTTTCCAATATACTGGTCACGCCCGCAGGTCCTCGCCCGACAACACCCCAACATGATGATTGTACGAAGGTTTCTGAACAGCCTCTGGCGGGCTTACTCAGAGGGAATCGTTTGGTTCGACCCGACTCAGGACACTGGGTATCCTGACCGGATCCGTCGCAGAGAACCCGGAACCAACTCAACAGGCCTATCTCCACACGTTGATTCCGGTTCTGTTGAGCGCTGGCTGCTGAAAGAATACCAATTAGTATTTCGCCATGTCTTCGCTAATCGTTGGGACCTATATGACCCATGGGACGCGGCATGGCGAACAGAAGTCGCTGAATATCCTTCGACTGTGATGTGCTCCGCATTCAGAAGTTTCCAAGGCTGGACGGCTCTTTCCGACATGGCACCATCCGAGGGGGTGCTAAGCGTAGTTCCAATTGCGAAGGCGATGGGATATGTGCTGCTCCGCGCCCTGCAAGATGACGTACCCGAAGACGAACTATGCGGAGCTGCTAACGGACAGGCATTGCCCATTACCGAAACGTGGCATAGCCCTTTGCTGCGAGCCAAAGCAACCATACCCGCTGTAGAGCCGGGTGACACCGTCTGGTGGCATCCCGACCTAATTCATGCAGTAGAGCCGGTCACCAATCAAAAGGGATGGGCAAACGTCATGTACATACCAGCGACTCCACTGTGCCTTAGAAATGCTACATATGCCGAGCTGTGTGGCCGCGCGTTCCGTGACGGCAGAAGCCCGGGCGACTTTGCCCAAGAGGATTATGAAGTTGACTGGGAAGGCCGCGCAACCGAATCTGACCTGAACTCTACAGGCCGCAAGCAGCTCGGATTTGATCCGTGGTGATAACCTTTGCATTAGAAAGGACCTTGGTGTCATAAATCCCTTACTAATGAGTAGTTTGTCACCCTGCCGTTTTTACCGCTACAGTGTATCGATATAGCCATTTTGGCAAAAAAGCTCTGAGGTAAGCACGGGAACAAAAAAGTGACGCATCGGAAGTATGAATGATGCAATTTGCCCAGAACCCTTGTAATGGGTCTCTACAAAATATGAGAACCCAGCGGCTATAAGGCTAATCAGAGTTGCACAACCCGTCACGGAGTAAGGACAAAATCGGCTGGATTGTTGTGCCAACAGAGATTATGTCGCTGCGGCATTTGAGTTGAGCTCATCGTGCTGGCCACGCTACTTTGAGCGCCATCATCCAGCTGCTGCACCACTGACAATCTAACTTCCATACTTGTATGGAATAGAGTCCTCACAATAACCGCAAGTGTATGTTTTATTATTATGGTCGGTTTTGATTTTCAGCCCAAGTAATCGGCTTTAACAATTTCCACGCAGGCATAGACTCTTCTCAGCACTTTGGCCGTAAATTATTCATTTCGTTTTAATTCGTCCCATCGTTGGCCTAACCAGCGAGAGAAGACTACGAACTGCTTCCTACCAGCGGTGGCCACAAATGGAGCCTTTCATCACTCGCTTCGACCGCTAGTAAAGTGACCCGACCACTCTTTGTATCTACCTATACCGCTCGGTCAAAGCGGACACGGGTAGCTGATCAGACTAGCGTGTTATTACGGTACTGTTCGTTCCAAATACATGAATAACATATGCCGCCGTCACAATGACCACGTGGCTAATAGCGTTCCGAAAGCAACGAGTCACTGCGTATAAATCTTGGGTATATATTGGGAGGGGAATAATGTAGAAGTGAGATGTGTATCTGCCATACCGGTCTTAGCCACATAATTGGCGGCTTTCGCTTCAGTGGTTCGTGTCCCCTCATTGGCGGATTGAAGTCCCTCATCAAGGCAACACTAGTCGGCCATCTGCTGCAACCTAACGGCCATTAATGGCGATCGCAGTCTGCACAATTTGAGAGGCACCGTTTACGGACGGCGAGAATAAAGTCCAAAACGCGGCCGCTGCAGCTCTGTTGCTGGATATTTAAGGACGAGGTTTCGAGAACTAAAGGCATCATCTGTCACCAGAAAGTGCCCCTTGCAACTAGTCGCATCGTCCCAGTGGCTAAAGAGGTCGTGGCAAACTACGTAGAGAACAATTCGAGCCTGCCCAAATAAAAGGACTCAGAAATAGGTCCAGAGCAAAAACCAGACTGGTTTTTGCTCTGGACCGAATGCACCGGGGGGATGGCGTCGGCGTCGCGGTGCATATTGCCGCGATCCCCCCTTTGGTGGACCTGTGAATTTGGCTATGCGGATTTGGCCGCTATAGCCGAGAAACTGGTCACGACGTAGCGCCTGGCAGGGATCAGGGAGCTGTAGTCGAGCTCGTGGTTCTGAAGGAAAATCTGCTGCATGTCCTGAAGGACCCCCACCGGCGGAGCCAAGTCTGGACTGAAGAGGTTCGGCGGCTCGGCCTTGAGCAGGGAGAGGCTCTCACCAGTGGCCTTCGCAACTATCTCCAGATTGGCCAGGGAATTAGCCTGGCTGCCCTGGAGGCGCTTAGCTGCTTCCACCAAGGCATCGAAGAATCCCTGAGCCGCCGGGCTCTTGGCAAAAGTGCCCCCATAGATCACACCAGTCACAGCCACCCCCACGGGCGCACCCGCTAGCAGCACCCCAGCATCGTCAGAAAGGGCCGCCCCAAGGAAAGGCGTTGACATATAGGCAGCCGCAACTGCACCCGACTTGAGGGCACTTTCCATCTCAGGGAAACCCAGGTTCACCATCGTCACCTGGGAAAGGCTGACATGGTACGGCTGGAGCGCCTTCGCGAGCAGATAAGCGCCGGCAGAACCAGCTCCTCCATCCACTGCTATCTTCATCCCCTTCAGCTGGCCTGGGTTGCGAACCTTGCCCGACTTATAAAGAGAGCTAGCCACTACTAGGCCGTTCGCTGGCCTTCCGGGGGCCTCCTCAGCCATTGAGCCGACCACCTTGAAGTTGAGCCCCTGATGGATGGCGTTGAACATCCCAGCCGAGAACCCTCCGAGCACCACCTGGACCCGATTGGTCGCCGCCAGAGCGTTGGCGCTCTGGCCCGAGGCCACCACAGTGAGGTGCACTTCGATGCCGTGCTGAGCAAAGAAGCCGTCATGCATCGCCACAAACAGCGGCTCGAACAGGGGGAGGGGCACATAGGCCACGGTTACTTGCATAACTGGCGCCTTGGCAGGAGCCGCCGCGGCCGATCCACTGCTCGCCAGGACAGCCAAGGCCCCGGCAACCGCCCCTGCCCACCATCTCCGTCTTGTGCGCTTGATCAACACCTCTTCTCCCTCCTTTTGTTGGCTGGCCCTGGGCCAGCATCCTTTCTCACCTGCCCGGGCGGCGAAGCCAAGGCAGCAACGCGCGCTCGGCAAACGAGATCGCTGCGGTCAGCACCACACCTACCAGCCCGATTGTGACTAGCCCCACATACATCTGGTCCGGCTCGAAAAGCTGCCAAGAGTTCCACACCAAAAAGCCGAGTCCATTGTTGGAGGCGACGAACTCGGTTGCAGTGATTACGACGAGGCCGAGCGCAACTGAGACCCTGAGCCCCGTGAATATGGCAGGAAGCGACCCCGGAAGCAGCACGTGGCGAAAGAGCCGGATCCCCCTTGCTCCGTAGGCCCTCGCCGCCTCAATCAGGCGCGGATCGAAGTGGAGGACCGCCCCCAAAGCATTGATTTCCAAGACGAAAAAGGTCACCATCACCACCGAAAGCACCTTCGCGGTCTCCCCCCCTCCGAAGATCACAAGCAACAGCGGAAGCAGCGCTATCTGGGGAATGGCGTAGATGGCCGTGAACACGGGTGATAGGGCCGCACGCAGCGGCCGCACCACCCCCAAAAGCAGTCCCACTGCCGTGCCGCCGACAGCCCCCACCACATATCCAACAAGGAGACGCGCCAAGGTGTCTCCGATGTCGGCTGGCAGGACCCCAGAGGAGATGAGCTGGCCCGCCGCCCGAGCGATGGCTGTTGGGGGTGTAAAGATCCGAGGGTCCACCCACCCCAAGTCCGCCGCTGCCTGCCAGGCGCCAATCAACACCAGCGGGGTAGCAATAGCCAGAGCCAGATCCACTTGGCGCCTTCTGCGCTCACGGCGACGCAGCTCAGCAGTGGCCTGGCTAACCAGGCTCGCCTGGCGCGAGCAGTCCTCGGTGGCTTCAACCAGGCTCACTCGTCCACCCCCGGAAGCAAGCGTAGGGAGCGCTCGACCTCCTCCCGGAGGGCCTCCCAAAGCATCGCCCTCAACCTCGAGAAGCCAGGCGTGGTAGTAGTCTCTGCGTTTCTCGGGCGATCGAGCCCGACTTCAAAGAGAGCCTTGATACGACCTGGCCGGGCAGTCATGACCACCACGTAGTCTCCGAGCAGGATTGCCTCCTCCAACGAGTGGGTGACGAGGACGACTGTCTTTTTAGTCTCCTCCCACAGCCTGACCAGATCCTCTTGCATGAGCAACCTGGTCTGGGGGTCCAGCGCGGCCATGGGCTCGTCCATAAGCAGCAAGTCGGGCTCGGTAACGAAGGCTCTTGCCAGCGAGATCCGCTGGCGCATACCCCCAGAGAGCTGGTCGGGGAAGGCTCGCTCAAAGCCCGAGAGCCCCACACGCCCGATCCACGCCATGGCCGCCTTGGTTCGTTCCTCGCGGCCGACCTTGGACATGCGCAGCCCAAACGCCACGTTGTCTAGCACTCTAAGCCAGGGGAACAGGCTGTGATCCTGAAAGACGAAGGCGCTGCGAACTCCGGCTCCAATTACCTCCCCGGTGGTGGCCGACTCAAGACCGCCCAGGATGCGCAGCATTGTGGACTTACCACATCCAGAGGGCCCCACCACTGAGACGAAGGTCCCCCTCTCTACAGCCAGATCCACGTCCTGGAGAGCGACGGTGGTCGAGCCCTTGTCCACGAAGACCTTAGAGACACCGCGCGCCTCCACCACAACGTCAGCCTTGCCAGTTCGACCCCCCGGCTGGCCGTTGGTTCCGCCAGAGATCACCGCCTCGGGCGTATGGCCCTCCCTAGGATTTACCGGGTCCACATAATGGACCAAGTGACCAGCTAATCGAGGCTAGAGCCTACCAATGAGCCGTGGCTTCCAGATCAGATCTGAAAGGGACCGACCGCGTAGGTTTGATTGCTAAGACCAAAAGGAAGGAAATATGCAAGCTAGCAGTCCCACCAGCACCGCTAGGCAGACCTTCACCATCCGTCCGACCGATTTAGTGTTTGCCTGGTCGGAGTGCCGACGGTGCTTTTGGTTCCGCCAGCACGGAGAGCCCGAGCTAAAGGCCCCGTTCCCGAAGGTCTTCGCAAAGATAGACGCCGCCATGAAAAGGAGGCTGGTCAACTCAGACACCTCCGAGCTCATCCCCCTGGAGGGCAAGTTCCTAGCCGGTGAGAGGCTGCGCTCGGCAGCGATTTCGATGAGAGAAAGCCCTGTTGAGCTGGTGCTGCAGGGCCAAAGCGACTTCGGCATAGCCACCTCCGACCAGCGTTTCGGGGTGGTAGATGCCAAGACCGTTCACTCATTCAACTATGAGGCGGAGCGGTACTGGTCTCAGCTCGAGTCCTACGCCTACTGCTTCGAGCACCCAGCTCGGGGCGAGCCCCGAGCTGTGGACTTCATCGGCCTGCTCTGCTGGCACCCCCAAAGCTTCGCCTTGAGCTTTCCTCTTCCGGAAACCGAGCCAACCGGCGACCAACGAACGCACGGAGAGCTACTAGGCGCGCTTCGCTGGATCCCGGTGGAGCGGAACCGCGACCGCTTCCTGGAGCTGCTCGAAGCGGTCGCTTCGATCCTGGTTGAGCCTTCGCCCCCTCCGCCCGGCGAAGACTGCTCTCGCTGTCAGCTCCGCGATTATTGGAGCCGACAGAGGCTACCCGCCGAGGCTGGCTAGCCTTCCTTCATCAGTGGGCGGCCGAGCCGCCCACCTCGCCTGGAAGGAGGCCATTTGGCGAAGGTGAGGCTTTGACGCGGCATTTGGCCCAGGATCTCCAGCAGGCCGCCGAAGCAGAAGGCGGCGGGCCGGAGGCCCCGAGCCTGCTTAGCCGACAAACAGCCAGGCTGGCACCGGCCTGGATGGATCGCAACTTGTGGCTCCTCTGGTGGGCTCGGCTTGCCATGAGCGCAGCACGGGCCGTGGCTGGCGTCGTCACCTCTTTGTACCTGGCGGATCTCGGGCTTTCCTCTCTCGAGCTGGCCGGGGTTTTCATGGCAATAGCGCTCTCTTCAGCTGTGCTCTCCACCGCTACTGGGCTCATGTCAGACCGGGTGGGGAAGAAGCCCTTCCTCATAGCCTTTCCCTTGATTGCAGCGGGAGCGGCCCTGGTCTTCGCCACGACCACGAACATCGCCGCATTGGTCCTGGCCGCTTCAGCGGGGAGCTTCGGCCGTGGTGGCGGAGCCGGGGCAGGCGCCGTCGGCCCGTATCAACCTGCCGAGTCCGCCATGGCGACCGCTTCAGTTGCCCCGCGCTGGCGCAACGCGGCCTTTGGGCGGCTGGCTTTTGCCTCCGGACTTGGTGCGCTTGGAGGCGGACTGCTGGCCAGCCTTGCTCGCGCTACCCATGGCCGGGCTCACGCTGCCTTGAGCGCCTATCGTCCAGCCTTCTTGGCCGCGGCGCTGGCTTCGGTCCTTGCCGGTTTGCTTGCAGTCTTCATTCAAGAAAAGCGCTCGTTGATCCCAAAGGGCGCCTCGCGGCGGCCGTCTTGGCCGACGCGATCGTGGCCGCTTCTCTTGCGCCTCTGGGTCACCAACACAATAAACGGCGCCGCCGTGGGAATGTTCGGACCGTTTGTCTCCTACTGGTTCTACCGGCGATTTGGGGTGGGACCAGGGGAAATCGGCCAACTCTTCGCGGTGGTGAACTTGGTAACCCTACCCTCGGTGCTCTCCGCAGCGGGACTCGCCCGTCGTTACGGCCTAATCAGAGCGCTGGTGGTGGTCCGGCTGGTCCAGGCGGTCCTCTTGATCCCCATGGTGCTTGCGGGGCAGTTCTTGGCCGCTGGCGCGATCTTTGCCATTCGAATGATGATCCAGCGGGTGGGCATGCCGCTTAGGCAGTCCTATGTGCTGGGCATGGCCCACCCCGAGGAGAGGGCCTCTGTCGCAGCGCTCTCCAACGTCCCGAGCCAGCTGGCCATGGGGGCAAGCCCTCTGCTTACTGGTTGGCTCTTTTCCATAAGCCTTGCCATACCCTTCGAGATAGCAGGCGGACTACAGGCCCTAAGCGCCGTCGCTTACTGGCTCTTTTTTCGCACTTCTGCGCCTGAAGAGGAGAGGGAAGCCCCCGGGAGGGATTAACTACGCCCTTTTACATAAAGCAAAACTAAGCTGTGAGCAATGTCACTCCGTAGCGCACGCACCAAGGCTACCGTCCGCGATCTAAGACAGGTCAACCGGAGCGCGGTGCTGCGACCACTGTTCTTAGACGGGCCCCTAAACAGGGTTGCGCTCGCCCAGATCACCGGCCTAAGCAGCGGCAGCGTCACTAACGTGACTGCTGCACTCTTAGAGGAGGGCCTAATTCGAGAGGCCGGCCAGGAGGAATCGGACGGCGGACGCCCGAGGGTCCTCCTCGAGGTGAATCCGGAGTTCGGCGCCACCATAGGAGTGGAAGTCGGAGAAACTGGCATCCGAGTAGAAGGCTTCGACCTCCGCATGAGGGTGGCCGGCGCGGCCGATGTGGCAATACATCCTCAGCATCACCCCGCGGCGACAGCCATAGAACGCATTGCCGAGGCCGTGCAGAAGCTCATGGACCAGTTCCGCTTCGAGGGGCGCCGCCTGTTGGGCGTGGGAGTTGCCGTACCCGGGATAGTCGAGACCAAGGCCGATGGCGCCGTGGTGCACGCTCATAACATCGGATGGGAAGGGGTCCCCCTCGAGCGCATGTTGAAGGAAAGGCTTCAGACAGCTGTTTTCGTTGAGAACGGAGCCAAGGCGCTCGGCCAGGCCGAGATGTGGTTGGGGGCAGGCCGGGGCACTCGCCACGCGATCGTCGCCTTGTGGGGGACTGGCGTGGGGGCAGCCATATTCACCAATGGCGCTATCTACAAAGGAGCAGCCTCCTCCGCCGGCGAATGGGGACATACCTGCATTGTGGTGACTGGCAAGCTCTGTCGCTGCGGCGCTACCGGCTGTCTTGAGGCCTACATTGGCGCCGCGCCGCTCCTTGCCGCCTGGCAGGAGGCCGACCCCGACGCCTACCGACCAGAGGACCCAGACGCGGAGGATTGGGCGGACCGCCTTCTTGAGGCAGCCTCTGTGAATCCGAGAGCGGCTCAGGTGTTAGAGCAGGCTGCCCGGTACTTCGGGGTAGCCGCGGCCAATTTGGTCAACCTATTCGATCCGGAGAAGCTAGTAATTGGGGGGTGGCTCGGGCTCAAGCTCGCTCCTTCGATACTCCCCCGCATTCATGAGGCCATGGCAGCTCAGGTCCTCGCATATCCAGGGAGAAAGCTCGAGGGGGAGGTGGGGCACCTGGGGCCTCAGGCTGTGGCTCTCGGCGCCTCCACCTTGGTCGTAGACGAGCTGCTCCGCTCGGGTGGGGTGCCCCCAGCCTCGAGCCAAAACTAGTCCGCTCGGCACCAAGATCCCGGCAGCGATTCGCATTGACTTCTATTAAGCCATAAGATAAGGTGTTATTAAGTGCTAGCGCCGGTGTGGCGTGGCAAGGGGGGGTGATCAACTTTGGGCGAGCGGAGAGGAGACGGAGCCGCCATGTCCGAAGCCAACGCCGGCCAGGAAACTCCCCTCCCCCTGGCCGGTGCGCCCCCTTCTTGGCACGCCATATCTGATTCCAACTTCGAGATTCGAACGAGCACAAAGGAGCAACTCCCAGAATGCTTAGAACTAACCGCATCTTTGTCGCAGCCTTGCTGGCAGGGGGCCTCGGGGCCTCGGCCTGCCTGGCCGGCTCTGTTGCCGAGGCGGCGACACCTATCAAATACGGAGGAACGCTACGAGTCGTGATGCCCTGGGGAAGCATCGTCGACGACTTCAACCCACTGGCATGGGCGGGCGGTACGAGCACGACTGCCGGAGGCACGGGATCTTTGCTCTACGAACCCCTCTTCTACGACAACCCATACACGGGCAACGTAACCCCGCTGCTCGGCACCTCCTACAAATGGGAGAACAACAACCTGGAGTTAGTGGTCACCACGAGAAGCGGGGTCACCTGGAGCGATGGTCAGCCCTTCTCGGCCAAAGACGTCGCCTTCACCTTCAATTACATAAAGAAGTACCCGGCTCTCGATCCGGAAGGCTTTTGGCAAGGACCTTTGGCATCGGTAACGGCGACAGAACCTAACACTGTGGTCTTCAAATTCAACAAGGCAGACACACCAATTTTCCCATTGCTCGTAGAGCAGGAGATCGTGCCCCAGCACATATGGGCATCGATCACGGACCCCATGAAGTTCACAAACCCCCATCCCGTAGGAACTGGACCATTCCTGCTCAAGTCCTACACGCCGCTCATGGTCACCTATGTGCGCAATCCGCACTACTGGATGAAGGGCGAGCCCTACGTAGACGAGGTGACCATGCAGGCGGTCAAGTCCAATAACACCGCTGAACTGCTATTGCTGAACGGCCAGGCGGACTACACCTACGACGCAATCACGGACCCCAACAAGACTTTTGTAGCGGCCAACCCCAAGTACAACCACTACTGGTGGCCCGGCTTCCAGCTCAACCTCCTTTACTTCAACACCGCGACCGCCCCGTTCAACAGCTTGGCCCTGCGTCGAGCGGTGGCTCAGGCGCTCAACACCTCCCTCATAGCAGAGCGGGCCTATTTCGGCTCGCTGCCTCCGGCCAATGAGACGGCCGTCACTGAGGGCCAGGTGTCGGAGTGGGTGGCCTCTTACCTCAAGTCCTTGATGTGGAAGTACGACCCGGCACAAGCCGTATCTACCCTCACAAAGGCCGGCTACAAGATCTCCGGCGGCCAGCTCTACCTTCCCAACGGCAAGCCCCTCGGGACGGTCAACCTGCTGATAGGCGGTCCTGGCTGGACTGATTACATCTCCATGGCCCAGACCATCGCCGAGGAGCTAAAAGCCATCGGGATCAACGTGAATGTGGAGCAGGAGACTTACTCCACTTACTACTCGAACCTCGAGACCGGTCACTATCAGATGGCCATCTCCTGGTCGAACGACAACTTTGGCACCCCCTACAACGAGTACGAGGCGCTGCTTAGCCCATCCGCCTCGGCTCCAATTGGGAAGGTGGCCACGACCAACTTCGAGCGCTTCACCAACCCAACCATCGAGGCAGCCCTCCAGAGCTTCGCTACAACCACCAATACGGCAGTTCAGCACCAAGACATGGTGGCCATCGAGCGCCAGGTCCTGGAAAACGTCCCTGTCGTGGCGCTGACTGCCCGTCCTAACTGGTTCGACTACACGACGAGGGACTTTGTGGGCTGGCCTGGCCCAAATGACCCCTACAACGCAGGCGAGCCGCCCGACGCCTATGGAGGCGGAGGAGAGCTCTTATACCTCCACCTACACCTGGCACCGTGGGCTAGCCCCTCGGCCTAAGAAAGGCTCAAGGCCAAGAGACCGCAACCTGCGGTCTCTTGGCCTGCCGCACTAGCCGAACCCCGAGCTCCAAGACGAAACTTCTCAGATGACCCTCCTAAAGCAAAAACGGCATTGCCTCAAGGGGGGGAGGAATCAAGCGTGCGCTTTCTCATCCGTCGAGTCCTGATCCTCCTCCTCACAGGGTGGGCAGCGCTCACCTTGAACTTCGTTTTGCCACGGCTCATGCCCGGCAATCCCATCGAAGCCATGATCGCCCGCTACCAAGGGCGGCTTACCCCGAGCGCCGTGGCAGCTCTGAAGGTGGCCTTCGGGCTGGCCAACCACCAGAGCGCGATCTCCCAGTACTTCAGCTACCTCGGCAACACCCTCTCTGGGCACCTCGGCACATCCATCACCTACTACCCGACCAAGGTCACCACTATCATTGCCCAAGCTCTCCCCTGGACGCTCGGCCTGGTGGGGTTCTCGGTCGTAGTCTCGTTCGTCCTCGGCACCACCCTCGGAGCTGTGGCCGGATGGAGGCGGGGCTCGTGGCTTGACAAGGTCACCGTCCCCATAGGGGTAATGCTCTCGGCCATGCCGGTCTTTTGGATCAGCCTGCTCGCCCTCTACTTCTTGGCCTTCAGGCTGGGGTGGTTCCCGGTGGCTGGAGGGTCCTCATCAGGACCTTCCTTCACCATCTCCGGAGTGGGATCGATAATCCACCACGCAGCGCTCCCAGCCATCACCCTAACCCTGGCAAGCACCGGCGGATGGGTCCTGCTCATGAGGAACAGCACCGTTTCGGTGCTTGGCGAGGACTACATCAAGTTCGCCCGCGCGAAGGGCCTCCCGGATCGCCAGGTGGCCTACAGGTATGCGACGCGCAACGCGATCCTCCCCTCCTTTACGGCCTTTGCCCTCTCCCTCGGCTTCGTGGTGGCAGGAGCAATATTCACCGAATACGTCTTTTCCTACCCCGGAATCGCCTACTACTTGCTGCAGGCGGTGCTGAACCTGGACTACCCGCTCATACAGGGAATCTTCTTGGTGATCGTGGTCGCGGTGCTGCTTGCCAACTTCTTGGCTGACATCTTCTATTTGTTCTTGGACCCCCGAATCCGGCTGGGAGGGACTAGATGAAGGCATTCTTCTCCAACCGAATGGCCCTCGCGGGGCTGGCAATCCTCGTCTTCTTCTCGCTGGTTGCGATCTTTGCCCCACTGATCGCCCCCTATTCCCCCACTGACATCAACTTCACCCCAATGCTGCCGCCCAGCTCGGCTCATTTGCTCGGGACAACCCCTCAGGGACAAGACATCTTCTCCCAGCTCGTCTACGGAACTAGAGCCACGCTCATGGTGGCCTTCGTCACCGCTGCAGCGATCGCTCTGCTGCAGCTTCTAATGGGAGTGTTCTCGGGGTATGTGGGCGGCTGGGTAGACAGCCTGCTCTCGTCGGTAACAAACATCTTCTTGGTAATGCCGGGGCTGGTGCTTTTGATCATCCTCGCCGCCTACCTCCCCCAAAAAGGCCTCTCCACCATCATCGCGATCCTCGCAATCACAGGCTGGGCCTGGGGGGCAAGGGTGCTTCGCTCCCAGGCGCTCAGCCTCCGAGAAAGGCCCTTTGTAGAGGCGGCCCGCATGTCGGGAGAGGGCCGCTGGCGGGTGGTGCTCGGACATGTGGTTCCGAACATGGCGGGAGTGCTCGTTGCCAACTTCTTTGGGGCTGCGCTGTACGCGGTGCTGGCGGAGGCGGGCCTTGAGTTCTTGGGGCTAGGAAACATCAACAGCGTGACTTGGGGGACCATGCTCTATTGGGCCGAGAACGGAGACGCGGTCCTGCTCCACCAGTGGATCTTCATGCTTGTGCCTGGGTTTTGCATCCTCGCGGTTGGAACTGCGCTTGGAATGCTCAACTTTGCCGTCGACCAGGTAGCCAATCCTAGGCTGCGGAGCATCTGAGTTGGAACCGCTCCTTGCAGTAGAAGACCTCTGGGTGAGCTACGCCACCCGGGAAGGCCAGGAGGTGGCAGCGGTTCGAGGGGTCAGCCTTCAGCTAGCGGCGGGCGAAATCGTCGGTGTGGCTGGGGAGTCCGGCTGCGGAAAGGCCACGCTGGCCATGGCCATTCTGGGCCTTCTCGAGCCGCCCGGCCACGTCGTGGGGGGAATGGTGCGCTTTGGGGGCGCGGACTTGCTCGCCATGGACGAACACGCTCTCCGCCAGGTCCGCCTCGCAGAGATCGGGATCGTCTTTCAGGCGTCCATGAACGCGCTCAACCCGGTGATGCGAATCCGCGACCAGTTCCTGGACGCGATGGCCGCCCATGGCATAGCCGACCGCCGCGAGGCCCTCTCGAGAGCCAAGGAAGCCTTCGAGAGGGTGGGGCTCTCAGAGCGCCTCTTCGACGCATACCCCCATCAGCTCTCCGGAGGTATGCGCCAGAGGGCAGTCATAGCCTTGGCGCTCGTGATGCGCCCCCGGCTGGTGGTGCTAGACGAGCCGACCACAGCTCTAGATGTGGTGGTGCAGCGCTCGATCCTCGAGATGCTCGACGATCAGCGCATGGAGCTTGGATTTGGAGTGATATTCATCACTCACGACCTCTCCCTGCTAGTCGAAATCGCGGATCGCATCGTGATCATGTACGCCGGAGCCGTGGTCGAAGAGGCCCCTGCCCAGGATATCTATGCTTCGCCCAATCACCCCTACACACAAGCACTGGTGCGGGCATTTCCGCCCCTCGGTGGGCAAAAGAGGCGCTTAGAGGGGTTGGGGGGCTACCCTCCCAATCTGGCCCGACTCCCCTCGGGTTGCGCCTTCGCGCCGCGTTGTCCGAAGGCGATCGAGGGGCTCTGCAGCGTCGAGCCAGCGCCTCGGATCTCGCTTGGAGCAAGAAGCGTGAGCTGTCACCTCTACAAGAGCAAGGAGGCCCCAGTTGGCCGACACCTTGGGTGAGCGCGCCAGGAGTGCCGAGGCGCCGGCCCGGACCGATGCCGCTTTGGAGCTGGAGGGGCTCACCAAGTCCTACGCGATCGGCCGGCTCGGACGGCGCCAGCTGGTACGAGTGCTAGCAGGCATAGACCTCTCAGTGGCCAAGGGCGAGGTCCTCGGAGTGGTGGGCGAGTCTGGATCCGGCAAGACCACCCTCGCCAGGGTGGTCTCGTACTTGGAGCGCCCGAGTGGAGGCACAATCAAGGTAGGGGGGAGGACCCTGGCACGCCGGCCAAGCCAGCGCGAACTCCGCCGCCATCGCTCCCAAGTACAGATGATCTTCCAGGATCCCTACACCTCCCTAGACCCCCTGCGCAGCATCGCCGCCACTCTGGCCAGTCCACTTCGCTCTTTCAGTGGGCTTTCCCCCGCGGCGCGAGCGAAGCGCCGAGAGGAGCTCTTGGAAATGGTGGGGCTGGTGCCTCCGAGAGAATTCCTCGGCCGATACCCCTACCAGCTTTCGGGGGGCCAGCGCCAGCGAGTCGGCATCGCTAGGGCACTAGCAGCAGACCCAATGCTCATCCTGGCGGACGAGCCCACGTCGATGCTGGACGTCTCGATCAGGCTGAACATCATGAACCTCTTGTTGGATCTCCAGCGGGAGAGGGGGCTCTCTTTGGTCTTCATCACCCACGACCTGGCTGGGGCACACTACATGTCGGACCGTATAGCGATCATGTACGCAGGGCACCTCCTCGAAGTCGGCCCGGCCGAGGCGGTCATGGCCACCCCTGCCCATCCCTACACCCAGCTGCTTCGAGAGGCAGCCCCAGATCCGGCCTCGGGCTTCGCCAGGGGAAGGCGCCTCAAGGTGAAAGGGGAGCCCCCGGACCTGACCAGGCCTCCCTCGGGATGCCCCTTTGGCCCCCGTTGTCGCTTTGTCACCTCCGTCTGCCAGGCGGAGCTCCCCCAGTGGAGAGACCTTGGAGGCGGCCACCGAGTGCGCTGCGTCCTCTATGAGCCCAACGGGGCCAAGTCCTAGATGTTCGATCACGACTCAAAAGGAGGTCACCTCAGTTGGTCGAGAAGACCAGAGCGGCCCGAGACAGCTTCTGGTGGGGGGCTGCCACCGCCTCATACCAGATAGAAGGTTCGCCGCTCGCAGACGGATCCGGCAGCTGCATCTGGCACGAGTTCTCCCACACCCCCGGCAACACTTACCGGGGAGACACAGGCGACCATGCCGCAGACCACTACCACCGCTGGGCAGAGGACGTGGCGTTGATGCGCGTCCTTGGTCTAAATGCCTACCGCTTTTCAATCAGATGGCCAAGAATCCTCCCCGAGGGACAAGGAGAGGTCAACCAAGCGGGGCTCGATTTCTACGACCGACTGCTTGATGCCCTCTTGGAGGCGAGAATCGAGCCTTTCGTGACCCTCTTCCACTGGGATCTGCCCGCCGCCCTCCAGCACCGGGGGGGTTGGTGCAACCGGGATTCGGCTCAGTGGTTCGCTGAGTACACAGAGGTGGTAGCAGCCAGGCTTGGAGATCGGATCCGCTGGTGGATAACACTAAACGAGCCCTTCGTGGTGGCAACCGAAGGCCATCTCCTCGGCCACCACGCCCCTGGCGTGAGAAATGCCTTCGCGGCGGCGCGGGCCGTGCACAACCAGCTCAGAGCACATATAGCCGCTGATCAGGTCCTCCGGTCCACCTCGCCGGCTGCGAAGGTTGGACTGGCGCTCCACAATGCCTGGGTAGAGCCAGCAAGCGACTCTGAAGCGGACATCTTAGCCTCTCGAGTGGCTCACGCCTGGCACAACTTCCCCCTCTTTTTGGACCCATTGGTCTTTGGGCGCTACCCAGCGGAGGTGGAGGACCTGCTCCTTAGCCACCTGCCTCAGGGCTACGAAGCAGACCTGGACGCAATGCGCTGCCCCCCGGACTTCGCGGGCCTGAACTACTACTTCAGCTACATGGTGCGCCGTGACGAGGACTCCTGGACCGGCTTTGCCCCCTTGGAGGAGGAGGGGGGCCCTCGCACTTCGATGGGCTGGCCCATCCGCCCGGAGGGCCTAGGGAGGCTGCTCGACGCGGCCCACCGCCGCTATGGGCTCGACTGCCTCTTGGTTACTGAGAACGGCGCCGCTTTCGAGGACGCCCTCGAAGAAGATGCTGTCCACGACCCAGAGCGCGTCTCCTACTTGGAGGCGCACATCCAAGAAGTGCTAAAAGCAGCCCAAAGCGGGTTGCCCGTAAAAGGTTATTTCGTCTGGTCTTTCCTCGACAACTTCGAGTGGGCACGGGGCTATTCGCAGCGTTTTGGCCTCGTTTACGTGGACTATGAGACCCAGAGACGCATCCTGAAAGATAGCGGATGGTGGTACAGCGCGTTCGTGCGAGAACAGCTGGAGGAGGCGTTCACAAAGATGCGCGCTTTCGGCAGTTGAGCTGGATGAAAACAGGTACCCTTTGGATCTTCTGCCAATGGTGCTCCTACCAGGCCGCCAATGCTACTTGTCGCTCTCTCTAGACGGCACAAACAGGAGCTCAATAGCCAGTAACTTGCGCCACCAATGAATAATGGCTAATTTAAGATTACCGTATTCCTGTAGCAAGTCTGGTACATACCCAGAGATTTATTCCACGTAGATCTCTCCAGATGAGCCTTGGCACTTACAAGCTGAATCCGAGTTCAGTGGCCAAATATGGAAATGATCTTGGATTTCTTCGCCCCAAAATGCTCAGCGAGTGAATGCCAATATCACAGCCATGGCTACCACATAGACAATCATGGAATCTAGATCAGCAAATCAGCTACCCAAAAAAGGAGAGACCATGATATCGTGCTCCAAGCTATCTCGATTGCTCGATCCGTTCAGAGCACGCCGAAGACCAAAAGCCAGCCTACGTCCGATCCGCTTCCTTGCTAGGCGATGCTGGGCAATTGGGGCTGGAGCCAGCCTGGTCTTGACGGTCCTGTCCTTCGGACCCGGCGCAGCTGCAGTGCCAGGTCCAGGTGGCTGGGGGGCGGGCAAGGGTGGCAGTGGCGAGGCAATCCCCCCGCCTTCTGCAAATGCCAATCCCGCAACTCCCGACTTCGGTCCAAACGTCGTGATCTTTACCCCGAGCATGCCCCAGAGCCAGATTCAGGCCGAATTGGACCAGATCTCGACCGCCCAGGTACCCGCGCAGTTCGGGACGGGGCGCTGGGCTATCTTTTTTGAGCCCGGTACCTATGGTTCAGCCACCGACCCACTGATCTTCCAAGTCGGCTACTACACCGAGGTCGCCGGCCTTGGGGTCATGCCCCAGGACACCGTTATCAACGGCGAGATCCTTGTCCTAAATCAGTGCTCCGGAGGGGTATGCAACGGGACTGACAACTTCTGGAGGTCTCTTTCTAATCTCACCCTAAACGTAGTGACCCCAGCCCCGGGAACCACGCCACCAGGGGTGCTCTCGCCACCATCGGGAGACCCGTATGGGACCGGATGTGACACCAGCGCCGAGATCTGGGCCGCATCTCAGGCAATGCCCATTCGGAGGGTCATCGTGAACGGGAACTTGGTGCTCCAGGACTACTGCTCCCCGACCGGATATGTGAGCGGCGGCTTCATAGCCGACTCCGAGATCACCGGCAAGGTGGACTTCTTTGGCCAGCAGCAGTATCTCGTGAGAAACAGCGACATTGGAGGGGTTTCTAACAGCGTCTGGAACATGGTCTTTTCGGGGGTAAACGGAGCACCGGCGACAGAGTTCACGGGCACCGGCCATCAGTATACGACTCTGCCAGAAAGCCCGGTCAGCGAAGAAGAGCCCTTCTTATACCTGGATTCTTCCGGAAACTGGGAGGTGTTCCTCCCATCTCTTGAGCAGGACTCGGTTGGGCCCTCCTGGATCACCGGCACCGAGGCAGGAACCTCCCTTCCGATCAGCTCCTTCTTTATTGCCAACCCGTCCACTCCGGTCTCGGAGATCAACTTGGCGGTTGCTTCCGGTGAAAACCTGATCCTGACCCCTGGAATATACGATCTCCCGGCTCCAATCATGATCACAAGGCCCAATACGGTCGTGGTGGGGCTCGGCTTTGCAACCCTGGTCCCCGAGGACGCCACGCCTGCGCTGGTAGTGCTCCCAAATGAGGGAGTCAGACTCTCTGGACTGATCGTGGACGCCGGAGCCATGCGCTCGGCCGTACTCGTGAGCGTGGGCAGCCCCGGCCAGCCGTTCCAGAGCCAATCCGACCCGGACACGATCCAAGACGTCTTCTTCCGGATTGGTGGCGCCGAAGCGGGCCAAGCGACAGTCAGCCTCCTCGATCAAGCCGCGCACTCAATAATTGACGATGTCTGGGCGTGGCGCGCCGACCACGGCAACCCCGGCACGGTCGGTTGGACCACCAACGTCGCCGACACAGGCGTCGTGGTAACTGGCAACGACGTAGTGGCATACGGTTTGGCAGTTGAGCACTACCAGCGATACGAGGTGATCTGGTCGGGCAACGGAGGAACGGACATCTTCTTCCAGAACGAACTACCCTACGATCCCCCAAGCCAGTCAGCTTGGATGGCCATCCCGCACCAGGATGGCTATCCGGCCTTCTTGGTCACGCCCAACGTGAGAAGCTTCCAAGGCTACGGCATGGGTGTCTACGCGGTGTTCATCGACACGTCAGCCACGATCGAAGAAGAGGAGGCCTTTCAGGCCCCGATCAGGCCAGATGTCGTCTTCCACGACATCTTCAGCCTTTATATTGCCGGCACTGGCACTATTCAGACGGTGATAGACGGCTACGGGGGCTCCGCAAGCTCCGCAAATGCCGACTCGCCCGTCGACGTTGTTATTTATCCGCCCACTAGTTGAGCGCAAATAGGACTTGAGCCCATGCCGGATCCGGCGCCCAAACGGACACGCCCGATCGTCCAGCGCCGGATCCGGCAAGACGAGAGCGGTCTTATTGTCAATAAAAGACCGAGCACTCTTCACCTCGCCCCGTCTTTTCGGTGCTAGGTGTGCTCCTGGGCAACTTCCGTTGTCGGGTTGCTAAATCCTTGTTCGAGGCTGGGACCAAGAGCGGCTAATGGCGGCTCGGCGCCAGTGTGATGCTAAAGCAAAGCAGCTAGAGCGCTAGGACTTCATGACGCTTTCTATATAGTGTGTCGCTCTTGTTGGCCAAGCACTACGCTTTTCTTACCAAACCAGGGAATTTCATGTACCGGACGAGCCTGTCGAAGTCAGGGCAGAGCAGCTTTCCCGCGCCATGCCCAGTGCCTCGATTTATCGAAAGCAGCCTCCTCGACCGGTCGGTTACCGTGAGCGAGGATGCCTTCGTCCCCTGCCCGAACCGCCTCCTATAACCGCCGCTCATCCAAGAGGCTGCCGAGTTGGCATCCTTTGGCTGTGCTCTTTCAACTTGGAGGATAGGGCTTTGGTCTCTTGGACCACCAAGACCTAAGGACTCAATCGCCCGCCTCGTTGGTGGTTCTAGAAGACTCCGGGTAAGTTCAGAAGGACGCCCTGGACATGGTAAGGGGCGCAGACTCCGAGATGGCCGGGGCTTGGATAAGGACCATTATCTCCTGCCTCGAGTAGTCACCTCCACCATGGAGCCTAAGTTCCCCCTCGGGAGATGCTGGCTGGTCTCCGATGAGACCTCTTTTCTCGCGGGCGTTTTCTTCCGAGCACTGGCCCAAGATCTAGTCGAGCTCCCCTTGGGGAAATGTCCGCGGAAAAGCTGAAGCGTCTCGCGGCCTCGTCGATGTCCCCCCCGAGCCATGGCCATATACCAGCTGTAGAGCACCCAGATCCTCCAATGATCTGACGAGTGCGCTTGCCCGAGCGCTATACCTCTCGGAGGCTTTTGTGGCCAGGCTCGCCAAGAGAGCCCCAGCCCAGGCATGCCATCTCTACGAGGCGGCTTGCCAGCCGATTGTCCTATATGGCCTTAGCCGCAGATGCTTTTATATGCCATGCCACCAACCGGGAGGCGCGGGCATCTTCCGTCTGTACTCCGCCCAAGCCTATCCAAGCACTGCCGAGCCACTCCAAAGACCTACCGGCCAAGCGCTGTACGCCAGGTCGAAGAATCGCTACAGAGACCAGGCCGAAGGCACCTGAACCACGGCCGAGCAGAAGCCAAGGAAACCAGCCACTCCTCAGCCCATCGACAGCAAAGCCAAAGTAGTGTCCTCTGCTTGAGCTTCGCTGATCTCTGAAGGGCCAAAGCATCCAGCCGCCGGCCAAAGGCTCCAAGAGCACAGATCCGCCACCGCCTTCAGCCTTCCGCCAGCACCGCGTACCAAAGCCTGTCCGCCACCGAGGCCACCGCTTCAGCCGTGCGCACATAGCCCCTATACATCTCCCGGCACAAAAAGACCGCCCGGAGGTCCTCCATCTCCCGCAGGGACGCCATCGCCGCCCTGTATGCATGCTCGACTGCTCGCACTTCCGCTACAGCAGAATCAGCCGCTGAGGCGGGGTTGCCAGCTCGCTTTCCAAGCGCCAAGAAGCCCTCCTGTAGCTGCTTGATGCCGTTAGCCAAGTGCTCTGCCATCGACGCCGCATGCGCATCGGGAGTCCAGCGAAGCGCTTCGGCTTCGCCGACCAAATTCTTGGCCTGATTGACTATCCGGTCGGTGCGCTCGGATAGAATATATAGGTCCTCCTGGCTGATTGGGGTAGCCAGAGCTCGCTGGAGCGCGCCGAGCAAGTCGCGCCTGGCATCGTCGGCCTCATGCTCCAAGCGACGGACCTCCGCTGCCAAGGCTGCTTCCCCCGCCGACCAGCGCTGGAAGGCCTCAAGAGCGGCCACGCTCACTGCGCCCTGGCGTTCTAGGAGGGCTATCACCTCGGGACCCGATGAAAGGACAAAGCGCTCGGCCCACGCCGCCCAGGGATGCCTCCACCGCCTAGCCCTCATCGCAAGCCGCCACCTCCGCGGCCCTTAGGTCGCATGACTCAGAACCTCGAAAAGCACGCAAGCCAGCCCAGCACAGGCAGGTACGGTCACCGCCCAGTTTTCGAGAATCCTCCCTACGGCCTGAAGATGAACATGGCGTGGCTTTCTGGCCACGCCTGCTCCCACCTTCGCCGAAGTGACCACCGTGGAGGTAGAAAGCGGCAGGCCGCCTTTGACCGCAAGGAAAACCACCGCTGCCGAAGCAACCTGAGCGGCCAAGTCATCGGGCACGCTGGCCCGCCAAAGCCTCCTGGCCACCGTCGCTACCACCCTGCCTCCACCGATCACTGTGAAGACTGCTAGGAGCACGGCACAGGTGATCTTCACAGTCCAACTGACCGACCAGGATCGCCCGCCATCGGCCGCCAGCGAAGCGGACAGGATCCCCATCGCCTTTTGGCCGTCGTTGCTGCCGTCAGCTACCGCCACCGCCGCTGAGGCCGCCCAGACGCCTGCCCTAAACGCGCCCTCGGCAGACCGCCTCGCTCGAAGGGCCAACGGCCGCACCACCCGCTCGACCAGGGCGGCTACCCCTGCAGCCAAAAAGGGGGCGGCCACGATCCCAAAGAGCACGCCAAATACCCCAAAGGGATGCCAGGCTCGAAAGCCTCCCCAGCTCACCGCGGAAAGGCCACCTGCCAGCATCCCAGCACCGGCCATCCCTCCCACCAGGCCCACGCTTGCACTCGTCGGATAGCCCACCCTTGTAGTGGCCCAAGTGAAGATGACTGCCGCCCAGGAGGCCGCTGCCAGCACCTCCACCAGCTTCCTCCCGTCCAAATGCACCATGTCCACGGTCGTGTGGGCCACCGCCTCGCCAGCCAGCAGACCCCCAAGCAAGTGCCAACCGACGGACCACGCCTCCACCCGCCGATAGGAGCGG
>OGCG01000502.1_pt1 | contig 23868 bp, 35 predicted proteins | sample 1570061 | NCBI WGS metagenome assembly OGCG01 (sample SAMN06268698, study PRJEB24515) | hot springs metagenome | isolation source: Joseph's Coat, Yellowstone National Park, Washington, USA | place: USA:Joseph's Coat, Yellowstone National Park, Washington, USA
GTGCAAATATGGGCATTCTCAGAGTAGATCATCCAGACATCCTGGATTTTATCACAAGCAAGGATTCAGAGAATAAAGTACTTACAAATTTCAACATAAGTGTGGCAGTGACTGATGAATTCATGAAGGCTCTAGAGAAAAATACCACATATCCTTTAAGGAATCCCAGGAATGGTGAGGTGGTAGGTGAGGTAGAGGCGAGGCGTATATGGTATCTGATAGTTTCGCATGCGTGGGCAACAGGAGATCCCGGTGTAATTTTCATTGATGAGATTAACAGGCTTAACCCCACGCCACATCTAGGCCAGATAGAAAGCACAAACCCCTGCGGTGAACAGCCATTACTGCCATACGAATCCTGCGATCTTGGGTCAATAAATCTCTCACTTATGGTTGATGAGGACGGTAGTATAAACTGGGAAAGGCTAAGGCATGTGGTAAGGGAATCTGTTCATTTCCTTGACAATGTTATTGATGCTAACAAATTCCCATTACCACAGATACAGGAAATGACAAGGAAAAATAGAAAAATAGGGCTTGGGGTAATGGGTTTTGCAGAGATGCTTATTAAGATGGGCATACCCTATAATTCTGAGAAGGCACTTGAAACAGCTGAAAAGGTGATGAAATTCATTAATGATGAGAGCCACAAAATGAGTGAAGAGCTTGCAGAAAAGAGGGGGGTATTTCCAGCCTGGAATGGCTCAGTATGGGAAAAGAAGGGAATAAGGATAAGAAATGCAACAACAACTACAATTGCCCCAACTGGTACAATATCCATTATTGCTGATACGAGTTCATCGATAGAGCCTCTCTTTGCCCTATCGTTTATAAGGAATGTTCTTGACGGGGCACAGCTTTTGGAGGTAAATCCATTCTTTGAAGCATATGCAAGAAAGCATGGGTTTTACAATGAAAAACTCATGGAAGAAATAGCAAAAACTGGTTCTATACAGCATTTAGATCTTCCAGAGGAGGCAAAAAGGATATTCGTAACTGCAATGGACATAGATCCAGAATGGCATGTCAGGATGCAGGCATCTTTCCAGAAGTATACTGATAATGCAGTGAGCAAGACAATAAATATGAGGAATGAGGCAACTGTTGATGATGTTTACAGTGCATATATGCTTGCACACAAGCTGAAGTGCAAGGGGATAACAGTATACAGGGATGGTAGCAAGAGTACACAGGTCCTGACAAAGGGAGTAGAAAAGAAGAATGAAAAGAAAGAAGAGAAGAAAGATAAAAAGCAGGAAGAGGGAAAAGAAGAGTTTGGGAAAAATAAGGTTGGGCAGGTAGAAGGAGTCCAGGGTTGGGGTCTCAAAATCCAGAAAGGAAAGAATTTGATAGAAATTGACAGCACATTTGACCCTGCCTGCCCGACTGGGAAATGTGATAAATAAAAATTAAAAAGATGTGATAAAAATGGAAAATGAAAAAGATATGGAGCATATTAAAAATATATTAAAAAATTTTGGAAAACAGACGGTAGTAATAAGAACATCAACTGAAGACTTCGTAGGTGAAATAAAAGAAATAGATGATACTACAGTGACTATAAAAAATTATGATGTTTATAAAAGAGTCCAAAATAAACATATTAAAATCCAAGACATAAAAGATGTGAAAGGGCTATCAGGATTTGATAAACTAATATGACAATGGGGTGATTTCCAATGAACCTAAAACTAAAAATTTTAATTTTTTTATATTTGTTATTTGTGATACCCATCTTTAGTTTAGTCTGGAGATGATAATATGGATGATATAGCGGAATTGAAAAAAGAAATAGAAAAAATGAAAGAAGAGCTGGAAGCCAGAGAAGAAAGTGAGAAGGCTTTCACAGAATTTCTTAGAAATGAAATAATTCCTTACTTTAAAAATAAGTTTGAAGAACTAAAGAATAACTTAGATCTTTTAAATAAATTAACAGAAAACTTAGTCATGGCTGTTGCTACAAATACTCCATCAATAAATAAGTTCATTGAAGATATAAATGCAATAAACCAAATAGAATTTGATGAGCTGAATAAAAAGATAGAAGAGTTCACAAAATCCCTGGGGGCCCCGGGGAGCCAGTCAACAGCCAACCCCACCCCCGCCCCGCCCCAGGCAGGGGCGGTGGCGCAGGGGTCACAGCCTGGTCCAGCCCAGGCCACAGCGGTGCAGTCTGGGGAAAAGGCGGAGAAGCCCCAGGTTGCTGGGGGCCAGCCTGCTGTCCAGCCGGAAAAACAGCAGGTCAGCCAGCCGGAGGCACAGCCAGAAAAGGACAAGAAAAGAAAAGTAAATGTCAATCTTACTCTAAATAATATATCATATGTGGCATTGATTAAAGGTAAAGACAGCAGGTATGGTTATAAAAGGGAATTTGTCACTGAAAGGGGCAAAGTGCTATCGAATTTCACTGGTGACTATGATATTGGAGACATTCTAGAAGTAAAGTTCACTGACGGCACGAAGAAATACTTCAAAGTAACGGGCAGGACGATCAGCGGTGTGGAAGATGCGACTGAAAATGATCTTCCAAGGTGAAATTAATATGGGCTTTTCAGAATGGAGGAAAGAGAAAAGGAATGAATATTTCCTTGGGGAGATAGAAATTCAAAACAGGAAATACATATTTATAGAGTATAAATGGGGTCAAATAAGAGTTCCTTGGATAAAGATTTCTAACAAAGGCCTTAAAAACCTTCTGTTCCCCATATATTCAAACACAGGTACAGGTGCAAAAGAGTTCAATGATTTTCTTGAAATAATAAAAGATGAGATAATAAATGCAAAGAAGAACAGGGATCATAGTTTGGCAGAAGAGCTGGTCAAGTTCAGTGAAGAAATAAAAAGTCTTTACCAATCAGTTTCTAATGATCAAAAGAAGTCCAGGGAGTTCTTGACCGCATTACTTGTTTCATATCTTGAGAACCCCGAGGAAGGTGAAGAGGAAGTAAAGGCTGTAAATGGAAATAGGATTTTGGAGGTGAAAATAAATGATCAACAATGATATTTCCAATCTAAAAAATATGTCTTATAAGTTTCAGAATGGAAAATATATAATTTCATTCCCTGGCATCCCGGACCATATATCCTTTTCGTTTCTAGATCTTTTTTCAGAATGTCCAGTGAAGGCATTATATTCCAAGCTTGTCAAGGTTCCTGAGACCCCTGAGCTGGTCATTGGCAAGGCATTCCACCGCATTGCCGAGCTTGTGGGCAGGGGCGTGTCATTTGATGAGGCAGAGAAGGAGGCAATAAAAGAGTTCAACTTGAACACAAATGATGTGATCATTCTAGAAAACATGTGGAACAGCTGGTACAATCCTGAAAAATTCAAGGGCATTTTGGATGTAGAGCACAGATTTGAAATAACCATTCCTGAAGGCACTCAGGGCATGAAAGTGATAGGTTTCATTGACAAAATAATGAATATTGGCAATACAATCTTTATTGTGGACTACAAGACAGGGGCTTTTTACAGTGAAGAGAAGGCAAGGAAGCACTTACAACTTGACCTTTACGCCTACTACTGGTTCACTACCCATAATGATGCCCAGAAAATCATTACTGTCTATGATTTCATCACAGGCGGGACAATTGCAAGGGAATACAGTGCCCAAGACTTTTCGAAGATAAAAAAAGTTGTTGAAGCAACAGTAGAAAAGGTGAAAGAAGTCTTGAATTCAGGTGAAGCAGAGGCGAACCCAGGGCCAGCCTGCACATACTGCCCAGTAAAAGAGTACTGCCCAGCATACAAGAACTATATTACCAGGGCACCGGAAGCACCTCTCCAAGAAAAGTCAACAGAAGAATTAGAAGATGAGCTGGAAAATCTCAGGACTCTTCAGTCTGAAATAAGCAATAGAATTGAAACTATCTCAAAGATTCTCAGGGGGAGAATAGATCTCAGCAGATACGAGCTTGCAAATTCAATAAGGTATGGCAATATTTTGATTCCATTAAAGGAGCTTTTAGAAAAGCTCAGTCCCGAAGGCAGAAATACAATTATGGATGCTAATGATTTAAAAATACCCACGGATCTATTATCAAGGCTTCCTGAAAGAGATGTAGAAGTAATAAAGGCATTTTTAGAGGAGAACAGGGTGGTAACCCTAAGGAAGAAGAAGGAGGGTGATGGAAAATGAATATGGATATTGGTAAAAAGGTGGTAGCTTCTGAGCCTGGCTTCAGGCTCATTGCCACTACCTGTGAAAAGGGTAAGAATGGAGATGCTAAAAATCATGTCTTAGTGGTTGTCTTAAATTACAGAAAGTATAAAATACCGTTGGACCAGGGTACTTTTGAATTCATTAACCAGAATTTTATGAACACGAATTTATTAATCAAGGCGGGTGAATATGATGATAGATAAGCAGGACATAGCAGTGGTCTTATCTTGGCTTTACATATTTATAATGTCTACAATCTTTTCTATAAGTTTCTATCGCAGTGCAATAAATTCCAATCCTGTGCAAATATTTCTATCATTAGTAGGTATTGCCTTAATAATTACCACGGGTGTCATATTATTATACATTTTACCGGCTGATAGTACAAATGATATGCAAGGGGGTGATTAAAATGGAAATGAAAAAAGCATTTATGGAAGTGATGTATTCGACATACATAATTTCAATGCTTGCTTTCTTTATGTTTATTTTATTAGAAAGTGTGGCAAACAATAACAATATAACAGCATTCCTAGCAGTTTTTGGTTTTGGGATTGTTTTATTAGGAAGTAATTATATAGATGAGAAATTTAAAATAGAGGTGATATAAATGGATTCTGGAAAAGAACCTGAAAATAATTATCAGATAGTAAGTGGTTTTGGAACGGGGAAGCCCTTTGCAACGATAGGGGTTACCCTGAAGGTAAATATAAATGGAACAGAACAGTATATAAGGGTAGATCTCACTGAATATGGTGAGACCCTGAGAGAGGCAATTGAAAAAGTAAGGAAGGAATTTTCTCAGACAGTTCAGGCAGTTATTTCTGATGTTACAAGGCTCCTTGTGGGCCTCAGCCAGCCCGCCCAGGCCCAGCCGTCCGCGCCCCCAGTCCAGCCCCAGTACCCAGCATCTCAGCCCCAGTACCCAGCATCCCAGCCTGTTACTGCCCCGCCCCAGCCCGCCCAGGTCCCTGGCAGGCCCTATAATGCCATAGATCCAAACATTAATAATCCGATAGATATGTTAAAGGCGCTGGACATTAAAAAGGACTGGGGGTACAAGCAGAAGCTCCAGGCCGTTGATGACGCATACAAACAGAACAGGATCACGTCCCAACAATACCAGGTTTTAAAAGAGCATTTTAAGCCTAAGAGGTAGGGGACATGGATGCCAGGCTTGAGTGGTACGAAAAGATCAGGAGTGCCTCAAAATATCCCATTTACCTTTCTAACTTTTATGAAAGGAAAAACGGTGAATACGTTGAACATGTCCTGGGCAAGTGGGAGAAATGGCCTCCCGACATGCCACTCCCCCCGCTCAATCCATACCACCACAGGACTGTTCTTCCAAGGGAAATCGTGTTTGACATTGATACGCCAGAATGGTCACAAGTAAGGAATGCAGGGCAGAGGCTTTTAAATTACTTTGAATTAAGGGACATACCCTACATAATGGGCCAGAGCGGTGGCAAGGGCATTCATATCCATGTATTTCTGAAGTTTACAGAAACGTTTAAAAGTGTACTTGACAGTGTAGTTACCAATGAAAACCTGGATGTTGCCAGGGAGATCAGGATGATATTCTTTAACTATGTTCTGGCCAATACTGGCTTAGGGAATTTAGGCATTCTTGATGAGTCATTGGTAGGCTTTTCATCACAATCCATGGGCCATATGGTCAGGGAGTTTGGCGGGACAAAGATGGTAAACGTGAACGGCACTTGGGAAGCCCACTACAAAACGTTCATAAGAAGGATTCCTGACCAGCGCACCTGGGTGGTAAATGAAAGCAATGTCAAATACCCAGATGAACTGCCATTTTTTGAAATAAACATCAACAGTGAATTTGCAGAAGTTCTTTTAAAAGGATTGAGTGCAAAAAACAAGAAGATTGAAGAGATGCCAAAAATAAATATTGATTTAGAGCTTCCTGACCTTGAATACTTAAAGCTCCCGTGCATAAAGGACATGATGTCCCAGAGGATTTCAGAAGGAAAGAGGAACATGGCGGGCAAGGTCCTTTCAGCAGTATGTATGAAGAACAAGGGCATTGGGTACTGTGAAACGTTCCTTGAAAGCTGGTATAATAAATATTACTTAGGCACGGACTTCAAGTTCAGGGAGATCCAGGACTGGCTGAGAACGTTTGACAAAAAGTCTAAGGAGGAGATATTCTTCTCTTGCCCAGAGAATTTGAAAATAATAGGCAAGAGCTGGGATTTCTGTAAAAATAGCAATTGCCCCATATACAAAAAGCTCCAGGAAGCAAGAAATGGGAATGGGAAGGTGGTAAAATGGACGAAAATATAGATCCACAGGATAAAGATAAAAATTTAATCAATGTTTCAGTAAACCTTAGCCAAAAGGAAAGGGATGAGATAATAGAATTCCTAAAGAATACACAGAAGATCTACCCCCACTATAAAAATTTTATAATGGATGCAATAAGCACATGTGGGGATAAGGTTTCTGTAATGAACTTTGATAAAACAGAAATCTCAATAAACATAAAGCTTACCGAAGAAGAGGTAGTAAAATTAAAAAATAAATGTTATGAGAAGGGTTTTTTAAGAGGGCTGAAGCCCGCCATAAGCAATTTCATCCGTGCCTGCATCCTATGTTTTATAGGGCACCAGCCCGAGCCTGCGCCCCAGGCAGTGCAGTCGGGGGCCCAGGGGCAACAGCCCGAGCCCCAGCCCGGACCCGTGCTGAAGCAACAGGTCCTGGGCGAGGGCGATGATTCAGGCGGGCAGTCAAAAGAATAAGATTGAATAGAAGAAATAGAAAGGAGGCGTTTTTTATGCAATTAAAAGTTATAGGGGAATCTATAAAGGATAAAAAACCTGAATTTAATGAAAATGAAAAAAGGATTAATGAATTAATAAGATATCTAGAACATTACAATATAGATAAATATGTAGAAGTTGTTGAAGACTGGTTAAATTCAGTGAAGAACAGTCCAGTGCTAGAAAAAATAGTACAAGAAAGCACTTCTAACCAATACACATATCCATATTCTCCTAAATACTGGCCTTACGGCGAGAGCCAGTGGGGCATTGTCAAGAAGGTATTGCAAAACTTCATCACTACCAGCACTGCCACAGCCCTGTACGGCCCGCCTGGGACGGGCAAGACCGTGCTGGCTGAGGCGTCCGCAAACGTTTTCTTCAAGGTCCTTGATAAATACATAGGCCTTCCTGACTGGGCCAAAAAATTCACACTGTACCAAATGAACCCGAGTTCTGTCAAGAGTGCCATCTGGCTCAGCAAAGAACCCACGAGCAACAACGGCATCCTGGAGTTCAGGTATGTTCCCCAGTTCCTCCTGCTTTCCAGGGCACTGGGGCATGTAGCGCTTCTGGATGAGTTCACCCATGCCCCCGAGGACATTCAGGGGTTCCTCAACAGCATCTTTGAGCTTTCTGAGGTAGACACCCCTTACGGCAGGTTGCCCGTCAGCCCCCTGTCAAAGCTGGTAATTGCCTACAACCCACCCTCCTGGTCCAACACAGCCAGGAGCCTTTCATATACAATAGAGAACAGGGTAGGCCTGAAAATATCTGTTGATATGCCCTCGAGGGAAGACTTGCTTACTTTGGCGAAGGGCGAGACGGATGCCCCCGATTTTCTGATAAAATATGCAGTTTCATTGGTTCTGGAGGCGAGGAAGCAGAACTCGAAGAGTTCAATCAGGCAGATTTTGTCGCTGTGCAAAATATTAAGCAGGGATATAAAGGCCTTGGATGAAGAGGAGTTCAGTGAAGTGCATTCGAGCATCCTAAAATCAGCAAACCAGGACGAAAAGGTATTCATAAAAAGGGTAGCGGGGAGGCTCTGGATACAGGACGATGATGTGCTAAAAATATTAAATAATAAAGATTACAGGTATTTTATTTCGTTTTTAAATGAAACAGGTTATCCAGATTTTGTAGAATTGGTAACAGGCATTTTGCATGAAGAAGAATGGCATGGCCTAGTCCTTGACCAATTACCATGAAGAGGTGTGTTTTTATGGATAAGGTAATAGACCTTAGTGTAATACCTTGGATCAAGGATTTTCTAAATAAAAACCACATATATGTTCAGGCATACCTCACAAATGATGATGAGACCCCCCATACTATGAAGATTTCAGACTATAGTTATGTAATTGAAGTTTCAGAAAAGGTAATAAATAGTCACGTGAAAAAACTGATGGGAATAAAAGAATTGAAAAAGAAAATAGGTCCCTCTCCATTGAAGGATTACCTGATCTTCAATGTTTTAAAGCATGAACTGTCCCATATAGTTTTTGGCTTCAGGGATCCGGGTTATTATCTTTCCTTAATAGGTTATGATAGTAAAAAGTTTAATACAGAATTGCTTAATGAAATAGTAAATGTTGTTGAGGATACAAGGATAGAATCCCAGTGGAACAGGGTGGATTTTTTAAAGGTCAATGGGTATTTTTACCTCTCACTGCTCCTTGATTTAAAGGAAAACAAAAATGTTGCACCTTTATTAATTCTGAGAATGCTGAGCGGGTATATGACAGAACAGAAGTATCTGGAGATAGGCTTACTAGACAAGAACTTTATAAACATTGCCCAGGGCTTTATAAAAATCAAAGTTTCATCAGATAGGGACCTTGCTAAGTTCATTTTATATATATATAATTTCCTCAGCACGAACATTGATTTAAATAAATACAGTGAAAGAATAATAGAAATATTTCTAGAAAACCTTGAAGACCAGCTAAACTCACCTTCAAACTGTAACGGAAATTTTGGAAGTGATACCACAAAATCAAAAAATAAGAATGGCCACGGGTCGGGCCAGGGCGGAAATACAGGCCAGCATGAAGGAGAGCAGGCAGAACCAGAAAAAAATGCAGAACCAGAAAAAAACAATAAAGACAGCCAGCCTAAGAATAAGCAAGGTGAAAAGGGTTCAGAGATAGATGAAAAGATTGATAGGCTAATAAGGGAGTTAATAGACAACATAATATTGAACGGCATCCCTATTAAATATGGTACGCCTGGCTCTTCCTACGGTCCTGGCACTGGGCTGGAGGTCCCGCCACCTTCAGAGAGGGGATATATCCTTGAGGTCATGAGCAAATATAACCCAAATAATGACATAAAGAAGTTGGTTGACTACCTAAAGATAAAGGGTGAAAAATACTTAGAAGAAGGAGATCTTGACCCTGATCTAGCAAGGGAAATTTATGGAAATATATTCTTAGGGTATCCATATATTTACAAAAAGCCGGGCAAGCTTTATCCAGATATAGATTTTGTACTCCTGATAGACCAGAGCGGTTCCACAATCGAAGATGACATGTACTTGAAAATTGCAGAGTTTGTTGCAAAATTTCTGATACTTATTGAGGGATATAACAAAGTTAATATAATGTTCAAGATTCGCACTGCCCTAATAGGATTCGGCATAGATGATGGAGACATATGTTTATACAAAGATTTCAACACGCCCATTGAAACAGTAACGCTGTATCCCAGGGCTGATGGCGGGACGCCTTTGGGTGAAGCACTGGATAAAATAAATTCACTAAATTTCAAAAAATACACACCGATAATAGTAGTTTCTGATGGTGAGTTTTCAGAAGCGGAATACAATTATAAGTTAAAGGAGAAATACAATTTTCCAATAATTTTAATTACAACATATGTAAAAAATCATGGCTTTTTTGACAAAATAATTACATTAGACAGCTGGGATGATGTATTTGATGCATTTTTATCATATTTGAAAAGTGTCATAGGTTGAAGGTGAAAAGTTATGGATGATAGTGTCCTTAAAAAAGTAATAGATGATCTGATAAAAAATGGTGTTATAAAGTTGGACTATTCGAAACTCTCTAGATATGTGCAACACCAGATTCTTCACGCTGATGAGTCAGTAATAGAGAAAATTGCAAAAAAGTATGATATTTTGCCTGAAGAAATTTATAACATAACCACTGTAAAAATTGCGCGTGTTCTTGAAGAAATGAAAAATGTAACAATAATCAAGCAACCCAATGGAAATAATAGGTATAAAATAAATGATTTGAATGATTGGAGGAAGTAGTAAAGGGGGGTGGATCAAATGTCCGTAAAAAGCATTACCTGCCCCCATGGAAAGGTTGTGGAGGCTAGGGTTGAATTTGGTGTAACAGTGTATTACCATGATGACGGCACACCCTGCTCATTGTTTAATTCTTTGAGTAACGATGCAATATCTCAAATCTTTTATGCAAATATGGCGAGTGACCATGAATATATTATAAACCCAGTTAACTTTGGCATGTATCTTGAGTTTGGGTTCAAAAAATTTTTTGAACTGCCCTTGGATTTAAAGAATTTTAAAGGGATTCTTTTGAATAATATGCTAATCATTGCTCATAAGTATCAGAATCCTACGTTCAAGGAAAAAATTAAAAAGAATTTGGGTGAAATAAACATGCACCCTCTAGTGCGGGCGGTGGCGCTGGACATCTTCATCAGGGATGTGGCAATGCCCCCGATCCCTGAGCTGATCAAGGAATTTCCAGAGCAGAGCAGGTATGTCAGTCTCTATGCCATACAGCCTCGAGAGGCGGATGTTTATTTCTCAATGAATTTACAGGGTATGTTTTTAAAGACTGTATACAAATGGCTTCCATTGATAATCCAGCACAGGCCAATAATGGCAAGCATGGAAAACAGGTTAGACTATATCTTTAATGTTATAAAGTTCATAATAAAAGAGGATGAAAAATCAAACATTTTTGAAGTATTAAATAATTATGAGCAGAAAGTTTTCATAGAATTAGTGAAAGAAATGAAAATGAAAAATTACGACCTACGATTATTATATAACTTAAGCAGTAATAAAAGGTTCAAAGAGAGGTTAAATAAAGTTGTTTATGGGGGGAAAGAATAATGATAATGAAAATTAAGTGTGGAAAATGTGGTGCAGATCTTTTAGATTTGAAAAACAACCCAAATGGTGTAAAAAGGAAGATAAAAGAAAAATATATAGGTGAAACTTATGATAAAATTTACAAAATTACAAGGGAGATTACAGAGTATTTGACTAATTATGATGACATTGAAAAATATAAAAAATTCATGGAAGAACACCCGCCAGAATCAACGATTACCATTGCATACAAGGAAAACGGTATTGAAAAGATTGTGAATGATTTCTATGCATTGCCAAAATTAAGAAAATTATCTTTCATGGGTGCTGATATAAAAATTACTGCTACTTGTAATAAATGTGGTACTAAATATTCAAATGAGGAAGAAATAAGTGAGGAGAGGTAAGAGTATGGCTAAAAATGTATTAAAGGTGAATGATGAAGGTATATTGAACGTAATTCAGCATCTAAAATTTGCCCCTTACAGTCTTAATGTCATAATGCCATATATCAAGCAATTTTATATAACTGAGTATGAAAATAATTTACAGGTATACTTAGATTTGCCAGATGAAATAAAAAAGCAGGTGTTAAATATAATAAATGGAAAAATGAAAATTTCTGAGATTACTGGTGATCTTTCTGCAGTCTATTTCTTTTTAAACAAAAAATTAAGAGAGGGGTATGTGAGGTTTGTATACAATAATGAAGAATATTATTTTGGGGAAGGTGAATCAAACTTTGTCCTTCCTGGTGATGCAATATCCATGCCTTTTTTTGATGGTGATACATTAAGTCTTTTAGAAAGAATACTTCTGATGGCAATGTATTTAAAAGGTGCATCAGTCAATATGGATGATGTTCATCTAATAAAAACAGAAATGGGCTATATACAATTCAGTGATGATGTCAAGGTGTATGGTATTAATGCAATACCTTCCATATATATACCCATAATAGACCTAGAAAATATAAAGTTTCCAATAATTCCAGAAAAGTTTGATAAAAATATTATAAATAAATTATCAAACACTGTAACTTATTATAAAGAAGTTAAAAAGGCAGATGTAAAATTAAACCTATATGGAACCCCGACCTTTTCAAGGATTTCAATAAAGAGCTTTTTTGACTCGATATTAAAAAATATTGAAACGCAGTTAGAGACAGCAAAGACAATCAACGAGATGTTTTATCTTTTGAAATTAAAATTAATTGACTTTTATCCTCTTAATTTATTAAAATTATTTAATTACAATGATCTAAAGGATTATCCAATACTGCAATTCTTTTACAAAATAGCAAACTATACTGATAGTACAGATAAGTTTTTTGAAACCAATATATTTTATACTACAAACTTAAAAATACTTGGCCTAGAATCTTATGACTTTTCTAATTATTTTTATGTAAATGTAATACCAACTGGGTCATTCAAGGCGGATGATATAATATATTCCCCTAAGGGAATGACTAGTGAAATCAGCGAATTTAATAAAGTATATTTTGTTAATAATGAAGAAGAACATTTGTTTGAAAACTTTTCTACCCATGGAGTGATAATTTATAATCCAGGGAGGCAGAGAGTAAGAGAGGGGTTGACGTTAGAGGAATTTTATGAGCTGGTCAAGGATGAAGAGATCCTAAACTACGGGATTATACTAAAAGATGGCGAGTTGCATAAAGTAAAGATTGATATCTCAAAAGGTGACTTTTTTGGGATGAAGCCAACAGCGAACAGTAACACATTTATGAACTTTCCTGACCGTTATATCCTAATACACCCAGTCGCCTGGTATTTCTATTCAAAAGGTGGTGTGGTCTTAGAAGGCATTGATCCCCGCTTGTATCTGTTGGTTAAAGAGAATTATGAAATTGAATTAGATTAAGATTAAGGTGATAAAGATGAAAACACAAATAAAAGAATTAATAAAAGGTCTTTATGGTAATGAATATAATGCAGGTATTATTGCCAGGGAGCTCTTTCAAAACGCAATAGACGCAATAAATCTAAGGCATAAAAAGGAAAAGAATTTTGAAGGGAAAATTACAGCCTGGGTTACCCAGTATGGCTATCTAATAATTGACAATGGGACAGGAATGGATAAAACCGAACTGGAAAAAGCTTATGGTGCAATTGGTTATTCTTCTAAAGGTGACCTGAACTCTGCCGGGTTTTTTGGCATTGGTGGGAAAAGCATGGGCACTTCATGGCGTGCAGAAATTATTTCATTTCCAGATGAAAACAAAGACGGCTATAAACTGACATTGTCTAAAAACAATGAAGACTTGGTATATGAGATTCAGCCTTTCAAGAACAATAAAAAATTCCGTGGCACAATAATATTTTTCAAAAATTCAGGCATACAATTTCCGTTGCCTGACCCTACAGTATATCTGAGTGGCATATTCGATCCAGAACTTAAATATGCATATCAGTATTTCCTTCAGCAGTTTGTTTTTCAATCATATTATTATGCCTTTTATGCGTATGTTCAGGGAATACCAATAGAAATCTGGGTAAATGGCAGGCTGATCTCACCACCCAAAGAAATCATAGAGAATTTCTTTGGCATGGTAAAAAGGAAGGAAGGGCTAGCGCTCATATATCCAACTTTTGAACTTTCAGGACTGGAGGGGGTAAGGAGGATTTGGGATAATATTGTAATCAATATTTCGGGAATTTCATACTTAAAGGAATTCAATTATGAATTAAAAAAATCAGATGGACGTCCTGTATTGTCAATAAATAATGTTCATTCAAACCAAGATTTTGCATTTGCAACACATATTTTAATAGACAACATGGTAACATTAACCCCAGACAGAAATGCAGAGGATGTTTCACAACAAATTGTTAAAGACAAAAACGTTATTGCATTGTTTAAAGATATGGTCTCAGGATTGAAAGAATTTTATCATAAAATAAATAATTTAAAGTCAGAAATGGTCAAAGGAAAGAATGATGAATTTTTCTTAAAAGGGAATTACTTTGAAAATTTTGAAAAATTAAATATGATCCCTTCAGTATATTTAGGCGGTGAATTCCCCTTAATGAGCAGAGAATTTTTCAAAAAAAGAATTTCAGAGGGAAAAAGCATTTATGCTTTTAATATTAATTATAAGTATTCAGTATTGCCAGTCCCAAATGCTGTTAAACACGACTGTACCTTTGATTTAGTTAACTCAAGATATGTATTTGCGGGGAATGACTTCATTCACAACATATATGGAAATATTTCTAATGATTATAGTAAAATCAATGGTCGTATTTTCATAAAGGACCCTGATGATTTAGACAGTAAGAGAGTAATATATCTAGAAAAGCCGTTTAGTGAAAGAAGGCGTGATATTAAAAACTTCGTAAAGTCCATTATTAAGGCCATCCCAGAATATGTCCCGCCCCCGCCACCACCACAGTCTGCATTTCTCCCGCCAGCGATAGACATAGAGCTGAAGCAGTCCAGCCTGGACAGTTTTGGCATTAAGATCCTGCAGGCAGAAGCCCAGCCCAGCGCTCAGGTAGCCAAGGCGGTCAGGAAACCCAGCAGGCCAGGGCCTCAGGGGCGCGGGAAGCAGTCTGGCAGTGGGCTGGTCCAGGCCACCCTGCCCCTCTGACCTGGCAGTGCAAAGAGGGAAAAAGCTTAAAATTATAAAAATGAATAAAGAAAGGTGGAGAGACATGGAAAATGAAATGAATTTAGAGAATGATGTTTGGGATGTAATAATAAATGCCAACAGGAACAGCAATTCCACAAACCCGCTTTCGTATATTCGCACCTATACCCTCTATTTTCATTTTCTCATCAATGGCTTTGCAATGAAAAAATTAATAGACACCCCTTTAAAAGATTATTTATTTTCAAGGGAGAACATACAGTACCTTCAGGAGTTCATCTGGCTTTACATTAACTACACGGGTGAAAAATACACAGACTTCATTGATGACAAGTTTATTTCATTATATAAATACTATGTGAAGATGAGGAAAGAGAAAAAGGTTGGTAATATTTTTATTGGAGGCTGGTAAAAATGTGGTATGTACATATATATGAAAGGATAGGTGCATTTAAAAAGATAGATAAGGGTTTTAATTATATAGGGGCGAAGGAATTCCTGACCTTTGATGAAGCAGTAAAATTCATGGAAAAAATCAATGGGTTTGGAACACAGGAAGGAATGATATATTCATGGCAGTTAGACCCTGAGGACTCAAAGCTAAAAATCACTAAAAGTAATTTAATAAAGGAAATAGATATTTTCAGGGACTATGTAAAAGAGTTTATGAGGGATATTTCCGAAGGTCTCACAGACCCAAGAGAGGAGTCAGAAATAATTTCATGCTTTCTGGATTATGTTAAGTACGCACTAGGAAAAATGTAATTTTTAGGTTTTTTAATATTGTAAGATGATAATATTCGAAAGTTGGTGGTTAAAATGGTAAAAGGAATTGAAAAAGAGATTGAAAATGGCAAGGAAATAATAAAGGAATTCGAGGATGCAAATGCTAAATTGGAAAACTATGCTGAAAAACTATATTCTGAAATAAAAGGTGCGCTGATAGAGAAATATAGTAAGTATAATGGTTCCGAAGACGTTAATAAAGTGGTTAATGAACTTACAGAAGATATCTATGACATATTGGGGAAGCTAGGGAATGATGATTTGATTATGAAAATGGTAGGCATTGGCTTAAAGGAACTCCATAAAGAACAGCTTCATTATAACATATATGACCTTTCCCAATCCTATAAATGCTTCGGCAGTATTTCCTTGGATGATATTGAGTACGGTTTTCTAAGCCATGGCCCATATTATGCATATACTTACTCTAAATCCTTATTTGTCCGCCTGCTCAGGTGTGAAATAATAAATTCCACAGACCTGATCTGGGATTACCCTTGAAAGAGGGTGTTGAAACATGTCCTCAGAAAAGCCCATAAATATCCAGGAGAAGCACTGGGGCATGAAACACCTGGGCGCTGGTCACTGGTGGCTCAGGCTGGACGACATAGCAGACGTGCCCCACTGGGAAGGGACTGAAAAAGACATGCTTTATTTTCTAATAATTATTTATAGTTATGACTTAACATATAATCAATTTAAGAATGCAATAAAAGGCTCTTTTTCCTTTAGAGATATAAAGGATATACTTTTAGTAGATTTAAACACGATAGACCTGACAAACGAGTTGTATGAATTGTTTGGCGGGATTGAATTTTGGGAAGAGCTAATAGAAAGTGAAATCCTGGATGCTATCTCCATATCTATGTCTGATAAGAACGATGAATTAAAAGCATTAACGGAAGAGGAAAGGCAACAAATAGCAGGCAAGATTATCTGGAATTTCATTAATATATCCTTTGACAGGTTTTCAGGGTTATACAAGGAAAAGTTTAGGGAGCTAATGATGAATGCAATAAAAGAATCGGAGACTTTTGAAGATTTTGACAAAAAAGGATACGAGGTCTATGGTTCTATGAGGGATTTCTTTGATGGGTTTGTATTTGATGAGATAAATAAAGGAATTAAAGAGTCTGTTAGTTGGATTCAATCTAAAAAATTAAGTAAAAGGGTGTAAAAAATGGAAAATGAATATGAAGTGCCGGAAAAATATGTTGAATTGTATGAAAAAAAGGTAGAAGAGCTTGTTGAAAAATATAAAGGAATAAAGAATAAGAATAAACTTTTTAAGGCTATTGATGGTGAGATAGAGAAATTTTTAAAAAACTGCGATGAATCGGGAATAATAAATCTTGCCATTTATGCAAGGGAAAGAGAAATGAAAATAAATAAAGATGTTGTTGTTAATACACTAAAATCCAACCCAAAATTTCCCATTGATGAAAATTTTTTTGATTATATTAAAAATTCTTTTCTACATCCATATGATCTTTTACTACTTTATAGTTTTGCACTGTTGTTTTCTCTTTTGCTTTATTCTGTAATCAAGGAAATCAATCCAGATCTATTGCTTGCGCCAAAGCAGGAGGAAGAATAACCAGTCGGATCCCAGCCAGTCCCCAGCCAGTGCGGGCATCCAGTCTGTCAGTCCGATCCCGCTGTTTGCAGTTTTCTGTGGGCACTGTGGCCCAGGCACCACTGTGGCCCTGTGCCCACTGTACCCCAGTGCCCACAGTGGCCCTGTGCCCACAGTACCCACAGTACCCCTGTGCCCACTGTACCCCAGGGATCACAGTACCCCTGTGTCCACTGTCCCACTGTGTCCCTGCTGGCCTGGTCCTGACCTGGCTGTTCTGCGGTGCTGTTTTGAGGTGTCTTGTGATAAGGACGAATTTGAAAAATAATTTAAGGAGTGTTGAAAATGAGTTGGGAGACTCTTTTAATAGGAGATATATATTTTAAAAGGAATTATAAAAAAATAAAAGGGTTATTGGAAGAGATTTGTGAAATTTTAGAACTTAGAAAACCAATAAAAATTAGAGGAAGTGAATATGAAAAGCTTCGTAGATCTGGTAATGCAGAATATGGGAATTATCTTATAAGTGATAGGGAATTTTTGTATCTTGTGATTACAGATATAAATTGGGGTTCACACGTGGATGACGAGAAATTAGAAGAGCTAAGGACATTATTAAGCAAAAACAAAGACTTAGTGAAAACTGCAGATCTGTCACTATTTTACTTAGGTGAAGCACATGTAAACTTTAATTATGATAGTACTGAAGAGAATGAAGAAGATGTTGAGGAAGTTGAATGAATTTGGGTTTTTAGGAGGTAGATAAATATGGCAAAAAATGTAAAAAAAGTAAAGTGTCCATATTGTGGGGCCAAAATAGATCACTTGATAGCAAAAGAGAAATTTTTAGTAAAACATGTAGCTGAAATAATTGATCGTAAGCTTGTAGTTACTCAGAGCAATAACGAAAAATTTGAAGGACAAGGACTTGACGGATTTTATTGCCCCAAATGTGATAAATTCATAACAGATAAATATGGTGAAGCAGAAAGATTTTTATTAGGTGAGGACATATTTAAAGAGGAATAAAGAGTGATATTATGGGAGTAGACATATTTATGGGCTGGAAAGGGATGACGAAAGAAGACAGGGAGAAGCAGTTTAACAATGCTTTTAACCCCAAGGTAGGCTATTTAGGATATTTGAGAGGGAGCTATGGCAATGATTCTTCAGTTAAGCTCTTTGGAGAGATCTTCCCTGATAAATACTGGCAGAACATTGAAGCCCCCTATCCATTCCTTAAGTATCATAAAAGGAACATGAATATTATTGAAAAGGCTTTAAAAGACATGGTAAAGGAAGAAATAAAAAAGTCATCAGAGAAGCAAGCAGGCAGTCCCGACAAGGATAAGCAAAAGGGCGTTTTTGACGTCCTTTCTAACGTAGCAGAGGCTCATGGGGAACACCTGGTAATAACTGAAGAGGACAAAAACAAGCTAGACAGAATTCAAGCGGTCGTCCCAGATTATTCAGGTATAGAGTATAAAATAGAAGTTATATTTTCAATTCTTGAGTTTTTGAGGCTTGGTGAGATTCTAGAGATGCAGGGCAAGAAACCGACCATATATATATCCTGGTGACCCTGAGCTCCAGCACAGGCCCCAGCCCCGCCCAGGGCGACCCTGGTTCAGCGGTACTGTATTGCTGATTCTGGGGCTGGGTCCTGTGCCTGAGCAGGAAAGGCGCAGGTTGTTTTAAGGAATAAATGATTAAAAAGAAGAGGAATAAAAAAGGTGAGAATATGGAAAAATTGAAAGTTGTTTCAAAAGAGGGAAATAGAAAAAACCTTACTGATTTGTTTAGTGGCATAGAAATGCCCCCAGTCGAAGAAATCACATTACAGAAAAATGATAAAAATAAAGGAGCAGATAGCCTAAGCGATGGGGATTCATGGAATACTGAGCCATTATCATATAAAGTGGACGGTCATTTTTCAAATAAACTAATAACAGTAAGGGACCTTTACAACAAACTGAAAACATTGATTCCATTTTTTGAAGGAAAAGAGAAGCCCACAGTATTCCTATTAGGACCCCCAGGCGTTGGCAAAACAGATGTTATCCTGCAGGTTGCAAAAGATTACGGCTTGAATGTACAGGTCTACATAGCAAGTACAATGGACCCGACACAGGTGATGGGTGTCCCGTTCCCTAACAGGGAAAAAGGGACAACAGAATGGTTTGTGGACGAGAGGTTTGTAGTGCCAAACAATGGAGAGGGTTACATTTTCTTCTTTGATGAAATTAACATGGCCCCGCCTGCGATCCAGTCCGCCCTTTATCAGCTGATACTGACTGGCAGGCTGGGAAAAATAGACATATCCAGGGCATGGAGGATCGGTGCTGGGAACAGGATCACAGACTTTGAGAATGTCCAGAGGATGGGTCTGCCAATGGCAACAAGGTTCCAATTATATTTCATAAAGCCGGACATTGAAACCTGGCTTGGCTGGGCTGTGGAGAACAATATAAACGACTTCATTCTTTACTATCTGTACCAGGTAAGCATTCAGATGAAGTCAAAGAAAACGGATGATGATCCGAGGTGGTTCTACATAAACAATGAACTGCCTGGTCTGGCAAGGGCGACACCGAGGACCTGGGCAAGGCTTTCAATGTTGATGGACGCAGGGCTGGACAGCAAAGAGGACTTTACTGGGGCGCTAGGTGCAATCCCTGGCACGCACTTCTATGAATGGTATTATAAAGCAAAGGCACTTGTAAAAGATAAAAAAATAATAAAGTATGAGAAAGAAGGTATGAGATTTAAAGGGTATTGGAATTTTAAAAAGGAAGGTGAAAAGCAATGATAAATGATGTAATAGAATTAATAGGCCCAGATGGAAAGGTAATTGAAATAAAAGATAAGGAAAAGTATTATGAGTATAGGGATGTAATTATAGAAGGATTAAAACAGTCCATATATGATATGTACCAAGACATAAAAGAGCACTTTGTTTTACCAGAAAAAACAACATTTGAATTTAAGCCATTCAAAAACAGCAAGGTCTCAATAAAAGTTGAGACAGACCTGAAACCAGCACTGCTCTTCAGTGGCAGTGAAATTCAGGTAAACCCAGAATTATATAAAAGATACCCAAGATTCAAAGAAATAATGGCCCAGACGGCCACAGTTGCAACAAAGTTCAAGGACTATGACAATTTTTACAATTTCCTCCAGATGCCAGAGTATTATACATTATTCTTGCTGGTTGCAACAGACAATGAACTAACAGACAAAATAATTGAAGCAGAGATTGAGACAACAGATTACTATGCAAAAACATCATTAACCCCTGAGCAACAGGAAGAGAGGCGTGATGCAATAAAGCTCCTCAAGGACTTGAGGGAAGCATCAATGACACCGCCAGACAAGCGCAAAAAAATCTTTGCAGAAGACTATCCAACCATTAAGAGGAAGGGCATAACTGGAGAGATCTTGCCTTGCTGGGGGCTTGAATAGATGAATAATGAGCTATTGAAAGCAGTCCTGGAAGCGATAGAAAAAGTAGTCAAAGACGAGAAATACGAGATGTTCAAATATTTCTTGGACACAATGCCAATAGAAGCAATGAATTCCAATGTAGCGTCAACAAACGGAAAAACACTGTTTGTAGGCCCAGGCTTCCTTAAATATTCAGAAGAGGAAAGGGCAGGGATCATTATTCATGAACTATGGCACATAATTGCCAATGACCCCTTCAGGATGAATGGCAAAGACCATGAACTCTGGAACGTTGTTTCTGACATAATCAACAATGATTTTATTTACAAACAGCATCTTGAGGGCATAACCCTGCCAAAGGATGTACTATGGGATTCAAAAATTGCCAACATGATAAGGGAACAGGCGTATGACTACTTGCTTGACCTATGCAAGAAACAGGGGTTTGTTGAAATAAATGGCAAAAAAACAAAGTGTGGGGGTAGCAGTGGCAACGGCGGTTGTAATGATAATGAAAACTGTACTGAGTTACCAGATAATTTCAGGGGTTTAATACCAAATGACAACTTAACGGATGAAATGGAGTTACCAGATAATTTTAGGGATTTAATACCAAATGACAACTTAACGGATGAAATGGATGTGCAGAAGAGGCTCAAAGAATCGGAGGATGACTATGAAAAAAGAAAGGGCAGTGGTTCCTGGCTGAGGGATTTTCTTGGGGAGCAGGTAGTGGCAAAGCTCCCCTGGCAAACAATAGTCCAGCAGTACTTAAAGAGGCTGGCCATGTCTGATTATACCTGGAACCCCCCAAGATACATTGATATAGGCCATGAAGACCCCATTGCACTCCCAAGGCTACGCACAAATACGCTGAAACTTGGTATTGCAATTGACACTTCAGGGAGCATAGGCGACAGTGAGCTTTCAGTGTTCCTTGCAGAGATGGGCAGGCTGATTTCTGTGATATGGTATGGTTTGAGGTTTTCAGGTACATTAGTGCTTACAACAGATGAAGCCTATTATTCCCAGCCGATACCACCGATACCGACGAGGGTCTCAGTAATAAAGAAATTACAGACAGGTGGCACGGATTTCAGGCCTGCATTTGATTTAATAAAGGAGCAGTACCATGACAACATAGACCTCCTTATATATTTCACGGATGGCTATGGCACATATCCAAAAACTCCTCCAAAATACCCAGTGCTGTGGGTACTGACAACATCACCCGAGAAGCTCAAGGAATCAGGCTACTATCCGCCCTTTGGAAAGGCAATCCCCCTATGAACATCTACAACTATTTATATAATATTTCTTCGCTTAAGTTATTTATAAGGATGGGGCATCGGATAACTACGATAAAACCTGAATTTTCTAGTTTTTGGATTCATGTTGGGCCTAATTTTTCTATGTACTTCGCTCAACATAGACACTCATTTTATTTTAATTATGTTGGATTGGCTTTTGCTGGATCTCCGTCTACAAAACATGAATATATTAGATATGAATATGATAAATATGCGAAAGAGATGAAATTATTTTGGAATCTTGAAGGAGGGTTAATTTACGATGAACATCTGTGACTATATTTATAACATTTCATTACTTGCATTAACCAGGGATAAAAGAATAAATAGTGATACATTATCTGATACTTTAGGCTTAGAAAATTCTCTTACTACGCTGAGATTAAGAAAAATGATATTGCATAATGGATCAGAAGATGCAGTGGAATTTACCTTCGGTTTTTTATATTTTCATTCTAATATTCACAATCTTGTAACCACTGTTGCGGATATAATGCTGGACAGTCAGGGAAATCTTACATTTGAAGTGTATTTTAATGAATATGAGATTATTTGGGGGTCATATTTATGATGGGAATCTTACATTTGAAGAATATTTTAAAGGGTGGATAATATGGACCTATGCAACTATAACTGGAACATATCGCCTCTGAAATTATTTCAAAGGTCTCGCATATATGTCGCTGATTTAACTTTTAGTATATATAGGGGCACTGAGAATTTTGGCGTAGGAATGGAGAATGAGTATAGCTTGTGGATTGAGAGGGAGTATGAAGAAGTAAATTTCAGATATGCTTTTATTGATATTACAATAAGAGGATCAGATGGTTTCTTGGCACATTATTCTTTTGACAGCAAATATAAAAAAATAAGGATGTATTTTCATAGCAAGGGGTGGTGGCTATGAACACTTGCAACTATTTATATAATATTTCTCTGCTTGAATTATTTGTTGAGATCGGACATGATGAAGCTGAAATAGAACATGGACATTTTGGTTTTTGGATAGAGGTTGGACTTGATTATTCTATGAGATTCGATCGATATGGACACTCATTTAATTTTGTTCATGTTAGATTTTGGCGCAAAGGAATACATATCGAATATAATAAAAATGCATATAATAAAAATGCAAGACAAATAATTATTTTTGTATCCTGGAGGCAAAGATGAACATCTGCAACTATTTATATAATATTTCCTTGCTTGGGGAACTTTTATGTGATTGGATCTCAACAAGTGTAGTAAAAGAGAGGGAAGTTTATTATGATTTTCGGGTTAGGTGCCAGCTTTACACTACTTTATATTTTACCAATCGGTATTGTCATAGATGTCCACTTCAATTAAATTATATTAAATATCTTGATGCATTTATATATGATGCACCTGAAAAAGAAATGAGATTAATTTGGTATCCTATAAAGGAGGAATAGGCTATGATTTACTGCAATTACAATTACAATATAATATCTATGTATTTACTTGGTAAGCTTAGAATAAAAATTACAGATGTGTTTACTCCAGATGTAGTATATATAGAAATACTTACAAAAACATCTAAAAAAGAAAAATCTGAAGATTTTTTCTATGATGGATATATATATTTTATAAAGAAACACCAGCAAACAAGATTCAGGCATAAAATTAGCGGAACAGTGGGCATCAAATTTGAAGAAAGCTATCTTTTAAAAAATTTCAATGTCTATACCTTTGACTCTACTGAAAAAATTATGGAGATAGGATTTCCTTAGGTGATGTTATGGACTTTTGCAACTATAACTGCAATATAATGGCTTTGAACTTGCTTGACATCTCTACAACCACTTTCAGGCATGGATATCATGTTGGATCAGGAGCAGAAGTCTTAATAATAGAATCTTCAAAATTTAACACTGTCCCTTTTTTAGCGATTTTTAAAAGAAATAGGGCAAAAGAATTTAAGAATCAATGGAATTTTTTAAAAATCACTTATCATCTTTTTGCCATGGAAAAAATTATGGAGATAAGATTTCCTTAGGTGATGCTATGAACCCTTGCAACTATGCGTGGAACATTACATCACTTGGATTTGGCAGGAATACTATAATAGAT
>OGCG01000504.1_pt1 | contig 23821 bp, 23 predicted proteins | sample 1570061 | NCBI WGS metagenome assembly OGCG01 (sample SAMN06268698, study PRJEB24515) | hot springs metagenome | isolation source: Joseph's Coat, Yellowstone National Park, Washington, USA | place: USA:Joseph's Coat, Yellowstone National Park, Washington, USA
AGTGCAACGGACCAGTTGGTAATACTAGCACGGTGTTTGGCGGAGTGCAGTATACCCTTTATACAGTTACGCTTGGCAGTGTTAACACGGCTTACGGTCTGAGCTCGGCTGAGCTCGGCACTGAGTTGGGTGGTTTGGCGTTCGATGTCTTGGTAGAAGTGGCGACGGAGGGAGAGGCGACGCCGCTTATCAAGTTCCTGAATAATGTTGGTTCGGCAATATTCGACATCGCCGGTCTCCTCATACCACCATCAACCTCAACAACCGTGACAGAAACTTCACTAGGTATTAATTTCACAACGGGCACGAACCTCTACATCTCCGTTATTAACGCCTCAGCGGTCTACGGCTTACCCACATTCGGCTTCATACTGAATGCCACGAATTTCTACGGGATCCCGTCAAGCTTCACGTGCAAGTACAATCAATGGGTGCAGATTGGTTAAGAGCCATTATGGCGCTCAACATTCGTTAAAATTCGTAATGGTGTCCCCCATGAACGTTAAATCCTTGTTTTGGTTCTACGTTGGCTTTGTTTTTGTGGGTTTCGCATCCTCACTATGGTCCCTGCTTACTTCAATTCTCACGGTTATGCCTATACCGCTGCCTTACTGGCTACTCTACACACCGGGCAACATTGCTACTGCAGGAATCATCGTTACTGTCCTAATGCTTGCTTTATACACATACCTCGGTGTAGCATTGGTTTTGAATAAAATGAATAGAGGTTTCATACCGATAACAATGATTATCGCATTCACCATCGGCATAACCCTACTTTTGGTTAGGCAAGCCATACCTGCACTGGTTATTTTGGTCATAGCATACGTAATGCTCATCGGCACGTACATCGTCATAACCAGCGTAACCACGTCGAGAACATCAAAGGCCTTGTGGGGTGTTGCAACCATAATCTTGGCACTAATATCACCAATACTCATAGGGGGCGGATTAGCAGTCATTAACTACATGGATTAGCAGTCATTAACTACATAAGGTACATGGCATTGGTTGAACAGGCAACGGCAATAATGGCATCGGCAATAGAGGCATGGAGGCTAGGCACACATAACCCATAAACCCACAAGCCAATGATGGGCTAACCATCACGGCGAATCAAACCCAACAAACACTTCAACCACTCCCGACACCTTGAGGAACAAAGCCAACACACGCCATACACAAACTAATCGTGGTAAAAAGCTAAAGGGGTGGTTAATGATTAGGCGCCAGCTAGCAATGCTGATAATGCACACAATGCTCATGAAGAGCAACCATAGTGACAATCACACAGCACAACAACACGCACTAAGACAAACCATGGAGAAACTACTGAAGGTGGTGCTAACGTGAGGACCACAAGAGGTATAACTACCGTAAAACCAAACATCATTGCAAGAAAGCCTGCGTGGGTTTGAATAAATTCTGGTGCTGTACATTCTTAGTAATCTACCGATCACGTGTTAGTAGGATGTCGTTTACGCACAATCTATTAACAGTAAAGCCGCTAAGGATTAGGACGCTTGACCAAGCTCGGGCACCCCCGCCTTGACCTTAACCACCCCTCATCATTTTTAAGCTTTTCCTAAGGTACGTTTATTTACGGTATCCGCCTTAGTGCATTGTCGAGGTCGCTTATTATGTCCTCGGGGTCCTCGAGCCCAACGGACAGCCTTAGTAGGCTTTCATCTATCCCCAGTTTAGCCTTGTATTCGTCGGGTATTGGCTGTGCTGCGCTGGTTATGGGATACATGACTAGGGATTCAGGTCCGCCGAAGCTTGGGGCTGGCTTAACCATGCTTAGTGAGTTTAGGAATTCGCGGGCCTCCTCCCTACCACCCTTAATCTTGAATGAGACTATGCCCCCGTAGAGACCGTTGAACATCCTTGATGCCAGTTCATGATATGCGCTTGACTTTAACCCTGGGTAATAAACCTCCCTGACCTTTGGGTGGTTGCTTAGGAAGTCAGCCACGGCCATGGCGTTCTCACAATGCCTCCTAACCCTCAGGTTCATTGTCTTAACCCCCCTTAAAACCAGGTAGGCGTCGAGGGGTTGTATTATCGTGCCCAGTCTCCTCCTCCACTGCCAGGCGTCATTAATTATGGATTGGCTGCTGGACACTATGACCCCGGCCAAGACGTCATTATGCCCTGAAATGTACTTCGTGGCGCTATGAACGACTAACTCAGCCCCATGCTCAATGGGCCTGTACAGGACTGGTGTGGCCATGGTGTTGTCGACGATTAGCGTTGAGCCAGTATCCCTGGACACTTTGATTAGGTGGTCCACGTCAATAACCCTAAGCATGGGGTTTGTTATGGTTTCAACAATTACTACGGAGCCTGGGTTAGCCTTAATGGCCTCAGCCAAGTCCCCGGTCTCGGGCATGGTTACGACTGTTTCAACCCCGAACTTCCTCATGTTGATGGCTAAGCCCAGCGTGGTGCCGTATACCTCGGCGGGGAGTATTAGCCTTAAACCGGACTTGAGTATCGTCATGAGTATGGTTGATATGGCCGCCATGCCGTTGTTTGTGGCTAGGGCATCAACCCCACCCTCAAGCCTAGCCAAGACGTGTTCAAGGTACCTCACCGTTGGGTTCTCCTCCCTAGAGTACTTCAAATCAAGCCCCCTATCCGATAACTGAGCCTCAATAACCTGCCTAAAGGGTGTGGTTAGGTATATGGGCGGTACCACTGATCCAACCTCGTCACTGAACCCATGCCCATGAATGGACTCCGTAGCCTTACCCACAGGAAGCCCCAGCGGCCACACCTATTAAAGCAGTTAACCCCTCAGCAAGGCCCTTAACACACAGGTTAACGACCCGAGTTATCCCTAAATTGACCCTGGGAACCATCAGCATTGCCAAGGAGAGACCAGACAAGGCCTATAACGTTGATTCCGTCAACATCAAGCGTCCAATTAGGTTTCATGAAAACTAAATTCGCTGAATCTTAAAAGTGAAACTTAAAAATGCGGAAAACACTTAAACATGATATATGAAGGGATGGGTAATTGCGGTAGTGATAGTGGTAGCCTTGGTGGCGACGGTTGCGTTTTATATGTTGTTAAGTCGGGGCGGTCGGCAAGTGGCGCTTTTAAACGCAGAAAGGCTACTGATTAGTGAGAACTTCACGGGTACTTATCGCTTAACCGAGTCCCAATTAATTAACACGAGCCTAATCTCAGAGGTACTGCAGATTAACGGCGTGGTCACGATATCCAGATCGCCATTAGTGGATGCTGTGGTGACTAATGGAACGGAATTTGTAATCCAGGGCGGCGAAAACTCAAGCGTATATGTTGAATCAGCCATCTATAAGACTAATGATAATATTTGCTTGGTAACGAAGGAGATGCCATTGGGCAGTGTCATTAGCAAGTGCATGCCGTATAGCAACTACACCAAGTACACCATGTTATCCTACTACATGACTGAGAGCTCATTAAGGAACGCAAGGTATATTGGCATAGGCCACTGGAAGGGTGAAGCCACCTACTGCTTTGCATCAGTAATAACGATAAAGCCGCCCAACGAAACGATTGCTCAATCACCTGCCGTGGAAATAACGGTTAATGTAACTAAGATTTGCATACTGGGTAATGGGGTAATAGCCAACATGACCATGACCACGTACGAGTCAACCCAAGAACCAACACCCACCACAATTATTTTAACCATAAATGAAACCCTGGTCAACTACTCCTTCGCATTTAACCAAAGGGAATTTGACCTATTAATAAGCAACGTAACCCAGGGCTAAGGTGCCCAACATACCCGCTGAATAGGCGGTGAGTAAATCATAAAGGAGGAGTGGTAATTAGGCTTTATATTGATGCTTAGTAGTATTATTTTACTCCTTGGTCTTTAGAAGCCCCTCAAATTCGTTAACCATCCTCTTCACCACCTTTAAGGCAACCTCAACGTCACTGGTGGATAGCTTGGCTTCGTGGAAACCCCACACGTGCAGTGAGTACGCGGTGTTCCAGCCTAGGGAGACCCACTCCCCAACCCTCTCAGATAGCTTACTGGACGCTGTGAAGAGCATGTAGGTGTACCACCTACCCTCCCTCAATGCCTCCTGGTGCTCAGGTAAGTTATGAATCTCAGCCAGTGCCTTAACAACCTCCTCAGCGGCCTTGTATGCCTTCTCAGACGCTTGAACTGGGTCATTCCTCCTAACATAGTCCTCGGCCTCATTCAAGTACCTCCTAGCCAACTCAAGCCTTAGCCTCAAGCCATTAGATGGGTCGCTCCTTGAAATCGCCGTAATTATTAAATCCTCAACATCAATGCCGAGCTCCCTAGCCCTCTTAACCAACTCCTCCATACTACATTAACCTAACCCGTAAGTGACTTAATAAAGCTTAGGTGCACCTATGGCACACTGAACGCCGTGGAGATTATGGTACACTTGACCTCTCCTGCCCTGAAGGGTGAGGTTTGTTGTTCTTTATCATCACCTAGCCTGTTGCGACAAGTCCACGTAGCAGTAGGGTTGATGCTAGGGCTAGTGCCGCGCATAACGTTAACACATAGCCCAACCCAATGCCAAGGTTGTAACCGAAGAATGTAGCCACAAGGGGTGGGCCAACTCCACCCAGTAGCCTGCCTAGTAGGAATGCGAAGTTTGAAGCCGTAGCCCTAACCCTTGCTGGGTATAATTCACTAATCCATACGCCCAGGTATGCGAAGATCGATGATGAGAAGTAGGTTAACGCTATTGGTAATGCAACGTAGCCCTCATTCACCCTTGCGGTAATGAGGAGGGTTATTGAAGATGCAAGGGCTAAGGCGCTTAATACTATTAGGGTCTCTGCCCTACCGTAAACATCCGACGCATAACCAGCCACCACGTAGGCGACGATTCCGATTAGCGGTAATGCGATGAGCCATGCATTAAGCCCAAGAGGCTTCACGGCCTTGAGGTAGGTGGGTGCAAGGCTAACGAGGGGTATTGTGTATAGGAACGCTGAGGCGACTAGAATAGTGCTAAGTATGGTTACGGCAAGTAGACGCCCCCTAAACAAGTCACCATAACTAATCTGCCTCAAGCCAATCTTACCCACGGTCTCCGGCGCTAACATAACCAGGGGTAATGATAACGCCAGTGAGGCTACACCCACAGAAACTAGGACTAGCCTCCAGTTCCTGATCATGCCGCTTACCACGGCATCTAGCACGATACCTACGAAGTATATGCCTTGCACTAATCCACCCATTAAACCACGCCCACTCCTCCAGTTCTCAGCGACTAAAGCGTATGTGATGCCATTTTCTGCGTTAACCCCAAAACCCACCAGGAACCAGAACACGTAAAGCTCCCATAGGTTACCCGCTAGCCCAGTAATTATGGTGAATAGGGAGAAGATTAATGTTGAGAACAGCAACCCAACGCGTCTACCATAGGCATCGGCAACCATGCCGAGGAAAACACCCCCAACGGCACCACCTATGAAGGATAAGGTAACCATGATGGATAATGCATCAACACCCACGTGAAATACCACAGCTAGCTGGGGGAACAGGTAAACCACAGAGAAGACACAGGAGGCGCTCATTAGGAACGGGATGAGGATACCGATGAAGACCAGTAACCTACTCAATCCATCATCAGCATTCATAATAAACCACCAATCCCCTGCTAAAAAGCATTATCCTGAGCTTAAATTGATGCGAATACTAAATTCAGCTTAACGCGACTCTATATGTCCAAACTCCTCAATTGCATTAATCAGTATCCTGCTGGCCAGTGCAACATCGTTAATGTTAATGTACTCCACAGGCCCATGGCTAAGTGTCGGGTCACCGGGTCCATAGGCAGCCATGTTTAGGGTTAACTTTGCTAATACGGCCATGTCGCTTGTCCCCAATTTCCTGGATAAGGTGGGTTTAATGCCATTCCTCAGGCTGGCCCTAACCAACGCCCTGATCACTGGGTTATTAACGCTGACTGATACTGGGTCTGTGCAGTCAACAACCCTAACACACTCCATGCCGCCTAGCATCCTCTCCAGCTCTACGCATGTTGAGTTTAACGGTATCCTTACGTTGATTACCATGGAGCACTCGGTGGGTACCTTACCTGGGTGGTCGCCGCAGTGCACCATCGTGGGGGTCACTGTGTATGATTGGGAGGACTGGCCACTACCAAGCCTATTAATTACGCCGTTTAACGCGCCGTACACTTTCAGTATTGGGTTATCCTCAACCCCGGGCCCGGCCGTGTGGCCTCCATGCCCAAGGCACTTAACCTCGACCTTGGCGCTACCCCTGTATGAGTAGGCTATGTGCATGTTGGTTGGCTCACCCACCACTATGCCGGTTGGCTTTGGTAAATCACTATTAACCAGTGTTAGTGAACCGAGACTATCACTCTCCTCCCTAGTTACCAATGTGAGGACCAGGGTTATGCCTGGGTTTGAGTTAAGGAATGCTGTGACCATGGACACAAGGGGCCCCTTATCATCCACGGCCCCCCTACCGTAAACTAATCCCCCATCCTCCCTAACCTCAATGAAACCAGGCACGGTATCCATGTGAGCGTGTAGCCAAAGCACCCTATCACCATTACCCCTAATGGATATTACATTACCGGCCTTGTCGAGCCAAGCATCTACACCGTGGCTCTTAAGGTACTTTAAGATGAAGTCTGCCACTTCCCCCTCACCCCCACTTGGGCTATATATCCTCAATACGCTGGCCAATAACCCCCTAACCTCATCCTCGTTAACCATCGCAGGGGGATTATTAACCTTGGTTTAATAACTTAACCGGGGTTAATTAGCTCACTTGAGGTATTCAGGTGGGACCTGGGTTAGGTTCTTCCTGATTGCCTCGATGCTCTGCATGAACTTCTGCCTCTGCTCTGGGGTTAAGTTAAGTTCAATTATCTTCTCCACTCCATTTCTGCCAAGCACCACCGGGACCTCGGCAAATATGTCCTTAACGCCATATTCACCGTCCAGGTAGACGGAGGCTTCGAATATTCTCCTCCTATTTTTCTTAATTGAGTCGACCATTAGCGCCAACCCAGCCGCTGGGCCCCAGTTACTGCTGAACTTCCTTAGGTTAGTTATTTCAGCCCCTGCCTGTATAGTCTTCTTAACGACATCATTATACTGATCGCTTGTTAGGAACTCGGTTAATGGCTTACCATAGGCGAAGGAGGCCTCAGGGACTGGGTACATATTCTCCCCATGCTGACCAAGGACAACGGGTATTATTGACTCGGGTGCTATGCCTATCAGTAGTGATGCGTAATAGGCCATCCTGTTTGAGTCAAGGACACCGCTGAAGCCTATCACCCTATTCCTCGGGAAGCCAAGCCTCTTATAAAGCACATAAACCATGGCGTCCAACGGGTTGGTGGTTATTATGACTATGGAGTTTGGGGCGTACTTCTTAACCTGGTCAGCCACCTCGGCAACTATCTTAGCGTTGGCTGCTGCAAGCTCCTCCCTGGTCATACCTGGCTTTCTAGCTAACCCAGCGGTTATTATGACTATGTCACTGCCCTCCATGTCCCTATAGTCGTTACTACCCCTGTATCTAACGGACTTACCCAGTATAGCCGCGGCGTGGTTAAGATCCAACGCCTCACCTTGGGGTAGCCCCTGGATTATGTCTATTAGCGTCACGTCGTTATCCACCTCGTAGAACATTAGGAAGGCGGCTGCGGTGGCTCCCACTCTACCTGAACCCACTATAGTTATCATAAGTTTAACTAGTTCTTACTGCACTTATAAGTTTTTCCGTGAATAATTCTTGACATTAGGATTGTCTTTATGCTTTAAATTCAAAGTATTTCTAATCAAATGTATCATTAATTTATGGTCGAAGTTTATGAATCCCTAAACAATAGGTCCAGGTAATTGAGTAAATACTCTAAACTTGTATTGTTTAGTAAATAGCTTCTTAAGTCAAGATAGCGGCTTATGAAGTCACTGCCTAAGCCCTTAATGATATCATTAATGATGCCGCTGCCCCTATGGCTCATCTCAATGCTAAACGGTACGTCTAGGCCTAGGGCTTCAAGTGCCCTTAACTTAAGGTCACTGGGCCCATTAATCAACGTCCGCCTAAACTCAGACTCATTAAAGGACTTGGTCACGTAATCCTCGTAGCCTGACTCCACCAGTATGTAGTCAATTAACCTGCTTAGTAGTGCTAGGCTAGCAACCCTACTGTACCTCCTGCCTGATAACTCGTCCGTTATGGCCCATTTTGAGAAGATCAATGGGTCGTTGTAAGCCCTCGCCATTGCGATCATCCTGAGTACTGAATACTCATCACTGTTCACGTTAATCATTATCGATGTCACGTCGTCGAATTCAATCGAGGTTTCCCCATTAGTCCACAGTATAATAACCTCACCTGGCTTAATCCTCATTAAAGCCTCATTCACGAATTCCTCGCTGATAGTCACTGATTCCTGACTCTATGGTAAGCTATAAATCGTTTTCCTTGCAGTAAGTTTTATAAAAAACCGAAATCGCTACCGTTATCGGAAGCGATATGAATAGTAAAGGTATTAAAGAGGAGGATCGATTAACCAATGGACGTGGGGTACTAATGAGGAGGGAGGTGAGGAAATACCTAAAGACCGCAGTGTTATTGGCAAGTGCCGTATCGTTAATAGAGATAACCCTAGGCCTAATTATGGGTGTACCGGTCCTCACAGCAGATGGCCTACACACAATGCTAGATGTACTAGTCCTAACCTCACTGTACATTGGGCTTGGACCAGTGTTAAAGCCCCCTGACCTAGACCACCCCTACGGACACTATAAGTACAGGTACCTATCCATGTACACGGTGGCCATCGTAATAATTGGGGCGTCACTATGGTTAGTAGCCGAGACGGCTATCAATGTTGCGAGAGGTATTGTGGAAAGGGCACCATTAAGTTCAATATTCGTGATTGCCATGGTGGTGGGCCTGGTGCTTAGTAGGATGCTTCTCCTAAGGGCTGGGTATGGTAAAACCCACGACTTGATACTGAACCTTGAGTTTAAACATGCCTTAGCAGACTTAATGGACTCACTATTGATAGCCGCGACCATTGCAGCATCAGAGTTTATACCTATTATTCAGCCCATTGCCGTATTCGCCATTGCAGCGTACCTAATGTACCTTGGGTACAGGTACTTCAGGGAGTCGGTTAGTGTGCTTCTTGATCAGGTTAACCCAGACATCGCCGGTGAGGTCTACAACATAGCCAGGGAGCATAATATAGTAGTCTCTAGCGTAAGGGTTAAGAACATTGGCAACGGCTACGCAGTAGATATAATCGCCAGGGTACCAGGTTGGTTGAGTGTTGAGGAGGCACATGAGTTAATTGACAGGTTTGAGGATGAGGTGGCCAGGAGGGTGCCATCAGTTATATCAGTGAATACGCACATTGAACCCCAATGAGGCACCACCTTACGGGCCAGCCACGGCTGTGAAGCTGCTCCTTAACTCATCCGTCAACCTGGCTATGGTCTCTGGTCTTAGGTCGCCTAGGAACTTGACGTACCTATCATAGTAGTCGTTGGGTAGGCCGTAGAGCGGTATGATTGAGTACATTTGCGCCACACCCTCAGGCGACTCAGCCCTAACCACCAACCTACCTATTTGATTACCCCTCACCAACTCGATGTCGCTCTTACTCACCTCCCTCATTGAGGCAACGGTGCTCATCATGATCTCCTTAACCTGGTTAACATACTTCTCCCTGGTCCCCGCCATGGCGACTATGAAGCCTGTACCCCCTAGCGGTATGTAGGCTGAGTACGCATAGTAGGCAAGCCCCCTCTTAACCCTAACCTCAGTGTAGAGCCTGCTTATCAGCCCCATTCCACCAAGCAGTGTGTTGAAGGCCATGTAGTCGTAGACCTTGCCGTATATTGAATCGGCTGGGTACGCTATGGCCACGGTGTACTGGACCTTACCGCTGAGGGAGACCTTAACCTCACCACTGTTAATCGTACTGGGCCTTGGCCACTTACCAGTGGCCGGTGAGCCATTAACCTCAACGTCACCCCCAACCACGGTTATTGAGTAATAGGCTAGGTTATCCAGGGCCTTCCTAACATCCTCAGGCTTAACCCCACTTAAGTCAACCCCAAGCAGGGCCTCAGGGTGGTTGCCGTAGGGTGAGTTCGGCATTAACCCCCTCAGGGCCTCAGCCATTGACCTAGACCTGGTGTCCTCTCTGGCTAGGTTAACCTGAGTCGATGCCTCGTTAATAGCCCTCCCCAGCATTGATAGGTCAACCTTGGTTAGGGCGTCCCACAGGCTCCTTAACACGTTGGTGGACTCCCTAGGCACCTTAACGGACACGGTTAGGTAATCCCATGAATTGCTGAAGGATATTGAGGCGCCGCTCCTCTCAAGCTCCATCACACCCCTAGACCACTTCCAAAGGCTAATCAAAACCCTTGATATGCCCGGCACGTCCTCGTTGACTAGGCCTAGGTTGAGCTTCAGGTCCAGTACAGTTGAGCCACTCCAGTGGGTTAACTTAAGTACCCTAGCCATAGTAAACCACCACCGCATACCTTATAAGCTCCTCCACGTGCCTTACGTAATCCCCAGACCCCAGTTTAATAGCATCCTCAACTGCGTGTATCAGGTACTCTGGGTCATTTGCAAGCACCGAGCCCATCCCGTATATTTGACCCAGTTTACTCGGTGAGTCCGTTGAGCTGCCTAGCCTAGCCCTCATCCTTAGCCTAGCCTTCTCCACCTCATCATCAGTTGGCTTATCAAGCATTACCTCAATTAACCTGTTAAAGGCCTTATCAGGGTCCTTAACACCCCTGAGGACAACCTCGTAGGGGCCATTCATGAGGGTTAAGTCGTGGCCCGCTGAGACACTGGTTGCGTAACCCTCCTCCACAAGCCTATACAACCTGGCGAACCTGGGGACTGAGATGGGTTCAGCTGCAGTTAACCCGTAGGCCAATGGCCTATCCCCAATCAGGATGAAGTCCGTTAGTAATTGCGCCCTGAAGCCCTGGCCATTGGATAGGCCCGGTGCCTTAAACATGGTGAGTAGTCTCGGTACGCTTGTTGAACCCTTAATGCTCATCCTAATAACCCCAGCCCCCTCCTCATCCCACGGCTCAATGGCCCCACTTAACCCCTCATCACTCAATCCCCCGAAGTAGGACTTAGCCAGTTTCTCAACCTCATGTTCACTTAACCCACCCACGGCCACCAGCACTGCGTTGGATGGGTGGTAGTACTGCCTGTAATACCTATACAATTCATCCCTGGTCACCCCCTCCAGGTCCCTCCTCACGCCGATCACCATATGCCTATAAGGGTGGGTATCCCACATCTTCCTGGCGGCTATTAGCGACATCCTAGCCTCCTCATCATTCTCATTCATGTCGAATTCGCTCAACACTATGCTGCGTTCCAGGTTGAATTCATTATCCAGGAATAGCGCGTTAACCATCCTATTAGCCTCAATCATGAAGCCCAACTCAGCCTTATCCACGGGTAGGACCTCAACGTAGGCTGTGGTATCGAAGCCCGTGAATCCGTTGAAGTAGCCGCCAACCCCCTCAACAATTTCATCAATACTCCTCTCAAGGCCCTTAATGCTCCTGAAGAGGATGTGCTCAACTAGGTGTGAGCCGCCGTATATGCCATCCCTCTCGTTCTTGGCCCCAACATTGTAAAACATGTATATTGCCTCAACTCCACTACCCCCTATGTGTGAACCAACAACCCTCAACCCATTGTTAAGCCTAAGCTCAAACACGGCCATAGTTAGTTCACTGGCTCAGGGTTTAAAGCATTAATTGGCTATGGGGATGCTTAATGACCCCCTCCCCGCCTTGAAGGGTGGGGTTTCACGCTGGGGGTCTCGGGCGTTACCCCTCTTTGGGGGTTACTGAAAACCCTAGTAGAGCTGGTGTTTATAAACCTATCCCACGTAGTGGGGCAACCCCGCCCCTAGAAGGGGCGAGGCTTGGCATGCCTGTCAGGTATTTTTAATTTAACCAATAGGGTTATTTAACATTAATGAATCATCAATATTAATGCCTTTACCGTTCTTCGGTAGGAGGGATGACAAAGTCAGGAGGAGGATGGAGTCCTATAGGGGGTGGAGCGTGGTTGATGGTAATGGTAATGAATTAGGTAGGGTTGCCTCAATGGAATACAGGATTGAGGAGGGTGATGGCAAGACCAAGGTTATTATAACGGGGTTGAGCGTGAGTAGGAATGGTGAGGAGAGTAGGTACTCCGCAAAGGACTACGTAATTAAGATTAACGATGAGGAGAGGGTTATAGTGGTTAAGCCTAAGAATGAACTTGAATCCACAATAAACGAAGTCAAAGTTAAGCTGGAGGAAACAGTTAGTAAGCTTAGGAAGGTTAACGACATGCTGCTTAAGCTGGGTGACGTAATGCTCAACATGATTAACAACAATGAGAAGATACCACAGGACTTGATAGACAAGTTCAGGAAGATGCTTGAGAACGAGAGGGAGAGGTACATTAGGGAGTGTGATGAGAGGATTGAGAAGTTAACCAGGATGATTGGGGAGTTGGATGCTAGGATATCCGAGTTGGAGACTGAGTACGGTGAACTTAAGTTGAAGAGTGAGATAGGTCAACTCGACGGGAAGGAGAAGGTTAGGCTCAGTGAACTTAAGGATAACCTAGACAGGTTCAGGAGCATAAGGAACGAGATCACGATGGTCGTGTATAAGTACCGTGGTGAATGCATCTAGCCAACCCTGAGCCTAACCCTAATGTTAACGAGCCTCCGTGACCCATGCCCCTTAACCGAATCATACTTGAAATTTGGTTCCCTAAGCTCATTAGCCTTCTGAAACGCCTTAACCAAGCCTTCTAGGTCCCTGTTCTTTATCAGATCCCAAACCCTAATGGATGGCGGCTTGTATAGGCAGGTCTTAAGCCACCCATCGCTTGTTAGCCTTATTGTGGTGCACCCTGCGCAGAAGTTGGGGTTCATGTAGTTCTTCACAACCTCAACCTTAACACCATTAACGTTGAAAATAGGCCTATTGTGCAGGTCAACCCTATTCCCAAGGAATCTACCCCGCTCGGCCAGGTGCCTAACCACTGTGTTTAAATCCACGTAATTATCCTCAAACCCCACCTCCCCGTAACCAACCGGCATTAACTCAATTAGCTGGAGTGAGAAGCCGTGCTTAGCTGCGAAGTCTATTAAATCATCAACCTCGTCAACGTTAACCTTGGTCACAACCATGTTCAGCTTAATCGCATTAAACCCAGCATCCTTAGCCTTAAGCAACCCATCCATGACTCTGTGGAACACGCTTGGGCTGGTACCTGTAATGTAGGCGTACCTCTCCGGTTTTAGGCTATGCAGGGATACGTTAAGCCTCATCAAGCCAGCCTCACGAAGCCTATAGGCCAATTCACCCAGCAGGAAGCCGTTTGTAGTCAGGGAGAGGTCCTTAGGCCTCCTTAGGCTCAGCACCTTGACTATTTCAACAATGTCCCTGCGCAGTAGTGGTTCACCGCCGGTCAACTTAAAGTCCATTACCCCAATCTTCATGGCTGCATCGGCAACAAAGCCAATGTCATCAGGGGTTAGGGTTGGTACATGCCTACCCTGACCCTCGAAGTGGCAGAAGAAGCAGTTGAAGTTACACTCACTATTAACCACTATCCTAAGCTTCAAAAGCGGCCTACCGTATCTATCAATCAAAACCACACCACAGTCTCACGGTGGCCTTTTTTAAACACTTCCAAGTCAACAAACTTTAAAGATTAGTGTGAACCGAAGCCACGTGAAGTATAGCCTTAAGCCCCCTAAGCTGAAGGAAGGGTCAACGATAATGGTCGTGGCGCCCTCAGCCCCTCCAGGCTACCCAGGTAGTGGTGCATCACTGAGTGTCGGCTTAAGTTACCTCAAGAAGCGTGGGTTCAGAGTTACCCTAGGTGATACCATTAAGTATGCCTTAAATAGGTGGTTCCACTCGGCAACAGATGAGGCTAGGGCTAGGGACTTAATGAACGCCTTCCTTAGGGATGATGTTGACGCCGTGTGGTGTGTTAGGGGTATGAGCGGCGCCGTTAGGGTTATTAGGCTGCTTGACTATGATGTAATCAAGGAGCACCCGAAGGTAATTATAGGATTCAGCGACATAACGGCCATACAAACCGCAGTATATGCTAAAACAGGCCTACCGTCGCTGCAGGCCCCAATGCTCGACCTAAACGTGACGCCTAACGATGAGGTTAGCCTAAGTAGGTTCAGGAGGGATATGGATATGGCGTTAACTATACTCAGCGGTGAAACCCCGGAGCTTAAGCCACTTCAAGATGGCCCATTCCCAAGGGTGATAACCCCAGGTAAAGCCAGTGGTACGGTCATTGGCGGCAACCTACTCAAGTTCCTCCTACCCCAGGCAATACCTGAGTTTAAAATTAACCCAGAGGGTAAGGTGCTCTTCATAGAGGAGATACCCATCCTGATACACAGGTTCGATGAGTACCTAGTCACGCTAGGCATGATGGGGATTCTCAACAGGGTTAACGCTGTTGTTTATGGTGAAATACCTGAGCTGCAGCAGTGGCAGGTCGGTGGGAGCATTGTTGAGTCCATCATAGACGCTGCAAGGGTCTTCAACCCCAATGCACCATCATTCATGAATTACCCATGCTGCCACGGTGGTGATCAGCATGGCTTAAACACGTACCCAATGCCCCTGGGCATTAACGTTGATGTTAATGCCGATGAGGCAACGGTGCTGTTGAAGGAGCCCCTCGTTGAATAATAGCTTAAAACTGCAATAGGCGGGAAGTACACATGGTTGAGGTAGTGGTGGGTGTTGATGGGGGTGCAACTAAGACTGAGGCGGCTGTGATTTCGTACAGCGGCGAATTAATGGCTATTGGGCAGGCAGGCCCCTCAAACCCAGCGGCATTACCCATTAACGAGGTCTGCGGCAACTTAACCACAAGCATACTAAACGCCATAACTAAGGTAGGCAGTGGCGTTAATGTTGCAGTGTTAAGCATATCCATGGCCGGCTACATTGGTGGTGCATGGAACAGTGAAATTAGGGGTTGCCTACTCAGGGGGCTTGGGGATTACCTAAGGGGTGCTAGGATATATCTAACGGAGGATATTGAAGCAGCGCACGCCTCAGCCTTCCTGACCGGTGACGGTGTCGTCGGTATATTGGGCACGGGTAGCAACTTCTATGGGAAGTACATGGGTAGGAGGGCTAGGGTTGGGGGCTGGGGGCACCTGATAGATGATGAGGGTGGGGCATACCATATAGGGGCCATGGGCCTATCAGCCGTGGTTAGGTCGTACGACGGTAGGCTTGGGGAGACTAGCCTAGTTAAGTGCGCCCTCCAACAGTACTCGGCATCCACGGTGGAGGAGTTGGTTACGAGGATATACACGGCTAAGGATGTTAAGGGTTCCATAGCCTCCTTCGCAAGATGCGTCTTTGAGGCTGCTAGGAATGGCGACAGGGAGGCCCTAGCCATACTTAGGGGGGAGACTGAGGAGGTTGCCCTAGCCCTAGCCACGGTTATCAGGAGGCTTAATGCCCCCGAACTACCAGTGGCCCTAATGGGTGGTACGTACACGGCTAATAGGGACCTTTGGAAGCCGATGATTGAGGGTGAGTTGGGTAGGCTAATGGGTAGGGTTGTTTCAATTGGGGAGCAGTTGATAAGGCAGTCATGCGCAGCATCAATAATACCGCTTAATGCGGGTGAGAGGTTCGGTGAAAATTACCTAACTAGGCTTGTTGAGACATGCCGGGTCCAATCCTAACTAAGTAATGTAGACCCCCTCAGCTTTGGTTAAGGAGTGGCTAATCCGCTTAACGCTTTTAAACACCCTGAATTGTGATTAAGCAATGGTTGAGTATAAGGTTAGGGATGCGTCATTGGCGGCTAAGGGTAGGCTCCAGGTTGAGTGGGCTGAGATGCACATGCCGGTCCTAATGAGCATAAGGGAGAGGTTCAGCAGGGAGAAGCCACTTAAGGGTGTTAGGATAGCCGCCAGCCTACACGTAACCAAGGAGACCGCAGTACTGGTTAAAACACTAGCCGCAGGTGGGGCTGAGGTTTACCTAGCCCCAAGTAACCCACTTTCAACGCAGGATGACGTGGCCGCGGCGTTGGTTGAGGAGGGTATTCACGTGTACGCCTGGAAGGGTATGAACACGAGGGAGTATTACAACGCCATAGGATTCGCCATATCCTCCGAGCCACATATAACACTGGACGATGGGGGTGACGTGGCTGGTACCCTGCATAAACTAGCCCTCGGCATCAGTGATGAGTCAACTAAATACGCCCTTGAAACAGCCGGCATGAGGGACTACGTTAAACTGGTTAAGAGTGTCCTAGGTGGTACTGAGGAGACCACCACGGGTGTGATTAGGTTTAGGGCTATGGAGAGGGATGGCAAGTTAATGTACCCCATAATAGCGGTCAACGACTCCTACACCAAGTACCTCTTCGACAATAGGTATGGGACCGGTCAGTCAACCTGGGACGGCATAATTAGGGCAACCAACGTTTTAGTAGCGGGTAAGGTAGTGGTGGTGGCTGGCTATGGGTGGGTTGGTAGGGGTGTTGCCATGAGGGCTAGGGGGCTTGGGGCAAGGAGGGTTATTGTAACTGAGGTTAACCCGATAAGGGCCCTTGAGGCTGTCTTCGACGGATTCGAGGTCATGCCCATGAGTGAGGCGGCTGAGCTGGGTGACATATTCATAACGGCGACAGGCGACATAAGGGTCATAGGACTTGAACACATGCTTAAGATGAAGAATGGCGCAGTACTCGCCAACACAGGCCACTTCAACGTTGAGATTGACGTTGAGGCCCTTGAGAAGAATTCAATATCTAAGAGGGAGATTAGGCCCTTCGTGGTTGAGTACACGCTAACTAACGGTAGGAAGGTTTACCTACTGGCGGAGGGTAGGTTAGTCAACCTATCAGTGGCTGAGGGCCACCCAAGCGAGGTCATGGACATGTCCTTCAGTAACCAGGCATTGGCATCAGAGTACATACTTAGGAATGCCAGTAGGCTACAGCCAAGGGTCTACAGGCTACCCCAGGAGATTGATGAGGAGATTGCCAAGCTTAAACTGGCATCAATGGGCATTAAAATTGATACGCTAACCGAGGAGCAGGCAAGGTACATATCAAGTTGGGAATCTGGAACCTAAACCAACTAAAAAACTTAGATGGATGATTAAACATTCAACTCACAGTTAGGTTACCTCACCACTTCACTACTTGGTTAAGCATGAGACTGGGTATGGGTTAAAAAGCCCGCAATAATTAAACCAACGTGGGCTTAGCGGGGGACAGCCTAAACCTAACTGACCTAGAGAAGAAGATACTGGCCCACATCTACAAGTACGGCCCAGACACACCATGGCTCCTGGCAAGGAGACTACTGGGCTCGGCTGGTTGGAGACCAATAGTACCTGAGGATGAGGTTGAGGAAGCCTGTAGGCACCTTGTTCAACTTGGTCTACTACAGGAGTTTAGGGGGAGCCTGAAGGGTAAGGTAACCAGCTCAGTTAAACCCTGGCTTAAGGTTAAGCAGCATAACCCAGAAAGGAGGGGGAGAGGCGTATACTATGATTTAACTAAACAAGGTAGGAGGATAGCGGGTTACATATGGAAGAATGAGGTCAGGGAGGGTTTACGTAAAGGTGGTTAATGCATTAGCCGATGCTGTATTTAAGCAACCTATAGGCATTATTCCATAACACGTCATCAGCCTTATCACCTAGCATACTGCCTAAATTAACCAGTTTATCCACGGACTCAAGACCAGTTATCACCTCGTCTGGGTACATTCCGAGGAAATCCGTTCCTATGGCTACGTGTTCCCAACCGTAGTTCTCGCCAATGTACCTAATGTTATCGATAACACCCTCTATGCTTGGCTTAGGTAACAGTGACGGTATTGCCGTAACCCCTATCACGCCGCCGGTCTTGACCACGGCCTCAATCATGTCGTCGTCAAGGTTCCTGGGAGAGTCCTTGAGCCTCCTCGCATTGGCATGGCTAACTATGATTGGTTTCCTGGATATTGAAGCCACGTCCAGTACTGTCTGCTTGCTGGCGTGTGCAAGGTCAATCAACATGCCTAGTTCATTGGCTAGCTTAACCAACTCCTCCCCCTCCCCAGTCAACCCGTAATCCTTCCTGGAGTTGCATGATGCGGCGAACTTAGTGTCGTAGTTCCACGTCAGCTGAATAACCCTGACGCCGAGGTTCCTAAGAATGTAAAGGTCATAGATGTCCCTTAGGGCGTCAGTGCCCTCAAGTGCTATGACTATGTTAACCTTACCCAATGCATCGTTAGGCCCCCTAATTATCTTAACAAGCCCCCTCCTCTCAAGGTAATAGTAGAACTTCAGGTGGTCTATTACGAGGTCGAATGAGAAGTGGGTTGGGTTAGTGGCCCTACCGTACAACCTCATTATTTTATCTGCATCCTCATTCCAAGTCCTCACATGTGGATATATTGCAGCGAACACAAGAGCCTGGTCAAACCTAGCTAGCTGGGCTATGCTAGATTGAGCTGGCCCATTAATAGTATCGCTGAAGTACTGGGAAGTCCCCCATGATATATCCTCATGAAGGTCAGCAATCCTCATGAGTTTAACACGCCAGGGAGGTTTATAAGGATAGGTAACTGCGAGTGGTTGCATCCCAGCGTCCTAATTGTGAAAGCTTTAATCCCCCGATGCATACTGTGGGTGTGCGTGGTTTAAATAGCCCTGTAGAGTATGTATTGCTGGTAACGTATGCATTGGTTTGGTCCGTGATACCACTCTATGCCCTATTTTCAACCTACATACTTTACTCAAGTGGCTTAACGCTAATGGGCATAGGCCTATTCAGCACATCCTACAACGTAGCCTCCATGATCGGCCAATACTCGCTAGGCTACCTATCAGACCTGTTGAGGAGTAGGAGGAGGCTGATTATGATTGACCTACTCGTGATGATGCTGGCTACGGTTATTCTCGAGCTGAGAACATACATAATCTACTACATGCTCACCTCAGTCATAGTTGGTTTCCTGGCGGGCGGCTTCTCGGCGCTAATGCTGGCTTCATCATCCGAGATCTCCATGGTTAAGCTGGGTAGGAGCATTAGCATTGTTAGGATTGGGGGTGCCGTGGGTTGGATTGGGGGTAGCCTGGTGATCCCACTCCTGATCCTTGATTCATCACTCAGATACGCAACCCTATTTGCCCTATTTGAGTTAACCGTGGCACTGGTAATAACGGCAGCTATGCTTAAGGAGACCTACTCAGCCAGGTTCACGACAAGGCTGACGTTGGGCACCTGGTCAATCATATCGGCCTACTCGCTGATAGCCGGGTTGGTCATATCCTCAGCTTCATGGTTCCTGCCGGTTTATGTGTATGTAAGGCGTGGTTCAATATTATACCTAGGCGAGGTCATTGCTGCTGGTGCAGCCGCCGAGGTGCCGACCATGATAGCCACGGGTAGTTTATTCGACAGCAGTTCAACCTTTAGGAGGTACCTATTCATGGTTAACGGGGTGGTGTTGTCACTGGCCTTTATACTCTACTCCCAGTTACCTTTAAGTGCCTTAATCGCAGCCCAGGTCATTAGGGGCATTGGCTACGCCTTATTCATAATATCAACACCAGCCCTATTAATGAGCCTTGGTGTGGAGAGGGGTAAGGGTTCAGCGGTGTTCTTCTCAATGTTCTCCCTGGGGTCCATACTCGGTGGCCTAGTGGGTGGCGCGTTGTCAACGATCATAGGCGTTAGGTACCTGTTCATCGTCCTATCACTAACTTTCCTAACCGTCTCCATGCTCATGAACATTGTGTTCATGGGTAGGGTTAAGGTTGTTAAGAGGGCGATTTAACCATAAGCAGTTAACGTCACCTAATGTACTTTAGTAACAGCTCCCTGCTCTTCAAGACCCCTGAATCATAGCCCTCCCTACCCTCGTACTCCAGTGAAACCCAACCATTGAAGCCATGTCTCCTAAGCATGCTGAACACCCTATCGTAATCTATATCCAGGGTGTACCACACACCACCCCCGAAGTAAGTCTTGGCGTGAACCATGGCAGTGTATGGGGCTATCATCTCCAACTGCTCATATGTGTTCTCTATGAAGTTACCCATATCCATTATTGCCCTGAAGTACCTGGAATTAACACTGTTGAATAACCTAACCATATTAGTGGCGTTGCCTGAAACACCCCAGTGGTTCTCCATGCCCAGTATAATACCCAGGTCCTCTGCTGTTGGGAGTAGGCTTCTTATGGATTCCTCAACCCACCTTAAGGCATCCTCCTCCGTGTAGCCGGGTAGCGGTGGCTCCTTGCCCTTATTCTTCATTAACTCATCGAAGCTTTCAATGGTCCTCCACCTACCTGAATTAACCCTTATGATGGATGCCCCCAGTACGTAGGCCACGTTTAACCACTTCTTAACCATCTCAACCTCCTTATCCCTAGAGCCGGTTAATGGGTTGACGAAGTTGTTGTGTATGGACACGGCGTATATGCTTAAACCAAGGTTGAAGGCCGTTCTCTTAACCTCCTTAAGGTCGCTTAAGCTTAAACCCTCCAGGTGGTCCTGCAGAACCTCCACACCACTGAAGCCGTGCCTTGAGGCCTTCTCAAGGTAGTGGTTTATGGGCATCTTCTCCCTCTCGAAATGCCAGTATGAGTAGGTTGAAACACCCAGGTTCATACGCCTAGGCCTTGGTTAATCTATTTAAGTATTCCTCAGTACCTTAAGCCGTGCCTCAACATTAGCAGTGACTTGGCGAACCTAGATAACACGTTAGCCAACCCCTCCGGCTTCCTCTCGCTTAACCATAGCTTAGCGTAGGTCTCTATTAAACTCCAGTAGTCGTCCTCCCTGGCCTCACCGTTAATGGCCCTTAACCCAACCTCCATCATCCTCCTTATCAGCTCCAGGTCCTCGGGCAGTTTTACGCCACTGACCTCATTTAGGATCTTGCCCCATGCATCCTTAATCGTGCCCTTAACCTCCTCACTTAAGGTGCTTAACCTGTCCAGGTACACCACGTTCTTTATGTTATCGGCAACCACGCTGCTGCCGAATAGTTCACGGGCCTTAAGTACATCCTCACCTTCACCGCTTAACCTAACCCACTTGGCCTCCCAGTCACCGGTACCCTCGGCTATCTCCATTGATGCCAGTATTAGTGGTGTTAGGTATGTGAATAGGCACTCCTCGCCATCATCACCCCAAGCCGTTATTAGGAAGCCCCCAAGCCCACTCTCCCTGGCGGCTGTCAGGAAGTTCCTGATGTTGGTTAACGCCCTTTCGAAGTTTGGGTAGAACCTGTTCCAGTTTGATAGGCCTGGGCAGGCTAGTTGATTGTTGTAGTGCCCAACCCTGCTTATCATATCCCTAAACTCCCCTACGCTCAATGGTTCATAGTTCCAGTTGGCTATAATAACCTCATCCCACATCCTATCATTAATGACATTACCCCACATCGCCCTCTCCTCGCTGGGTAGGTAAACCCCGGTTAGCATGTCACCCCAAACCACGGGCACTTTACCATACCTCTTAACCATGTCGAGCAATGCCCTATAGTGGGTTAGGTATAGCTCAGGCCCCTTAAACACGAACCCAACCCTATCGAGGCTCCTACCCCTACCCAGCGACCAGGTTTCATCACCACCAATGTGGATGAGCCTCGACCTACTGGTCTCCAGGACATCCTGGAGGAGCCTTAGGGCGAATGCCCTAGCCTCCTCATTACTGGCATCCAACGTGCCATCCCTCGGAACCCACCAAAGCTCCCTAAACCTACTGTACCTAGGCAGGGAGAGTATGTTCTCCATGTGGCCAAGTAACTCGAGCGATGGCACAACCTCTATGCCGTATAACTCACCGTAATTAACAATGGAGTTCCACTCCTCCTCCGTCAACCTACCCCTTGAAACACCTATATCAGGGTAACTCCTCCAGGGGTAGAGGTCCTCTAGGTATATGAAGAAGTAGTTGTATTTAAGCAGGAACAGCCACCTAATAATGCCCTTAAAGGTATCCACCCTGGGAACCCCACCCCTGGCTATGTCCAGGTGGAACCCCCTAATCTTGAAGTTAAGCTCTTCGTAAACCTCAACACTGGGCATGAAGCCCCTCCTTTGAAGAGCCAGTTGGATCATGGTTGCGTAGCAAATAGCCCTATTACCCCTAGCCTCGATTAAACCCTCCGTAACGTTAATGGTGCATCTATCACCCTCCTCCTCACTTAAATTAACCACCCAGGAACCCTTAGGGATGTTGAAGTCGAACAACATGTAGTCGGGTAGGTTACTGAAGCCGTCAAACCTAAACCACCTACCTGTGAATTGCAGTTGCCTTGGCTGGGGCACTATTAAAACCTCCTCGTCAGCAGCCATGAATAACAACTGGGCTTAACCTTATTAAAATTTAAGTCCATATGAAATAAGGTGTTATTGGTTCACCGCTAAGCCATGGTGGGCAGGCTTTATCTTGAACGGTGTAAATCCAACCACTACCTAACCTCCCCACCCCCGGGCATCCATGAATCACCCCCTAAGGCGCCATCAATATTAATGGTGAGGGTATTACAGCAACCTCAATAACATTACGTGTTATTTCCAGTCAATACGATGGGGACAGTCATTCAGTTCACGGTTGCGGTAAAAGGGTTAATGCATGGACGTATGCGAACCACTGGTCATTAAAGGATGTACTGGAGGCGGCATTATTGCGCCGGTGGGTTAGGTCCCATCATCTGGTGGCTGGTTCCTAGTTACATCTAGGTTTAAGGCGTATATACGCATTAGGCTGGAGGCTGATTAAGGTTTAGGATGACCTTGGCCTGCACGGTGTATGGATGAGGTGGCTGACGTGGCTCCAGCGATGCAGTGTTAGTATACTGAACCTGGTTACGCATTGCATGGTGACGTTACCCAGTGCCTTGATGTTTATCAGCCTTATGATGTTATCGGTGAGACGAAGAGCACGGTGTCACCCCTTATCACAACCATACCCCTCTTAACCGACATCTTAGGGTCTATTATCTCCTCCGCATTATCCAGCAGTAGGTTCATGTGCTGGTCGTAGTTCTTCAAAACACCCCTTATGGTTGTCCCATCCCTAAGCTTAACCAGCACCATACTCCCAACCACGGAGCCCAGCTCATCTTGAACGAACTTCATACACCTACTCGCCATAAAGCCACCCTAGTTTAGGTTTTTAATAAATTTTTGTCTCAGCTTGAACGGTAATAAGCCAGAGCCCGTACCCCCTTGATGGCTTAAACCTGGATTAGGCACGTAAGCTTTAATATCCAGTGCCTTAAGGTTGATTTAAGGGTGTGAATGATTAGGCTACATAAAGTAGCCCTAGGTGGCACATTTGACACGATTCACAGTGGACACATAATGTTACTCTACACTGCGGTTAAGCACGGCGAAAGGGTGCTTATTGGTGTTACCAGTGATGAGTTCGCGCAATCCTACAAGTCATATAGGGTTAGGCCCTTTGAGGAGAGGGTTAACCAACTGCTAATAACGTTAACCAGGGAGCTTCAGGCGGATAGGGGTAGCGTGATTATTGAGAAGATAAGTGACCCATATGGGCCCGCCATAAGCGACCCAAGCATCGACGGCATTGTTGTCAGCCCAGAAACACTACAGAGGGCATTCGAGATAAACGACATTAGGGTTAAGAATGGGTTAAACCCATTAACAATAGTATCAATACCCATAATTAAGGACGGCTACGGCATTAAACTATCCAGCACATTAATAAGAA
>OGCG01000505.1_pt1 | contig 23814 bp, 19 predicted proteins | sample 1570061 | NCBI WGS metagenome assembly OGCG01 (sample SAMN06268698, study PRJEB24515) | hot springs metagenome | isolation source: Joseph's Coat, Yellowstone National Park, Washington, USA | place: USA:Joseph's Coat, Yellowstone National Park, Washington, USA
AAACCAACATCTTTTTTGCCGCTGACAAAGGCTTCGATGCCCTCGATACACTATATAACCTTATCTCTGTCGGATTGCCAAAGAACAGAAAACTGGAGACTGTAACACTATGACTCTAAAACGTTGGACACCCTATGTTTCTCTTTGACCACCTCCAAACGCAACCAAAAGCATCTTATTATCGTAACACTATCGAAATTAAGTAAATTATAAAACTTTCAATATTTCCATGTCAATACCGGTCAAAAATGAACAAAAACACCGAACTGTTAAAGCGTTTCTGTCATTATTTCTTCATCCAACTTTGACCAAAATTCTGCATGACAATTTATAAATCTTGTCAACGTTGTATGCGATAAGTGAATCAAAGCATCATTAGACATGGATGAAACTGAAGTGCTTTCCTGAATTCTGTCTTCCGACATTTCACGCCTCCATTACTTTTTCCAATTATACTCCACAAAAAGTTATTTGACATTTGTGCCTTGCACAATCGCTGTAAAAGTTAAACGGTAATTATCAAATTCCTTTGAATTTGGGAGGACGTTTTTCTATGAAAGCCTTTATGCCTTCTTGTGCATCTTCGGTCGATGCCAAACTTGCAAATAATTCACTCATGTAATCAACTGCCTGATGATAAGGAATATCCTGCATTTTGTATATACCTTGTTTCCCTGTTTGAAGTGCAAGAGGACTTTTTGACGCCAGAATATTTGCAAGGCTGAGCGTTTCCGCTTCGAGCCTTTCATCAGGCACCACCCTGTTGACAAGACCAATTTGGTAAGCCTCCTGAGCATCCATGATTTCACCGGTTAAGACCATTTCTAAAACCTTTTTCTTTCCAACAAGTTTGCTTAACGGAAGGGCAGGTCCCAAACAGATCAATCCAACGTTTATTGCGGTTGTACCAAATTTGGCACTTTCACTTGCAACTGCCATATCGCATGCAAAAACAAGACCTGCTCCGTTTGCAAGGGCATATCCTTGTACCTGAGCGATGACCGGTTTCTTCATCTGTGATATCGTGTGATTATGTTCATCCATGATCTTTATCATTTCACGGTATTCTTCGTGAGTTTTCCCACCGAATTCTTTCAAATCAATTCCCATGGAAAAATTCTTGCCATTTGCTTTGATTATTATGACTCTAACTTCATCATCCATATCCATCTGTTTCAGACTATCGTTAAGTTTCCTGGCGAAAGGCAGGTTAAAAGTATTCTGCCACTCGGGCCTGTTAAGGATAATAAACCCAATCTTTTCTTTTTTCTCGATAAGAATTTCTGACATCATCAAATCCTCCATTAACACATTTCATCTCGATTATACCCTATATGTCAAAGATTTATGTGACACGCTGCATTTGTTGAATGGAATACCTGCTTGATCTAAAAATTATTGAGGATCTAAACTTCGTTTAGTATATAATATACTTGATCAACTTTAAATATGAAATATCGTTGGCTTTGGCATTCGCCTTTCGGTGGCTGTCCTCGCTATGCAGCATTGACCACCTCTCGGCATCATGACCTTTGCCAAACTTAAATTTGTATTTCACTTTTAGAATTAGTATACATAGTATGTAACGATAATTTGAATTAAGTTGGGAGGAATTTTAATGAACAAAACCTTGGATGATCTTGTTTTGTCGATGAAAGATGAGATGATAAAAGAAATTTCAGAGATCATAAAATTCAAATCTTACAAAGTTAAAGGCACTGAAGATGCCCCATTTGGCATTGAAACCAAAAAAGCTCTTGATTATGCACTTGAACTTGGGAAAAAATATGGTTTCAAAACCAAAAACGTTGATAATTATGCCGGTCATGTTGAATTTGGAAATGGCAAGAAAACTTTCGGTGTTCTTGGCCATCTTGACGTTGTCCCTGAAGGTACAGGATGGTCTGTTGATCCATACGGTGGCGTTATAAAAGACGGATATCTTTGGGGAAGAGGTGCAACGGACGATAAAGGCCCCATAATCGCAGCCTTGTTTGCACTGAAAGCCGTAAAAGCATTTGGAATAGAACCTAAAAGCAAGGTAAGGATAATTTTCGGCACAAATGAAGAATCAGGATGGGAATGCATGAAACATTATTTCAAGCACGAAACAAAACCTGATTGGGGAGTAACTCCAGATGGAGACTTTCCGATGATAAACGTTGAAAAAGGAATAGCAGATGTAAACGTTACACTTTACAGGCATCAAAGAAAGGTGGATGAAGAATTTTCTTTACTTTCTTTCAAAGGTGGGGATGCACCCAACATGGTCGCACCGACGGCCGAAGCTGTAGTCAAATTCAAAGATAAAGCATCAATAGAAGAGGTAAGAAAATACAAACCATCGAATGGATCAAAGATCGAAGTTACAAACAAAGGTCACAAGTTGTTCATCAAAGTAACGGGAAAATCGGCACACGGCGCAAATCCATCGGCTGGCGTCAACGCTATAAGTGCCCTGGTTGATCTTTTGAGCCATTTTCACATCGACGATGATGAAATGCAATCTCATCTTGAGAATATAGCGAAAAAGATCGGATATGAAACAGACGGAAAATCTCTTGGCATATCCGGTCAAGATGGCATGTCCGGACCTTTGACCGTGAATCTTGGTCTTATGGAAATAACACCGAAAAAGATGAAATTCGTTTTGAATATAAGATACCCCATATTCTTTAATTTGAAGATGATAAAAAAGCAAATAGAGGAGTCTCTCAAAGGGATGGAAGTTTCGATAGGTCATCATCACGATCCTCTTTTTGTCTCTCCAGATAATGAACTCATACATCTGCTTTCTGAAGTCTATGAAGATGTAACAGGTCAGAAATCCTTTTTAATAGCCATAGGAGGTGGCACCTATGCAAGGGCTATTCCAAATGCCGTCGCCTTTGGCCCTACATTTCCAGGCCATGGGTCCACAGAACATCAACCGGATGAAAGGATCTCCATCGACGATCTTACAATGATAGCAAGGATTTACGCACAATTGTATTATAAAATTCTTTCTTAAAGGGTGGTACCGATGACGATACTTGAAGATTTACGTGCCAAATTGAAAGATTCCATGATCGCCAAAGATGAAACGCGGACAGGCGTGCTGAGGATGCTTGTCTCGGCAGTTAAAAATTTTGAAGTTGAAAAGATGAAACCCGTGACGGAAGAAGAATTTGATGCCATAGTCAAAAAGCAAATGAAAGAACATGAAGAGGCGATAAATGACTTTGAAAAGGGCAATCGTCCCGAACTTGCAAAAGCAGAAAAGGATGAACTTGAAATACTAAAGTCATTCGCGCGGCCCGAACTCTCAGACGATGAGGTTGAAAAATTCATCTCGCTAAAAATAAAAGAGATGAATCTCTCTGCTTCAAAAGATATGGGCAAACTTATGGGAATCGCGATGAAAGAATTGAAGGGAAAAGTTTCAGGAGATCGCGTTAAAGCGATCGCAGAGAAACTGTTAAAATAAAAAATTCGGTGAGGAGGAAGAAAAATGATCGGAAACAGATACGGTGCCCACAGGGTCATCGATCCAAAGGGAGTGCTTCCGCAACCTGCATGGAAGATCGATAACGATGTTTCAAAAATCTATGATGACGAAATTCTTGTTGATGTCATGACCCTAAACATCGACGCGGCGTCATTTATTCAGATCAAAAAAGAAGTGGGAGATAATGAAGAGAAGGTTGCTTCTAAGGTTCTTGAAATAGTAAACGCAAGAGGCAAGATGCACAATCCAGTTACAGGCTCTGGAGGCATGTTAATAGGCAAAATAGAAAAAATAGGAGATGCCTTAAAGGGAAAAGTGAGCATAGAGGTAGGAGATGAAATAGCCACTTTGGTCTCCCTCTCTTTGACACCACTGAATATAAAGAAAATAAAAAAAGTTCATCTTGACAACGATCAAATTGATGTAGAGGCAAAAGCGATAATATTCGAAAGCGGAGTTTATGCGAAACTTCCAAAAGACATGGACAGACGTCTCGCACTTGCCGTGTTGGACGTTGCCGGTGCTCCAGCACAAACAGCAAGACTTGTAAATCCAAATGATACGGTTGTTATAATTGGTGCATCCGGTAAATCTGGTCTCTTATGCGCTTATGCGGCCAAAAAATACGCGGGCCCGGCCGGACGTGTTATAGCCATCGTTCATTCGAAATCAAAAGCTGAGTATCTTAAGAAGATAGGAATAACCGAAATTTTCGAAGGTGACGCGACTGATGCTGTAAAAATTGAAAAAATCGTCTCAGATGCAACGAATGGGAAAATGGCAGACATAACGATAAACGTGGTTAACGTTCCAGACACCGAAATGGCCTCTATACTTGTAACAAAAGAGTACGGTACCGTTTATTTTTTCTCCATGGCAACATCATTCACAAAAGCAGCACTGGGCGCTGAAGGTATTGGTAAAGACATCAACATGATAATAGGCAACGGTTACATGACAAATCATGCCGAAATAGCACTTGAAGTCGTACGCGAAAGTAAAGAGATAAGGGAATTGTTCGAAAAAATGTACCTTTAATGAAAAGCACGGAACGTGAGTTCCGTGCTTTTCATCCTTTCACAGCTCCTCCAAGTAATCCCTTGACGAAATATTTTCCTGCGATAAGGTAAACTATCAAAGTCGGAATTGCGGTTATCAGAGCTCCTGCCATCAAAGTATTCCATTGGGCCATCATTGCACCGTTTAGATTGTTCAGCATAACGGTAACAGGCCTCACGTTGGGCATAGACCCCAAGATCAATCCGAACAGGAAGTTATTCCATATATTCGTGAACTGCCATATTGCTGCAACGACAATTCCTGGTATCGAAAGTGGAAGAATTATCCTTTCGTATATCTGAAAAATGTTGGCTCCATCGACCTGACCCGCTTCCAGTAAACTTGTCGGAATTGAACTGTAAAAATTTCTGAAGATCAGCGTAGTTATTGGAATACCATAAGCCGTGTGCGTTATTATCAAAGACCATATATTTCCGTAAAGACCCAAAGCAGCCATGAATTTAACAAGAGGTATTAAAACAACCTGATACGGCAAAAACATGCCAAAGAGTAAAAACAAAAATATGGTATTAGCCCCTTTGAATTTGACTTTTGTAAGCGCAAATCCTCCGATTGAACCCAAGAAGACTGAAAGTATCAGCGCTGGTATAGTGAACTCAAAACTGTTGACAAATCCCTGCGAAATGCCATTCCACGCCGTTACAAAGCCGGAAAGATCGATATGAACCGGCAACGACCATGAACTTGTGGTGTTAACCTCTTGCAACGATTTCATCGAAGTTACGAGCAACATGTATATCGGAAAGAGAAAGAAGATCGAAGCAATTATCAAAACAAGGTAAGTTGCTATCTTTTTAGATATTCTCATGCTTCTTCCTCCGTTATTCTACCAGCCGTGAATAAATATGGTATTACGACCACAAGAGTTAGCGCGAAGATGATAATTGCTATTGCCGCACCTCTTGCAACGAAATTCTGCTTGAATCCCGCTATGAACATGTAAACGGCAGGCATATCCGTTGCAAAAGCGGGACCTCCCTGCGTCATAACCCACACAATATCGAACATCTGCAAAGAAAGTTGAACCATCAAAACGAAAGCGGTAACCGTCGAAGATTGAACCATTGGGATTATTATATTCCAGTACAACCTTAATCCATGTGCACCATCAAGTCTTGCCGCCTCAAGCACCTCTTGAGGTATACCTCTTAGACCTGCAAGGTATATAGACGTTGTAAAACCAGTGTACTGCCATATAGTCGCTATTATTATGGCTGGAAGCGCATAGGTCATACTTCCAAGCCAATTTACGGCAGGAAGATGAAAGATTTGAAATAAAGACGCAAGTGCTCCATTTGTCGGATCGTAAATCCATATCCATATAACACCGGACACAACGAGGGAAATGGCCATAGGAAGCAAAAAGACAGTTCTGAAAAACGATTCGAATTTTACCCCGCTGTTCAAGAGAGTTGCAAGAAGAAAGCCTAAGATCATCGTTCCAAGCACGAAAAATGGCAAGAAAATGAAATTATTTACAAGATCCATATGAAATCTCATATCTTGAGTGAAAAGATATATGTAATTTTTAAGACCTGCAAAGGACCAATTCGGAAGCAAGGTATTCCAATTCGTAAAAGACGCAGCCAAAGTCCATGCTATGAATGCGTAAACGAATATTCCAACGATTATGACAGACGGTACAATAAACGCTATCGAAACAAGAGTTCTTTTTCTCATCAAAACCTCCAAAAAGGGCACCCATCAGGGTGCCCGAAAACTTTAGTAATTGACGTTAGCGCTGGCAACTGTGCCGGCAAGGTTATCCTGCTGGGCAGTCATGTTGAGAAGGTTAACACAGGCTTGTAAACTCATGTCTGGATGATATTGAATGACAGTCAAAGCATTTTCCCAGTCTGTAACAAATGCAACTGGCGCTTCACTGCCATGAACTGCTGAAGCCGTAAGTACATCTTTCTTGAGGGCTTCCATGTTCGCAACCTGTATCGGATTAAATCCAGTCGTTGGCACGTCTATTCTTGCAGGTATTGATCCTTTTATCTGATTAAATGCCGCTTGAGCTGGAACTGTGGCTATTAATTTTAACCAATCATATCCAGTCTGAACATCCGGTGCACCGACAGGAATCGGGAATGAATCAACAACGAGGTTGTAAATGCCTTCTGTTCCCGGCACTGCAACACCACCATAATCAACATTTGGTTTCCAACCGGCGGCCATGAAATATCCATTTGCCCAGTCTCCCATTATGGTCATTGCGGCCTGGCCGTTGACAAGTAATCCGCACGCTTGATCCCATGTTAGAGATGCATGGTTAGGATTGACATACTGAAGTTCGGTTTTGAAGTACTGAATCGTCTGTTGAACTGCAGGATCAGAAGCCGTTATCTTGCCCTCAAAATATTGATTGTACTTATCGGGTCCAGCCACGGCAAGCAACGTCTCTTCAAATAACATAGCTGTTGTCCAGTTTGCAGAATCTCCAAGGGCTATCGGAGTATATCCGGCTGCTTTTATCTTTGGCAGCATGTTTATGAATCCCTGAATTGTGGTTGGCATTGTAAGGCCAAGTTTGTCAAATATCGCCTTGTTGTACCATACCATGTTGGCTCTGTGAACATCCATTGGAACAGCATAAAATTGACCGTTGTAACTGCATAGTTGTTGTATTCTTTGCGGGAACACATTTGTCCATCCTTCGGACTGCCAAAGATTCGTTATCGGTTGAAGCAAATTTGCACTTGCGTATTGGTACATTTCCCAACCGGCATGAACCTGGAATGTCGTAGGAGGAACGCCTGCGAATATCAAAGATTTTATGACTGCCTGCATGTTAACACCAGCTCCACCGGCAACTGGGTTCTGAACTATCGTGACATCAGGATATGCCTGATGATACATGTTCAAAACAGTTGCTATTGCCTGTGCCTCTCCTCCTGCAGTCCACCAATCGTAAATTGAGAAGGTGGCAGCCATCGACATGATTCCCATCGCCCCAATAAGGAGGCCTACCAACAAAAACACTTTAAAACTTTTCATTTACTCCTCACCCTTTCTTTGAATTTGAATCTGGCATCCCAGACTCTATTTTTTAATCTAAATTATTTATCATCACATCTATCGCCAGTGCATTCGCACCTGCAACTGGTGCTTCTATTTCATCGAAACGTGTATCTCTGAAGGTCATGTTGTCTATCACCCCAGGCATTGCACGATCCGAAATTTTTTGATAAAGTGCTTCACCAAAATATTTCCATATCTTGTTAAAGCCCCCTCCGATGATCACAACTTCTGGGTTAAAAGTGTTTATTATATTTATGAGTCCTATTGAAAGGTAGTGAATAAATCCTTCAAGAGAATCAATTGCAACTTTATCTCCTTTTGCGTAAAATTCGGCCAGCATCTTAAATTTTTCCGTGTAAGTTTTGCCATCAAGTCTTCTGCCGTTTTTTTCATATTCAATAACTGGCAGTACAAGAGAGGCATATCTTTCAAGACATCCGTAGTTTCCGCAATGACATTTTATATTCGATTGTGCCTCAACAACCGTATGTCCAACTTCCGCACCGGCAAAACCACTACCTCTTAAGATTTGGTGATTTATCATTGCTCCTCCACCTATTCCCTGACTTACGTAAAGAAAAAATGTGTTCTCGGACTTTTGTGCGTCTTCTGAAGATATACTTTCGGCCAGCACGGAAAGATTTGCCTCGTTGTCTGCTATTATTCTGTATCTGTACTTTACAACCTCTCTCAGATTCAAATTTCTCCAATTAAGATTTGGTGCATAGATCACTGTTGCCGTTTTTGCATTTACAATGCCCGGAAAGGCAAATACTATTGATGTTAACTCGTGATTCAACGGATAACGTTTTTCTACCTCTTCCAAAGAAAGATTAACCGTTGTGATAAAACTTTTCAAACTTCCGGTTGAAAATCTTTTTATATCTTTTATCGATCTGTCAAAAAAGCCTATCGCGATGGTTGTTTGCTCTACTCCCACGTTAAATACAACACTTGACACGAACTTTTTTGTGACGGCAACATTCACGGCTTTTCTTCCGATTTGAGATTTTTCAGAATAACCTATTTCTTCAACAAGTGATTTTTCCGAGAGTTCGGATATAATTCTGCCGATGGTGCTTGGTGTGAGTTTTGTGAATCTGGAAAGTTCCATCCTCGATGTGGGACCATTCTCAACGAGATACCTTAAAATCATTCTTTTGTTCATCATTTTCATGCTTTTTAAATTAATCTTCACGTTATGATCCCCTTAATTCTTTCGAAGAAAGAATAAACTATTTTACTTTCAAATGCAAACCTGATTTCGGACTATTATTGGTGATTATAAATGATTGAAGACATTTAACACTTAAAATCATCATATTTCGTAGATTTTCATTTAAAATCATTGCTTATCTTCAAAATACTTGACATCAGATCAAAAATGTGCTAAAATCAGATCGCGATCTGATAGAAAAGTATCGCAAATGTACTATCAGGAAGGAGTGAGTTATATGTGGTGGACATGGCAGGTTTATGATCTCTACCAAAAAGAACTCCAGGAAAAGATGGAGAAAAGATCGAGCAAGTGACATATCTTGCTCTACCTATGGGTAGAGCCTTGTTGAAAAAAATTCAAATTTGAATAAATTTTAAGCCACGCATTGCGTGGCTGTTTTAATTTCTCAAACTATGTAAAAGAAATTTTATTTTGTCGAAATGGGTAAACCAACTTCCCATCTCAATTAAGGTGAATAAGTCAAAGTTCGCAAGTAGGACATAAATGAGCATATTCTACTCATTGTCTACCGTTTGTAAAAAGTCAAGAGGTTTATGAGATATATTCTTTACCTGTTTTCAACATGTGAAAGATTATCTCAAATGTCCTTTTCATATCTGCAGATATATTATACAAAGAGAACATCACACAATTCGGTTCATTGACTTTCAAATGACTTCGTGATAAAATATCTTCAAACAACATTTCTAAATGGTTAATTATACAAATAAAATAAATCCAAACTTAAACACAAGGGGGTGTTTTTGTGGTGAAGAGTATTTCGAAATATGGTGTTTTTGTGCTCTTAATTCTAATGAGCATGATGGTTTTTGCGGCGAGCAGCAAGGATTATGTGATTGTTGGTACGACTGACAAATTCACATCTTTGGATCCGGCAAAGGCTTACGAATATCTCTCCGTTAACCTCATTCAAAATATCATGACAGGTCTTGTTACGTATGTGCCTGGGACAACTCAGATAATTCCCGGTCTTGCGGATAGTTGGAATATCTCCCAAGATGGCCTTACGTATACATTTTATCTCAAAAAAGGTCTTAAATTCTCCAACGGAGATCCGATCAACGCTCAGGCCTTTAAGTATGCCTTCGATAGGGTCATAAAACTTGGACAGGATCCTTCTTTTTTGCTTTCAGACGTTGTTAAAGAAACAAAGGCAATAGACGATACAACCTTCGAAATAGATCTTAAATACCCATTTGCACCTTTCATAAACATATTAGCATTTACGGTCGCATATCCTGTGGATCCAAAAGTCTATCCTGCCGATCAGGTTTACAACGGCATGCCTATTTCCAGCGGACCTTACATAGTTAAAAGATGGGTAAGAGACGTTGAAATGGAACTTGCTCCAAATCCGAATTACTACGGAGATCCTGCAAAAACTCCAACGATTTTGATAAAACTCTATCAAGATGCCAACAGTTTGTATCTTGCCCTACTTGGTGGAGAGATAGATCTTGCTTACAGGACGTTGCTTCCTCAACAATTCGCGCAAATACAACAGAATAACAAATTCACAACATACGTCGGTCAAAGTCCATTCATGAGATTCATCGTCTTCAACGTTAAACAAGATCCTTTTGGAAATGCAAAGATCAGAGAGGCCCTTGCCTATGCCGTAAACAGGCATGAAATTGAAAGTAAGATTTTTGCAGGTCAGGTTAAACCTCTTTACACCATGATACCGGTTGGGATATGGGGAAGCATGGATGTCATGCCATCTCAAGACGTTGCCAAGTCAATTTCTATTCTTCAATCTCTCGGATATTCAAAAGATAAACCTTTGAATATAACTTTGTGGTACACTCCAAGCCATTATGGATCAACTGAAGCAGATCTTGCGTTGACGCTCAAAAATCAATTTGAATCAACAGGCCTGATAAAATGCAACGTTAATTACGCCGAATGGGCTACATACATAGATTACTGGAACAAGGGTGTCATGGGAATGTTCATGCTTGGATGGTACCCAGATTACTTCGATCCTGACGATTTCGTGTGGCCGTTCCTTCAATCTTCTGCAAGTCCTCTGATGGGATCCAACTATTCAAATCCGACAATGGATCAACTTCTCACAGATGCGAGACTTGTAAGCGATGAGGCAGGTCGTACAGCCTTGTACGATGCTGTTCAAAAGCTCATGGCTAAAGATGTACCGTACATTCCTCTCTTCCAAGGCGAACAACAAATTGCCGCCAAACCTGAGGTTGCCGGTGTTTTACTTGATCCTGTTCAAATCTTCAGATACTATTTACTCTACAAAAAATGATTTGAATCTCGGGCGGACACTTCCGCCCGAGATTTGAATTTAAAAGGGAGCGAGATATCTTGAAGACTTACATTCTCACACGCGTTATCCTTTCCATACCTATGATTTTCATACTTTTGACGATAGTTTTTATTATTTTAAGGATTCTGCCAGGAAATCCTGTTACGGCCATGCTTGGTCCGAAGGCTCCTCCGGAAGTTGTGAAGTCAATGGAAGCCCAACTTGGCCTTGATAAGCCAATAATAATTCAATTTGGTGATTACATAGTGAATATTTTAAGGGGGAATTTCGGTGATTCAACGGTAACAACCATTCCGGTGATTCAAGAATTGGAAGATAGATTTCCTGCAACACTCGAACTTACAGTATTTGCCATGCTTATAGCCGTTACGATAGGTATATTTTTCGGAAGTACGGCTGCTTACCGTTATGGGCGCCCTGTTGATGTAATAGCAAGGATTTATTCAATTTTTGTTTATTCAATGCCTGTCTTTTGGCTTGGAATAATGCTTCAACTCGTCTTCGGTGTGTGGTTAAAAGCGTTGCCAGTTTCCGGGCGTGCATCACCTTTCATGACGCCGGATAACATGTACACCGGACTTTACACGATAGATGCAATTTTAAATGGACAGTGGAATGTTTTGTATGATTCGCTTTTGCACCTTGTACTTCCATCCGTAACACTCGGAGTTGTTATATCGAGCGTTTTTGTCAGAATGGTCAGATCAAATGTTTTACTTTCTCTCTCGAGTCAATATGTCATATCTGCAAGATCAAGAGGAGTCAAAGAAAGCAGGGTACTTTACGCTCATGCGCTTAAAAATGCGATGATTCCAATTCTCACCATAATGGGTCTTCAATTCGCACTTTTACTTGGAGGTGCTGTTTTGACTGAAACGACTTTTTCATGGCCGGGGATAGGAAGTTACCTTGTTGAAAGGATAAGATACAGAGATTTTCCTGCAATTCAAGGTGCGGTTGTGTTCTTTGCACTCTTTGTCGTCGTTGTGAGTATACTCATAGACATCATCAACGCATGGATGGATCCGAGAGTGAGATACTGATGATAAGCATGGAGATAAGAAAAGGAATAAAAGGACTTTTCAAAGATTCTTCGGGGCTAATGGCTTTTATAGGTTTTCTGATCCTGATTTTCTACATCGTAATAGCAGTTTTCTCTCCCTTTATTTCTCCTTACAATCCAACCCAACCATCGGGGCCGTCCCTTTTGCCTCCTACTATATCTCACATAATGGGAACTGACAATTTAGGATACGATATTTTCAGCAGACTTGTTTGGGGCACGAGGATGGCCTTTGCGATAGCGCTCATAGCAACTGCAATAGCCGCGGTGGTGGGAATTCCTGTCGGCCTGCTTGTTGGATATGTAGGTGGAAAGACAGACCGGGTTGTGACTATGATAATGGATTCCGTCTACGCTTTTCCTGGATTGATCCTTGCAATAGCGATAGCGGCAATGCTTGGTCCTGGACTTCTGAACATAGCCTTTTCGATAGCCGTTGTTTACATTCCAACGTATTACAGGGTGATAAGAAGTCAGGTTAGCACCGTGAAGTCCGAACTTTACGTTGATGGGGCAAGGGCAATAGGAGCAAAATCATCCACGATAATAGGATCGTACGTTTTTCCGAATGTCTTGCCTTCAACGATAGTTATATTTTCCATGAACCTTGCAGATTCTATAATGACGGAAGCTGGGTTAAGTTTTTTGGGTCTCGGAATTGCCCCCCCTACACCTGATTGGGGCTACGATCTTGCCAAAGGTCAACAATTCATCCTTAACAACGATTGGTGGATGGTGCTATTTCCCGGCATTGCCATAATAACGATAGTGTTAGGTTTTAGCATGTTTGCAGAAGGACTTGACGAATATTTTAACCCGAATATAGGTGAAAAAAGATGAACATATTAGAGGTAAAAGACCTTAACGTTGAATATCTGACGAGAGATGGAAATCTTAAAGCGGTAGACAGAGTTTCCTTTTCACTTGGCTTTCACGAAACTCTTGGCCTTGTGGGAGAATCAGGCTGTGGAAAATCTACAATAGGTCTTTCACTTTTGAAAATCTTGCCCATCAACGCCAAAGTCAACGGAAATATATTTTACAAAGATAAAGATATGGTAAAAATGTCAGATAACGAGATAAGATCTTTGAGAGGAAAAGAAATTTCGATGATCTTTCAAGATCCTATGACCTCTCTTGATCCGGTAATGAGAATAAAAAATCAGTTTTTTGAAACAATTCGTGCGCATTTCCCAAAGATGGAAGAAAATGAAATGGTGAAAATCTCTTCTAACGTTTTAAAGTCAATAGGGATAGATCCATCAAGGCTCGAAAATTATCCATTTGAATTCAGCGGAGGAATGCGCCAGAGGGTCATGATAGCACTTGCCATAGTCTTAAACCCTTCCTTGCTTGTCGCAGACGAACCCACAACTTCTCTTGATGTGGTGGTACAGTTACAGATAATGGAAGTGCTCAAGGAGTTAAAAGATCAAAAGGACATGTCAATGGTTTTAATAACTCATGATCTTGGACTCGTTGCAGAAATAGTGGATAAAGTTGGGATAATGTATGCGGGGGATCTTGTGGAATTTGGAGATGTAGATTCAATATACGATGATCCTTTGCACCCTTATACCCAACTCTTACTTGTTTCAATACCAAACGTTAAACTCGAAGATATGGAACTCAAATACATAAAAGGAAATCTGCCAAGCCTTAAATCACCACCACAAGGTTGTAAATTCCATCCGAGATGTCCATTTGCGATGGACATCTGTTTAAAAGCAGATCCACCAACATTTGAGGTAAAAAGCAGAAAAGTAAAATGCTGGCTTTACAAAGGAGAAAAAGATGGCTCAAGAAAAACAGACACATCTTCTATCGGTTAGAAATTTAAAAAAATACTTTCCCCTTAAAGTGTCCTGGTTAAAAGCATTTTCAAAAGAAAGGCCTTATGTCAGAGCCGTTGATGATCTTTCTTTTGAAATAAAACATGGAGAAACACTTGGACTTGTCGGTGAATCCGGAAGTGGAAAAACCACAGTTGGAAGAACTTTGATAAGACTTGAAAGTCCGACAGATGGTCATATCCTTTTCGAGGACGTTGATCTGGCAAAAATTTCCGGAGAATCTCTAAGAGTTAAAAGGCAACATTTTCAAATGATCTTCCAAGATCCAATGGCTTCTTTGAATCCTTACATGAGAGTTGGAAACGCGATTGGACATCCTTTAAAAATACATCATATCGGAAACAAATTGGAAAGGAAAATGCATGTCTATGAAATTTTGAACAAAGTAGGTCTTCCTCCGGAAGAATTTTACAATCGTTTCCCAAGACATTTATCGGGAGGACAAAGACAAAGGGTTGTAATAGCACGGGCAGTAATAACGAGTCCTAAGTTTGTCGTCGCAGACGAAGTTACAGCTATGTTAGACGTGTCGATAAGATCGCAAATTCTCAAACTTCTCATAGATATGAAAAATGAACTTGGCCTTACCTATCTTTTCATAACGCACGACCTCGCAAGTGCTAAATACATCTGCGACAGGATCGCCGTCATGTATTTGGGTAAAATCGTCGAGATCGCGAAAACATACGATATATTCAAAGAGCCTCTCCATCCATACACAAAAATACTGATGGCAAGTGTTCCAATTCCAGATCCTAAAATGAAAACAAAAAAATTCATCCCAACTGGAGAGATTCCTTCTCCCATAAATATCCCCTCAGGATGCAGATTCCATCCGAGGTGTCCTTACGCAATGGAAATTTGTTCGAAAATCGAGCCTGAACTTAAAGAAGTCAATGGCAGATTGGTTGCATGTCATCTTTATGACAAAAACGGCAACAACTAAAAACGGTAAGTGTAACCCACATTCCGCACATCTTTGATCAAAAATAATATTTTTCATATTCTGCTCCCAAAAGTTTTATCACTTTGATCTGCAAATCTTTTAAATTCGCTATCTGCTTGGTTTCTTGCCTATCTGTAACCACATTTACAACCGTTATGTTCATGAAGTTCTGACATACCCATTTGAATGTTGGTCTGTTCGTCGGCTTTTTCAACTGATTTGGAAATGTTTGTCCTGTTTCTCTCAATCTATTTCTTATTTCCCATTCCGCAAGCGAGTATACCAATAACGTCAATACCATTATCATCACCAGTGCCTCAATCCTTCCTGGCTTTTTCAGATACACATCGTTTACTCCGAAACTTTTGTCTTTCAAAAATCTGAATCCCCTTTCAACAGTTGTCTGATTCTTGTAGTATTCGAGCACTTTTTCATCTTCAAGTTCAATGTCATTCGTTGAAAGTATGAATCTTCCGAGTTTCCCTTTGGCCTTTTCAACCATCTCTTCATTTATCCCTATTTCGGCATCTATTTCATACATTTCTATCGTCGAATCCCCATCTTTCGGCCTTCCTCGTTTCCCGTCAGTTCTAACTCTTACGCCCTTTATGTCAAACTTATCATATTTGAAAAGAGGATGAGTTTCTATCCATTGCCTGGCCTTGTTTATACCGTCTTCAGAGCAAAAATATCGCTCCTTTGTTACAGTCTTTTTCAATGACTTTTCCGCTTCTACCTTGCTTTTTTCTAAATGCTTGTCAAATGTTTTCAGTTCCTGTTCTTTAAGATATTCCGAATTCACCATAACCCATTTTTGTTTTATTCCCCCATAATCGCTTCTTTCCGAATATACCTCGTATCCTTCGTTTTTGGTCGGACGAAATTCAACTTCTTTATTCAGCATCTCTTGCGCTTCTTTTATCGTAGATGGCACATGGCTTATCCAGTAAGTTGATCTGAGTTCACGGATGTTTTCTGCCGTGTAGAAAGCACTATCTGCCACATGATAAACTTTCTTGTCTTTGTCAATGTTTTCTCTGATTGCTTTGACCATTTCTTTGATCGATTCTTTGTCTGATTCGTTTCCTTTGTACGCTTTGACAAACAGTGGCATTCCATGTTGATTCACAACCATTCCTATCACGAATTGTTTCAAATCCTGTCTGTGATCTTTTGAATGACCAAAGGTGATCTTAAAACCATTCGTTCCATCTTCCAACTCATAGTCACCACTTACACTCACGCTTGTTGTGTCAATATGAACAAGATGCACATCCATCTCAAGTTTGTTCAAAGCATGCGTCGCTATTTCTTGAAATAATTCCGTTGACCCGTAATCATGAATCTTGTCAAGCACTCTGCCAAGAGCATCATCGTTAAGGTCTTCCGCTTTAACTCCTTCTCCCAGAAGTCTCTCAACATCCCAATTTGCAAAGTAACTCCCTGCAAAGTACAATCTCCTGTCGACAAAACCAAGTCCGAGTATGATCATCGCTTTTATTATCGTAGACGTTGAAAGATTGCAGTTTCGCCCTTTCGGTATTCTCTTTTCAATGACCTCTCCCATTCCAAACTTATCAAATGTCCCAGCCACAAGTCCATGGTGATCCAGTTGCTTTGTTGTGATTTCCATTCTTCTCCCTCCACTATCTGTATCTGTATAGATCATATCAGTGGATGGACATAAATCAATCATTTTTCAACTTCAAAACATGTGTTCCTAATAAATCCCAAAATCTGTTTTTAATCTGCGGAATGTGGGTTTTTATAAAGAGTTAATTGTTTTAGAAAGCATAAATTAGATCAGTTTAATATGATAGGCATTTATAGCGCTTATAAAATGGCATAAATGGAGAATGAATTTTAAAATTTTTTATTGATTTACTAGTATACACCTTAACAAACAATCTTTATTATAAAGCACAAAATACTAAACTAACATTTACCAATGCAAGCTACACCTTACCTACATCGCATTAGCTTTAACCTTTCAAGTGCTATTGCCCCAAGATGAGCTATAGCATCTAGCGCAACTCTTTCATCAATTGTTAAACGCTTGTTTATCTGTTTTAACTCTATTGCTATTACTCCAAATACATCGTTTGTTGTAATCATAGGTATATAAAGGGCACTTGCGTTAGCTATAGTTTCTGTACCAAAACCTGCATTTTTTTTATTAATAAAAGACCAATTTGCTATACCTTGAGATTCAGAGTTTATGTCAAAAGCTTTAGTTTTTGCTCCTAATTTTAATTTATTGTTCTCATCTGCAATAAATATTGCCGATTCAGTATTAAATAATTTTTTTATGTGGTTTATCAAAATAGATAACACTTGCTCTTTTGTGTTAGCCATCACAAGATTATTACTTAACTCGTAAAGACTTGATTCTCTAAGCTGGCTTTCTTTTAAAAGTTTCATTTTAAATTTAAGTTTTGTAACAAGAGTTGAAACAGAAACTATAACTACAGCATAAACTAAAAATGAAATTAAATAATTAAAATCGGAGACATAAAAAGTATATTCTGGTGGTATAAAGAAAAAATCAAACATCAATACGCTAATTACTATAGATAAAATTACAGGGATTGTTCCAAACATAAGAGCATTGTAAAAAAGCGTAGCTAAAAATATAGCCATTAAGCTTGAGTGACTTAAGTGGTTTTTTAAAGTCAGACCCAAGATAGTAGCCAAAGTTACATTTACCGTAGAATATATGTATTGTTTTATTCTTATAAAGCTGTATTTTTTCTTTTTCAAAAATTCCTGAGCTTTTTTTTCTTTTGGTGCGACAAGGTATACATCTATGAATTCAGTTTGCATTATTAATTTTTCTGGTATTGATGGTGAAAAAATGTTTAATTTTCTTGGTTTACCTATAACAATTTTTGTAACATTTTGAGATTTTGCGTAATTTACCATTTCTGTTGTTACATCGTCGCCTTTTATCCATACAATTTGCCCGCCCAAGCTTCTTACTAAATCAAAAGCTTTATTTAACCAAATTTCTTCTTGTTCAGTAAAGTCATGATTTTTTTGGGTTTCTATATGGATTGCTATCCATTGGGCTTCTAATTCTGTAGCAAACCTGTATGTGGCTCTTACAAGCTGCTCTGCGTAGGGGCTTGCAAATATGCCTACAAGAACCTTTTCTTTAACAGACCAGGGTCCTGCTATAGCATGTTGCTTCATATATGTGCGCATTTTATCGTCTACACTATCGGCTACTACTCTTAAAGCAATTTGTCTAAGTGCGAGCAGGTTACCTGGCCTAAAGTATTTTTTTACAGCAGCCTGTGCCATATCTTTTACATAAACTTTTCCATCATTAAGCCTTTTTAGTAATTCTTCTGGCGTTAAATCAACCAATTTAATTTCGGTGGCTAATTCTATAAATTTATCCGGGACTGTTTCTTTTATAGCAATATTTGTAATCTGAAACACTAGATCATTTAAGCTTTCTATGTGCTGGACATTCAATGCCGTATAAACATCAATACCAGCATTTAAGATTTCTTCAACATCTTGATAACGCTTTGCATTTTTAAAACCCGGTGGGTTTGTGTGTGCAAGCTCATCAATTACTACAAGCTGGGGTTTGCGTTCTAAAATTTTTTCAAAATTAACCTCTTTTAGTTTAAGTCCTTTATAGTCAACGATTAAAGGTTCTATTACTTCTAGCCCTTCAAGTAGTTTTTCTGTTTCTTGTCTATTGTGTGTTTCTGCATAACCTACTACAACATCAACACCATCTTTTTTTCTTAAATGCGCATCATACAACATAGCATACGTTTTTCCAACGCCTGGAGCATAACCTAAATATATCGTAAGTTTACCTTTTTTCTGTGTATTTGTTTCCTGATTTGCTACTTCTAATAGTTCTTCTGGTGAAGGTCTTTTTATATCATCTTCTGCCATATTGTTTTTCTACCTCAATGAGTGCTAAATTCAGTTCAACAACATTGACCCTATCTGCTCCAAAGAATAAAAACTGTCTTTTTTTAATGTGCTTTTTTACCAACTCATCCAACACCCTTGCTGGTATATGCGTATATTTAGAAATTCTTTGTATTTGAGCAAACGCCGCAGACGGTGTAATGTCTGGGTCAAGCCCACTACCTGAGCCTAATACCAAACAGGACGGTATTTGACCTTCCAAATCATTTGCTCTTAAGTATTTTGTTCTTTCTTGAACACGTTTTATTAGTTCGGGATTTGTTGGGCCAAGATTTGATCCTCCACTGTATAAAGCATTATATGGAAAATCTGGTGTGGAAGATGGCCTTGACCAAAAAAGTTTTGGATTTTGAAATGGTTGTCCAATAAGTTTTGATGCAATGATTTCATGGTTATTATTATAAATCAAGCTGCCATTTACCTGTTTATTAAAAGCAATTTGGCCAATTAATGTCACTATCAAAGGATATACTACACCTGTTATTAAAAATAAAAATACAAATACTATCACACCTTGTTTAAAATTTTTCATAGCAAACCTCTCAAATGAATACACTTAGTAGTACATATATTAACTTGATTGCAATAAATGGTAAAATTAGACCGCCGCCGCCATAAATTAGCAAATTATATATAAGTAACTTTTCTGCAGGCATTGGTTTATACCACACACCTTTTAAAGCAAGTGGTGTAAGAATTGGTATAATTACAGCGTTGAATATTACCGCTGAGAGAATTGCCAAGTAGGGATTTGCAAGATGCAAGATATTGAGCACATTTAATTGGGGGTATATAGATACAACAGCTGCAGGTATAATAACAAAATATTTTGCGATATCATTGGATATACTGAATGTTGTAAGGGCTCCCCTTGTCATTAAAATGCGCTTACCAATATCTACAATATCTAAAAGTTTAGTTGGGTTTGAATCAAGGTCGATTACATTTGCAGCTTCTCTTGCCGCTTGAGTACCAGTATTCATAGCAACGGCCACATCTGCTTGGGCCAAAGCGGGGGCATCATTTGTGCCATCACCTGTCATAGCAACCATTAACCCTTGAGATTGGTACTCCCTTACAAGGCGCAGTTTGTCTTCTGGTTTAGCTTCAGCCAAAAAATCATCCACTCCAGCTTCTGCTGCAATAGTTGCTGCTGTCAAAGGATTATCTCCCGTTATCATGACTGTTTTGATGCCCATTTTTCTAAGTTGGTCAAAACGCTCTTTAATGCCTTTCTTTAAAATATCTTTTAAATTTACAACACCAAAAATATCATTATCAATTGCCACAACAAGCGGCGTTGCGCCTTGTTTTGAAACTTTTTCGACAATTTCTTCTAATCCTGTAGGAACTTGACCGCCATTTTTTACTATATAATTCTTCATGGCTTCAAATGAGCCTTTTCTGTATTTATGGCCTTCTATATCAGCACCACTCATTTTTGTTTGGGCGCTAAAAGGTATAGTTTTTGTCCCAGTTGTGAGTGTTTGAGCTCTAAGATTATATTTTCTTTTTGACAGTACTACTATGCTTCTGCCTTCTGGTGTTTCATCACCTATAGATGAATAAAGGGCTGCTTTTGCACACTCTTCTTCTGTATGGTTATTAACGGGTATGAATTCTGAGGCTTGTCTGTTACCTAATGTTATTGTACCAGTTTTGTCAAGCAGCAATACATTTACATCACCAGCTGCTTCTACTGCTTTACCAGAAAGTGCTACAACATTTCTTCTAAAAAGCCTATCCATGCCGGCTATGCCAATTGCAGGCAAAAGTGCAGCTATTGTAGTTGGAGCCAAACACACAAACAACGCAATTAGTATAACAAATGAAACGGGCTTACCATGACCTATTGAGTTTAAAGAATATATAGACAAAGCCCTTAAATTTATTACTACAAGCAAAAATACAATTGTCAAAGAAATAAGCAGTACTCCAAGTGCCACTTCGTTTGGTGTTTTTCTGCGTTTTGCACCTTCAACCATGGAGATCATTCTATCTAAAAATGTTTCTCCGGGGTTTGTGGTTATTTTTACAACGATTGAGTTTGCAACTACTTTAGTACCGCCAGTAACGGCACTTCTATCTCCTCCAGCTTCTCTTATAACAGGTGCAGATTCACCTGTTACGGCAGATTCATTTACAAGGGCTGCGCCTATCACAATTTCACCGTCACTTGGTATTAATTCATTTTCTTTTACAAGCACTAAATCATCTTTTTTAAGCTGCGTTGATGGTATATCCTCATATTGACCATCAAGTTTTTCTTCTTTTAATTTATGAGCTATAATTTCTGTTTTTGTCTTTTTTAGGGACTCTGCGCGTGCTTTTCCTTTACTTTCGGATAAGCTTTCTGCAAAATTTGAAAAAATAACTGTAAACCACAACCATATAGATACCCATCCAGTAAACCACGCAGGACCACCCTTTATTCCAATCAATTCCAATATAAATTCTACTGTAGTTAATATACCGCCAATCTCTACAGCCAACATTACAGGGTTAGATTTTAAATCTTTGGGGTTGAGTTTTTTAAATGCATTAATGGCAGCTGTTTTTAATAACTCAGGATTATATAATGAAGTTTTATTCACTTTCATACTATACCTCTAAGCATTAAAATATTTTCTAGAAATGGACCCAATGCTAGAGCAGAAAAAAATGTCAATGCACCCACTATAATTATTACAAGGATTAACCATAAAATGAACGGCAGCTTTTCTGTTGGCAGAGTGCCTATATTTGGAGGTGTATATTTTTTTTGGGCTAAAAGGCCACTCATGTAAATAATAGCTACCGCTGGTACAAACCTTCCAATTAGCATAGCTAAAGCTGTGCTTAGGTTATAAAACACTGTGTTTGCATTTAATCCAGCAAAAGCGCTGCCATTGTTATTTGCTGTTGATGCATAAGCATAAAGTATTTCTGAGAGGCCATGAGGTCCAGGATTTAGTATTGAACTTACACCGGATTTTGTTACTAAGGCAATAGAAGTTAAAATTAGCACTATTATTCCAGAGGTTAAGGCTACAATAACTGCCATCCACATTTCCTTTACTTCTATTTTTTTACCTAAAAACTCAGGGGTTCGCCCAATCATCAAACCAGCCACAAATACCGCTATAATAATAAAAGCTATCATTGTATAAAGGCCCGATCCTACGCCTCCAAAAACTACTTCGCTAAGCAGCATTAAAACTGTTGGAATCATTCCTCCAATGGGTAAGAGTGAATCGTGCATAGCATCAACTGCACCGCATGCAACTGCTGTAGTAGTGGTTGAAAACAACGTTGTGCCTCCTACCCCAAATCTTACTTCTTGACCTTCAATATATGGACCAGAAACACCTAAATGTGATATTAGAGGATCTTGCCCAATATTAGCTGTATACTGTATTCCCAAAAACACTACAAACATAAATAGCATTGCAAAATAGATAGCCCAACCTTGTTTTTGATTTTTTACCATTTTACCAAAGGTATATGTAAGAGCTGCTGGTATTAAAATAATTAAAAAAGCCTCAAAAAAATTTGTAAAAGGTGTAGGGTTTTCAAAAGGGTGCGCTGAGTTTGCACCAAAAAACCCACCTCCGTTTGTTCCAAGAAGTTTTATGGCTTCTTGTGACGCAACGGGGCCCATCGGTAAAATCTGCGTTTTGATAATGTTTTTTCCATTAATGTATGGTTCAATTAATTGGACTGTTTTGTAGTTGCTCAAATTTTGTATTACACCCTGACTCATCAAAATAACTGCAGCAACGATTGATAAAGGCAACAAAATGTAAAGTGTAGTTCTTACAGCATCTACCCAAAAATTACCCAAATTTGAAGTCTGCTTTCTTGCAAATCCCCTAATTATAGCTAATAAAATAACAATTCCTGTAACAGCGGACAAAAAATTTTGCACAGCAAGCCCTAGCATCTGAGAAAAGTAACTTGCAGTTGATTCACCAGAGTAAGCTTGCCAGTTTGTGTTTGTTATGAAACTTACAGCTGTGTTAAATGCTAAATCTAAGTTAAAACCTTGAAAGTGTTGGGGGTTTAAAGGTAAAAATTGCTGAAAAATTAAGATTAAAAACAAAACAAAAAGACCTATAGCATTAAAAATAAGCATTGAAATAGCAAATTCTTTCCAATTCATCTCATAATAAGGATCTATACTAGACAACTTGTAAATTAAATTTTCTATTGGCTTAAAAATTGAAGAAAAAAAAGTTTTTTCGCCTTCAAATACTTTAGCCATATAATTACCAAGAGGCTTTACTAAAGCTGTCACTAAAACTATAAAGATTATAAATTCAACAATATCATAAATTTGCATAAATCACCTCTAATCTATTTAATACGTTTCAAATCTAAATATCAAAACATAAAACCTGCGCCGTATTAGAGATGTTACTAGCTGAAAACCATAACCTAGAAAATTAGAGATTAATTGAGGAAATTGCAGAGATAGGAACATAAACCCTCCTTTTTATTTCGAGGGTACATAAGAATGTGTAATCTTATACCCTCATAAAAGTCTACGAGGTTAGCTGACGGGCTCGAGCTTATGAGTACTCTATCCTAACAATAAGGAATTCGCCCCATATCAAATTGGGTCCCCCGCGCTTTAGTTTCCTAAAGCCTCGACTATCGTTCAAATATATTATATTATTTTTTAACCAAAGTCAAATACAAGAATTATAATGCACTCTAGATTGTAATTATTCCCGTTTTGAATGGAATGATAATTTACATCTATGCTATTTATAAAAATCTGATTTATTCGTCTTTTAATAATTTTGCGAAAATACCAAACAAATAACACAATAAAAATTTGGGTTTATGCAAAAAGCTTACAAACCTAAAACTTTTTCAAATTAATTACATAA
>OGCG01000512.1_pt1 | contig 23504 bp, 18 predicted proteins | sample 1570061 | NCBI WGS metagenome assembly OGCG01 (sample SAMN06268698, study PRJEB24515) | hot springs metagenome | isolation source: Joseph's Coat, Yellowstone National Park, Washington, USA | place: USA:Joseph's Coat, Yellowstone National Park, Washington, USA
AATCAACAGTGAAAATATTAAAAAGTTTAGGTTTATTTACATCTAATTCATTAGATAAAATTAACGCAAAACTCTAGTAGGTAGGTATAAGTTATAAATAGTTATTGTATTTAGTGATAATAGCGTTTAAAATGATAACTATAACATCAATCCGTAGATAACACGTTAGTTAAAGCATAAAATGTTTGATAGGGGATAAGGTATGGGGTATGATTTTGTTGTATCAGGAAGGATTTGGAGTAAGGGCAATTTTCTTGATGGTGAAATAGCAGTAAAGGATGGCATTATACAAGAAGTAAAACCCCATATTAATTTCATACATAAAATTGATTTTGGCAACAAAGTTATTCTTCCTGCAGGTATAGACATGCATGTTCACTTTAGGGAACCTGGTATGACATACAAAGAAACGATTGAAAGTGGAAGCATATCAGCTATTTATGGTGGATTAAGTACATATGTGGATATGCCTAATAATGTCCCACCCACTTCGTCAATAGACGCCATCCAAGATAAGTTATCAATTATGGAAAAGCATTCCTATGCAGATTATGGAGTATATGCCTTCATTGGAGGAAAAGGAGTGGTTAAAAAACTTTCTGTATACGTGGATGCCTTTAAAATTTATCTTGCACCTTCAACAGGCAATATTGTTTTAAACAACCCAGAAGATTTAAAAGAGATTTCCATTGAATTAGCTGATTCGAAAAAATTCTGTGTTGTGCATGCAGAGGATTCTGCCTCATTTGGCCCTTTTAAGGAACATACATTAGAGGGGTATAGTGCCTATAGGAGTTGCCAATCTGAAAAAGTAGCTATTGAAAAGATATTATCTCTGTACTCTGATTCTTTCCATATTGCACATGTTAGTTGCCCTTCTAATGCAGATTTATTAAAAGGTAAAAGTTTTGAAGTTACACCTCATCACCTTCTTCTAAATTACAATATGCCTTTGGGCACTTTTGGAAAAGTGAATCCACCATTGAGAAGTGAACATGATCGGGATTTGTTGATGGAAAAGTTTGTTAATAATGAAATACCTATTTTGGCTTCTGATCATGCACCTCATTCACTAGAGGATAAGGATGTCCCTTTTGACAAAGCACCTTCTGGCATACCGGGTGTAGAGACTACATATCCTTTGTTTGTTAACCTTGCTAAGAAAAGCAAGGTTCCTTTGGAGGTGTTAATAAACGCTTTGTGCATAAATCCAGCAAGAAAATTTGGTATTAATGGAGGTTTAATTGAAAAATCCAAGGAAGCTTCTTTTGCTGTTTTTGATCTTCACCAAGCTAAAACAATTAAAGGGAAGCATTTGCATGGAAAATCTGAGTGGAGCCCATTTGAAGGTTTTGAGGCGATATTTCCAACTGATGTTTTTATTAGGGGTATTCACGTTATAAAAAATGGATTCGTTAATGCTAACCACTCAGGGAAACGCATTTCTAAAATTTAGGCATGTTTTATTATGTTTGTGTAGTTTTTGGCATATGCTTATGCAAGAATCAACTTGTTAACAATAAAAAGACAATATTATATAAAATAAAAATAAAAAAAGTATATATTTAGCAATATTAATATAGAAATCATGAATGAAAAATTTTTATTTTTTGTTTCTATAGGGTTAATAGTAATGTATTCATTGTCTCTTTCTGCTAACGCTGTCCCTCTTAATTACACTTCTAATAAAATACAGCTTCTTGCCGTGCCTTTTTCTTATGATGGATATTTACTTAACCATTCTATTGTTGTGGGAGTACCAGGTTTAAATACGACCGTTTGGATAAGCATTACACTAAAGTTTAGTAATGAAAGTTCTTTGAACAATTTGCTTGCTAATTTAAACAATCCAAAATCCTCAGAGTATAGAAAATTTTTAACTCAACAACAGTTTATAAAAGATTTTTCACCACCTTATAATGTTTATCATAACCTTGTTGAATATTTAAAAAGCAAAGGGTTGCACATTGAATATATCTGGAAGGATAGGGTAACAATAACAATAGAAGATAGCATGAAAAATATTGAAAAGGCGCTTAATGTAAAATTTCTGGAATATAGAACAACAATAAATGGATTCAACGAAATTTTTTGGTCTGTGAATGGGCCTATTTACTTGCCATCTACCTTTGTTCCTTATATCAGGGGAATAGACGGCACTAATAATGCAACGAGGTATACCCTGAACATGGTAATGCAAGGGAAAGTCAATCCTGATTTTATAGCTAATGGAATATTTCCATATGTATATTCATCAGACCTTCAAAAAGCATATGATACTATAGAACTTTATAACAATTCTGCAACTGCTGCACCAAGCACTACCCATATATTTGCTTTTGGTAGGACAATAGCTACTATTTTATGGGAAGGCACTACTTTAACGGGAACTCAAGTGGCTCCTTTTAATCCTGCTGATGTATTTTACTACTATGAACATAATATGCCTTTATGGGAAAGGAATGCCAATGGAATTCCTCACATATGGGGCATTGGTACTAGTGGAACAGTACCTCCAGGGCCTTCGGCAGAAAACGATTATTATGATGTTTTTGTAGAAAACACCCTTGACCTTGAGTTTTCTGGCATGCAGGCACCTGGATGTAATGTAATAAATGTATATGGTCCTGGATCTGGAGGAGGGCCGTCTGAAAGTAATTTTCCAGATAATGAATATAACATCGCTGTAAACATTGGCAATTTGACTGCAGTGAGCAATTCATGGGGTACGAGCGGATCAAACAGTGATGTGCAAAGTTCTACTACGGTTCAAGCAGATGTCCAAGAAATGGAAGCACGTGGAATCACTGTTTTGGCTTCATCTGGAGATAATGGGGATACCACAACAATGGGCAATCCTGCAAATGATGCGTTAAATACCTATGGATTTGTTGCTGTAGGGGGATTAACAATAGGTTTGAATGGCAATCCTAGCAATGACGGCACAGGTACAAACGTTACACACCCATTATCTTATGAAACAGTATGGTACGATAACAAAAACACAAGTAGCTCTGGTAGCCATTATGGTACAGAAAGTGGAACAAGTACTGCATATCCAATGCCTTCATGGCAGGATATACCTGCTGTTACTAACAATGGAGGGAGCACGAGTGGGAGGGATATTGCAGATGTCTCTGCAATAGCTAACAATTCTTTGATTTACATTTATTCTGGTACTAGCAGTGCAGGATATTATTCTGTTGGGGGAACTAGTGTTGCATGCCCTGTTGTAGCTGGTCAAATAACTGAAATAGATTCCTATATTGGTGTTTTTTACAATCAACCGTGGGGATTGGGATTTATAGACCCTTTGTTTTATGAAATAGGCCCTAGCAATTCTAAGTATGCCTCCCCACCCTTTTTTGATGTTACAACGAACCCTGTTAATTATCATAATCCTGCCAAAGTAGGTTGGGATTATGGAAGTGGTTGGGGATCTTTGAATTCATGGAATTTTACTATGGCACTGAAATTTTTTATTGATACTAATGTGAGTTCAGTAACATTAAAAGTTGGATCACCTGCCTCTGTAAAAGTTAGCACGTGGTATCCCACTTTGTATAATAGTTCAGTTTACCTTGCAGTGAAAAACATACCAATAGGTATTAGTGCTACGTTGAATACCAATGTTACTTCTCCTGCTCCTAACAATGCTAGTGCAGGCATTGCAACTTTAACGTTAAATGGAAATAACAATGCAAAGGCAGGAAAATATGTGATATATATCGTAGGCACTAACTATAACCCTTCTACAAAAAGCTATGGCAACCTTACAAGGGAACAAACATTGGTTTTGTATGTTAGCAATGTATGGTATAATGCTACTTTTAGTGAAGCAGGCTTACCTACTAACCAGAAATGGAGCCTTGATTTTAATGGAACGTATTACAGTTCAAATACACCAAATATAAAAATACCAGTTTATAACGGGTCTTACAGTTATACCATAAACAATAGTTCATATTACACACCTACCCCATACAAAGGAAATATTGTAATCAAGGGGAACAATGTAACAATACAAGTTACTTTCAATCAGGTATACAATGTAACCTTTATAGAAACTGGTTTGCCTGTTGGCTTTACGTGGGGGATAACATTAAATTCAACATTAAAAAAAGGGGCAACCTCTTCAATTATTTTCACTGTTAAGAATGGCAGTTATGCTTATTCAATAACTCCTTTGGCTGGTTATTACCCAAATGTAAGTTATTCTGGAAACATAAATGTTAATGGAAAAAACCTAAGTTTATATATTAAGTGGTATGCATTCAAGTACAATGTTACTTTTAAGGAAATAGGCTTGCCTATAAACGATAATTGGTCTATAAAAATCAATAACACTTTGAAGTATACAAAAACGAATACAATAGTATATCAACTTCCCAATGGGACGTATCGATACTATGTGTATGCGCCTAAAAATTATATTTCATTAGCTTCGTATTCTACCTTTTCGTTAAATGGGGGCAATGTATATATTAATGTAAATTTCAATGAATCATTCTGGGTTAAATTTTACCAAAGTGGGCTTCCTATAGGAACTAATTGGTCTATGGATATTAACAACAGATTGTGGTATACAGCAGGAAATAACATTACTTTCAATACTATTAATGGATCTGTGGATTATATCATTAATTCCTTGTATAGATTCGTCCCCACACCTCAAAATGGGTCTATAAAAATCAACGGATCAAACCTCACTATGAACATCGTTTTTAACGAAACCTTCTCAATAACCTTTGTAGAGCACGGATTGGTTTCAAATGTTACATGGGGTGTAAATATTGGCAAGGTAGTGACTAGCAATACAAGCATGGCAACATTTAATTTGATAAATGGGACGTATAGATATAACGTTATTCCATTGGCAGGATATGAGGCCATTCCATCTCAAGGTACTGTTTCAGTTACTGGTACTAACTTTACAGTTTCAATAGTTTTTTACACCCTTTACAGTGTTATATTTGAAGAAACTGGGCTTCCTGCGGGAACTATGTGGCATGTTACTCTTAACAATATAACGGAATCCTCGATTAACTCAATTATAACATTTAGCGAGATCAATGGCACATATTTATACAACGTTTCACCAGTTCCTTTCTACAATGTTACCCCTTCCAATGCGCAGATAAAAATAAATGGGGCAAGTAAATCAATTTTAATTGGTTTTGTCAGGTTGTATTCTGTAACATTTTATGAAACCGGTTTGAAACCCTATACTCATTGGTCAATTTCATTGTCTCACGTTATTAAAAATTCTACATCTAATTTCATTACTTTTTGGGAAGAGCAAGGGGATTACCAGTTTACAATTTTATCAGTACCTGGTTTTGTATCAAATGTTACTACAGGATATGTAAACGTTTACAATAGCAATATAACTGAAAATATTTCATGGTCATTAGAGCATTATATGGTTGTATTTATAATAAAAGGGCTTCCGTTGAACGTTTCTTGGGGTGTTTACTTTAACAATTCTAAATACACTACAATATCTTATGAAATATCCGTTTCTGTATTGTCAGGGGTTTATAATTACAGTGTATTGCCTATCAATGGATATTCTATATCTCCTCAAAAAGGTACAATAATAATAACTGATAATTCTACACCCTACATTACTATCCAAATTAATGCATCTAAAATTTCAAATAATAATGCCATAGGAATAGTATCCAATGATTTTTTGGTGCCAGTAATTATAATAATTGCTATTGCAGTGGTTGCGATAGTGTTCATGGTAATAAAGCGCAGAAAAAAAGTTAAAAGTAAAATAGAATCAAATAAACAACAAAATAAAACATAATTTTGTCCTACATATACAACATTTTTGACGACTAATGGCATTTTTTTCAAAAAATTTAAATATAATGTAGTTAATAGCTACTCATAATTGAAAATTGTGGTGATGAAATATGGTAAAGTCATTGATAAGTGCTGCTTTAGGAAAGCAGGAAATTGAAAAAGGTCAGGCTCCTCCGCAAAATAATGCCGTAAAAGAAGTTATAAATCCAGCGGATGAAGAATTGGCTAAGATAGCCGAACAATTAAAAGTCAAGATAAAAATATTCGGTTGTGGTGGGGGAGGTTCTAACACAATTAATAGGTGTGTAGAAGAAGGCATAACAGGAGCTGAAATGTACGCATTAAATACTGATGCAAAGCATTTGCTTACCATTAAAGTGGCTAATAAAATATTGATTGGTAAAAGGCTTACAAGGGGTTTAGGTGCAGGTGCTAAGCCAGAAATAGGTGAGGAAGCTGCTAAAGAGAATGAAGAGGACATAAAAAGGGCAGTAGAAAATGCAGATATAGTTTTTGTTACAGCTGGTATGGGCGGTGGTACAGGTACTGGTTCAGCCCATTATGTAGCTAAAATGGCTAAGAGTGCTGGTGCGTTAGTTATGGGTGTGGTAACGATACCCTTTTCAGCAGAAGGGAGCGTAAGAAAAGAACAAGCCATGGCTGGTATTGAGAAATTGAGAAAAGTTTGTGATACCACAATTGTTATTTCCAATGATAAATTGCTTGAACTTGTTCCTAAAATGCCTTTGGATGCTGCTTTCAAGGTTGCAGATGAAGTGCTCATGACTGCCATTAAAGGGATTACTGAAATAGTAACAAAACCTGGGCTTGTTAACATTGACTACGCAGACCTTCAGACAGTAATGAAGGATGGCGGGGTTGCAATGATAGGTCTAGGGGAATCTGATTCAGTAACAGATCGTGTAACAGAAGCAGTGAATGAAGCTCTTACCTCTCCTTTGCTGGGATTGAATGATGCGGATTTCAGGAATGCCCAAGGTGCACTGGTAAGGGTAGTAGGTGGACCTAATATGACTGTAACAGAGGCACAGAAAGCTGCTGAGATTGTGGGATCAAAAATCAACAAAAGGGCAAGGATGATTTGGGGATGCACAGTTGATCCTACCATGGAAAGTGGAATTAAGGTTATGCTTATTATAACAGGGGTTAACTCAGCCTCATTGATTGGCCAAAGCCCAGCAAGTGCTAAGTTATTTGAAACTAAAATTAAAAAATCTCTTGACAACGACGATGTTGGTATAGACAACATCGACTAAACTTTTTTATTTTTAAATAATTTTTGGCTTTTGTATTGCAAATTTTTATATGGTATTAGTGTTATAATGTTATGTTAGGAGTGTGTATATTTTGATTTCCCATGTTGGGCATTACAGCCAGGATACGCTTGAAGATTTGATTGGTAAAGATGTTTTTGATGTGTTAGATTCATTAGAAAAATATCTTGTTAAGGTTTCTTCTGAGGATAATTCTCTAGTTAGGGAGAGTGCTGTATATTCAATTCAATCAGGGGGTAAACGGTTTAGGCCATTGCTCCTTTTTACAATATACAAGTTTTTAGGGGGTCAAGATTTTAATAGCATTATACCCCTTGCAGCAGCCATTGAAATGGTACATACTGCCACTTTAATACATGATGATATCATAGACGGTGCCACCTTAAGACGGGGAAAATCCTCAATCGTTAGCAAATACGGTTTGACAGAAGCTATCATATCCGGTGACTTTTTGTTTGTCAAAGCTTTTGAACTGGCAACGCTTTACAAAAGTGACATTGGCAGAGTACTTGCAAAGTCTTGCAGATACGTTGCTGATGGAGAACTTATGGAAGAAAAAATGAGAAACAACCTGGATATGTCTATGGAAGAATATATCAAAATTGTTGAAATGAAAACAGCAATGCCAATAGCTGCAGTTTCAAAAAGTGCTGTTATGTACCTTGATTACCCAGAAGAGGTTATTGATTCCATGGAGAAATTTGGCATTGGTTTAGGCATAGCATTCCAAATCAAAGATGATATACTTGATTATTTTGGAGATGAAAAAAAACTTGGAAAAAGGTTATACACGGACTTAAGGCGGGGAAATCATACTATTATATCTATAATTGCAAAAAATGGGCTTAATGATTCTGAAAAAAAGAAATTTTTAGAAGTGTTTAAAAAAAGCAACAAGACAGAAGAGGATATGGATTACCTTTTATCTAACATTAAATCCAAGGAAATAGAAAAAAAAGCGATGGATATTGCAAAAGAGTATGTATACAATGCTGTTGAACAATTGAACGTTGTTAAAAATGAGGAATTCAGAAAAACTTTAGAAGAAATTTCTAACAAAATTATTACTAGAGAATCTTAATGCCCTTTTTCTTCTCCCCATATGTATTTATGGGTTTGCAATTGTACCCTTACGTTTAGCTGGTCGTTTAACACATGCTCAGTTAGCCATTTAGGATTGATCCCCCATACAGGCTGAAAAATTATTTCAGATTTTATTATATATTTTCTTAAAACCTCCCTAGCAAATTCATAATCAGTAGAATCTTTAATTACAAATTTCACATGGTCTTTGGTTCTCAAATATTTCAAGTTATCATACCTGGTTTTTTTTATGTTTTTAATGCCAGAAGAGGGGCATTTTATATCCATTGATATTGTAGCTTTTTTATACTTAACAAATGAGCTTACCTCTATAGTGCCATTTGTTTCAATTTCAATGTCTTTTATTGCTTTTGTTTTTGATAGCACTTCAATGATTTTTTTTACTTCCTCTTTTTGCAGCAATGGTTCTCCGCCAGTTATGCAAACATAATGTACATTATATTTTTTTATTTCTTTAAGAATATCCTCAATAGAATAATCATATCCATCTTCCCAAGAGTATTGTGTATCACACCACGTGCATCTGAGATTGCACTTAGCTAAACGGATAAAAAGAGTCCTTCTACCAACACTAGGACCTTCTCCTTGTATGGAATGGAATACTTCAATGATTTTCAAGTGGATCTTTCACCCCTGCCTCTTCAAACCCTTTATGGCGCAGTTTGCATGAATCACACACACCACATGGAACATCTTGCCCCTTGTAGCAACTCCATGTATGCTCAAATGGCACTTTAAGAGAATTTCCCAACAGGACTATATCCTTTTTGCTCATGTCTATAAGTGGCCTTATTATTTTGAATTCTCCACCTTCTACTCCGTATTTTGTGCCTACATTAGCCATTTTTTCGTAGGATTTAAAAAACTCATCTCTGCAATCTGGGTAACCACTATAATCGATAGAATTTGCACCTATGGCAATATTATCAATGCCTTTACTTTCGGCGTAGGATAGTGCAATGGACAAAAATATTATGTTTCTTGCAGGGACATATGTAACCGGGATATCTTGAAAGTATTCTCTATTTTCAGGTATAGATATGCTGCTATCTGTTAGTGCTGATTTGGATATTTCATTCATGTTTATATTTATAATTTTGTGCTCTTTCACATTGTACTTTTTCGCTATGTAAATTGCAGATTCTACCTCTTTTTTATGAACCTGGCCATATTGCATAGTAATAGCATACAGCTCCATGCCCTTGCTTTGCAGATATGCCGTAAGGGTTGAAGAATCTAATCCCCCTGATAATAGAACCACTGCTTTATTGCTCATATATAGCAATATTTTTAAAAATATTTAATGATTTGTTAATCAGCCAAATTTTCAGCAACTATTTCTGCAAGGTCCTTGACTTTTACATTGTCATTTTTTGAAGCGTTTATACCATCCTCAAACATTATTGTACAATAAGGGCATGCAGATACAATTGTATTTGCACCAGTGCTAATTGCTTCTTCTGTTCTTGCTACGTTTATCCTTGTACCTTTTTTCTCTTCAAACCACAATTTACCTCCCCCAGCTCCGCAACACATTGCTTTTTTTCCGTTCCTTGGCATTTCCTTTAAGTCTAGCCCTACTTCATGTATTACCTCTCTGGGGGATTCTGTTATGTCATTGTAACGTGCAAGGTAACATGAATCATGGAACGTGACTTTCTCTTTATTTGCCTTCAATTTGATTTTATCCTCTTTGATAAGATTATTAATAAAATCAGTATGATGGATCACTTCTACATTTTCCAATCCTAAAGAGGGATAATCATTCTTTATGGAATTATAGCAATGGGGGCATGTTGTAATGATCTTTTTTACATTGTATTTTTTAAAGGTGGTTATGTTATCATTCGCTAGTTGTTCAGCTAAAAATTCATTGCCTATTCTTTTAGCAGGATCCCCAGTACATTTTTCTTCATTGCCTAAAATTGCATAATTTACTTTTGCTTCATTCAATATTTTAACAAATGACCTTGCTATATTTTTAGCTCTAGGGTCAAATGATCCAGCGCATCCAACGAAATAAAGGTATTCCACTTTGCCATCTGTTTTGTTCATTATTTTTACGTCTAAATCTTTACACCATTGTTCCCTATCTTCAGAGGATATTCCCCATGGATTGTAATTTGTCTCTAAATTTTGAAGTGCTGTTTGCATAGAAGAAGGCAATTTGCCTTCCATCATAACAAGGTTTTGCCTCATCTTTATAATCTTAGGTACATGCTGTATAAATACAGGGCATGCATTTTCACATGCTCTGCATGTTGTGCAATCCCATATAATTTCTTCTTTTATAACATTGTCGATTAATTTTACCTCTGTGGGAGTTTCTTTTCCATACAGATACTTTTTGCTTTCTATAAACAGGTGGTGCTTGAGATCTAGAATGAACTCACGTGGGGACAATTCTTTTCCTGTTAAAAAGGCAGGGCAATTGTATGTGCACCTTCCACATTCAGTGCATGTATACATATCAAGATAATCCTTCCACGTAAAATCACGTATTGTTTCCACTCCAAATTTTTCTTGCTTTTCAAAATCTTTTATTGGTGGTGGAACACCTTTGGTTGATAAGTCTGTGAAAAATACGTTGAAGGGTGCGGTCATTATATGAAGGTGCTTTGAATATGGCACATATACAATAAAAGATAATAAAATAAATACATGGATGGCAATTGCTGTGTTTTTTATATAGGTTAAATATGTAGGAGATAAACCTTTGAATGTAAGCCCTACCGCATATGAAAATGGAAGGTAATATTTATACTTGCTCATTTCATTTAGATCTAATCTTGCACCATCCATTAACAATTTTGTGATCATTAAGGTAAGTATCATTATAAGTATTAGTAACGCCTCTTTTGAGTTTAAAAGCCTTGGTACATGCAAAATTAGCCTTCTTGTTAACGCATAAATTATTGCACCTAACACAAAAACAGCAAACAGGTCTTCTAGAAATAATAAATAAGGATAAGCAATTGAATTTCCTATAACTGGCAATACAAATCCTGGAAAGAGTAAACTACCAAAAATGGTTATTGTATCAAATCCTATTACTATAAACCCCCAAAAAAATAAGGCATGCATTAATCCTGGTTTCTTTTCACCAAATAATTTTTTTTGCCCTAAAACATTTACGATGAAAATGTATATGCGTTTAGGTATTTCTCTTATTGGAAAAGCAGGTTTCCCCAATTTCAAAATTCTTAAAAGCTCAACTACACGCCAAACTAGAATCCCTAAAACAAAAATAAAAGCGCCAAGGAAAATGAGGGAATATAGTTCCATAAAATCTACCTGAATTTAGATAGATATTCTTTCGCTATTACCAGCCTCTGTATTTCATTGGTACCTTCATAAATTTGAAGCAATTTTGCATCTCTCAACAATTTTTCAACTGGATATTCACGGGAGTAACCGTATCCACCATATATTTGTATTGCTTCTAAAGCTGCATGGATTGCAGTATCAGATGAACATACTTTGGATATTGAGGATTCCATAGTTGCTTTGTATCCATGATCAATCATCCATGCTGCATGCCATGTTAACAACCTTGAAGCTTCAATTTCTTTCTGGATATCTGCAATCTTAAATTGTATAGCCTCAAAATTGGATATTGGCTGCTTGAAAGCAATTCTCTTTGTTGCATAATCAGCAGCATACTCAAGTGCACTTCTTGCCAAACCAGTTCCCATTGCACCTATAACAGGCCTTGTTGTATCTAAAGTCATCATAGCGATTTTGAATCCTTCCCCTTCTTTGCCTAGTAGATTTTCTTCTGGTATGTGAACGTCATTGAATATCACGTCAGAGGTAGCACTTGCCCTGTGCCCTAATTTATCTTCTTCTTTACCTATTTCTAGCCCCTTTGCATTCCTTGGGACAACAAAAGCGCATATGCCTTTGTGCTTTAATTCCTTGTTTATTGTTGCAAAAACTGTGTATAAAGAGGCTTTGGGTGCATTCGATATAAAGGTTTTTCTTCCGTTTAGGATATATTCACCATTTTCTTTTCTTACAGTAACATTAACATTGGATGCATCACTTCCCGATGTAGGCTCAGTTAAGCAAAAAGCAGCGATATTAAAGCTAGATGTAAAATCACTTAAAAATTTTTTCTTTTGCTCTTCACTACCACCAATTATAATAGGTTGTAAAGCAAGATAGTTAGCGATAATAGTTGTAGTCATACCCGCACATGCAGCAGCTAGTTCTTCAACAACAATACATTGATCAAGCAATTTAGCTCCTCCACCACCGTATTCAGCAGGGACATTTAAATTTAATATGCCTGTCTCATACGCTTTTCTATAAACTTCTTCAGGAAAAGAACCTTCTTTGTCGTATTTACTTGCTACTGGCAACATTTCATTTGTTGCGAAATTATGTGCCATGTCTTTCAACAATTTTTGTTCTTCGCTTAACTCAAAATCTACCATAATTTAAGCATACTATAGTTAAAAATAAACTTTTTGCTTATTCCTCGCACACCATAAGCATTGGTTAAATTTGAAATGGTATAAACTGTGTACAACTAGATTTACACATAAAATTTATATTAACTTGATAATAAAATTTTCAATTCGAATAATAGATATCCTTCCCATTTTGAATGTGCCCAAACGATTCTATAAAAAAAGAATTTAGGAATAGTATTGCATCAATTTTCCATTTTTTTGGACCGTAACTCACCTATCGTTGTTGATCGATCTGCATAAGCGTTGTATTTGTGGATTGATTCCTCACTTACACTTTTTACACTTACATGCACTTCATCTGGCAAATCAGTATATTTATTAACTACTTTGGTAAGGACATCCCTAACAACATCTTCTACAAATTTGGGGTTTTCATGCGCTTGCCATACAACGCGTCCTTCGTCAATGCGTTTGAGTATGTTGTAAGTAGGGGAACTAAAAGAACTTTCTACTATATCTATCATATCTTCTGCGTTTACGATTTTATCATCAGGTACTTCTATAAACAAAGTAACCCGATTTCTTTGATTATGGCTAATAACTGGAATTGAGTTAAGGAAGGTTTCTTCATTAGAATGGTCATTTATCAAAAAACTTCTGCATGTTTCCATGGCGCATGGGCATGCAGTCATACCTAATACTTCTACGCCTATATGCTTAGAGGTTTTGATTTTGTCACCTTCTCTTGTTGATGTGGAGATTGCATGTAAGGTAAACGGTTCCAAGCTTTCTTTGTCTTCCCTCATGCCCCTCATTAAGTAAAAATCCGCATCTATAGATACTTCTGCATGTTTAGCATAGCTATGTTTTTCTAATAATTCAAGAGATATTTTTTTTGCTAAATCTTCTAAACTATTCACAGGATTTTGCAAAGAATCATCTACAATTTCAGCTAAAACCTCTGCATTTCTTGATAAATGAGAGCCTTTCATGTATGAAGGGAGATCTACTCCCACCTCAATTACCAATGAAAGTACGTTTGTTTTTCCATTCCTTATAATTGAAGCTTGCTTTTTTATGCCTGTAACACCCACTCTACTTATCATATACGAATTAAACAAAATTTCAGAATGTACATCCAGCGAATCCATTGTTTCACCTATGTATAACAAACTTAAAAAGATATATAAAGGTATACAAAAAAAAAATTAATAAGTTGGTTTACTCAACTACAGTTTGAGATTGCTCCCTCAGGAACTGTTGCAAATAGTAAAAGCTACCTGTGCCTTTGCCTGTCGTTCCACTCATTTTCCATCCAACAAATGGTTGGGAACCTACCATAGCACCTGTACTACCACCTCTTTTTCTATTTGCATATACTACTCCTGTTTCTATTTCATCAAAATACTTTTCTATTTCATCTTTATCTTCTGTGAATATACCACCAGTCAATCCGTAGTCAAGCCTATTGGTTAAATATAGAGCTTCATCTAAGCTTTTTACAGGCCTTACTGCTACTATGGGTAGGAACAACTCAGTTCTCATTACTTCATGGTCATCGTTAAGACCACTTACAATGGTTGGCATTACGTAGTATCCTTTCTTGTTAAGTGTTTCACCACCGTATAATATTTTACCGTCTTTTTTGCATATTTCAGAGTATTTTTTGAATTTTTCATATGCTTCTTTGTTAATTACTGGACCCATGAAAGTATCTTTTAGCGTGGGATCATCAACAACTAACTTTTTGGTGAATTCAATTAGTTTTTCAGTGAATTCTTTTTCTATTTTTTCGTGTACATATATCCTAGAACAAGCACTGCATTTTTGCCCGTCATATCCAAAGGCTGCCCTTGCAACACCTTCCACGGCTTTATCCATATTAGCTTTGTCTGTAACTATAATGGCATTTTTTCCACCCATTTCAGTTATAACAGGCCTTGTTTTTATTTCTGCTGTTTTTCTATATATGTACATGCCTACATCTCTAGAGCCAGTAAAGACTGTTCCATCAATTCTTTCGTCTTCTACTAAACCCTTACCAACAATAGATCCTGATCCGGCTACATAATGCACCACATTTTTAGGCACACCTGCAGATAACAGGTCCTTTACGTACAAATAAGTGCTTAACGGAATATCACTAGATGGTTTTACTATTGCAGCATTTCCAGTAACTAATGCTCCAGATATCATTCCAACAGTTATAGAGAAAAAGTTGAAGGGAGGCAATACTGCGAATACACCGAAAGGTTTCATTACGCTTTTGCTTGTTTCCCCTTCATATGCTTGTCCAGTTTTTCTTATGTACCCTTTATTGTTTAACAAATCCAATGCATAATATCTCATAAAATCAATTGCTTCGTCGACATCCCCTAAAGATTCGTGCCTGTTTTTTCCGTTTTCATAAGATACCAAAGCAGCATAGAAAAATTTGTTTTTGGACATGGCATCTGCAGCCTTGAGGAAGATGTTAGCCCTTCTTACATACCCTAATTTATACCAGTCTTTGTATCCTTTTTTAGAAGCTTCTATAGCTTTGTTTAAGCTTTCTTGGGAAGCTAGTTGGAATTTTCCTAAAACAGTTTCACCATCTATTGGAGTTATATCATCAAATTTTTTAGTTTCTATTATTTCTTCACCGTTTATTATGTTGGGATATTCCTTGCCAAACAATGTTTTAACTTCAGTTAGTGCTTTCTCATACAACTCATTGTACAAATCAAGCTTTCCTTTTTTCTGAAAATTAATATATGTATTTTCATTTTTGAATTTTCTCATATTCATACCTCGGTGAAGAATATAATTATGTAAATAAATAGATTTCTAAGATATAATTATTCTTTTGCACCTATTCTTAGTTTTGAAATTTGATACTACAATTTAAAAGGGATTTACATATCCTTGTCTTATTGATTTTTATTAGAATCATTCTTGTAGCTTTCATCTGTGTGGAATATATTCAAAACTTTGAACGGCAATATTTTAACGTTTACAGCTGTTACTTCTAATATGCGGACATCATCCTTTCTCCTTATTTCTTGCAATAAAGGATGCCTAGATTTTTTGTGTATAGTAATAACAAAGGGTTTATCAGATTTTATAACGTTCCTTACTTCATCGGCGAAAATATCAGATTCCACTTGAACTGTGCCTACTTCATCTATTACAACAAGATCGTTATTTTGAAGTGCATATTCTAGTGAGGCTACGCCTATGCCTTCTAGTACGGAAAGCATTACACCGAATTTTCCATATTTTATTTTGCTATTTGTATAAGAGATATGTGCAAAAATTTCTTTTTCCTTGGTTGCCCAATTTTCTATGTAATATCCCACCCTTCGACCTTCTTCTAAAATAGGTAAAGTTACCATTCCTCCTATTGAAAACCCATCTCCCTCTAGTAGCTCTATGATTTTTAATATTGAAAAGGTTTTACCTGAGCCAGGCAAACCACTTATTACAATTCTAACACTAGATTTCATCAAAATCAACTTCTAAATGAGATATTCTACATTTATATATGGTATAATCATTATTTAATTATTTTCAATATATATATGATATATATAAGATAGATCGTTCATAATCCTTTGGTTCAACATTTATATAGTACAATTTAGGATTTATACTTTTAATGTAAGAGGTTATCATCTATGAAACCGAATGAAGCTCTAAATCTTCTGCCCATTACAAGAAAATACTCTGTCTGTATATGCAATTAATGTAAAAATACCATATACATCTATGCCTAACAACTGCTATTACTGCAAATAGGTGTAGGTAAAGATAACAGGGACAAGGAATATGCAATTGAGAACATTTACGGAAAAGAGGGAGGATGGCTTTCATAAAGGGATAGAGAGGAATGTTAACATGGTTAACAAACATCATAGCCTACTAGGATATTAACAATGGAAAAATTTTATTACGTTAGTAGGTATTTTATCTCTAAATTATGAAAAATAGGATAACAGTTATGGCTAGTGGTGTTTTTGATTTAGTTCATCTAGGGCATGTACATTACCTTCAAGAAGCTAAAAGCTATGGGGATAAACTTGTGGTGGTTATAGCGAGAGATCAAACAGTATTAAAGTTTAAGGGGAGATATCCTATTAATTCTGAAACTAATAGAATGGAACTTATTGCAAGCCTTAAAATGGTTGATGAAACCGTTTTAGGGCATTTGAACGATATGTATCAAACTGTAGAAGAGATAAAACCTGATGTAATAGTATTGGGGTATGACCAAACGTTTGATGAAGCTGAACTTGAAAAGGAATGCCTTAAAAGAGGGATTGTTACAAAAGTGGTAAGGGCTAGCCCACGAAAAGGGGATTTTTTTTCAACCTCAAAAATAATCAAAAAGATATTAAACATATATAGTTAGAGTTTTATGGAAAACAGTATCTTTTTTTATAGGTATTGTTAGAAGTTTAAGGTTTAGTGAATGCGGAAAAACAAACTCTAACTATATGGTAGTAGATGCATTAGCTTATTCAATGAAAAAGTAGGATAATATCTATTGCATCCGAATCACTAATGTTCACAACCATTAAACTGAAACTTCTATATGATATCATGATCGATGCTCAATGGAAGAAAATATATAAATAGGGAGGTTGATTAGAATGGCTGAACTATAATGTTCAAAAATAGATTAAAGGGAAAACTAAAGGGGGATAATAATGGAAAATGGAGGGGACAGACATTCAAGCGTTAATTGGAGAAAAGTTTTAAATAATTATCGTGGCGGTTATAATTTTGGAGAAGAATGGGAAATAATTGTTTTAGAAATGCTTGCTAACGCTGTGGATGCAAAAGCTACGCAGATTGAATTTAGATTTTATAAAAATGGAAATAATGCTACGATTATCTGTATAGATAATGGAAAAGGAATGGATTATAAGGAATTCATAGAATATCATAATTTGGGTTCTTTAACAAAAGATAAAACGTCTGGTACTATAGGGTTTGCCGGAATTGGGGCTAAACTATGTATTGACCTTTGTGATAAAATATACTCAGAAACTAACAGTGGAAAAGAATCATATGCATCTGAGTGGTGGTATAAAAATACAGACATTGAACCTCATTACAGGTTAGTACCTTCTCAAGGATTGCTACCTGGGACAACAGGAACCTATGTAGAGATTGTCAATCTAATAGCTCCATCGCTTAATGATATTACTATAACTAAATTAGTAACTGAACATTATCAATATTCCATTGAACCATATGGTCATTTGTCAATTTTTATTAACAACAACAAAATTATCAATCATAAACCAACAGGTGTTGTTTATTCCTTCCAAGAAACCATACCTAGAAATAAAAAACTTAAGACAACTCTTCATATGAATGGAGAATTTTTCTTTGTAGACGATGAGTATATTGAAAATACAAAAAAGAACGGTATGGAATATGTTTCAGGTATTAATATTGTTGTTTGCGGAAAAACCGTGGTAAGAGAAGAATTTTTCAACCTTGTGCCATACATAAAACCTGGTCACCAACACTATATAACAGGATATATCAGATGTGATGAACTTATAGAGATTACTAAAACATCCAAAGATGATTTTAATAAAAAAACACCTATGTGGTGGCATTTTATTACTAAAGCCTCAACAATATTTGAGAAATGGTTAAAAGAAATAAACGAATGGTATGACATTCCTAGAAGAGATGATGGAGATATTCCAAAAATTATAAATGAAATTGAAAAAAATCTAAATATAATCATAAATGATTTTCCAGAACTTATTAAAAATCTACCTTTTACATCTAAAATTAAAAAAACGACACCAATAATGGATGATATTTATGGGGATAAAAAAGGGAGCGAAATAGATGGAGGTCAGTTAACAACAGGAACATTTGGTGGAGATTCCATAGGGTCAGTGGAGGGAATACAAACACTTGGACCTAATGAGGATATTAAAGGTGTAATTGTTGATGTGGATGGAGATAAAAAGGTTATTACTCCTCAAAAAAGAGTTAGAGGACCGAAAATAATTTCATTGTATGATGAAAGTCGTAAGGAAGAAATTTGGTTTGATCCGCCAAGTGGTGCTTTTATTATAAATACAGCACATCCAGCATTTATTATTGCTAGTAGATATGTCGAAGCTTTAGATACTCATGTAACATACATACTTTTTAATTACTTACTTAACTTGCAAGATGGAATTAGTGATGACGAAAAAAAGGCTTATCTATGGAGTATGTATAGCACTTATTTAGGTCAATTGAGGTAAATAAATATGAATTACGTAAGAGAAAACACCTTTACGATAGTTCCTGCAATGATAAAGAGAATTAATAAAACAAATGGGTATACAACAGAAATAGTTTTTTCATTTCAAGATGTTATGAATAATAAACAGCTTTTAATTATTAAAGAAGAGGTAAAGAATGAATTCAACAAACTAATAAGAAAAATAAATAACATTATAACCACAAATAGGCCATCAAATATACCTAGAAAAGATGTCTGGAAGATTGGACATTTTATTATTGAAGAAAGGAAAAAGATTGCTAATAATTATGGGATAGATATAACAAATATTATTGAGGCAGTTGCTGAAGAATTAGATCTTTCTGGAACTTCTATCTCCTATATGGTTAAATTTAGTGATATGCTTCCTATAAATAAAGTAAATGAAAAAATTAGTTGGGGGAAATATCAAGAGGCTATGAAGCTTATAAATAGAACAGATTTTAATCAATGTATTACCCTTATCAAAAAAGGCAAGCTAAAAACAACGAAAGAGATAAGAAGTTATGTAAGACAAAAAAATAAAGAAAGTAGGGCAAATTGAGTTCATACATTACTACAAATATAATGGTAAAACATGAACAGAGGAATACATATTTATTGGTCCAACAAAAATTTGAATAAAATTAACGTTAGTATAAACGAAGTTGACTTTGTATATTGATCTTGACCATCTAAATTTAGACAATTTTTTACTATTTTTATGAGACACTTATCCTCACCTTCCTATTTATTTTTTCTTCATATTTCTCTCTAGACTTTTCATCTTCTTCCCACCTCCTCTTAAATTCTTTTGACGGTAAATATCCTATCGTTGAATGTGGCCTCACTGTATTATAATCTTTATATGCCTCTTTTATCGCTTTCTCTACTTCTTCGTAATCTTCGTATTCATATGGCCATATATAATCAGCTTTTATTGATCCATGAAACGATTCTATGTCTCCGTTATCTTCTGGAGTGCTTTTCTCTATGTATTCTTGTTTCATTCCCAATATCTTTACTGCCTCCTTAAAACTACTTGTTCTAAATTGTGGTCCATTATCTGTCCTTAATACTAAACCTTCTACTTTACCATTTGGATATGCCTCTATATATGCTTCCTCTAGTGCTTTAACTGCATCCCTTCTATTACATGTCCTTGTCAGCAGATATGCTATCCATTCTTTTGTAAAACAGTCCTTTATATTGAACAAATACAACATGCCTTCTTTCTTCGTACTTATGTATGTTATGTCCATTTCCCATAATTCGTTTGGTCCCTTTGGCTTGGTTAAGTCTTTCTTTGATTTCCTTCCCTTGTGTTCGTTTCTCTTTAATGTTAATGAATGTCTTTTCATTACCTTATACACTGTCTTTGCATTTATCCTAATGCCACTGTTCCTTAACATTGCCCATATTCTTCTATATCCATACGTGATCCTCTCTTTACTAAGCTCTATAATCTGTCCCTCTACATACTCACTTATCCTTGATCTATTCACTGGTTCATGCCTTTTGTAATATATTGATGCTCTTGATATCCCCATATATTGGCTTAGCTTAGTTTTATTCATCTGACTTTTTAGCTCTGATATTATCATCATCTTTTCCTCCCTTGTAACGTTTTTTTTAATGCATCTATGATCATGGTCTGCTCTCCTATAATCTGTTTTAATTTCTCATTCTCATTTTCGTATACGTTGTGTGCACTCTTCCCTGCCAATCCTGATTTTGCACCCTCTAAAAATTGATCTCTCCATTTATAAAATTGGCTAACGCTTATTCCGTGTTTCCTGCATAGTTCTGTAATGGAAATATTCGTTTTAAGTGCTTCCATTATGATGTTGAATTTTTCATCTGCAGTCCTTATATTACCAGCCATTTACATTTCACCTCTGTATTCAAGATCTCATAAAGAGATCTTAGGCACTTATATCTATCATTATATATATATTCTATTCCTATATTGTCTAAATCTAAAATGGTGCAAACTAAAAAAGGTTTAGTATTATTTGATCCTTGAAGTATCAATTTCTTATCATTTATATGTACCTTACTAGGTTTTTCCACCAATATTTATTGTTTAAATACCATTCTACTGTTTTCTTTAGACCCTCTGCAAACGAAAGTTCTGGTTTCCACCCTATGCTCCTCAATTTCTCACTGTTTAAACTATACCTCACATCATGGCCAGGCCTATCTTTTACGAACTCTATCAATTCATCTTTTTTATTCAATATTTTCAGTATGTTTTTCACGACATCTATATTTCTTATTTCGTTGCCTGCTGATACATTGTAAATCTCTCCTTTCTTTCCTTTTTCTGCAACAGCCTTGATTGCCCGACAGTGATCTTCAACATAGATCCAATCTCTCATTTGCAGACCATTTCCATATACAGGAATTTTCATATCTTTCATTGCTCTTATTATCGTTTTAGGTATCAGTTTCTCTGGTAGCTGGTAAGGCCCATAATTGTTGGTGCACCTTGTTATAGATATGTTCAATCCATATGTTCGGGCATACGCTAATACGAAAGAATCCTGTGATGCCTTAGAAGCTGAATAGGGATTTGAAGGCCTTAGCGCAGATTCTTCGCTAAATGAACCTTCTAGTATGTCCCCGTAAACCTCGTCTGTTGAAACATGAACCATTCTTATATCCTTATTATATTTTCTCATAGCCTCTAACAGATTCATTATCAACCCTACATTGTTTTTATAGAAAAAATAAGGGTTTGTAATGCTCCGATCTACATGTGATTCTGAGGCAAAATTTATGATTAAATTCACATTTTCTAACAGTTTATGGTCAAATTTTTTAGATATGTCAATTTTGTAAAATCTGGATTCTGCAGCGTTTAGATTCTTTTTTACAGAACCTATGCCAAGCTTGTCTATGTTTATTATATCCTCTCCATATCCTTTAAAAAATATTACCGCGTTTGTGCCTATAAATCCTGCACCGCCAGTGATCAAAATACTCATAAGCCCACCTTTATCTCTGACAATCTAGGCCACTTTGCATCTTTATCCGATAATAAAGGGGATTTGGCTGCCCAGTCAATGTTCAAATCAGGATCGTTCCATATAATTCCTGAATCTGCATCTTTATTGTAAAATTTGCTTACTTTATATATGATCTCTGCATAGTCGCTTAACACTAAAAAGCCATGTGCAAACCCTTCAGGGATGTACAGCATATTTTTGTTTTCTGCTGATAAATTTACCTTGACATGCTTGCCAAATGTTTTCGCATCTTTTCTTAAATCTACAGCAACATCTATTATTTCCCCAGATATGCATCTTATCAATTTTGCCTGTGCATACGGCTGTTTCTGAAAATGCAGCCCTCTAAGTGTGTTTTTAATAGACCATGAATGGTTATCCTGTACAAACTCAATTTTTATGCCATGAGATTCAAACTCTTTTTTTGTGTAAGTTTCCATAAAAAAGCCTCTGTTATCGTAAAACACCTTTGGTTTTATTAGCACCAATCCTTCTATCTCAAGGCCTATAAACTCATATGCCATATTTGTTTCACTCCTTTTACAGATGCAATTTTGAGTTTTCACCAATGATCAACCTTAGCCCTTTGGGCTTCATCGTATTTGCATTTAATATGGTTGAATCTTCCCCTATTATAGAATCAATGATCATGTTTTCAGTTTCGATAATCGTGTTTTTAGATACAATTGTGTTTTCAATAGATGCTTTCTTGATTACACAATTTTCACCGATGCTCGTATAAGGGCCTATAAATGCTTTATCATCTATTATTGTGTTATCTCCTATTATTGCAGGGCCACGGATTATTGAATCTTTAGAAATTTTTATGTTTTCCCCTAATACCACTTTACCCTGTATGTTTTTTTGTTCTTCGTTGGTATTTATTTTATCTAATACTAGTCTGTTTGCTGCTAGGATGTCTTCCACAGTGCCAGTATCTTTCCACCATCCTTTGATGATATCGTATCCTATCTTCCCTCCTGCATCCATTAGTAATTGAATTGCCTCAGTGATCTCGTACTCGTTTCTCCACGATGGCTTCAGTTTTTTAATATGCTCAAATATAACCGGCTTGAAAAAGTAGATGCCAGTAATTACATAATTAGAGGGTGGTTCTTTGGGTTTTTCCACTAATCCAATTAGTTTACCATTTGATGAGAATTTAGCAACTCCAAAATCTTGGGGATGGGTAGATTCGGAAAACAATAAATATGCATCATAATCAGAACTTTCAAACTTGCTTACAAATCTAGAGATGCTGTCCCCTATTAAATTATCACCCAATATTACCACGAACTTGTCGTTATTTACAAATTTTTCAGTTAGCAATATTGCTTGTGCAATGCCTAACGGCTTTCCTTGATCTATGTATGTTATCTTACAATTAAATCCAGAGCCGTCGCCATAGTAGTCTTTTACTTTGTCAGGATATATATCCCCCAATATTATTGCAATATCTTTTATGCTAGATTCAGTTAAGTATTCTAGTGTATATTGAGACATTGGCTTGTTCCCGATGGGTATTAGCTGTTTTGGGACAGTGTGTGTTATTGGCATTAGTCTTGTTCCTGCCCCACCATGCAAAATTACGCCTTTCATTGGG
>OGCG01000514.1_pt1 | contig 23499 bp, 21 predicted proteins | sample 1570061 | NCBI WGS metagenome assembly OGCG01 (sample SAMN06268698, study PRJEB24515) | hot springs metagenome | isolation source: Joseph's Coat, Yellowstone National Park, Washington, USA | place: USA:Joseph's Coat, Yellowstone National Park, Washington, USA
AAGCTTAACGCAAAATGATGCGCTGTAGCATATTCTCTGCGAGCGAGGTTGAATGTCTTTGCCACTCTGTCTTGGTAAAAATTCGTTCCGGGGTAAGTTCTTCAAAATCGAATAGGTAATGTCCTTATTATATTTTTACCAATCTTACTTTACGCAGATGTCCAAATTTCGTTAACTATATGTCTCTGTCGGTATTATTATTGCGAAGATACTCTTGATACTCTTTTGGATCTTCTGGAACTGGTGGAAAGGGAAATATGTCATCTAGGCTTTTTATAAATTTCTCGCCTTTATCAGTCAGCGCATAGAGGTTATTATTTTTATTTAGATTAATGATTTCTTTTTTTCGGAGTTTTTTTAGGTGATTATTTAGCTCCTGCTCTCTGCCTTCCATTTTGAGATCATTAATCATGTAATCGGATGATTTTTCACCAGATTGCAACTCGTTTAGTATTGCCCAATCTATAGGGTCTTTGACTGAACTTAACACCTTCCAGAAATCCGGAAACGTATCGGCTACTTTTAATATGTTTTTGCCGATATTGGTTATAATATACCACTTAAAATTTCCACCCTCAATAAGCAATGGGTCTCTCGGATTTATTTTGTACATTTCAATTTTATCTTTGGTATAGGATTTTTTTATTGCCTCAAGCTTTATGAGTTCCTCTAGGCTATTCTTTAACTCCTGTTCCCTGTCTTCCATTCGGAGAAAGTGGACTATATCGCTATATGATTTTTGACGAGGTTCAGAACCATAAAGCATATGTATTATGACCTTTTCCTGTTCGGTTATTTTACCCCAGCTAAGGATTTGGGATATGATCCCACCCCACAAGAGTTGTTCTATATGATTTTTTAGCGTCTGTTTACTGCCTTCGAAACCCTCAAGTAGATCGTTGAATGATTTTTTACCAGATCGCAACTTCAACATTATTTCCCTATTTTTGGGTGGTATCACTGAATGTAGCATCTCTCTTAAATCCGCGGGCAGTACATCATCGTCTTTCTTCGCTATGACCTTGTCAGTTTCACTTATTTTCCTTTTTTGAACACTACTCATCTTACCACCAATTAAAATTGCAGATCGATCAGAAGCGCCCTAATTTTTGCATTTCTTGCGTTCGAGCGTGTAGTAATTCCCGGTCAATCTTCTCTTTTCCTTCAAGATATATTTTGAGTTTCTCATTCGAGTTTATAATTCCAAAGTAGAACTTACCCTCTGTGATCCTCATATAAGTTTCACTGGTGATTTGTACATCGCCCCGTATCAGTACATGGCCTAGGACCTCTATATGTCCAAAAACCTTCGAATGGTCCCCGAATCCCGCATTCTCATAGGCCTTTACGTCGCCGTAAACTTCTGCATAGTCATGGAAGTTTGAATAACCAAAGGCCCACGTATTGCCGTGAATTCTTGAGTCTTCTGCGGCCAGAGCATGGTCCAATAACCGTGCATTCTCAGAGACAATTGCACGGTCATGAACTTCCGCATACCAGCTGACCTCCGCAGAGCCTAAGACTTTTGCATCTCCCAACACCCTTGCGTGGTCGTTGACATATGCATTATCACTAATCACCGCATTGCCACAGACTATTGCATGGCCGCGAACCACTGCACGGCGGCTGACTCTAGCATTCTCGTATACTTGGGCAGAATCACCAACCCATGCATCTGAATCTTCACTAAAATCGAGGTTACTCTCTTTTTCTATGAAGCCACCCAAATCACCTGCATGCACCTCCATAGTAATACCGCCAAGTACACGTATGAAATCTTTCTTTGCCCTGATCCTATACAGGGTGTGTACCTTACCATCGGTTCCCTTCACTTCGATCGTCTCGCCTGTGAATTCAAACTTCTTATTTTCGGCGCTTAATTTCGGCATCTGGACCGCTTCCCTCGTTCTATTATCAATTGTTATAGTTGCCATACCTACCACAACAGCCACTTTAAAATTAGGAGATATTTATAACTTTCTATACTTTGTGCTTAACTATATAAAGTTTTCGCTAGCCACCACTCCACATCTCACAAAAGAGGACTTCCCGCGAGCAGCGTTGAATCAAAACTATAAACTTTTGCAAGAAGGTTTAACTCCAGATATAATGCCCTTGCCTTATCTTTGATTTTTATGACAAACGAAATTGCACAGGTCTTACTTTCAAAACGTATGCGCAAGATTGATTTTAGAGATAAAAGCAGGGTTACGCAATTCAAGAACTGCTAGATCTTTGTCACCATGCCCAGAGAAATAGCAAGATAAAAGCACATAGGCAAGGGCACACTGCTAAGATGAGGTGATAGTAGAGAGAATAGGATTATTGTAATGGTTTTAGGTGAATAGCTTAGTTTGCGCAAAAGCATAACCTTTTTATTGTTTTTTTAATAGTTTATAATAGTTTATGTGAGAGCATGTTTGGAGGTATACATTCTTTTAATCTATATAATATGGATTCCGTGCAAAAAGGCAAAGATATAGGCTTCAAGATATCAAACATGGATTTGCACGTTGACCCGTTTGATGATTTCTATAATTATGCTTGTGGCACGTGGATAAAACGGAGCAAAATACCAAAGGATTTACCTATAATAGGCTCGTTTTATGAGCTCCGCGATAGTACTTATAAAAAATTGAAACTCATACTTCTTTCGTGTATAAGGGAACCATCAAGATTCAAGAATGGAAAGCTTTTGGCTGATTTCTATCAATCATATATTGACGTAAGGACAAGAAATCGTCTGAAGTTCAGTCCTATTAAGTATATAATTGAAAGAATAGACGTATTAAAAGACAGGGATGAGCTGCCTAATCTTATTGCCTTCCTTATGCTGAATGCTGTAAATACATTTATAGGTTTTGAACCAAAACCAGACGAAAAGAATAGCAGTGTATATGCACTACATATCCAACAAGATGGACTTAGCCTTCCTGAAAAGAGTTATTACATAGAAGATTCGTTTAAGAAGGTGAGGCTCAGTTTCAGAGAGGATATTATCAAAATGTTTAGGCTTTATGGTTTTAGCATCGCGGAAGCGCAAAGAGCGGCTGATACAGTAATAAAAATAGAGACAAAGATTGCAACGATTAGCAGAAGCAAAGTGGAGCTTCGCGATGTACTAAAGAATTACAACAAGATGAACATAGATGAGTTTAGAAAAAGTTTTGCGTATCTGCATTTGGATGAATTACTAAATGACATTGTACCAAAACTTCCCAATTATTTAATAGTAGGACAGCCAGAGTTTCTTAGCGGCTTGGGAAAAATTATAGAAGAAGAAAGTATAGAAGATATAAAGCTTTATTTGAAATGGCATGTACTAAGGTCAACTGCAAATCTGCTTCATGAGAAGGCTGCAAATATCCTATTCCTCTTTTTTGGTAGACAACTTACCGGCCAGAAGAAAATGAAGCCGATGTGGTATAGGGCAACCAACTTTATAATCAATACAATAGGAAATGCGCTCTCTGAGCTTTATGTTGAGGAGTATTTTGATAAATCAGCTGAAGCAAAGGCAGTGAAGCTTGTAAACAACGTAAGGAAGGCTTTTAGAAAAAGGCTGAGCCAAGTATCTTGGATGAGCCAATCTACAAAGAAAAAGGCTTTAGAGAAATTTGATGCGATGGGTGTTAAGATTGGCTATCCTAAAGAATTCAAGGATTATTCAAGCATAAAGTCAATCAAGAACGACCTATTTGGTAATTATATAAAAGCTTATCAGTTTGAGCTAAAAAGAGTAATGAATAGGGTAGGCAAAAAAGTTGATAAGAAAGAGTGGTATATGGAGGCATTCACTGTAAATGCTTATTACTATCCATCAATGAATGAGATTGTTTTGCCTGCAGGAATTTTTCAACCACCGTTCTTCGACCCTAAATTAGATGATGCCATAAACTATGGCGGCATCGGTGGCACAATAGGCCATGAGCTTACGCATGGCTTTGACGATCAAGGCAGCAAATACGATAGATACGGTAATTTAACGGAATGGTGGACAACTAATGATAGGGAAAAGTTTAACGAAAAGGTGAAAGATGTAGAAAAGTTATATAGCTCTTTGGAGGTGCTTCCAGGTATACACGTAAATGGCCAGCTTACTTTGGGCGAAAACATAGCAGATCTAGGGGGCATACATATTGCTTATGATGCACTGCATTATGCATTAAAGGACAAAAACCCACACATAGAGGGATTTACAGAAGAGCAGCGTTTCTTTATTGCATGGGCACAAATTTGGAAGGAGAAATCAACAGCTAAAGCAAAAGAACTACAGGCCAAAATAGACCCCCACTCGCCAGCAAGATTTAGAGGATTAATACCAGTAGTAACACATAGCGATTTTGAGCACGTTTTCAAAGAGAAAAGCAAACTTGCAGCGCCTAAGTTTAGATATGGCGACGTTAATCTATGGTAAATTATATTTCATTTACCCCCTTCACAAAGCCTTTGAGGAAATGACTCGAACTTTTCTGGCTCAGCACTGAGAGAGCATTAAGAGTAGAGGTTCGTTGCCTACTTGCTGTGCTCATATCTACCGTTGATTTTTATGGCAAACGCAATAGCACAAACACTGCTTGCAAAGCGCACACACAAAGTCGCAGGCTGAGGCAAAAGCGGAGCAATGCAGCATGAGCAGAACTCTATTATTTTATCTTTTATGGCCATCTTATTCATAGAATCGCCACGCAAATGATTTCCGATTTCCCTAATACTGGCAGGTGTTACAACTGAAGAGAAAAGAGAACTTCTGTTAATTAAGGACATGCTTATATGAAAGAAAAGACTTTTAAATTGTAGACAGGCTAAATAATATGTGGTTGAAATGGAAAATGAAAATCTCATCGGATATATAGACAATCTTACCTCATTCGGGATTATAGCACCGAAAAGAAGAAGTCTTATAGTAACAGATAAGAGACTACTTATATTGGATTCTAGTAGTATGTCTTCGACTGCGGTTTCTGCAGGTTTCGCATATTTTTTTGGTATTTTCGGAAGAGGCGCGGCAAACCGCATTACCAAGGAGGAGATACAAGAGAATACCAAAAAGCTGGCCCAAGCCAATCTGGACGATCTTCTCAAGGCTAATCCAGATAATATAGCAATAGATAATGCAAACGTAAAAAGTGTTGAAATAAACAGAAAGCAGATCTTGATAAAGACCAACGATAATAAAACTTACAAGTATGGCCTCTCAAATCCAGACATAAAGAACAAGAACAGCGATGTTTACGAAAGCTATGTACAGGTATTGCAGGCTGCATTCAAAGACAGATTAATAGCACAGTGATATTATTATGAAACAACCACACCTTCCAAGCAATTCCAAATCAAGCCTACTATGGACATTCATTGCATCAATACCGTTACAGATTGGCAGTGCCATAATAGTATTGTATATATTGTCTTCCGATAATAGAAACAAGGCATATTCTTTGCTTTTCCTGATACCTGTGATAGGACCAATAATCGCATATGTGTTTACCGAGCATAGTGATAAATATATTTCAACTATGGCCGGTTGGGTTTTTCTGGGACAGATAATAAGCCTTTTTGTACTTAAAGCACTCTACCTAATTTTTTAAGCTTTTCTTGTAACTGAGTTCTGCCTTCCCAAGCCACATGCTAAACAAGGTAATAATTACTTGCGCCAGACATCAAACTAAATTAAGAGTTGCAGACTTGTATTTTGTGGTCGATAAATTTTATCTACGAAGACAAAATAGGTTTTCTAATAAATTATATAACCTCCTACGAGTTAGCCCTGAGAGGGGATTGAACCCTCGACCTCCTGTTTTCCTGTTTCTTGATTAAACTTCTTTTTAAGAAGTTTACAAGACAGGCGCTCTGCCACTGAGCTACCAGGGCGTCATTCTGATTATAAATAGTTTTAGTTATTTAAATATTATGCTTAATTGCATGTGATCCTTCAAAGCTTTTTGCTTAAAAATTGGCTGGCTCTGCAGCTAAACACAAACCCGTAGTTGTTTTGGCTTTATTGGACAAGACCATTCGAAACGAAGGTATTTTTAAAATGCAACACGCTAAGAAAGAAGTAACGCTATAAAATAAAAATCTGAGCAGGGAATATTCAATGGTGTTGGAGTGGATTTAAAATTAGACAGCAATTATGCAGAGTTCATAAAAAATACCTATAAAGAGATGATACCAATAAAGGCTATATCGCCAGAATCAGGCGGCACAGGCGAATATGAGAAGGCTAAGTATCTAGAAGGCATGCTCTCTGAGATGGGCATTAAGGCAAAATGGTACAATGCCAAGGATTCGCATGGTGTTACAAGGCCAAATCTTGTAGCAATGTATGGTTCCAGCAATAAGAAGACCTTCTGGATAGTTGCACATACAGATGTTGTGCCCGAGGGTGACATTTCATTATGGAAGACAAAACCGTTTGAGGCCGTAATAAAAGGAGATTATGTTTATGGCAGGGGCACAGAAGACGACGGGCAGGGCATAATGCTTGCATTAGGTGTAGCGAAGCATCTTGCTGAGGCAAAGGCAGAGCCGCGCTTTAGGCTTGGCCTTGCATTTGTGGCTGATGAAGAAGTAGGAAGCGTATATGGCGCACAGTACCTTGTAAATAAAAAAATATTTTCAAAAAGAGACTTTGCACTGGTGCCTGATGCTGGCAACAGTGACGGCTCTATGATAGAAATAGCAGAAAAGCATGTGCTCTGGCTTAGGTTTGAGGTTATAGGCAAGCAGAGCCACGGCTCCACGCCTGAAAAGGGAATCAACGCAAACAGGCTCGGCATGCTCTTTTATTCAGAGCTCTATGATACGCTCCGCAGAAGATTCAATAGCAGGGATGCGCTCTTCGAGCCTCCAGTTTCAACATTCGAGCCAACAAAGAAAGAGCAGAATGTGCCTAATGTCAATACAATACCAGGCACTGACGTGCAGTACTTTGACTGCAGAATACTGCCAAGGTACAGAGTAGATGCTGTGCTTTCACTTGTTAGAAAGACTGCAGCCGATTTCTCAAAGCTGCATGGCTGTAAAATAAATACAAGCATTGTTTCACGCGAAGATACACCTAAGCCAACGAGGGGTGCCTTTGTTGAAGAATTTTCAGAGGCAGTGAAGGCTGCAAAAAATATTGAGCCTAAGCTTATGGGCATAGGAGGGGGCACAGTTGCAAAATACTTCAGGAACATAGGCATGCCTTCAATAGTATGGATGACACTAGATGAGACTGCGCACAGCCCTAATGAATATGCAAAAATAAGCAACATAATCAGCGACACAAGAGTTGTCCTGAAATTCTTGTGATGCATTCGCAATTGGTTTGCGCATTATCCGCTGCATCTCTGCGCAAAAGCAAAATATATTAAAATGACACTTGTAATCTTATTAGATAGCTCCATCGTCTAGTGGTCAAGGACGGCAGGCTCTGGACCTGCTGACGCCAGTTCGAATCTGGCTGGAGCTATAAATATAAGATGATTGATTGGCTGTGGATGAGAGTTTAAGCGGGCATGTGATTGTCTGTGGCTACGGCCTGGTAGGGGAGCGCGTGGTAGACATACTTATGGAGCACAATATTAGGGTTGTAGTAATAGAGATAAACCCGGAGAAGGTGCAGGCGCTTATGGAGCGCGGCGTGGATGTGATAAAAGGAGATGCTACATCATCAAAGGTGCTCAGGGACGCTGGTGTTGAAAGGGCAAGGGCAATAGCAGTAGTGATGGATGATGATGCAAAGAACCTTTTTTCAATAATAACTGCCAGGGACCTCAATCGCAATATAATAGTTGCCACGAGGGCAAACGATGAAGCAATGGTGGAAAAGTTCAGGGATGCGGGCGCAGCGTTCATCGCAACCCCAGCAAAGAGCGCCAGCGACGAACTCTTCAAAGAGCTCTCAAAGGGGCTCTAGGCGAATGGTGCAATGGCAGAGACACAGGGAGAGGAGACAAAGAATGTGCTTGATACTGCACTTGTAATAGCAACAGTCATAATAGTAGTTTCAATAGCTGCACTCTGGCTCATTACCCACAATATATACACAGATGCATACTACACCCTTGAGACTTTCTTCAATATTCCAAATTCAGGGGAGGCATTCACACTTGCCAATGACATATTTTTATATAAGATATACACAGGCTATGAGGCGGCTGCAATAATAATCATTGTAGTGATAGACAGCCTCGGCAAGCTGCTTGTGATAAGCTTCATAATAGCAGCAGTTGTCGACATGGTAAAGTATGTGAACATAGAAAACACATTCAATAGGTTCAGGATCAGGCGATTAAGCAGGCACATAATAGTCTGCGGCTACAATGGCCTTGCAAAGGATGTGATTGTAAGGCTTAAAAAGTCCAAAGCGAGGTTTGTTGTGGCAGATACAAACAGAGAAACTGTCATAAGGCTCAATCAAGAGGGCATAATAGCATTTGAAGCTGACTACAGTACAGAGGAGGGGTTGGCTGAGCTCGGAGCTGAGCGCGCAAGCGCTGTGCTGCTCACTTCGGAGGATGACCTAAAAAACGCGCTTGGTGCAATTGAGGCGCGCAAGATAAACAAAAATGCAAAGATTATTGCAAGGGTCTCAAACAGCGGCAGAAGGGCAAAGATGCTCAGGATAGGTGTGGACATGTGCATACTCCCTGAATACCTTGCTGGGCTTGAGATAGGCCTTTCAATAATAAAGGCGGTTGGTGGATAAATGACTACGCTAAGGGCTGTGCAGAAGCTGCTTATTGTTGCCGTGGTTGTTATATTTGTAATATCGGCAGTTGCACTATATGCAGCATCTAAGAACCTTGAAGTGGCAATGCTTATGAGCCTTTTCAACCTGCTTGGGAGCGATCTCCCAGCAAGTGAGGCGCTTGTTGATGCTCCTTTGCTGCCAGTATTCCTGGCTCAGTCTGTAGACATTGCAGGCAACATTATGGTTACTATTCTGCTTACTACATTCCTCTACCAGCTGCTTGGGAGGATAGACATACACAAGAGGGTAATGCTCAGCAGGGCTAGAAAGCTCTCAGGGCATTCAATAATTGTCCAGAAGAACAGCATAACAATGGAGCTTGCAGACAAGCTGAAGAGCAACAGGCTGCCTTTTGTTGTGATAGAAAAGGGGATACGGGAAACTGCAAGCCTTGAAAAGAAGGGCTATATAGCAATAAGCGGAGAGCCTACCGAAGAGGCAACGCTCATGGATGCAGGCATAGAGAAGGCACATGCAATATTCCTATTAGGAGAGGATGACATAAAGAACGCGCTTATAGCGATGACAGCGCACAAGCTTAACAGGCGCATAAAGGTCGCTGCCAGGATAAAAAGGCTCTCTGACATACCAAAGATGCAGAGGGTTGGTGTTTCACACCTTGTGCTGCCAGAGATATCAGTAGGCAACGAGATAGGCACATTTGTATTAAAGGCATCAAGGCAGGCAGCGGAAAGCAGAAAAACTTGAAGCAAAAATGACAATCATGATAGAAAGGAATAAAACCTTTATAAACTTTATATTAGAATGTTTGATTTGATGGCTGAAGGAATAACGACCGGTATAGACGCCCTTGTGGATTATCTCAAAGCCCACGGCGAGTCTGACTCTTCTTCACTAGCATCTGCTATGGGGGTCAGCGAGACTGTCATAGAGGAGTGGGCGGGCATACTCGAGAAGGCAGGGATTGTCCAGATAACATACAAGGCAGCTAAGATGTATGTTTCACCTGTAGCTGTATCAAAAGAGCACATTCAGGAGCTGCAGCACGCTGTAGAGATAAAGAAGAGTACATTAGAGAGCGACATAATGGCGCAGCAGAGGCTGCTGGGCGACCTGGGTTCCAGGTTGGATGCACTGAACAAGTTTGTAGCAAATGCAGATGCAACATTCAAGAACAGGTCAAAGACTGCCCAGGCAGATCTTGCAGAGATAGACAAGCTGCAGTCAGAGATATCCAAGCATTATTCTGAAATAAAGTCAAAAAAAGAATATATAGACAAGGCGTCGCAGACAATAGGCAAGGAGAGCGGCGCGCTTATAGACAGAAGCTCAAGAATAAAGGAATTTGACACAGGCATAGAGGCAGTTAACAAGAGCTTAGAGGATGCAAAGAGCAAGGTACGCCTTGCAGAGTCAATGATCAACGAGCTCCCGAAGAAGTTTGATGCTGTGGTAAATGAAAACAGGAGGATGCTAAAAGAGCTCATGAAAAGTGCATTGGATGAGCTGAACAGCACAAGCGAGGCATTGGATGCACAGAGGAAGCTGCTAGAAGAGAATGCAAGGCTCATTGAAAATTACAAGCGCGAGGCAGATAAGGTAGTAAGGGAGGAAGAAAGGCACAGGGAGGCACTGATAGACAGCTTCGCAAAGGCAAGGCAGGAAGCCGAGCAGCTATACCTGCTTGCAGAGAAGAAGATGAATGATGCAAACAAGCTGCTTTCAGAAATGAAGGCAGGCTTTGGTGAGCTAGCATCAATACACGAAAACATAGAGAAGATCAGGAATGAGATCAATGAGCTCTCGAAGGAGAGGGAATCACTAATGGATGACTTCAAGAAGCTGAGCGAGGAAAACAGCGCAATAAAGGCACTCAGCCCTTCTGATGCAGTAAAAAGAAGCGTTCAGATAGAGACACTCTCAAAGAAGTACTCAGAAAAATCTTCAAGAGTGGCTAAGCTTAATAAGAAGGTTAATGATACAGAGGAAAAGACAAGTAATATTGTAAATAAATAGTTGGTATAATGCCGGAAAAAGTCTTTGCAAGCTATGATCTGGATGTACATGGCATGCAGGCTAACATACAGATTGTGGACAGCGGAGGCTTTGTACCAGATTACAAAGTTACAGTCCCAGGGCTAGGCGATGCCTCGAGGATACTGCTGCTTTCGCTAAGACAGGAGCTGCTCTCACTAGTCCCTATAGACCCGACAAGGATAGAGGACAAGGAGTATGTCGACGAGCTTACAACAAAGTATGTAGAGGCAGCGGGAACGATCATAGACAAGTACCTGCCTGGCACTGCAGGGAGCACAAAGAAGATACTGATAGCTTACATTGTAAATATGATGCTTGGGCTTGGCGACCTTGAGATACCGCTAGCTGACGACAACCTTGAAGAAATTGCCGTAAACAATTCGCAGAGCTCAGTATGGGTATTCCACAAGGTTTACGGGTGGTGCAAGACCTCGCTAAGGATACAGAGCGAGGAGATGATATACGACTATGCCGAGGAGATAGGCAGGAGGATAGGGAGGCAGATAACAAACCTTTCACCATTAATGGATGCAGAGCTTCCTGACGGCTCCAGAGTTAATGCAACCCTATATCCTATATCACAAACAGGCAACACAATAACTATAAGAAAATTCGCAAAGAATCCATGGACAATGCCCGCGCTCATACAGAACCATACAATATCAAGCAGCCTTGCGGCACTGGTATGGCTGAGCATACAGAACGAGATAAGCATTCTGATCTCAGGAGGAACTGCAAGCGGAAAGACAAGCTTCCTGAATGCGGCAAGCATATTCATGCCTCCGAACCACAGGATAATATCAGTAGAAGAGACGAGGGAGCTTACTCTGCCGTCATTCCTGCACTGGTTGCCCATGCTTACAAGGCAGCCTAACCCTGAAGGGAAGGGCGAAATCACGCTCTACAACCTTATGATAAACGCCCTGAGGCAGAGGCCTGACATAATGCTCGTAGGAGAAATAAGAGTCCAGTCAGATGCAGAGACTCTGTTCGAGGCAATACACACCGGGCACGCAGTATACGGCACTGTGCATGCAGACAATGCACAAGACACCATAGTCAGGATGACAAACCCACCAATCAATATACCAAAGATAATGCTCAACTCAATAGGAGGGGTAATAGCACTTTTCAGGCACAGGAGGCTTGGCATAAGGCGTGTGCTTGAATTGAGTGAAATGCTCAGGAGCGGCGATGTGAACGTGCTCTACAGGTGGAACATGAGAGAAGATACATTCGCTCAGATATCAGACATGTCAAGGCTTGCTGATCTGATCATGCTTTACGGCGGTTATACAAGGAGCGAAATAGCAGATGACATAGCTGAGAAGACAAAAATACTTGACTGGATGGTGGCAAACAAGATAACAAGTGTGGATGATGCAGGATATGTAATTGCAAATTACTACAGAAACAAGGATAAGATTATTCAGATAATAAACGACAAGGTGCCATACTCTCCTGAGCTCTTCAGGTAATGATGGTATGAGCGAATATGATGAGATTGTAAGCAGGCTTGAGGCAATAGAGGCCTCCAGCCAGAAGCCGGAATCTATAGTTATAGACACTGGCAAGGCTTTTTCAAACAAGATAGAGGCAAGGGCTTACAGCTATGATGAGACCCGTGCTTTAATAAGCAGGCTTGAAGGAGTAAAAAAGATTGAGACAGCACCTTCCAGTGCTGAGCGTGTCCAGTTTGCCGGCATACAGCAGCCCAGGCCGCAGATGCCAGACATAACAAGCGAGATAAAGCATATAGTCAGCACTGCGAGTGAAAGTTTCGAGAAGGATCTAGAAAAGGGGCTTGAAAAGATAGAGACGAGCAAGCTCATATTGCCATCACTTTCACTCCAGGATCAGCTCTCTGAGCTTGAGAAGATAAGCGAGGGGCTTGACGAGCAGGTGTTCGATGAGGAGCAGCTTAAGATAATAGTAGCAGAGGTAAAAGGGCTCAGGGAGAGAATAAAATTTGAAAAGACGCCTCCAGGGCAGTTCCAGAGCTCGTTCCTTGTACCGAGGAACAACCGCCTTACAGAGGTTGAGAATAAGCTTTACAGCATGGGAAAATTGAAACGCAAGCCGAATGCATAGCAATAAATTGGTTTACTCCGAAAGATGATTAAAAGTTGTTTCAATGCAGCTATTAAAGAAGAAGGGCCAAGGTGCAAATTCAGGAGCAGCACCTATAGGCTTCACCAAGCAAAGGAAGTTCCTCTTCTTCAAGATAAAGGCGAAGCCAATATACCAGCAGCAGAATGCCCCAAAAGGTGCTGCGACCCCAACAACAGCTACAGGAGAGCATATAACAAGGTTCCAGTTATATGTTGCAAAGATACTAGAAAAGCAGAAGGACCTTGAGATATCGCTGAGAGAGCAGAACATCAAGGAAAGCGGCTTCGAATTCGTAAAGAAAATGATAGTAAATTCAATAATAGTAAGTGCAATCCTGACTGTGACGCTCTTTGTACTGCTCCTCCACTTCGGCCTTAACATTGTTTATGATATTATATTTGCGGCTGTGCTTTTCTATGCATTTTATACAACCTTCCTGACAAGGTTTGTGCGCTACCCAATAGACAGAAGCAAAAGCATCGGCAGCGAGGTTGAAAAGGATATACTGTTTGCGGCTAGGGACCTAGTGATAAGCATGCGTTCAGGCATGCCTCTGTTCAACGCCATGGTGGCTGTAAGCTCAGGCTACGGCGCAGCAAGCAAAGAGTTCGAGAAGATAATAGACAGGGTTCAGCTTGGGATGCCTATAGAGCAGGCAATAGACGAGGTGAGCAGCAAGAGCAATTCAAAGACATTCAAGAGGCTCATGCTACAGGCTTCTGTGAGCATAAAGGCAGGAGCAGACATAGTTGGGGCGCTTCAGGGAGTTGTGGATGAGGTGATGCAGGAAAGGGTGATAGAGCTTAGGAGGTATGGCCAGAGGCTTAACGCGCTGGCAATGTTCTACATGCTCTTCGGCATAATATTCCCGAGCATGGGTATAGCTGTAGTGGCAATATTGACCACATTCATAAGCCTTTTCACTGTCAACTTCACAACACTCATATTCGGTCTTGTTGGAATTTTCTTCCTCCAGCTTATATTTCTCAATATAATGAGGTCGTCAAGGCCAACCTTCGCAATGTGATTCAATGGTAGAATTCGAGAAACTTGTATCAAGAGGGATTGTAAGAAGACTTTCGGAGGAGCTTGACCTTGCAGGCTACAAGATTTCGGTAGAAGAGTTCCTCAGGATAGCAATAGTTGGAGGTATTGCAATATTGATTGTTGTGTCATATGTGCTTTTCTTGCTGTTCAGGCAGAGCGCAGGGCTTTCTGCAATAGCAGGCATAGTAGGCATGGCGGTGCTTGAAATAGCGCTCTATGCCATTTTGGAATTCAGCATAGGGAGGAGAAAGACCTTTGTAGAGAGCATATTGCCAGATTACCTGCAGATAACAGCAGCAAATGTTAGGAGTGGCATATCATTGGACAAGGCAATGCTGCTCGCTGCAAGACCTGAATTCAAGTACTTCAGCGATGATGTAAAGCAGATAAACAAGGAGCTTTACGGCGGAGAAACGCTGCAGAATGCATTGCAGCTGCTTGCAAACAGATACAGGTCAGTGCAGCTTAAGCACACCATAAGGATGATAACAGAGGCAATACAGTATGGAGGCGGAATGACAGACCTTCTTAATCAGGTTGCAAAGGACACCAGGAACCAGCAGATGGTACAGAAAGAGGTTTCTGGGCAGCTCTTCATGTACACTATTTTCATAGCCTTTGCTGCACTTGTCGGTGCACCGGTAATGTATGCGCTAACTTCCCAGATGATGGGAGTGACAAACACTGTGTGGTCTGGGATATTGCAGCAGAACCCTGGAGGCTTGCCAACTGCAGGTCTTTCATTCCTCAGGCCCTCACCGCCAAAAATAACAACACAGCAGTATCACATATTTGCACTCACCGCCATTCTTCTAATTACAGGTTTCGGCGCATTCATAGTTTCAGCAATTTCAACAGGCTCTATAATCAACGGCATAAAGTACCTTCCCGCATTTCTGCTTGTGGGCTTTGCAGTATTTTTCCTGACATCCCTTGCAATAAGCGGCATATTCACTTCAATAAGCGGTATATAAAACTGCAGGAAATTCAGGTTATGCCGAGCTTTTTCATTATCTTCTCATAGAAAGGCAGTATATTAGATACTGAGAATTTGCTCAGCTCAGATGCATCTACATGGAAATCCTTCTTCCCTTTCCTTATCATCTCTATTATCCTGTCTGGCAGCTGGCTGCTTTCTTCAACCACGCAAAGCCTCTTTATCTCCTTTGGTATCGGGGAATTCGAAGGCAGCACCACCGGGGTGCCGAGTGCAAGGCTCTCCAGCGTTATCATGCTCAGCCCCTCCCTTTCAGACATGTTTAGCAGCATTGCAGAGCATCTTATCTCCTTGTAAAGCCTGCTCTTTGGAAGAGGACTAAGCATCTTTACGCTCCTTTCAAGCCCCATATTCTTTATCATTGATTTTATGCTATCCCTTTCAGGACCGTCTCCTATTATAACTCCTGTCACATCAGGCATTTTATGTATAACCTCTCTTACTGTTGAAAGCCACAAATCGAGCCTTTTCTCCTTTATGAGCCTGCCTGCAAAAACTATCTGCCTGCTGCTGCAGTCCTTGTTCCTGCGCCTTGCCAGTGCAACTTCAGAATCGTTGAGCACTGGTGTGAAGACCTCTATTTTGTTATTGCTTATACCGTATTCCTTTGAAATAAGCTCTTTTGTATTTTCTGTATTGGCTATGTAAATGTCTGCTCCTCTGATAAGTGTTTTGCTTAAGAAGTATGCTATACTTCCTCCAAATACGCCAAGGTATCGGCGCCAGTATTCTAAATCCCAGACCTCTGCCACTCTTATTGCTACCTTTGCCCCAGAAAACTTCTTATAGAGCATTACAACAGGCAGATGGAGATATGGAAATTCATCTACAACCAGAAGGTCGAAATTATTACCGAAAAGCCGGAACATGCTCAGTGAGTACATTAATGCAGCCCTTATCGATCTCCTCTTGTGCAGATAGAGCCTCCTCTGCGAAATCCTGAACATCGCGTCATATCTGACTCCTGACATGACAAATCTTCTTCGCATGCCTGGCCAGCGCAGAGTATAGAAGTATACATCGAATTTCTTTGCAAGAGCACTGCTCTCAAGCATGTTTATGGTCTCTATGCCGCCAACATGCCATGGATATGCACAGTCATATGAAAAAGCTATCTTTGCCTTGGGCATGCCATTTCACTTTATGCAAAGAATATGAAATAGCAATATTAAAAGTTTTGCCAATAACTACAGATTTGAAACAGAAGCAGAAGTAATTATCGGCAGCTAAAAAAAACAGAAGGGAAGGGCGATTTCTCGCCCTATCCCAAGCTTCATATGTTCAGTCTATTGCTACGAAGTTTTTCATGAATTTCCTTACTATCGTGTCCTTTGCATTCTTGTAGCTGTACCTCAGCTTTTCCCTGGTTCCTGATGTTATTTTTGTGTAGCATTCGGCGCATATGTAGCGCTTTGCTACTATCCCTGCTCTGACGTATGGGTCCTTTTCTTGCATGTACGATGATGGCAGTATCTTTACAGCTCCCTTGTCTAGTACCTTGTTGCAGAGCATGCAGCTGTTTTCTATCAGGTGCTTTAGGTCTGTTTCCTCCGCATCCTCTATTGTATATTCAAACCCATCGGATGCGGACAGCTTTTTGGCAAAGCTGGGAACACCTTCCACTCCACTCTTATATATTCCATCCATTCCCCACTCCTCTATTGAACCTTTTTACAGTTCAAATTCCCCACTTTCAATAGTAATAGTGCATATCTCATATTTATTTATTTCGATTACAAATGGATAATATAATAATGTAATATGTAACACTATTACATTTCTACTCGACAAAGGGTTTGGATGCCAAGACCACTTTACATAGTCTCTTTGGGAGGCAATGCGCTCTCTACAGAGGAGTCTGCCCTTGGCAGCGTCATGGAGGCTGTGCATGCACTATACAGCAAAGGTAATGTGGTAATAACACATGGCAACGGGCCGCAAGTTGGTGAACTCTCAGATATAGAGCACAAACCACTCGCGGTGCTTACCGCACAGACAGAGGCTGAAATAGGCATTTACTTGGGTGAGAGGCTTATGGAATACTTCAGGGCAAGGCATAAGCTAGTAAGCGTGGACACTGTTCTTACAAAGGTGCTCGTAGACAGTAATGATCCAGCATTCAGGAACCCTTCCAAGCCCATAGGTAGGTTTTATAGCCGCAGTGCAGCATTGAACCTTTCTAAGAAGGGATTCAAAATGAAAAAGCTTATAGGAGGGTATAGAAGGGTAGTGCCATCTCCGAAGCCTGTAAAAATAATTAACATAGATGAGATTGCCTACCAGGCATCGCTGAGGCATATTGTTATAGCGGCAGGAGGTGGAGGTATACCTATGTTTAAAGACTACAAACTTGCAGAGGGAGTCATAGACAAGGACTACGCGACTGCACTTTTGGCATCGCAGATGGGTGCGAGGGCTATGTTTATACTAACTAATGTGGAGGGCGCCTACCTGAATTTTGGCACTAAGGGGCAGAGACTCATAAGTAAAGCTAGCATCAGTGAGATGGAAGCCTACATAAGGAAGGGTTTCTTTGAAGAGGGAAGCATGAAGCCCAAGGTTGAGGCCTGCGTTGATTATGTGAAAAAGACAGGTGGAAAGGCAGCAATAGGCGATATGTCAAATGCACTTGACACAATAGCCTTCAAAGGATGTACTCTCATCTCTCGCTAGCAAGCTTTCTAACTGCATCAATTACTGTCCCTATTTTTGCATCTGTCTTTATGCAGCCTTCGCAGAAGAGCGTCTCTGTAGCAGTGTTACCCTTTTGCAGCAGCTTTACTACTTCCTTTGGGGCTACGGAGCTTATCCTCAGAAACTTTGTAATCTTAGGCATAGAGTATGAAAAAGGAATATCTGCCTCAATCGATATTGCATTAAGCATTGAGAGCGCTTCAGCCATATCGCTGCGGTCTTTATTGGACTTTATTATAGAATTTAATAGCCTGCTGTCGTGAAGGCTTCCTAACCAAAGTGGCCCGTATGAAGTCATAGTGCTGCCACAGTAGTTGCATTTGCCATCAATGCTGCTTGAGACACCTTTTGCAAATGAAAAATTATGGCAATGGCTGCAGTAGCCCACATATCCTATCTGCTTTACCGACTCCACTGCATTTGATGCTCCTTTGTGAAGCCTAATAAAAACGCGCATATAGTGCATGTCAGCTATTGCAAGCAGCACCTCTATGCCGAAGTTGAACTGTGCGGATATCTTTGCAATGAAACTTATTAGTATTCTTAAGCCGGATTCGTGGCAGAGTTCGTTATGAATAGGCTCTGCGCCATATGTCTTAAGGCATGCAAGCCTGTGTGCACCGCACAGAACTGCAGTGTCTGTAGCAGTAACCATAAGTAGCGTTTTGTCTTTTGATATCTTCATTATGTCGTATATGTAGGGTGCAGCAGATCCAAATGGGTCTATATCGATCACATCAAAGTGCTCACCACATGTGTTGGCAAACTCTTGTATACTCATATTTGCCACATGTGCAGAGATGTTGTTTTTGATAACATTTGCAGAGGTGTTTGCCGCAGCCTTTTCATTTATATCTAGGAAGGTGACGTTTGCTGCATTTGACTCCAACGCATACCTTATGCCCCGCACACCGGTAGCTGATGTGGCATCAAGCACCTTGCAGCCTTCTGCACCACATGTCGCACTGAGAAGCATTACAGAGATGTCTCTCAGTTTTTTCATCTTTGGATTGAAAAAAACGCCATCATTAATAGCTATGGTTGCTGCACCCTCCCTCGTTTCAGGCATCTCTATCACCGTTATATCTCAGCTAGGCAGCTGCATCTCCATGCAGGCAATCACTCCATACCTTTTATTTTGAGTATGGCATCTGCAAGGCCGTGGGCATATGATATGCTTGAGAATGCTGTATAATAATCACCCTTCTGCAGCCATGCACCTGCATCGCTAGCATACATCTTGGCAAGCTCGATTACCCTTTCCTCTTCTGCACTCATCTTTATACCAGAAAGCCTCGCCATGGTTTCAGAGAACTTCCCTATGTCCTTTGCTATTCTTTCGCGTATTTCTGCCAGAAAAACACCATGTTTATAATTTTGCAATTGACCTTTTATAGCTTGTGCAATGATCAGTGTATTATGGTTTGGTTGCATCCTGGCGGCGTGGCAAACTCGCCACTGAGAACAAGTTTTAGATAGCCTATAACAGGCACACTTGCTATGTTGTAGCCAACAACGCTGCTTTCACCTGGAGGGTAGTTGGAAAACTCAATGTCAAGGCCAGGATTGTTGTCACCCTTAGTCAGCATATAGTATTTGCCGTTCACATCTATGGCTGCATACACCCTGTGTATTATATCTCCGCTGAATGAGTCGCTGCTTGTAGTCCTGTAGACTATTATAGGGTTGCTGTAGTTCTCGTATATGGTCTCATTACCTATGGTTATGCTAGAGGTATATACTATATTCACAATTTTGCCGTTAAGGTACATTTTGCCTATCCCATAGTTGTATTTTATCAGATTGCCAGACTGGCTTGCCACATAGCACTTATAGTAGTTGCTTTGCTGCCCCAGGTATGAGTAAGTAGAAAGGCATTTTGTATTATATAGACCTATGTTGTAGCCGGTGCTTGGTACAATTTCGCTTATGTAAGACTTGTTGCCGTTCATATAGGCATAATAGGTGAGAAACTCGTTGTTAATGTTTGATTCGAAATATGAGAACTCCTGGCTAGTCATATTTATTACAGGTATATGGTGCGTATCTATGAATTGTGTAAAGTTTGTTATGCCGCTGAGCACAACAAGGTCTCCGCGCTGTAGCGTGGGAAGCATGCTGCAGCTTGCAACGGCATCAAGAGGTGAGTAAGTGTGAAGAACAAGCATAAGCAGCACCCAGAGCACAAGCGCGGCACCTATTGCAACTGCAATGTCCACTACTGTCTTCTTTGTGCCTTCGGCCTTGACACTTGTTTTTGCCTCAACGTATAGTATTACCACAATCATCAAAAATGACAATATGCCAAGCGCAATGTTGCCTGTTTTTGCATAAAGCAATATCAGCAGTATAAAAATCACATAATATGGCCATACTGGCATTCCTTTTGCTTTCTTTGGTCTTGCCTTCCTTTTATCCAAAAATACACCTATTGCTTGTTGCCACCCAGGATTTTTGAGATCTCTATCCCGAAAGCCTTCGATTCGCCGTTTACTTTGGTCACTCCTATTGCAGTATCAGCATTTGATATGAGCGAATCGTTGTGGCTCACAAGTATAAACTGCAGGTCCTTGCTAAGTTCCTTTATCAGCTGCGAAAGCTTCTTTGAATTCTCCTTGTCCAGAGCATAATCTACCTCGTCAAATATATATAATGAGTAAGGTTTATACATGTGTATGGCAAATATGAGCATCAGCATCACCAGGCTCTTCTCACCACCTGAAAGCCCTTCAAGCCTCTTCTGATTTGTACCATCATTTATTTTCATATAAAGCCCGCTGTTGAACGGATCCTTAGGGTTGTCAAGCTCTATCTCTGCCTTGCCTGGAAATATATAGTTGTAAAGCTTTGAGAAATGCTTGTTTATACCATTGAATGTTTCTGTGAATATCCTGAGCTTCTTTGACTCAACCTCATCTATCATCTTAAGTACAGCCTGCCTCTCGGAATCGAGTATCTTCAGTTTCTCTGATGCCTCGTCTACATATTTCTTCTTCTCTGCATAGATCTCAGGCGCCTTGAGGTTGACATTGCCCAGCTCTGATATCTTTGCAGTGGTTATGTCTGCCTCCTTCTGCATCTCAGCAACACTCTGCTCAATAGGCGTTATCTGTTCGGTATATGCTGCCATCTCCGCCTTCATGTCATTGAGCCTCACTTCTGCCTGACTTTTTTTCAATGCCAGATCGCTTATTCTTCGCCCTATTTCCTCAAGCTTTGCTGTAGCTGCGCCTCTCTCTGAACTCAGTTTGGCTATTTCAGAATTTATTGCATTAAGCCGCTCATAGGCATTCCTGTTTGCCTCGCTGCTTTCATTTATCTTTGCAGCAAGCTCTGCCTTTGATTTTTCTAGGAGCTTCTGCCTCTCCATCTTTTCGGCAAGCGCTTTTTTAGCTGCATCAGAGGCATTGCCCTCAGAATTTGCCGTATTTTTAAGTGCAGATACCTTTTCCTCAAGCATCTGTATCTCCTTATCCAGACCTGCCTTCTTTACTTTCAGAGAAACAAGTTCATTCTGTGCATCCTCTATTCTCTTAAGCGCCTCTTTTGTCATGCCATGCCTTGCTGCACTCTTCGATGCTTCTATCGACTCTGAGTAGACTTTCTTCTGCTCCTCCCTCAGCGAGGAAAGCTCTGCATTGCCCTTGTTTATATTTTCTGTAAGATTCGCAATTTCAGCCTTAATGCTTTCTGTTGCATTGTCAGAGTCCTTGATCTTCTGCAAATAGGAGAGCTTCTTTGCATCATAATCCTTCTTTATGCCAACAAGATAATTCAGTTCTGCCCTCTTTGAATTCATTGAAATATCTAATGCTGCTATTTCCTTCCTTGACTCAAAAAGCTGCCTATTGGATGCTTCAGCCGCACTGCGCAACTCCTCAAGCTCCTTAGAGATTGCATTTATCCTGCTTTCTATTGATGCCAATGAGCGCCTAGCTTTGAAGAAGCCACCTGAAACTACTCCAGACTGCTCAACTATATCGCCGCTTAGGGTTACATATCTGTGCTTCCCAACGCCGTATTTCTGCGTGTCTGCTATGCTATCTATTATGTAGGTGTTGCTGAATATGTACTGGAATACCTTTTCAAACTTCTCATCAAAGTGTATGAACTTTATGAGCTTTGATATCCTCTTATCATCTTCGTCTGGAGCCACCTTAAGCTCTTTGATCGGTATGAATGTTGCTCTTCCAAGCTTCTCGGCCTTCATGTAAGATATTATCTTATCTGCTGTGCTTATCGAATCCACTACAATGTAGTCAAGCCTGCTGCCTGCAGCTGCATCCACTGCAAGCGAATACTCATCTTCATATGTGCATAGCTGGGATGCTTTGCCGTAGAAACCGTCCTTCTCGCTGAACCTGCTCTTCAATTTGTCTGCCACACCTCCCTCTCTCTGGTAGGAAAGCGCACGCTGCTCCTTGAGCTCTATCAGTGATTCTTCATTATTCTTTATCTTTGACTGTATTTCATTGATATGTAGCTCAAGTTTTTTCAGTGACTCAGACTTTTCAGCATACGCTTTCTCAAGCTCTTTTATCTCGTTTTCTGCATCTGCAATCTTAGCTACTGTCTCATTATACAGCTTGTCAAGGTCGGCAATTTCGCTGTTGTATGATTCCATCCTGGCAGTTTCTGCTTGGAATGCCGCCTGCCTTCTGGCAAGCTCAGCATTCATGGAAGATATGCTTGCCTCAAGTTTTTCTATTGACTTTGAAATTGCATCGGCCCTTGCAATCAGATTGTCGTTGCCCTGCTCAGTAGCATCTTTACTTTCAGCTGCAATTTTTTCTAGCTGGGTGATCTTAGACGCTATTGTTGCTGCTTCTGCCTTGTTGGCTGCTATTTTGCTCCCTGCTTCGGCAATCTCAGACTGCGTCTTTTTTATCTGCTCGGTGTGGTTGTTTATCTCATTTTGCAGCCCTGAAATCTGCACCTCTATTGCTGAGAGTTCATTGTTTATGCCTTCCAGCCTTTTGCTTACCCCGCTTACTGACACATTGCTTTCACTAAGGTTTTTTGTGAGTTTGCCTGCCTCTGCACTGAGTGCATCTATTTTCGCAGAGCAGCTCTCTATATCACTCTGTATTTTTCTCTTCTCTTCATCTGCAGACGCAAGGCTCTTTGCATAGTCGTCGAGGCTTTTGCCAAGTTCACGGCTCTTCCAGTAGAGTATGCTGTAGTTCAGCTCCTTCAGCCTCTTGCTAAGGCTTGTATACTTTTCAGCCGCCTCCTTTTCTTTCTCAAGCTCCTTCAAGAAGCCCTCCCTCTCATTAAGCATTATCTGTGCTTCCCCTATCTTGACGTTAACCTTGTCAAGTTCCTTTAGAGCCTCGTTCTTCTTGTCCTCGAATTCCTTTATCCCGGCAGCGATTTCTATAAGTTCGCGGCGCTCCTTTGGATTGCGCTCAAGGAGCCTGCTTATCTCGCCCTGGGTTATTGTGTTGGTTTCACTCGCATTTATCTTGTGCTTCCTGAGTATTTCTATAACTTCCTGCCTGGACATATGCTTCCCATTAACCCTGAAGGCGCTCTTGCCGTCACTGCGTGCAACTCTGGTTATTTCGAGTTTTTCGTCGCCGTCAAGCTCCATCTTGACATGAGCCTTCTGAAGCTGGTTCTCTTTTTGGTTGCTGCTATAGCTTATTAGGGACTCAAGCTTCTCGACTCTGAGCCTGTGGAGTGATGTTTCACCAAGGCCAAAGAGAAGGGCATCGCATATATTGCTTTTCCCGCTTCCGTTTGGGCCCACAATGCATGTAAATCCTTTGCTGAAAAGGAGTGATGCCTGCTTGAAGGACTTAAACTTGCTTATTGATAGGCTCTTTACATACAGCATTGATACACCAACTGGTCGCACAGCAGGTTGCTTTATTACGTTTATTATTCGAAAGAAAAGTTATAAATAGTT
>OGCG01000516.1_pt1 | contig 23456 bp, 24 predicted proteins | sample 1570061 | NCBI WGS metagenome assembly OGCG01 (sample SAMN06268698, study PRJEB24515) | hot springs metagenome | isolation source: Joseph's Coat, Yellowstone National Park, Washington, USA | place: USA:Joseph's Coat, Yellowstone National Park, Washington, USA
CTTTTCCAATCGAGGAGTGGTTGTATGGCCAAAGTTTACGATATAAACTCTTTTGAATCTCATCTTATCTCAAGAGGTTTTTATGGTGCTTATGGCATGCTTGTAGATTATGCTTTGATGCTTTTCATCTATCTAATTAAATCAAACAAGCCGGCTTTCGCCGGCTTATTCGATTTGATAAATTATTCTGGAACTGTTACAAGCCAACCCACAGGGGCGCCTGCTATCGGATGTGAAAGTGTACCTATTTGACCAATGATATCTATTTTTGGTGGTATAGGATTTTTAGAAACTTCAAAAGATGGTGCCGTATCAAGATATTGGGCATTTGAGTTGATTTCATTTGAGGAAAAATAGAAGATCAAAGGTTTTGAGAATTTTCCTATCAAAGCGCCCGTTGTAAGATCTGTAACTTTGAAGGCAAAGGCATAAAGCACCTTCTGATTTGATGGAACATACTTTTGCCATGAAGTTGGTGTCGCGTTAAGAAGTTCGAATTGAACAGGAACGTTGCCAAAGGCACCGGCAGGAATATTTATCGAGGCATTACCGAGTGTGAGCACCGCATTTTGATCTGGTTGGATGATTATAGTTGCAACTACGTTTGGAAATCCATACATCGTGAAATTTGGAACTGCCGCTATGGCTATCGACGCTGCTATTAAAAACGAAGATAAAACTGCTATCGTTAGAAACTTTTTCATTTCTTCACCTCCAAAAATGATTTTCATTATTATTATATCATAAAAAAGAATAACTTTGTTTAATTTAAGGAAGTGTTAATTTTCGTACGACGTGCTTAATTCGACTAACAATAATTAATCCACTTCGATTTTGGCACATGGATGAATTTTGACAACCCAAAGCGGCTAAAGAATTAAAGGCCTATGGCGTCAAAGATTTTCTATTTATTTGTGAGAGAAAATCGACGGACAGAAATGCTTAGTGTATGACTTTTTCTATCATTTCAAGATCCGTGAATGCAAGATATGGATCGCCCAAAACAGGTTTTTGACGGGTAACGACACAATTGTAAAAATCCTTGAATTCTTCTACAAAGAAATTTGCCGAAGGCACGGGATATTCTTTGATGTCACCGCCCTTTACGACTGTGACTTTTGAATCTTTCATTTTTAAAAATCCTTCAGATCCGTAGATTGAAAATTCATTTTCTCCGTAATCAGGTACGTAAGTAACGGAGTAGGTGCCAAAACCATTTTCATACTTTATGTTCATGATCATCGTATCGTAAGCCTCTGTGAAATCAGAAAGTTGCCTTGCAAATCCATTCACAGAAAGATATTTGCCGAAAAGTGCATTTAAAAATGCAACGTGATGAACGCCTCCATCTGAAAGGAAACCTCCCACGTGTGCCGGATGTTTTCTCCATTCTGTTTTTGCATATTTGCTGTCCTTCGTTGGAAGAACAAGTTTGTAATCGAAAAATGCAACTTTTCCAATCTCAGAAAGATGATCCTTTATTATCTTTATGGCAGGATCGTGCCTGTGACTTTCGGCGATGTAGAGTATTCTTTGTGGATATTTTTCATGAATTTCAAGTACTTTGCGTGCACTTTGAGTGTTTTCGGCAATTGGTTTTTCACAAATTACATCCCAGCCTTTTTCAAAGGCGATCTTTATCATATCGTAATTGAGATTTACAGGTATCGCTATGTCGACGACCTCTATGTCTTTCATCTTTGAAGGATCATCAAAGGCTGCCACATTACTTCCACATTCACGTGCAAGCGATGTGGCATGATCTATATTTCTACTTGAAATTGCCTTTATCTCGTAAAGCGTATCAAGGGTTCTTAAAGCGGGAAGATGCAATTCTCTTACCGCTATGCCAGATCCGATTATTCCCAATTTCAATTTTTTCATGTTCTTCACCTCCATATCTTAATTTTACCATGCAAGTAGCGTAAAAATTTCAAATTCTCGATCAAATGGGTATAATAGATTTAGATCATGATGTCAAGGAGGTTTTTAAATGTACAAAATTGTGCTTTTGAGGCATGGAGAAAGTTTGTGGAACAAAGAAAATAGGTTTACAGGATGGACAGATGTAGACCTTACAGATGGAGGAATTCAGGAGGCTCACAGCGCAGGTAAGATTCTCAAGGATTCAGGTTACCATTTCGATATCGCCTTCACATCCGTGCTTAAGAGGGCTATAAGAACTTTATGGATAGTACTTGATGAAATGGATCTGATGTGGATACCCGTTCAAAATTCATGGAGATTGAATGAAAGGCATTACGGCGCGTTGCAAGGATTTAATAAAGCCGAAACTGCCCAAAAGTACGGTGATGAACAGGTAACTTTGTGGAGAAGATCGGCAGACGTAAGGCCACCGGCACTTGATAAGGATGATCCGAGATATCCCGGGCACGATCCAAGATATGCGGATTTGAAAGCATCTGAATTGCCACTTACAGAAAATCTCATAGACACGATAAACAGAGTAATACCTTACTGGAATTCAACGATAGCACCAACGATAAGATCGGGAAAGAAGATCATTGTCGTTGCACACGGAAATAGTTTAAGAGGATTGGTTAAGTATCTCGACAATTTATCAAATGAGGAAGTAATCGCTCTTAACATCCCAACGGGAATTCCGCTTGTGTACGAACTTGACGATAATCTAAAACCGATAAAGCATTATTATCTTGGCAATCAAGAAGAGATCGAGCAAAAGGCCGAGGCCGTTGCCAACCAGTCTAAAGCAAATAAAAAATAAACATCAAAATGAGTGATGTGAGAAATTTTTGGAGGAAAGTGTGATCTCATCGAAAATAATAATTTGTGACAGTAGAAAAATGTTAGAATTAAAAAATTCAACGATCGATCTGATCGTAACATCTCCACCCTATTGGCACATCAAAGATTACAAAGTAAAGGGCCAAATAGGATATGGTCAATCTTTACACGATTATCTTAAAAGTCTTTATCTCGTTTGGAAAGAAAGTTTTAGAGTGCTTACGCCAGGATCGAGGCTATGTGTAAATATAGGAGATCAATTCTTAAGAAGTATTATATATGGTAAATATAAGGTGTCACCTCTTCACGCCGAGATAATTTCTCAATGCGAACAAATAGGTTTTGATTACATGGGCTCAATAATATGGCAAAAAAAGACGAAAATGAATACAACAGGAGGATCCATTGTTATGGGATCATATCCTTATCCTCCAAATGGTTTAATAGAAATTGATTATGAATTCATTTTAATTTTCAAAAAACCAGGTCGGGCTCCATCTGTTTCAAAAGAAATAAAAGAAAGATCTAAATTAACAAAAGAAGAATGGAAAGAATACTTTTCTGGTCATTGGAATTTCAATGGTGCTAGGCAAACAGAGCATGAAGCTATGTTCCCTGAAGAGTTACCTAAAAGATTAATCAAAATGTTTAGCTTTGTCGGAGACACAATTTTGGATCCTTTTTTAGGCAGTGGAACAACTGCAAAAGTTGCCAACGAACTTGAAAGAAATGCGGTAGGATACGAAATAAATCCTGAATTTTTGCAAACCATAAAAGAAAAGATCGCAAAAAGTGAGAGTCTGTTGTCTCAATTGAATATAGAAATAACAGAACGTACTTCCGAAATTAAAATAGAAAATGAGATAGAATACAAACCGAATATAAAAGACGCAAAGCCTATAATTTCACCAGAAAATTTTAATTTCGAAAAAGAAAGGCTGTACAAAGTTGTAAAAATCATCAATGAGAATACAATCGAGTTAGATACAGGACTTAAAGTGAGATTCTTAGGAATCATTCCGAAAGTGAACGAATCTCAAAAAATATACTTATACTTTAATAAATATCTTAAAGGAAAATTTATTTACTTGAAATTCGATTCTTCTTCTAATCTAGAAAATGGAATTGTATCTGCTTACGTTTTTCTTAAAAATAAAATATTCATCAACAAAGAACTTATAAAATTAGGTGTGGCTGATATTTCAACTGAGAATTCGAAATACAAAAAAATATTGATGAAGGCGGAAGATGATTTGAATGGCTAAAGAATGGATATTAAACAGCGCTACAAATAGATTTCAATTGAATTTTTCTAGAAATGTTGGAAAAGTTTCCGAAGAGATAAGAAAGTGCTCGCCAAAAACAACAGAAGAATGGGAAAATTATTATTATCAAAATGTCTATCCCAAAACGCATCTTGTTGAATTAGGACAAAAGTTATACATAAAAATAAAAGAAGTTTTATCGGCTGAGATAGACAGCATCACAGAAGAAGATTGCATCGAGTTCATAATAAATTTAGTTATTAAAAGGACATTCGATGGTTATATCACAGAAAAAACAACTATATATGGACAACTTCAAGATATCCTTGGAGTGGAGATAATGCCTGCTCCAGATGAATGGGACAGGTTATATAATGTTGATTTTTACGTAAAAGTTGGAAACTATTATATAGGCATCCAGATTAAACCTGTTTCCGGTGCTTATCAAATTCCGGAAATTTTCAAAGAAAGGGACCTACAATTGAAAACACATGAAAAATTTAAAAAGAAATATGGTGGAAGTGTTTTTTATGTCTTTTCGATAAAAAGCGGAAACAGGCGAAAAATATATAATTCAGAAGTAATCGATGAGATAAAAAGTGAGATCAAAAGACTTCAAAACTTAAATGAAGACATTTTTTGATAATCTTTAACTTTTCCGATCAAAAATCCCTTTCTAAAAAGCGTGTAGATGGTAGGTTATTTTTTTATCGCCTTGAAATGTAGGTGCATAGCTTGATCGACGAGTAGGGGATCGGTCCTGTACTTCATCTCATTTTCGACGATCTCGTCGAATTTCTGATGAAGGTCGTCTTCATAAGGGCCAAACACTATCATTCCGGATATTTCCAAAATTTCGAAGCCATGTGTTTCGAGAAATTCATAAAGTGTCTTCGATGTGAAAAGTCTTGTTTTAAAGGTAAGATTGACGGAAGTATTACCTACGAAAAGAACAGGATTCTTTTCTATCGATGAAATTTCTGCAAAATCTCCCATTTTTGAAAGATCTTTCAAAAACCAGTACTTTGAATCGACTGTTCCAATAAAAAGGCCCCCGGGCTTCAGCGCTTTCCGGATTCTTTGAAGGCCCTCATTTGGATCTTCGAGATAGCTCAAAACATCTCCTTGAGCGTTAACGAGATCGAATTCTTGTGAAAATTCCATCTTCTCTGCCGCGACTTTTACAAGTTTGATCTTTTCTGTAAGTTCTGCCGGAATCTTTTCTTTCATGACATCTATCATCGCTTTTGAAGGCTCGACGGCCGTAACTTCCATTCCCATGCCGGCAAAGTAAAGAGCCCATCTTCCAGTGCCAGCACCAAGATCCATGATGCGCACGGGAGTTCTTGCAATGATCTCTTCCGATAAAATGCGCCGGATTATCTCGTGATGGACATTCCACGTGATATCCTCGTACATTTCATCGTATTTTTTGGCTATCTTTTCGTAAAAATCGTATGCTTTTGCCATATTCCTCCTGTCTATATACATTTTGATCTTATCATATTTTCAATTATGGAATGGTGTATCATATAGATGAATCATCATCAAAATTGAGGTGATAAGATGCTTAAAATTGGAATCATAGGAGCGGGAGGAATTGGTGGAGTACATGCCAATTGCTACAAAAGTATTCCGAATGCAAAAGTTATCGCCGTTGCGGACATAATACCCGAGAGGGCAAAAAGACTGGCAGATATGTTTCAAGCAGATGCTTACGATAACGCCGAAGACATTATCAAAAGAAAAGATGTAGATGTTATAGATATATGTGTGCCAACTTATCTTCACAGCGAATTCGTCATCAAAACGGCCAAAGCAAAAAAGCACATTTTGTGCGAAAAGCCAATGGCTCTTACTTACGATCAGGGAAAAAAGATGATAGAAGAGACCGAAAAGCATGGCGTTAAATTCATGGTTGCACATGTTTTAAGGTTCTTCCCGGAATATCTAAGTGCACGCGAGGCGATGATGAACGGCTCTATTGGCCTTGCGAAAATGGTAAGGACTTACAGAGGGGGGCCAAATCCTGCCATCGTTAGAGAATGGTATGGCTTTCACGAAAAAAGTGGTGGATCTATCCAGGATTCTTTGATCCACGACATAGATTTTCTGACATGGACCTTTGGCCCTGTCAAAGAAGTTTATGCAAGAGGAAATGTCTTCAGACGGAAAGAACCTTTAGATCCTGAATACGATCTTGTCATGATGGAATTCGAAAACGGCGTTATCGCACATCTTATTTCAGACTGGTCTGGAAATCAAAAGACACATTTTGGTGCAAAGATAGAGATAGCCGGCACAAAAGGTCTTGTCGAGTTCAACAGTTTTAACTCCATTCCTTTGAAATTAAATCTTTTCGAAGAAAATAAGGGCAAATCCGAGAGCGTCTCTATTCCTGAAAGTCCGCTTTCTCCCGACGTAGAGCCGTACACAAGAGAAATAAGAGAATTTTTAGAATCAATTGAAAATGATTCAAAATCTCCCGTTTCTGCCCATGAAGCGCTTTACGCTTTAAAGGTTGCTTTAACGGCAATAGAATCAATGAGGTTAAACAGGCCTTTGGAGGTGAAATTATGAAGATCGGAATTTTGAGTTGCGATCACATGCACGCGGAAAGTTACACGGAGTCTTTGAAGCACATAGAAAAGGTTGAAATAGCAGGGATAGCAGAAGAAGACGAAAAGAAGGGCAAGGATTTCGCACAAAGGCATGGCATAAGATACTTCAAAGATTACGGTGATATGCTTTCAGACAAATCCGTCGATGCCGTTCTCATATGTTCTGCAAATGCAAAGCATGCAAAGATGACAATAGATGCTGCCAAGGCAAAAAAGCATATCATCGTCGAAAAGCCAATCGCCACAACTATTGAAGACGCACAAAAGATGATAGACGCATGCAAAGAAAACAAAGTCAAACTCATGGTCTCTTTCCCAGTCAGATACGCACCTCCCATAAGGAGAATGAAAGAAATCGTGGACAATGGAAAATTGGGAGAGATAATAGGAATAAGCGCGACAAATCACGGAACGATGCCGGGAGGATGGTTCATAGAAAAGAGTCTATCTGGCGGTGGAGCAATAATGGATCACACGGTCCACGTTGTCGATATCTTAAGGTGGATTTTGAAATCCGAGGTAAAAGAAGTTTACGCAAAGATGGGTACATTGATCCATGATATACCAGTCGAAGACTGTGGTCTTATCTCAATGAAGTTCGAAAATGAGATCTTTGCAACTTTGGATGCCTCATGGTCAAGACCGAAGTCTTTTCCGACGTGGGGAGACGTAACCTTCGAAATAGCAGGCACGAAAGGGTCGATGAGTGTTGATACATTTGCACAGCATGGAATGCTTTACAGCGATGAAATTGCGTACAGTAAAAACCTTTACTGGGGAGATGACATGGATTACCTCATGCTAAAAGATTTCGTAAGGTGCATTCATGATGACATGCCAGAGCCTGTTACGGGCAAAGACGGACTTGAAGCGCTTAGAGTAGCCCTTATGGCTTACGAATCTGTCAAGAAAGATAAGGTGGTAAAGGTATGAAAAAGGGGATAAATTGCTGGACCTTTCCGGCAAATTATACAGTTAAAGAATGTATCGAAAATGCGAAAAAGGCAGGCTTTGACGGCATAGAGATAAACATGGAAGAAGAGAAAAAGGGTACTCCTTCTTTGAGAGTTGATTCTACAAAAGCGGAGATCGAAGAAATTTTTAAAATATCCCAATCAAATGATATGCCGATTTCGAGTGTTGCGACAGGCCTTCACTGGAAATATTCACTCACAGACGATGATCCTAACACACGAAAGAAAGGAATCGAGATCGCTGAAAAAATGATAGATGCTGCAAAATTATTCCATGCAGATGCGATTTTAGTTGTGCCTGGGGTTGTAAATGAACGTGTCTCTTACTCCAAAGCGTACAAAAGATCACAAGAGGCGTTAAAGGCGCTTTCAAAGAAAGCTGAAGAGGAAAAAGTTTACATAGGGATAGAAAATGTATGGAACAAATTCCTCTTAAGTCCTTTAGAGATGAAAAAATTCATAGATGAGATAGGAAGTCCATACGTGAAATTTTATTTTGATGTCGGTAATGTCCTCGCATTTTCATATCCCGAATATTGGATAGAGACACTCGGTGAGTACATAGTAAGAGTTCACATCAAAGATTTCGATACATCTATAGGAAATATTCAGGGATTCAAAAATCTCTTTGAGGGAGATGTGAATTGGCCAAAGGTTATCGAGGCTTTAAGACGGGCGAAGTATGAAGGATATCTGACGGCCGAACTCACACCGTACAGAACTCATCCAGAAATGCTTGCATACGATGCGTCAAAAAGGCTTGACGTGTTAAAGAACATGTGATACGGAGGTATGAAATGGCCAAGATGATCGAAGAAATTCATGAAACTCCAAAAGTGATAGAACGTTTGATTTCAAACGAAAGCCAAAAGATAGATGAAATCGCAAAGGCTTTCAAAAAAGCATCTCCCGCCGTTATGATAGCTGCAGGACGTGGCACATCTGACAACGCGTGCATTTATGGCCAGTATCTTTTTGAATCCGAGATCGGCATACCCGTCGCCCTTGCCCTTGGATCTCTTTACACGCATTACAAAACACCGCCAGTACTTAAAAATGGTGCCGTGATGGGAATATCTCAGTCGGGTGAAACTGAAGACGTTTGCGAGATACTCAGACAATCAACGGCTCAAAAGGTCTTTACATTTGGAATAACAAACAATTCGGAAAGCACGATGGCAAAGATCCTTGGAAATAACGCGATTTTTATGAATGCAGGTGTCGAAAAGAGCGTGGCGGCGACAAAGACCTTTAGCGCCTCTATGGCTAGCTTGCTTTTACTTGCATACGCGATAAAGGGCAAAAAACTCAACTTAGAAGATCTTATGGTTATGTACGAAAATCTCTTCGATCGAGAAGAGGAGATCCGTAATCTTTCTCAAAGGTATTCATTCGCAAGGGATTTAGTCGTAATAGGCACCGGCTTTAACTACCCAGTGGCGCTCGAGAGCGCACTCAAGTTGAAAGAAACATGCTACGTAAGCGCTCAAGGATTGTCCTCTGTCGATCTTGTCCATGGTCCTCTTGCGATGTTGGATCCGGATATTCCAGTCTTGATCTTTGCCCCCGATGATTCAACGCTTGGATTAAGCGCAAAAGTTGTGGACAAGATAAAGGAGACCGGATCACATACGCTTATCGTCTCAGACAAAGAAGAATTCTTAAAGAAAGGCGATCTTTCCTTTAAAATACTTCCGACGAAAAAAGCACTCTATCCTTTTGAAATTGCTCTGTTCATTCAATTGTTTGCCTTCAATCTTTCGATTTCTAAGGGTTTAGATCCGGATGTTCCAAGATTTTTACATAAAATTAGCAAAATATGAGAGGTGATTGAGATGAGAACGATAGAAATAGCCAATGGTGAGATAAACGCTTCCGAAATTGCACTTGGATGTATGAGAATTGCCGATATGTCCGTAAAAGATGTTTCGAAGTTGATAACCACCGCCATAGATGAGGGCATAAATTTCTTCGATCATGCGGACATATACGGTGGCGGAAAATCCGAGGAAGTTTTTGGCACAGCACTCAAAGAGATGAAAGGAGTAAGAGAAAAGATCTTCATTCAGACCAAATGTGGCATAAGAGATGGATATTACGATTTTTCAAAGGATCATATTCTCGAAGCCGTCGATGGCAGTTTGAAGAGATTGAAAACAGATTACATAGACGTGCTTTTGCTCCATCGCCCCGATGCCCTTGTCGAGCCTGAAGAGGTTGCCGAAGCCTTTTCCATATTGCATGCAAGCGGGAAGGTGAGAAATTTTGGAGTAAGCAATCACAATCCAATGCAAATAGAATTGCTCAGTCAGTATCTAAACCAGAGAATAATCGTCAATCAATTGCAACTTAGCATCACAAACACTGGTATGATAGATGCAGGGTTAAATGTTAACATGCAAATTGACAAATCAATAGATCGCGATGGCAGTGTGTTAGATTATTGCCGCCTTAACGGCATCACAATTCAGGCATGGTCACCATTCCAATACGGATTTTTTGAGGGCGTGTTTTTGGATAACCCAAAATTCAAAGCTCTCAACGATGAAATGGACAAAGTGGCAAAGAAATACGATGTCCCAAAAAGTGCCATACCGATAGCGTGGATATTAAGACATCCTGCCAAAATCCAGCCAATTGTCGGTACGACGAACCCAAAGCATCTTAAAGAAATATGTCAGGCATCGAATGTGAATTTAACAAAAAAAGAATGGTACGATCTTTACAAAGCAGCGGGAAATAAATTGCCTTAGACCTTATTTTGAGTTTGAATGCGTTTTTGTTCTCAACAAAGAAGTGTAAGAGCCTATGAGGCTCAATATCCCAGAGAGGATCATGATTGTTCTAAATCCGCTTTCAAAGGTTGAGGCATCTATTCCAGATTTAACCGTAACCCCAGAGAAGATACCAATCAACATAGAATGGGGAAGGCTCATGGAAAGTATGGCACTCGCAAGTGCAAGGCTTAAAAGTTGACCTGTAAATCTCATCGTGCCAAGTGTTCCGGAAGCAACCCCGACCTTGGTCGGGTTAACTGACCCCATGACAGAATTGGTGTTTGGCGCGGAAAACAAGCCAAATCCCACTCCGAGAATCCCAAGTGGAATTGCCATAGAAGCAATTCCACTTTTTCCGTTTATGAAAGCCAAAATGAAAAAGGCAATTGCTATTATAAGCATTCCAACGGAGGCTATGCCACGCGATCCATACCTGTCGGACATCTTTCCACTTATCGGAGAAAAGATGACCATTAAAATCGGCTCGACCATCAAAAGCATTCCAGCAATGAATGGAGGATACCCAAGGATCATCTGCAAGAATATCGAAAAGACAAAGGTTATCGAAAAAGTACTTACGTAATTCAAAAATGCCGTGAAATTGGCCGCCGTGAAGGTTCTATTTGTCGTAAAAAGTGATATGTCTAACATTGGACTTTCTACACGCCTTTCATAGAACACAAATGTAAATATCAGTATGATACCAGCAACGAGCAAATAGATGGTGCTCAGAAAATCGTATATCTGACCCAAACTGAGATAAAGCACGATTGAAAAAATGCTCCCTGTAAAGATCAGAGAACCTACCACGTCTATCTTTTCTTTTTTCTTTATCTCATCGATTCTCGATCTCTTCATGTAAATGAAGGTCAGAATGAGGGCGACAAGCGCTATGGGAATATTGATCAAAAAGATGGCTTGCCATGGAAGAAATTGGGTCAATATGCCTCCCAAAACAGGTGCCATAGTTAATCCCAAATAGACGGACATGGCATTTATGCCAAGGGCCCAACCTCTCTTTTCCTTTGGATAAACGATACTTATTATAGCGGTGGAATTTGTACCTATCAAGGCACCTCCGAAGCCCATCACGAAACTCGACAATATCAAAAAGTAAATGTTGTCCGCAATTGAAGCAAGTAAAGTGCCAAGCGAGAAAATGATAAAGCCTATTCTGTAAAATCTAATCCTGCCATACATATCTGACAATCGGCCAAGTAAAATCATGAAAGTCGGCAGGGCGATAAGGTAAGCCATCGGTACCCATACTATATCTGTAAAAGAAGAATGAAAAGTGCCCGCAATTTTGGGCACAGCAAAACTTATCAAACTACTCGTGAATGGAGTCAAAAAGGCTCCCAGAGAGGTTACAAAAAGAGTTTTAACTCTGTTATCCTTTGCCATATCTCTTATCTATTTTCAATTGAACTGACTTTTTATTGCAAGATACATTCCATACCATGCAACAAGTGCCGTGACTATGCCTTCGTATCCAGCTATGGTTGTAACGACCTTGCTGCCCGTGTATTGGGCTATATCAAGCAAAAGAAAGAGAAAGAAGACGAGAATGAAGATAGATATGGTTGTTTTGTCATGAGTTTTAAAAGAGATAAGCGACATTATGGCACTGAAAATAGTCCATGAGACAAAGGTTATGCCGAGAATAGGGCCCAGATCATTTCCGCTCATAAGATGGAGCGCCGGTGCATACATAAGGAATGAAAAGGCCATCCAGAATGCACCGTAACCTGTGAATGCCGTCATTCCAAAGGTGTTACCAGTTTTGAATTCGAAAAGTCCAGCGATGAACTGTGCAAGGCCTCCATAAAAAATACCAAGCGGGAGTGTTGCGAGTAAAGCCTGCGGAACGAGTCCTGCATTTGCCACATTTAGAATGAAAGTTGTTAAAGCAAATCCTCCCAATCCTACTGCACCTGGGTTAGAAAATTTTTCGTCTTTCATTTCTGCCTCCATAATTGAATTTAGAGATATACTTTAAAATTATATCCGTCCTTTGTAAACTTTACAAGTTCGATATACTAAAAAACGACATGAAATCTATAAAATAATAAAATAAATGACGAAAGTTTAATTTTGTCATAACCAAAATATCATAAGTATATGCTAATATGCTTATGAGGTGGTTAGATGGATTCAAAAAAATTTGAAAAATTTTTCAGCGCTTTATCAAGTCCTTTAAGACTGCAAATGGTACTTCTTATGGCAAAAAGACCTTTTTGCGTTTGTGAACTCGAAAATGTCTTTGATGTCACACAGCCTGCCATTTCCCAAAATTTAAGGATTTTGAAAGATGCAAATCTTATCATCGAAAAAAGAGCAAAACAATGGATTTTCTATTCAACAAATAAGGAAATTTTAAATTCTCTCTTGGAAGAATTTTTGATTCTTTTGGAAAAAGAAAGTACCTTTATCGAAATAGCTGGTTTAAAGATTTCAGAACTTCCGAATGATCCTCAAAGATCATGCGAGATTCTTGAGAATAGAAAAAAAGAAATTTTGAAAAATAATTGATTTTCATTTGGAGATGATTGAAGTGGCAGAAAAAATATGGCATGGTGTTAATCGCTCTGAAATTGAATGGGCACCGGTTATCGATTATTCGAAGTGTACAGATTGTGGATTGTGTTTGTTGAGTTGTGGAAATGCCGTTTTTGGCTTTTCGAAGTCTCAACAAAAATACATCGTGGCAAATGGCGGAAATTGCGTTGTCGGATGTACTACGTGCGGAAAGGTTTGCCCTGAACAGGCGATATCTTTTCCAGCAGATTCTGCTAAATTTACAAAATCAGTTATCGTGAAGTACAAGATCTTCCCAACTGTAACAAAAGAGCTCAAAGCAAGACTTGAAAAATTCCCCGATCACGTTGTTTCTGTAGAGACAAAGAAAGAAGGTAGTTTCAATGGCTGAAGATATGTTTGCAAAATGGCATGGATTGGATAGAAAAAAGATAAATTGGGGTCCCATAATAGATCCAAATAAATGTACAGGATGCGGATTGTGCGTGGTAACATGTGGAGAAAAGCGAAATGTATTTGGATACGATCCTGTAAATAAAAAAGCAGTTGTACTCTTTCAAGAACGCTGTATGGTGGGCTGCAACAATTGTCAGGTTGGATGTCTTTGGAATGCCATATCTTTTGAAACAGATGAAGAATACATAAGAAGCCTTGCAAAAACAATTCCGACCGAACAGATCCAAAAAGAGTTGAAGGTAAAATTGGAAGCAAATCCAGATCTCGTCATCGAATAAAAAGCGGGCATAAAAGCCCGCTTTTATACTAAATCTCTTTTAATAAACAACATGTGGCACATAGCAGTTAGAAAAAGTAGTAAGAAGTAAATAGCACGTGCTTATTTTCTGTCAAAGAATGTGAATGCTGGAGCCCAAGATATTTCGTATTTAAAGTTGATCAAGTATATTTCAGTATAACTTCCCAGGATTCATTATCCCAGTGGGATCGAAGATATCTTTTATCTTCTTCATTAACACGTATTGATCTGGCTTTGTCTTTTTCAGAAGTGCTTTTTTTATGAATCCTACTCCATGTTCACCGCTTATCGCGCCTCCCAATCCGGCGGCTTTTAGGGCTATTTTGTCGAGAATCTCTTCGGACAGATCTTTCCATTCCAAAGGATTTATATCCTTTGGCTTCATCGGAGCAGGATGGACATTTCCATCCGCTGCATGGCCCGCAACGGGAATTTGAACCTTGTACTCCGTCGAAATTTCGGAGATATATTGCATTATCTGTGGAATTTTATCCGTTGGCACGACGACATCTCCAGTTGGAGCGTAAGGATCAAAGGCTTTTATGCCTTCAAGCCAATTTCTTCTTATCCTCCATAATTTTTCTGAATTAGTTCTGTTGTCAGCGACGAAAACGTCCATCGCACCCCCACTAAGCAGTGCTTTACCGCCCATCTCATAAAGGTCTTCTATTTCTTCTTTTTTTCTTCCTTCATATTGGATCAAAAGATATGCGCCGGCTTCATCCTGAAATGGAAGTTTTATGTTGTTGTAAACGGAGCCCAATTTAACTGAGATCCCGTCTATGAATTCTATCGCGCTTGGCAATGTTTTACTTTCTATCATGAGTTTTCCAACGTTTGAAATGGCGCTTTCTATGTCCTTAAATGGAGCAAGAAGATCGACCGTCCTTCCAGGAAGGGGGATGAGATTGAGATAAATCTTTGAAAATATTCCCAATGTCCCCTCTGATCCCACAAATAGATGAATGAAATCATATCCAGACGAATCTTTTCTTCTTTTGCCTCCAAATTCGATGATCTGGCCATCTGGCATGACAACTTCGAGACCTATAACGTGATGGCCCGTGTTGCCGTACTTTATAACCTTGCTTCCTCCAGCATTAGTCGCAACATTTCCACCTATAAAACTCGTTTCAACGCTCATAGGATATCCCGCATAGTATAGTCCAACATCTGCGACCTTTTTACATAGATCATTTGTGACAACTCCTGGCTCGACGACTGCCACAAGATTGTTTTTGTCTATTTCAAGAATCCTATTCATTCTTTCAAGGGATAAAACTATTCCACCGTAGAGTGGAACATCTGCGCCGGCAAGGCCACTTCCAGCGCCTCTCGGTGTTATGGGAATGTGTTCTGCGTTTGCGAATTTGAGAATTTTGGATATCTGATCTGCATTGTCAACCTTTACAACTACGTCTGGCATGTGAGCGTAATATTCTCCTCCCGATTCATCGTGGGAGTAATTTTTAAGCGTCTCTTTATCTTCGTAGATGACAGATGCGTCAGATGTTATCCTTCTTAACTCTTTTACGATTTTTTGATCTACCTGTTTGAATTCATTCATTTTTATCACCAAGCGCTTTCAAAAGTTCTGGCAGAATCTCGGTGGCGTCTCCTATTATTCCAAAGTCTGCTACGTTGAAGATCGGGGCATCTGGATCGGTGTTTACGGCTATCACGATATCCGAAGAAGACATGCCGGCTATATGCTGAATTGCTCCAGAAATTCCGAAGGCCATGTAAAGATGTGGGCTGACAGTCTTGCCCGACAAACCCACCTGATGAGAGTAAGGGATCCATCCCATATCTACAGCTGTACGCGATGCACCGACAACTCCGTTCAACCTTTTTGCCAATTCGTAAAGCATTCCAAAATTCTTTTCGTCCTTCATTCCACGTCCACCAGAAATAACTATATCTGCTTCCTGAATTGGCAGATCGGTACTTTCGTCTCTTTCAAATTTTATCCATCTGTAAGCGCTTTTAAAAAGTTCATCTGCCATCTCTGGCACGATAACCCTTCTTTGGCTTTTATCGTAAGAAATTGGTTTCTTTGATCGAGGCCTAACCGTTGCCATCTGCGGCTTTGTTTGAGTCTTTATGGTAGCCATGACGTTGCCACCTATTGCAGGTCTTGTCTGAAGCAAAAGTTTACTTTCGGGATCTATTTCTAATTTAGTACAATCGGCCGTAAGACCTGTGTTTAGTTTGGTCGAAAGAATTGGCATTATCGTCCTTCCATAGGTTGTTGCCGAGGCTATGATTATCTGTGGATCGTATTTTTTGGCAAGAGAGGAAAGTACATTCGAATAAACGTCGGGAAGAAAATGTTCAACTCTTTTGTCATCGACTTTATAGACCACATCTGCTCCGTGATCGAAAAGATTGTCTACATCTTTGATCTCATATCCCAAAATCAAGCTTGACAATTCTACCTTTAGAGTGTCGGCAAGTGATCTGCCCCACGCTAAAAGTTCGTAAGAAACAGAATTTATCCTGCCTTCGCGAAATTCAGCAAGTGTCCACACGCCAGACATTTAAATTATCTCCTTTGATCTGAGAAATTTTAAAAGCGCCTCTGTCGCACCTTGCGGATCCTTTGATCTAATGATTTCTCCACTTCTTGTTAATTTAGGATAAAATACCTTTACAACCCTTGTTGGAGAACCTCCAAGACCTATTTTTGATTGCTCTGCCTCTATTGAAATTGAATCTAAACTCTTAACTTCAGCAGATTTGGCCTTTAGTTTTCCTGAAAGATTCGGTATCCTCGGCTCATTTATCTCTTTGACGACGCTGATAAGTGCCGGCAAATCTACTTCGACGATCTCATGGCCTCCTTCTATGGCTCTCTTTACCCTTACGTGTTTATTCGTAAGTTCTACTGTTTCACTTACGTAAGTAAGGACAGGAATTCCCATTTGAGCCCCAACGGAAGGCCCAACTTGTCCCGTTTCTCCATCTGTCGCTCTTTCTCCGCAAAGTATAAGATCAAATCCGCCTATTTTTTTAATCGTCATCGAAAGGGTGTAAGCCGTTGCCCATGTATCGGCCCCAGCAAAACGTCTGTCTGTCAACAAATATCCATCATCGCACCCTATCGAAATGGCATCCTTTATCACGTCTGATGCGGCAGGGGGACCCATCGTAATGGCCGTGATGTGAACATCTTTCATACGTGCTTTTATCCTAACGGCCTCCTCGAGTGCATACATGTCCAAAGGATTGAGTTCAGCCTCCATCTCCGATCTTACCATTGTCCCTGTTTTTTCATCCATTCTGACCTTGTCTGTCGCCGGAACCTGCTTTATCAAAACGCCTATTTTCAATTTGTAACCTCCAATCCAAATGGCGTATAGCAAATAGTTTAGACATTAGCCGTATGTTATGAATACGCGCTTTTACTTCTTATTTTGATTATACTGCAAATAAATCACATGTGTATTCGTGAATTCTTCAACGCCGTGCTTTCCATCATCTCCACCTATGCCTGACTTTCTCCATCCGGCATGGAATCCTTGCATGGCCTCGAAATTCTCTCGATTCACGTAAGTTTCACCGAACTTTATCTCGTTGGCTGCCCTCATGGCAACATCTATATTTTGAGTGTAAATAGAAGATGTAAGGCCATATTCCGAATCATTCGCCATCTCTATGGCTTCGTCAAGGTTTTTGAATTTGACTATCGGAAGCACAGGACCAAATATTTCCTTATGAATTATATCCATATTCTGCGTGCAGTTAACAAGCACGGTTGGTTTGTAGAAAAAGCCTTTCTTTCTGTCTTCTGCCCTTCCACCTATGACCATCTTTGCACCCTGTTCGACGGCATGCTTTACCATTCCATCGACGGACTTAAGCGCATTTGCATTTATGAGAGGCCCCATGTCTACCTCTTCTCTTAATGGATCTCCGTAAGAGGTCTCCTCCATGGCTTTCGTCATCTTTTCTATGAATTCGTCGGCTATCTTTTCGTGGACGTAGACACGTTCTGCGCAATTGCATACCTGGCCGGTATTTATAACTCTTGAATCCTTTATCGCTTTAACTGCGAGATCTATATCTGCATCGTCCATGACTATTGCTGGCGCTTTACCTCCGAGCTCAAGCGATACCTTTGTGATATTTTTTGACGCAAGTTCCATTATCTTCGATCCAGTCTCAACCGATCCGGTGAAGCTCACCATGCCAACTTTTGGATTGGATGCAAGTTCATTGCCCACAACAGATCCCTTTCCACTTACAAGGTTGAAAATTCCAGCTGGCAGATCGGTGTGTGCGACTATCTTTGCGAATTCAAAGGCATTATTTGGTGTGTCCGAACTTGGCTTTATGACAACTGTATTCCCCGTTATGAGTGCCGGCGCCATCTTGCGGGCTATCAAGAAAAACGGGAAATTCCACGGTAAGATTCCAGCCACAACGCCTATGGGCATTCTGTAAAGGAAGATATTTTCATTCGGTCTATCGCTTGGAATGATTTCTCCCTCAAGTCTTCTTGCCCATTCTGCCATGTAATCTATGTAATCGGCTGTGAAATCAACCTCAACCCGTGCAAGAGGTCGGATCTTTCCCTGTTCTTCAACGATTGTAGTTGCAAGCATCTCTGCATTTTTACGAATTCCATCCGCTATTTTTCTTAGATATTTTGCACGCTCTATTGCCGGCAACTTTGCCCATTTTTTCTGGGATTCGTATGCCGCATCTATGGCCTTCCGAGTATCTTCAACTGTCCCTTCCGGGCATTCGGAGATAACCTCTTCTGTGGATGGATTTATAACGTTGAATTTTTTCCCGGACGACGAATCGACAAACTTCCCGTTGATGAACAACTGATACCGTATCATATAAACACCTCCTATATTTATTCGTACATTCGTTCATTTTTCCACGTTCTACGAGCCATCTGTCATTTTTCTCACTGTTTTTTCTACGAGCAACGCGCCACCCGCTACGTGCCTGTTTCTTTCTCACTTCTTACTGTTTTTTCTACGAGCAACGTGCCACCCGCCACGCGCTTTTTTCTCACTTCTTTACAATTCTTCCCACAACGTACGGCCCTTCAGGAATTGCCACGATGAATGGATTTTCAGATATTTTCATCGCGATCTTCATTCCTTCAGCGAGCGAACCTATCGATTTTGCAAAGGTTAACTGTCGATCTGTTTCGTTTAACGAAGAAAGCAAAAAGATGTTCTTTGTCTTGTTCAACACCTTCGTGAATTCCTGAACCTCCCACTGATCACTTTCAAAGGTTTGCGGTGTCCTGTGAGCATCTAAAAATGCCTTTGTGCCTTTTTCTTTTAACTCGACCATCAACTTTCTGAAAGATTCTTTACCCAATCCGAATTTGCACTCCGAAGCCATTATGATAACACCATCTTTTTTAACGATCTCCGATGCTTCAACGAGACCCTTTGCCGTTTGGTAATAATTCTGATCAAGCGGATAACCTCCGTTTGAAGTTATCACTACATCTGCCTCTTTTTTTATCTCAACTATAGAGTGATCTGATACGAATTTACAGCCAACATCGTGTGCTTTGAAAAGATCTCCGGCAAAGATTCCCGTTATCCGTCTTTGATCGTCCAAAGACACATTAAGCATGAAATCGCATCCTGCGATCTTCGCCACGCTTTTTGCCATCTCGTCAACGGGGTTTCCATCCAGAGAGCAACTTTTTGAAAGAGGATGGCCCATCGCATCGACGCTGTGAAAGATTTTAAGCGTTTCGATTCCAGTTATGCCCGGGCATATTGCCTTTCTCCCTCCAGAAAATCCTGCCATGAAGTGCGGCTCTATAAGGCCAGTGCATATCTTCAGATCAGATTCGGCATAAATTTTGTTTATCAATGCAGGACAATCATAGGCACCTTCGCCAAGGTTTACGATCATTGAATCATCGTAAGCGTTGTGATTTACTATTTTTACTTTGCGCTTGAGAACCGCTTTTCCTAACAACTCTTCGAGCATCTCATCCGGTACAGGATCATGGGTACCTGTTGCGATGAGAATAGTTATCTTTTCGTCTCGGATGCCGGCCTGCTCTAACGTATCGATCAAAGGAGGGAGGATGATCGCATTCGGAACAGGCCTTGTCGTGTCCGAGACGACTACGCATGCATTACTTTTTCCTTTTGCAATATCCATTAAAGGTTTTGATGATATGGGATTTTGAAAAGATTTTTTTATTTCATCGATTGGATCTTTGATCGGCTGGGTTACAGGCTTTTTGAGTACAAGGGTATCTTCGGGAAGATCGATGCTTTTGAAACCTTTGCCATATCTTATATCTACTCGCATAGTCTCACCTTCTGTATTTAGAGATCCCGCCATTCAAAATGGTTTGGCACGGAAGACCATCTCTGACTGTTTCACGATACGCCATTTGTTGTACGCCATGTGTCATATGCCTTTTGCCACATTTCTGTATTTTCGGGCTCGTATCGCTTTATTTCAAAAGAATCATTGACGATATCAGGTATATCTTTCATTTCAATGACATTATTGGCAATCATCTGTGCAAGTCCGTTTCCTATTGCCGTTGCCTCGACCGGGCCTGCCTCAACGGGGAGATCTGTGGCATTTGAGATGAACTGACAGATCAATTCATTTCTCGTAGCCCCGCCTATCATTCTCACCTTTTTGATCTTCCTCTTTGAGACCTCTTCGAGTTTCTCTCTGGCCCACATAGTTCTCAACGCTATTCCTTCAAAGGCCGTCCTTACGATCTCAGCCTTTGATTCGATCCGTCTTCCAAACCTTAAAGATTCTTTTAAAATTGCAACTTCCATATCATCCGGCTTTTGCAGATCGATAGAATTCGCATCTATCATTCCGGAAAATGGCTTTGCACTTTTTGCCATCTCGATGAGTTTTTCATATTCGATTCCATTCCATTTCCTTCTCAATTCTTCGATAAGCCACATGCCGGTAACTTGCGAGAGTAATCTGTATCCGCTATCGATACAACCTTCATTTGCGAAGTTGTACTTCATGACAGATTCATTTTTGACAGGCGTTTTTGATAATATCCCCTCTAAAAACCATGTGCCAGTGCTTATTATCAGCGCATCTGGATCGCTTACACACGCGAATGCAGATCCCGTATCGTGCGTTGCCGGGAAGGCGATCTTGATGCGCTTTCCAAATAACTCTGTCTCTCCGGCGATGGACGCCGGGCTTACTATTTCAGGCAAAATCTTCGGTAATTTTAGCCTTTCGATTATTTCGGGATCCCAGACTTTGGAGTATGGATTGTAAATTTGCGTTGTCGTGGCAAATGTGAATTCCATAGCCTTCTTGCCCGTTAAAAAATAAACGAGCAGTGATGGAATACCAAGTAAGGTTTTTGCACAATCGATGGATTTCATTCCAATCTCTTTCATTCCGATGATCTGGTACAGTGTGTTGAACGGCTGAAACTGAGTTGGAGATCTGTCGAAGATCCATTCTTGCCCAACTTCGTTCAGCACCTTTTCCATTGCATTCCATCTGTACGCATTTCTGTAATGAAGGGGAAGTCCCATCATGAATCCATTCTCATCCAAAAGGCCAAAATCAACACCCCACGTGTCTATTCCGGCAGAGATCAGATCATTTTGGGATGCGATCTCTATCGCTTTGAGGACATGCTTATGCAGTTCGAGTATGTTCCAATAAGCAATTCCGTTTATTTCGATGGGAGTATTTGGAAATCTGTAAATCTCTTCAAATGTGATCTTATCTTTCAAGGACAGAAGAAATGCTTTCCCACCCGATGCACCTATATCTATCGATAGGAATTTCAAAGTATCATCCTCTCTTTTTTGCAACCATACTTTCGTACCCGCTTTTTATGAAAGCATCCAGCGCATTCTGATCAAGACCGGCTTCTTCGCGTGCTTTTCTCAAAACAGGTCTTACATCAGTAAGAAATGCATCCTTGATGATCTCTTCGGCAAGCACTATATCGTTCTTTAATTGAGCCTCTTTTAGAGCATCTTTATCGACGAGCAAAGATTTCAGGTAAGCGATCTGTAAAGATTCCACGGACTGGATCATCGCTTGAATCTTTGGCTTCATGGCGGCGCTCTGATCTATCACGAGTGCAAGTTTACCGGATGAGAGATCGAAGAATTTGTTCAATTCAACGAAGATCAAAAACAACTCGTAAAGATTGACAGACCCTACCGTGAGATCATCGTCTGCGTATTTCCTTGAATTGAAATGAAAACCGCCAAGTTTTCCTCTTGAAGAAAGCATCGAGACTATGAACTCTATATTCGTACCCTGTGCGTGGTGACCGAGGTCAATTATGACCTTTGCCTTATCTCCCAAATCCTTCGAAAGTGCGTAAGCAGTTCCCCAGTCGGGCGTATCGGTATGGTAAAATGCCGGCTCGAAGAACTTGTACTCGATAAGCAACGTCATATCATCGTCTAAGGCGGAATATATCTTTCTTAAAGAATCGATGAGCAACTCCTGCCTTTTTGCAAAATCTCCCTGGCCTGGATAATCAGTTCCGTCCGGAAGCCATAGAGATAAAATTTTTGAACCTGTTTGCTTCATGATATCTATGCATTCAAGTACGTGATCGATGGCCTTCGCTCTTTTTTTGTTGTCTAAATTCGTAAGGCTTCCAAATTTGTAATCCTCATCCTGAAATAGATTTGGATTCACGGCACCTATTTTTAAACCCTTACTTTGGGCAAATCCTTTGAGCTTTTTCCAATCATCAACCTTGTCCCACGGGATGTGAATGGCCACGGCCGATACGGCCTTCGTGTATTTTTCTACCTGTGCGGCATCTTCAATTCTTTCGAATATATCCCTCGCAGCACCTGGAATATGAAAGACTTTGAACCTTGTGCCTGAATCTGAAAAGCCCCACGATGGGACTTCAACTTTGAAGTTCTTGATCTTTTCTTTCAATTCTTCATTTTTCAACTTCATCACCTCAAATTTGATTGAAAGATCGTCTCAAGGCCAATTGCTCGTGCTTTGAGATACTCTATTTCTTCTTCCGTTATCGGAGTGAACTTCTCCGCTATTTCCATTGCCATCGGAAATAATCTCTCATCTCCCGGTGGTATGGCTGCAGTTATTGGCTGTGAAAGAGTGTACCTCAAAGACAATTCCGCAAGTTTTGGATCTTCGATTGGCGTGTACCAGCTCTTTGGATGTCTGTCATCATCCTTTGGCTTTGTCGTCAAAGCCAATGCCTTTATCGCAAGAATTCCCATATGCTTTGATCTCGCCTTCTCTATCACAGCAGGTCCAAAGTTTTCGTTGAAGGTCAACACCCAGTTTATGGGAAAGAGTATCGTGTCAAAATCAAAGGCATCCATAAGTTGAATGGCGATCTTGTCTGAATGTGCCGAAAATCCTATGTACCTTATAAGTCCATCCTTTTGAGCCTTTACAAAGGCTTCCAATGCACCGTTGGGACCCATTACCTTCTCGAACTCTTCTTGAGTTGTCATCGCGTGCAATTGGTAAAGATCGAAATGATCTGTTCCAACACGCTTGAGAGATTCCGTCAACTCTTTTTCAGCATCCTGCTTTGTCCTGCCATCAGTTTTGCATGCAAGAAAGACTTTATCTCTTTTTCCCCTTAGCGCATTTCCGAGTTTTATCTCGGCATCCCCATAACTCGGTGCGACATCAAAATAATTTATTCCTCTGTCTATGGCCTGAGCAACGATTGAGTTCGCCTTTTTTTGCTCTAAATTCATCACGACAATTCCACCCATACCAAGAATGGAAAGTTTCTCGTT
>OGCG01000519.1_pt1 | contig 23350 bp, 16 predicted proteins | sample 1570061 | NCBI WGS metagenome assembly OGCG01 (sample SAMN06268698, study PRJEB24515) | hot springs metagenome | isolation source: Joseph's Coat, Yellowstone National Park, Washington, USA | place: USA:Joseph's Coat, Yellowstone National Park, Washington, USA
CAGTCAATCATCCTTGCCCTTCTTGATAATGTTCTGAAGTTTGGTATTTCATTGAGACATATGGCCTCTTTCAGATCTGGATGATTTTTGAAGAATTTCTTCGATGATCTATAGGATATCCCATACATCTGTATGATCAAAAGAATTTTCACAACAAGGGCATTGGAATACTTCCTCTTCCCGTCCTCAGAAATAATTTTATCCACCAAATCCATAATCACGGGGATATACGTGGCTGTCATATTCCCACATCATTTTTTCAAAAATAAATATCCGACATCAGTCGGACATTATACAAAAGATGGGGCATCCTATTTAATATATATAAATCTGACATTTATCGGATTATTTCCCTATAATATTTAAATATTGGAAAGTTGTAAATTATTATAACAATCAATTAAGGAGACTAAGAAGATGAAATACTGTACAAGATGTGGAACGCCTAATTACGATAACGCACTGTTCTGTAAGCAGTGCGGAGCGCAGTTTGTTACGACGGGAATTCCTACAACACCGCAACGAAATGTTTCCCAAAACCCTCCTCAACAGATGCCTTATCAATACCCATATGGAAATCAGCAGCTAAATCCAAACACAGATACTATGCATAGTAATCTCATTTCGAATAACCTGGGAAATGTTGGTATAACAAATCAGGGGCAGCAGTCAGCACTGCCCGAGGAGAGGTTGATAGGCATCATCCCGTACGTCTTTTTTATTGAAAACATTGTCTCCCTCTTGTTTACCGACAAGAGGGTTATAATAGCTCACCCGAGGGACGTTGCCGGCCTCCAGGCTCGGTCGGTAGGGAGGACTGTTGATGCTCTATGGATGACTGCCACGCTCGCCTTCGGCGTTGCTGGGTTTGCGGCTGGGGAACTGGTATCCTACCCTGCCAAGCGCAAGGCATGGAGCGACCTAAAGAAAAAGGTGAAGGAGCAGGGACTGCCCCCAGTCATTCGCCTAGATCAGCCATTCCCGGGCATAAACGGGAAGAGTATCGAGTACCAGAACATAGAGAAGGTCGTGCTGAAAAAAGCACCGCGCATCGTCATGACGAGCGACTGGGCAATGGACATCTACGGAGTGAAGAGAGGCATTAAGAAACCCGTTTGGGAGGTCTTGTTGGATCAAGACTGGGTGTCCCAGGGGTACGATTTCTTGGCAAGCACTCCAGTTGGGCCGAAGCTGTCGAGTTGAGCCCTGGAGGTGCGGCGTGCCGAAGGTCGCGGACTACGATCGGAACGCCAACGTCGTCTTTGATGTTTTCAGGAATTGTATATTTATCTCTGTATTTTATGCCTTCATTGAATTTGGGAACGACAGGCCTGTTTTCTTTAGCCTTAAAGCCTGAAGGTACAATGATAAAATCTGAGCGCTCTAGGGAAAATATGGGATACTCAATTGAGGATTTCTAATAACTCCAGTATTTTACCAGACCTAGTAAGAATAAACTTTATTCATGAGAGGGCCATGGAACAGCATGGCAAACATTCTTGATGAAGCTTTCAGGGAGATATACAGGGAAAGAATGTATCACGATCCTCTAGCATTTATGAAGGATGCAATAGACTGGAATGCATTCTCTCCGCTGTTAGAAGATCTATACCGCAACAATACTGACAAGGGTGGAGCACCAAACATTCCCATAGTAATCATGGTGAAGGTGCTCTTCCTTCAATCCATATACACAAAGATGAAACTACTGAGAGGGAAATTCATGACCGCATCTCATTCATGAATTTCCTAGACTATCCTGAGAGACTCCCTGATGCAAGGACAATATGGCTGTTCAGGGAGAGGTTATCCACTACAGGAAGGGATAGAGTCATATGGAATGAACTACAGAGGCAGCTTGATTCAAAAGGAATCAAGATAAAAAATGGAACAATCCAGGATGCAACTTTCATAACCTCAGATCCAGGTCATGAGAAGCATCTTGAAACAAGAGAACTAGGACACACAAGAAGATCCAAGGATGGAACATTTACAAAGAAGAACAACAAGACTTACTTCGGTTACAAGGCCCACATCCTGACAGATGATAATGTCGTCCCAATAATAAGATATTATGCAGTCACAACAGCCAGCACCCATGACTCTCAGATAGATCTGTCAAAGAGGGGCATTCCCGTGTACAGGGATAAAGGATACTTTGGAGTCAAGCCAAAGGGATACGATGCAACAATGACGAAAGCACTAAGAAGTTTCAAACTCAGCATTTATAGCATCCTTCGTAACAAAAGAATATCAAGGAAGAGAGCTCTGGTAGAGTATCCATTTGCAATAATGAAGAGGGTATTCCACTTCTCACACACTTTGGTCACATTGTCGAGGAGAGCTATGGTCAAATTCATGTTCTCCTGCTTTGCATACAACTTATTCGCATTGAATATTTTGAATGGATAGCTACGGCTATCCCAATTGTCGAAAAAATAGATAGAAAACAGGAGTAAAGAGGTAGTAAAAGTGATTCTTTCCAAATATTTTCAATGCTGGACAGATCAATCAAACATAATACTTCAATGTGACAGGGTTATTCGAAATCCTCTTCTATAATTTGTATTTTTTATCTACTTTAAGAGCCTGTTAAACAACTGAATAGTCATTTCTGAGAATGCTTAAGATTGCAAATTTAAGAGAGGTCTTTGAGTATATATAGCCACCCAACACCACTTCCGGAGTTCCAGCTTAACATTTTCCTGATTGGACTGATCAATTGTTTAACGCACCTTTCATTCTCAAAATCTTTATATAGGAATATTTCAATAAACAAAAATACCTTGGAGGTAAAAGTTTTGAAAAATAGAAACGAACGAAAAATGATAATTGCCGTTGCCATATCTTTAGTGATGGTACTATCGGCAATGGCAGTTATGATGGATGCAACTTCCACCGGGTTGGCCTCTGGAAGTGCAGCGACTCCAGCCGCTTCTGAAACTAGCAACGCCCCCTGGACTTATCCGACAACAACAATGCAGGAGCCTAGTTACACTAACGGCACATATATAATGGCGGCCACTAACGATGTGGAACACTTGAACATATACCTTGCCACGGATGTTTACAGTTTCTACCTTCTTGATGAAATATATGACACCGCAACAAACCTTCTTCCAAACGAGACAATATCTCCCTGGCTTGCTACCAGCTGGAATGAGTACAACGTGACAAACATGTCAGTATCCTCTGCCACAAGCACATTCCTTGGACTGGCCGGCAGCGGAAACATGACAACATACGACCCTATCAACGGACTCTATGAACCTGTGAAGTATGTTTACCAGGTGAACATAAGACCTGGAGTGCAGTGGACAGACTACTCTCCTGGAACGAACACATATGTCTTCTCCAACCACACATCATTCAACGGTCCGTCAGGAAATCCGCACAGCCACACATACAGGTATCCTTCAGTGACAATGCAGACATACTATGTCCAGTCTGCAGATTTCATCCTTTCATGGAAGATACTGCAATCATCATATGATTACAGTGGGTCATTTTCTAACGTGGTCAATGCAGTACCTGTTAACAACACGACTGTTGATTTCTACCTGAGCAACCAGAGCGCAACTTTCCTCACATACACCCTTGAAACACCGATCCTTCCCTATCACATATGGGTTGCCCATGATTACTCTTCTTCCCCAGGAGTCTGGAACTATACACCGACCCTTCCAGCTGCAAATTCATACAATGCATGGAATGTTGGATACAATGCAGCCACTGGGACTGCCACTGGCCTTATTGGATCAGGTCCATTCATGTTTGCGAATAATTACGGCCTACCACAAGGGAAATGGATATTTGACCAGTACTGGAAGCTGTATGTCAACCCCCATTATTTCGTCCAGTACACTTCTTCCCTGAGGCAGTGGACACCCAAGTTCTACGAACTTTACGTTCCCCTCTACCTATCGCTTTCAGCAGCAGTGACTGCTCTTACGCTAAACCAGGTTTACCAAATAGAGGGCGGAGTAACTCCAACTTTCCTCCCAACTCTGGCAACATCGCCGAACACTTATGTGTTCCATAAGCCAACAACCGGCTACGGATACATCCAGCTCAACTCATTCAACCAGTCTGATGCAAACATGACAACCAGCTTGTATGGATTCACTCCAGCTCAGGTTGCACCTCCTCTGAATATAACATCTGTCAGGCAGGCCCTCAATTATGCCGTCAATAAGGTCTACCTTAACTCAGTAGTTGACGAAGGATACGGAATACCGGGTACATCTGTTGTGCCTGATTCAGACAGCGTATGGCAGAACCACAGCCTCCCCTCTTATTCATACGATCCTGCAAAGGCAATGGCACTACTGAACAATACTCCAGGGATGACACGGGTTAATGGCGAATACTATTACCAGGGGAAGCAGTTCACGATGGATATACAGATAACATCTGCTGCATCAAACCCACTGGGAGTGGAGGGAGCACTGCTCATCGAGCAGTGGTGGGACCAGATAGGGGTAAAGACGACAGTTACGCAGGAGGCTTTCAGCACTCTTGTAGATAACCTGATAACCTACGGATATCAGGCAATTGAACTTGGCATATCTGGCATAGTCGGAGACCCAACGGGTGATTATGTATCATTCTACACCCCGCTTGGATATGGTACTGGTTTCTATCTGGGACCGTTCAGTAACATAACTTACAATGGTGTTCAGATGAATGGTACCGCAGTTGACAACCTGATGACAGAACTTTACAATGAACTGAACACAAATACAAATCTTACTAAGAGGATTCAGATCTCTGATGAAATCCAGGGAATTGCTGCAATAGAGTCAACAATGATAAACGTGGGTTACGGAATAGATCTTTTCCCGATTGTAACTTCCCAATTTACTAATGTGACCAATGATACTCTTTCCCAGACTGGATTCGAATACTGGAATTTTATGACAGTACATCTGAAGACTGCAGTTGCCCCTGCTATTTCTACCACTGTACCCACTGAACTCAGTGTCGGTGTGGTTCCATCAAGCAGAATCTACTATAACGGACAATACGGAAACATCACATTTGAGGTCAGAAATCAGTATGGTGCACCTGTATCCGGCGCCAGCCTAACGATTGGCGTTAATCCATCAGGCGCGCTTCTTAACATAACAAGTCTTTCTGGGGTTACCAATTCGCAGGGAACATACACGCTTGAATTCCAGGTTCTATCTAACCAGCCACTGATTTACACATCTGACTATATCGGAGAAATCAACATATCGGCGGCAGCCACGATGAGCAGTACCTCATCCGGAGCTGTGATCCCAGGTCTTGGACACACATACATAGATGTGTCACCAGAACCTGTTGCGTACAAAGTGATCAGCTTACCTGCACTTTCAGGTACATCCACTTCCTACCAGCCCCTGAAGATAATGATATACAATCCTGTCAACGGTACTCCCATAGCTGGATACAATTACATCCTGCAGGTGAATTCCGGAATTCTGCAACTGAGTAACATCTCAGATCCTCAGGCAACACTCAGCTATATGACTCCAGGCAACCCGTACGCGGAATCATATGAGGTAAGCAATAATTACAATATGACACAGATCGTTGGTAAGACTCCAGCAAATGGGACTTTTACGGTTGGAGTAAAGCTTGCCAGTGGCCTCAACTTCACTGCGCTAGGCTCTAGCCTTGAAAGTTACATATTCCTCGGGAATTATTACGCAGGTGCCCCAATGTCCGGTGAGGCTCCATATATGACTTTAGCAGAACTTACATCTGCATCAAATCCACTGGGCTTCGGGACGCAGCAGCCTGTTGAGATCCCAGTGCAGGTTACATCAGGCACACCTCAGTATACGATAAGCCTTACCACCTCGCAACCGTACATATCATCACCAGATGGATCTGTCTTCGTGAACGTGACTGTTACCAACTCTACCGGTTCTCCCGTACCAAACTTTGTCGTTGACATTGTAAGCCAGAACGCACTGGGTGCAAATCGTGGATACTTCTTTGGACCGGGAACGGAAATACAGTATCCGAATTTGAACAGCCTATTCGGAAGCACGACCCTCCCCGCAATACAGGTTACAACAAATGCCAATGGTACTGCCTCAGTGATGTTCAGTTCTGGCCTATACCAGGTTGAAATGGCAAATGGCTACTTCATGGGTTACGCACCTGCAAGTTTCACAGACCAATACCTTGTTCCGGCCGACATGTTCCAGATAAGTGCAGTTGGAATGAATTACACAGCAGTGGCTGATGCCGAAATAAATTCATCTGCAATGGTTTCAAATCCCGCACCAAGCACAGTCCTAGCGGCATATCTGAACGCATCACAGACATTTAATGGCTTTGCAACCATCGAAAGCAACACCACCCACACACTCTATGTAAATTCAACTCTGGCCAGTGCCGCCGGTCCATCTGTTTCTGGAGTTCCATTCAGCGTGACCGCCAGCTATGGTACTTTATCTGTTCCATCCGGGTCTACGGGAGCGGGCGGTTCCTATGCAATAACATACAATGCACCCAATGTGACCACTATGACCCTTGTCACAATAACAATTACAAGCGGAGGATCTTCATTCACCGACAGCTTCTATGTGCTGCCTCTGCAGAAGATTACAACAACGACAACTGGAACTGTGACCAAGATAGAGAAGACGACGACAAACCTGGACCTCTATTATGCGCTTATCGTAGTGTTTGCTATACTCTTCATAGCATTTGCAGCATTATATGGTGTGTCTAGAGGAAGAAACAAACCAAAGGAGCCAAACCCAGCATCTCAAGAACAGCATCCACCAGAACAGAAATAGACATCTAATTTATTTTTCTTTATTTTTTTTAAAAAATTTTGTAAATATGATTTTTCCAAAATTACTCAATTGCATACATAAAATCGATATCAACCTAAAAATTAAATATGGATACTCAATGATAAGAGATGAGACACTATTTTCGTTCTCCGGATGTCTTTGGAAGTTCTTTTTCTTTTTTATGGAATGATGATCTCTGGTATTTGGCTGACAAGCAATCGGTTGCAGTCAGACTTACCAGTGGCCTTGGCATTGTGACAAACTCCAAATTTTCACCTGACGGGAGATATATAGCCTTTAGGGTACAAACTGGAGAGGATGGCAGTTCCTCAGATATCTACTCGATCAGTATTCCAGAAGGGGTTATAAGAAGAATCACGTATCTATGCGGGAAGAGTACGAGCAGAAGGATGTATACGGATATTGCTGGCTGGACTCCAGACAACCAGATTGTTATTTCCACTGATGTCTACAGTCCTTTCGGTGCAATTACGGAACTTTACAAAGTGAGTCCCATGGGTGGGTTCATGAGCAAGCTCCCATATGGTCCTGCCACGCAGATTTTTTTCATTGAAGATGAAATAGTACTTGGCAGACATACCAATGACATGCCGCATTGGAAGAGATACAGGGGAGGTACTTCGGGCGTAATTTGGAAAGGGAGCGAGAGTGAGCCATTTAAAAAAAAGTTGACCTGAAACAGCATCTATCATCTCTCTTCTACATGGATAAGAGGATATATTTCATCTCCGATGTTGATGGTACTGGAAACATATATTCCGTTGATGTCAACGGCATGGATATGAAGAAGCATACAAATTTCGATAAGTACTATGTTAGGAATGCCAAATCCGATGGGAATCGTTGCGTGTTCCAGATGGGAGGGGAAATCTATATGTTTGATCCCAAGGACAACGAAAGCAAAAAGATAGAGGTTGATCTGATCTCTTCTCCCTCAAATATTGAGGACATGTTTCCTGAAGTTTCAGGACATCTGGAGCAGTTCAATACGGACCGCAAAGGAGATAACATTTCAATGACGGTGAGGGGAAGGGCATTTATAGCACCATTTAGATCTGGGATGGTCCTCGAAACAGGCACGTCAGGGGAGAGGATTAGATTTCCAATTAAGATTGACGATTCAAGGATGGTCTACGTTTCTGACAGAGCGGGGGAAGAGGATGTTTACATCAAGGATCTTTCTGATATGACAGAGATTAGAATCCCATTTTCAAATGGAATCATAGAATGCTTTTCCCCAAATGAAAAGGGTGATAAATTTCTTATATCTAACAACAGAGGGGAGATTTTCTATGCAAAATTGGGTGAGGATCGCAGGCATTCACTGAGAGTTGTGGATAGAAGCGATGCTGGGGTCATATCAAGCCCAGGCTGGTCACCGGATGGAAAAAGTGCTGTATACTCATTCCCAGTTAAGATGCATTCGCTCGGAAGTGGTCCCTCAAATATCATCAGACTCTACTCCGAAGATAATGAAAAGGTAATAAGTCTGACTGAACAGGGATCATACGACTTCTCACCCGTGTTTTCAAAGGACGGAAAATACATATTTTTCCTCTCAAACAGGAATCTTGACCCCACTCCAGACAATCTGCTCTTCGATCTCTCATTCCAGATCACCTGCGTTCCAATGGTTATTCCCCTCGGTGTTGAGGCATCCAGCTCTTTCGACAATTTACCTGGTCCGGGGATGGACAACGGAGGGAATGACAGATTTCCACTCGAACAACTATCTGAGAAAGTTCGTCCTTTAGGGGTTAATCCCTCAATCTACGGAAAAATTGATACATGCAGCAAAGGGGTCCTGCTACTTGAATTCCCGGTAGAGGGGATGTCAAAGTATTACTTGTTTAGCAAATCGGAAAGAAGCGGTAAATTGATAGAGTTCAAAATGTCTAATAAGAGCACAGAAGCACTCTCCGATGGAGTATCAGATTTCGTTGTATCTGGAGATGGCAGTGTCATATTTATTAGGGACAAAGACTCAAACCTAAAGAAAATAAAGATCGATTCTTCGGGTTGTGATGAGTCGAAAAAGGAATCAGAGAGCAAATTTGAATGGGGAAGGTTGAAGTTAAAGGTGAATCCGAGGGAGGAATGGAAACAAATGTACCGGGAGACAAAGAGGCTCGTCATGGAAAATTACTGGAGTGAAAAAAAGCTTAAGGAACGTTATGCAGACGCATTTACAAAATACGATTCCTTTTTAGACTCAGTATCAACAAGGTTTGAGCTCTCAGATATTCTCAGGGAATTTCAGGGGGAGTTCGAAACATCTCACTCATATGAGATTGGAGGAGAATTGACTAAAAAGAAGGCAATTCCTGTTGGGAGGTTAGGCATTGATACAGAGCTCAAAGACGGGAAGTATGTCGTCAAGCACATTCTGAGGGCCAATCTTTCGAACGAGGGGGAAAAATCCCCCGCATTCCTTGCCACGGTTCCGCTGAGGGAGGGGGATGTCATTGTGAGTGTTAACTCTATTGCCCCAGGCAGGGATAGGACAATTGAAGAGTGTCTCCTCAACAAGACGGATGAATTTGTCACGGTGCAGGTTGAAAGGGATGGCAAGCTCCTGACCTCATATATTAAAACTATGTCAGACGACAGGCACTTGAGGTACAGGGAGTGGGTTGAGAAGAACAGGGAGACTGTGAGGAAAAGGACAGATAATAGGGTTGGATATGTCCATATCCCAGACATGGGGTACGCAGGATTTTCAGAGTTTGCGAGACAGTATCCTATAGAATCAAGAAAAGACGCTCTTATAGTTGATGTCCGGTACAATGGAGGAGGTAATGTTTCCCAGCTCATACTAGAGAAACTGGCCAAGAGGAGAATAGGTTATGATATACCCAGAAGGGGGGAAACCGAGCCATATCCGGCTTACTCAGTGAATGGTCCCATGGTTGCGCTTGCAGACGAAAATGCCGGATCAGACGGGGACATATTCACGCATTCATTCAAGCTGTTTGGTCTGGGGCCAGTTGTCGGTACGAGAACGTGGGGAGGAGTAATTGGAATAAATCCTGAAAGGACTCTCGTTGACGGGACGATAGTCACGCAACCAGAATTTGCATTCTGGTTCAAGGATGTGGGATTCGGAGTGGAGAATTACGGTACTGACCCAAATATTGAGATTCAAAATACTCCGGATGACTGGAAAAATGGCAGAGATTCACAGCTTGAGAAAGGAATAGAAATAGCTCTTGATCTTCTCTCGAAATATGATAGAAAGGTGGACATTGTGGAATAGGCTGTTAATGCACTGCTTATTGATGTATAACAGAGTTTGCACAGCTAAATATCCAATTGATAGCATATCAATCCATCGAATTCAGTAAAAAAGATTATAAACCAATTTATCATAATTACCGGTGAATCCCTACCTGATTGTTCGCAAGATAATACAGGATGTCATTCTCATTGTGCTCGTTGCCGTAATTATATTTGTTGTTTACAGGCTGATGCCGGGGAATCCGGCGCAGCTTCTGTTATTCGGAGCGAAGAACAAGGCAGGTCTTTCTGGGGCACGTCTTGCTGCTGTAGAGGCCCAGCTCGGGCTGGCTGGAGGCAAATGGAATCCGGCTAACTTCCTGATATATATGAAAGATATGTTCACATTCAATTTCGGGTACGATTATTTTGAGAGTCTTACGGTGTGGGACATTATAAGAGAGGCACTCCCCTATACATTCCTTCTCTTTGGAACAGCCGCGGTAATATCATTTGCACTTGGAATTCCCATGGGTATCCTGACCTCATGGTTTAGGTCAACTAAGAAGGAATCAACCCTGATTGCAACGTCAACCGCGCTCAATGCTATCCCGTTCTTTGTTCTTGCAGTCTGGCTCGTTATATACTTTACTGCTCTCAGGCCATATTTCCCGGTTAGGACGGTTTTTCCGCTTTCTTGGCTCATTACAAACCCGGGTGGTGTGGTCTATTACATGTTCCTGCCAGTAACGACTCTGATAATTATAGAAGGCGCGAGCCACCTTCTGACAACAAGGGCTGCAATGGTAGGTACTCTCGGAGAGGATTTCATAATGACCGCAAGGGCTAAGGGAGTTAGGGAAGGGAATGTGATGTTCCATCACGCCGCAAGGAATGCAATGATACCGATTAGCACTAGGATGGCCCTAGAACTTGCCCTTCTGATGAGTGGTGCGGTCATAGTGGAGATAATATTCTCATATCCTGGTATAGGGCATCTGCTGTACGATGCCACCCTTGAACTGGATTATCCGCTCGCTGAGGGGGCACTTTTCATAATATCACTCGTCACCATTATCACATATTCCCTTGTGGATTTCATTCATGCCTGGCTTGATCCCAGGATAAAACTGTGAGGTGTAGAAATGTCAGTTGATAGTAAAAAAGATAAGGCAGGTCTTACAAACGAAGAAAGGGAGAGGCTGAAGGAACTTAGAAGAAGAAGACTTAGCTTCAGGCTAAGCAGGCTCAAAAAGCAATGGAATATTTTCTATAAGTCAGCTTATGGGAAAGCAGGCTTCTACATAATAGTCATATTTGCAATAATAGCAATTATAGCACCGGTTATACAGTTGCAAAGTAACCCGACCAGTTACGTGGCCCCAAGCATAGACACAACAGTCCCGAAACTGCTGTCGGAGAACTACACGGGAAACGTGACTGACTTTCCCGGCTACCAAATATCGTCGTACGGCTCTTCTACAACTGTTACCGGCAGTAACTGGGTGTATTCAATAAATCCAGATGGAAGAATCATCGCACTCCAATTGCAAACACCTTCAAATGCTAAGGGGAAGATAGCGACCCTGTTCAATCTATCGACTGGAGATTCTGTACCAATAAGCATGTCTGTATTCACGCTCATCGAGAGCGCTAATGCATTCACCGGTGAACAAGTTATGTCCAATTACATACTGATCGGGACATCTTCGGGCAATCTTACACTGGCTAGAATTTCTGACGTGAGCCCATCCGGGGCCATTGTTTCACCGCACATAGTCAGCATGCAAAATATATCCCTTGGATCGAGATTCGTGCTTTCGCCAATTTCTAGCGTTCTTCCAGTCACTCAACCGAGTATTCCAAATATACCATATTACAGTTCTTCAATTCCTGGGGCAACATCAAACATCGGCAGGATAATTGCAGTGACAGAGAATAAGAGCGCTTACTATCTCACTGTGATAAATGACAATGGAATGAAAATTTCAATGCAGAGGGTTCTCCCCTTTTCCTCCTCTCCAAACGGAATTGAATTTTACGGTTCCTATTTCCAATCAAGTTCATCGCAACTCATAGTGATGACTGAGGGAAGCACTATGTACGCCTATCACCTGAATGGAACGCTTGCCTGGAAATACAGCCTATCAGGCATGACTTTTTCTGGCAACATGCAGATCCCCCTCTCGTATCAGCGCACCCCCTCGGCTGCAAATTTCATCATTGCAGCCTCTTATAACTCGACATCTAGTTCCCTGCTGGCAGTTTATGCTTTCAACGGGACGGCAAAACCAATATTCACATTAAGTACCCCTTCCATCAGCTCTATCTCTTCCTCATACGGAAGTACTGGATTTCCATCATCGATCCTGGCCATAAGTGGAGATCAAGGATATGTCATCAGCGGTCCAAACCATCTGCTCGGAAAAGTTGCGTTAGCGTCTGGAGTTGGCGCTTACTCCTACAACCCTCTCTATGACCCGAGCTCAAACACATACATCATATCTTCTACTGATGGAGCTATTTATTCATTGTCTGGGAGTCTCGGCAGCAATCCATTCCAGTGGGGGATGCTCCCACCGAAGGGAATAAAGGGGATAACAATGCCAAACCTGATACTAAACGCTGCAACTGGAACAGAATCAATTACTTTCAGGGGACTGAACGGATATGATTATGTTTACTCAGCATCCGGTGTTTCAATAAATCCAATCCCTCCAACCTTCCATACCCCTTCTGGCGCAATATTCCCCCTAGGGACAAACAGCGTGGGAAATGATGTGTGGAGTCAGTTCATTGGAAGTTTCACCCCTGACTGGATAGTTGGAATAGCAGTAGGGCTGATAGGAATAATAATAGCAATCATATTCGGAATGATTATTGGATATTACAGGGGTTTCATTTCTGTTGCTGTGGATACAATCACCCTTGTGATCTACCTGATCCCCGGACTTGCACTCCTCATCGCCCTCACATCCGTCCTCAAACCATCTATAACTAACATCATACTAATACTCAGCTTCACGGCGTGGCCATTTACTACTTTCACAATACTCGGAATCATAAGGAGTGTGAAACAGAGAACATTTGTCGATGCTGCAAGGGTTTCAGGCGCTGGAACACTTCAGATACTGAGGAGGCATATGATGCCAAATATTACTCCTCTTTTGATTTACCTGACTTCTATAAGTATAAGTGGTGCTGTTGGAGCGATAGCAACGCTGCAGTTTCTAGGGATAGCACCTTTAACTATATTGACCTGGGGAGGAATGCTGAATCCCCTGAGCGACAACTATTATCTGGCTGCAGTTGCCCCATGGTGGGTCCTTCCGCCGACCATTGCCCTCACATTGTTTGTAATGGCATTCATATTCCTCTCAAGAGGAGTAGATGAATTAGTCAATCCCAGATTAAGGAGAAGATGAACTTGATGCAATCTGAATATCAAGGAAATGAGATAATAAGCATAGAGCATTTCAGTGTAACATTTAAGACGTTTGATGGCCGACTTAAGGCCCTGGAAGACGTGAACCTCAAAATATACGAAGGGGAAACAATCGGTATAATAGGGGAGAGCGGGTCAGGCAAGACAACCCTTGCTACTGCCATTATGGGCATGATCGCTGATAATGCAGAAGTATCTGGATATGTCAGGGTAAAGGGGGAGATAGTTGCAAGCCAGAACATTTCCGGACAGAACTACAGGACGCTCCCTCGGAGACAGAGAAAGGTCCTGTATGAAAAATTGTTAAATATGAGGTGGAAGGATGTCTCAATGGTTTTCCAGGGATCAATGAACGCATTTAATCCTGCTTACACAATTGAAAAGCAAATAGGGGAGGTTTTCAAAATCCATACAAAGCTTACAGACGAGCAGATAAGGAAGAAAAGTGTGGAAGTGATAGAATCTGCAGGACTAAACAGATCTGTCCTCAAATCTTTTCCTCATGAGCTTAGCGGCGGGATGAAGCAGAGAGCGGTGATAGCGATGGCCCTGGCCCTGTCGCCAAGTGTTATCATTGCGGACGAACCTACTACTGGACTGGATGTCGTGATTCAGGCCAAGATCATTCAGGAATTGAAGAAGATACAGGTCCAGCAGAAGAAGGCCATGATAGTAATCTCACATGACATCGGTGTTGTGTCACAGCTCTCAAAGAATGTAGTTGTTCTGTACTCCGGGAGAGTAATGGAGAGCGGTCCAACTTGGGATGTCTACCAGAGGCCACTCAATCCCTATACATTGGCACTCATGAGAAGCTATCCTTCACTGGAGCAGGCAAGGAGAAGAATGAAGGGGATTCCAGGGGAGACCCCCGACCCTTACGCTGAGAGGAAGGGCTGTCCCTTTGCGAACAGGTGTTCCTATGCAGACGACAGGTGCTTCAGTGAAGTTCCAGAGTTAAGGGAGATTGAGCCTGGACGTTACAGCAGGTGTCACTATGCTGAAAAGTTGCGTGGAGTGAAAGTAGATTCAGATAAAGAGGAAGGATCACTCATATCTCCATACCGTCAGAGTGGGGAAGTAATCTTGAAACTTGAGAATGTGAAGGAATATTTCACCCTCAGAGCCAGCGCTGCCGGTGCACTGTTCTCCAGGGAAGAAGGGGCAAAGTATGTCAGGGCAGTAGACGACATCAGTGTTGACATCAGGAGGGGGGAAATATTTGGAATCATAGGGGAGAGTGGGTCAGGCAAGACAACTCTTGCCAGAGTGATAATAAAACTGCTGGATGCATCATCCGGTAAGATAGTATATTTCAAGTCAAAAAACGATGAAAATGATGGGAACTCCAGTCCCATAATAGAAATAACAGGGATTAAGGAAAGAGACAAGGAGATGAAGGATTTCAGACGCTCTTCCCAGCTCATATTCCAGGATCCGTATGACTCAATAGATCCAACAATGTCCGTTTATGATGTGGTCAATGAACCGATTATAGCTCACAAGATAACCCGGGACCCTCTCGTTGCCAGGGACATGATTGCCAATGCACTTTCAACTGTAAATCTCCGTCCTCCCGACAACTATTTTGAAAGATTTTCACATGAACTATCAGGAGGGGAGAGACAGAGGGTCGCTGCAGCAAGGGCACTAGTCTTGAGACCAGAATTTATAATAATGGATGAGCCTATTTCAATGCTTGACGTATCACTGAGGGCAGGATTTATGAATCTCATCCTTGAGATGAGGAAAGAATTTGGAATCACCGTACTCTACATAACTCATGACCTCGCATCAGCTAGATATGTATGTGACAGACTTCTCGTCCTATATCTTGGGGTTGGAATGGAGAGCGGGAATACCGAGGATGTAATACAGAACCCTTCACACCCCTATACCAAGGCACTGCTGAAGGCCGTCCCCAAGCCTAGCCCTGATTGGGATCCACAGGCAGTTGAGATAATCGGTGAAATAGGGAACGCAATTGATGTTCCAAAGGGATGTAGATTCTCTCGAAGATGCGTCTATGCCCAGGACATTTGCGTGGACACTCCTCCTCCAAGAATAGAGCTTGGCAACGACCACTGGTATCTCTGCCACTTTTCACAGGAGCAGTTAAAGAAGATTCATGACCAGTCTTTAAGGAAAATTTAATTTCAATATTCGCTTATATGTAATTATTGCCCAGCGAGGAAACTGTACTTAGTCTTGTAAACGATTCCGTCAGGGATGCAGTACGGAAAGCCAGATGGAAGTATGTTAAGCCACCGCTCATAATTCTCGTGGTACTGGTTATTTCACCTGCCATTTACTTCTCATTTTCCGGAATAGCCACATTTTTCATTGTAATGCCAGATGTACTTTTCATTTCAGCGGTCCTGGTCATGTTTTTCGGGGCCTGGTACGACTTTGGTGCATCCAATTATATGAAGGAACTGAAGGACTTTTACAGGAGGTCTGTTAGCCAGGCGGATATGGTTTACATAAACAGACAGCAGCTGATTATGACCCTTATCTACTTGCTGATAGGTCTCCTCTACATTACGACGGGCATTGCAATATACCTGTTGGCACCTTTTGCCTAAGAACTTAATTTTCTAGCTCGGGCTACCATGTATAGATTATGATTGAGATATGTGAACTGCAATTTAAAATAACTGGAATATTATGGAATATGAATGCTCTAACCTGTGTTTAACTAAGTAAACTGAGATAAGACACAGTGAAGGAGTTTGGTTTCAGCGAAACCTTATTCGAACTTTCCCGGATTCCCCTACCTGCAATAATGTACGGGTCAACTTTCAATCTTTTCACTTGAGGGATGATGGGGAAGTAATAGCATCAAATTGAAATATATTGATATAACGTCATGTATATGACGAATTTCCCACCGGCAAATGAAAATCAACAAGCTCAGGCTGAAAAATTATGGCACGGAGTTGATCGGTCCATGTTGACCTGGTTTCCTACAATTGACCAGAACGTGTGCACCGGTTGCGGTCTATGTGTACTGACATGCAGCAACTTTGTTTTCAAATGGAATGTAGATGAGAAGAGACCAATCACAGCCAACCCGCAGAACTGTGTTCTTGGTTGCACTACATGTGGCAAAGTTTGTCCTGAAGAGGCAATTACATTTCCGGATAACCCTAGCGTTTTCATAAGGAATGTTGTAGTAAAATATAAAGTGTATCCAAAAGTAAAGGAGGACCTTGAAGCTAGGCTTGCTAAATTTCCAGACCATGTTGTGAACAGCAAGGGGGAAGCATAGTTATGGCAAATGAATTCGAACTATGGCATGGGATGAAGAGGTCTGACATAAAATGGTATCCAATAATCGACCCGAATAAGTGTACCGGATGCGGCCTTTGTGTGGTAACATGCGGGGAGAAGAGAAATGTCTTTGGATATGATATTTCGCAACATAAAGCTGTGGTGCTTTTTCCTAACAACTGCATGGTAGGATGCAACAACTGCCAAGTATCATGCTTATGGAACGCTATATCATATCCCGAAGATGCAGAATACGTGAGGGGGCTGGCTGCGAATCTTAGCCAGGATGAACTTGAAGAGGAGTTGAGGAGAAAACTGGAATCAAATCATTCTCTTGTTCTTCAGGAGAATTTTAAATAAAGTGGTACCTCGACCTATTCCTGTTGAGCCTTCGAATTTTTTCAGGGTCTCATAAACCACTAAAATCTTCATAATCGATAGAAGTGCGGGAAGTAGATTTCAAAGAAATAACAATTGTGGATCGATAAGTGGTCTCAAGACAGCATTTCTTTCGCCAATCTCGGTAAAACCTTAAAATATATATTCAACTGAGGGATTGGAGAATGTTACTAGAAACACGAATTGGTGGACAGATGAAGGGTAAACTTGAAAGGTCGCATAATGGGAGAGAGTCAAGAATTTCGATCAAAGAGGAGGGAGTATAACCAATTATAGCTACAATACTGATGGTCGCCGTAACGGTTGCCCTGGCAGCGACAGTATACATCCTCGTCAGCGTGTACACACCTCCAGGCGCTCCTTTTGTTGGGAGTCTAACTGTAGAATCCACTAGTAATGATACTGCAGTCCTGCAACTGACCCTAGCATCTCCATCGGTTCTCAACAATCCTTCAAATTTCCATATCCAGATAGTAAACGCGTCAAGCATTGGGAAAGGGTGGTCGATTGAAAATGCAACAATCACGAATCCGGACGGAACTGTTCTTTACATGAATAATTTTACCAAAAGCAACGATATCTGGACATCCGACGGTGCGAGACCGGCTCCTGGAGCCACCTCAATAGAATCAGGTGCAATAATAACCATTACTTTTCATTCCAGTGTTGGGCCAATTATATACTCTGGGATGAAGATCATAGTTTCATACGGCGGGACTACTGGATCTGCAACAACGACTCTATGAATCGCTGTTGGAATTGCAGGCAACATAAAAATTCAGCCGGGTAGCCAGTTCTCCCTTTGCAGGGATAAATTATTCTATGCTTATTCCATTTAAGATTTATGTACTATATAACTGAAAGAGACGTCACGGAGAATTTTACGATGAGACAGGCCATTGAGGCGCTGAGGGAAGCATTTATAGAACTTTACAAAGGCCACGCCAAAGCAGATAGCAGGTCTAGAAATTACTCTTCTTCGTCCGTTCTTAGCACTATGCCAGCGGTGATCGATAAGTAGGGAATTTCCGGACTAAAAGTTTACAATGCATCTAGGGAGGGGGCCTCATTTCTTGTTCTGTTGTTCAACAACGAATCTTCGAAGCCAATAGCAATCATTGAGGCTGACCGCCTTGGGCAGATCTGAACAGGAGCTGCAACAGCCCTGGCAACTTCAATACTTCACGAGAAATGCGAAGTATTCACATTGATAGGGTCAGGTTTTCAGGCCGAGACACAGCTCGAAGGAATTATTTCAATCTCTGACCCAAACGAGATTAGGGTTTATTCAAGAAATATTGACCACGCCAGATCATTTGCAAAGAAGATGGAGGACAAGTTCGGAAGGGAGATTGAAACGTTTGCAGACCTGAAGACAGCCCTTTCGGGTTCTGATGTTATAACATCTATAACCAACAGTTCAGAGGCATTTATAAAGGGAGATTATCTCTCAGGTCATTACCACTTGAATCTTGCTGGAGCAAACATCGTGGGGCGAAGGGAAGCTGAACCTTCTGTCTTTGAGCACGCTGAGCTTGTCGTCGTTGAACATCTGGAACAGGCACTCAAGGAGTCTTCTGAAATAATAGAATACTTGAATAATGGTGGGCATGTATTTGAACTGAAGAATGTGGTAGTTGAACCCGTGAGATATTCTCCCCCAGGCAGGACAATATTCAAGTCAATGGGAATAGGCTTGGAAGACCTGATATCAGGATATTACGTACTGAAAAACATGGGACTCATCTGAATCTCTGAAATTACAGTGAAATTGAAAATCCTCTTTTATACTTCTTCATTATGTCCCTTTCCATGGAGAGATTTGACCTTGTAGTTGTTGGTGCCGGGATCTCTGGTCTATCAACAGCATATCACGTTAAGGTCGACAATCCAGATATGCGGATATGCATAGTTGATAGAAACCCGACATATGCGCAAGGGAATACCGCCAGGAGTGATGCCGCATTCAGGGATGTCTTTACTTCCAAGATAAATTATGAAATGTCGTCGTCATCCATCTCTTTCTACAGGCACATTCAATTTGACCTCGGTTTCAATCTTGGAATGCATTTTAACGGGTATCTTTTCCTTCTCGGAAAGGAGAAGATGAATTCTCCAGTAATTAAAGAACTTTCAAAAACAGTCGATAGCAAGTTAATTGGAAAGGAGGAAATCAAAGAACTTGGATTCATAACTGAACCTGATAGGGAGGCTGCAAGGATGATGAATCTGGATGAAATCGAAGGGGGATTCATAGGAAAGAACTGTGGAATTATGGAGCCGGATCTTCTTGCCGCGTATTACTATTCTGAGCTGGAAAAGATGGGGGGTGAATTCAGATTTAACACAAATATAACAAGGTTGAATCTGCAACCAAAAGAGAAACTGGATTATCCGGGGGAACCATTCATATGGCAGGATAAATACATAGAAAGTGTGATCGGGGGAGGCACGGAACTGAAAGCTGAACAATTCTTTCTTGCAACAGATGTCTGGACTGGCCCTCTGGTCGAGCCATTGGGGATTGACCCTCTTATTCAACCGAAGAAGGTCCAGGTATTTCAGGTCTCAGGGCCTGGTATAGAGATGATGATAGGTAAAGGTTATGACAGTGATCATAGCATATTCCCCTTTACAATTCTCCCATCGCCATCCATTGACCTAAGACCTGACCCAAAATCGAAGTCTTTCTGGGTATCCTACAGTGAAAAGATAGGAAGAAGCTATGGCCTGGAGGAAAATCCTGTTGCGGACAACGATTTTTATTCTGGGAACCTTTATCCTGTTCTAAGGGAATATGTACCTGCCTTTATTGAATCAAAGGTCTCGTCCAGCTGGGCCGGTTACTATTCAATGAACAATCTCGATGGAAGTTATGTTCTCTTCAGGGAAATGAATCTTTCAATACTTACAGGAAGTAGTGGAAGCGGAATAATGAAAGCAGATTCAGCAAGAAGACTTGCATCTGCATTAATTTCAGGAAAGGAATATGCACAATTGTACAGTGGACACAAAATAACTGTTTCCGATTTGGGGATAAAGAATAGGAATGTTGACAGGGAAACATTGATAATTTAAGATTTATTGACATCAGCTTCTTTGAATCCCTCATATCTCGGAGTATACGGTGAGTCAGCTATTCCCATTGCGGTACGGGTCTTAACTTTTGCCGGTATTGAAGATCAGTCTTCATTAACGCAAGAAAAGTTAATTGAATTCCACCCATCCTAAAATGAACAGTTGACAAATCTGGTATTAATAATGTTGCCGGAGACGCAGCCTTCCAATATGGGCAGTCAAGACTAAAAATTTTTATGCAGGGATATGAGACCAAGCCTGGGCTAATAAAGCGTTTCCGAGCAAATGTTAATAGTTGCACTCAAGAGGGGAAAATTATCTTCCTTTATATGGTATGCTTGAGCCGAGAGTTATAATGAAAGTTATAATCCTATACATTTATATTATACACATTTTAATAATAATCCCAGAAAATATAACTTTTCTTTAAATACTCAGAGTCCGAAGTTTAAATATAATATTATGAATATTTAATATGAGATATAATATAGTGAGAATACAAAAGGTTGTCTCTCTTGTTTTTCTATAACACCTTGTCCCTCATCTTAATTATCTTAACTTTCTTAACTTTCTTAACTGCATCTCTTCATAGTTTATTTTGATATCCTATTGAGTATTATGACGTTTTAAACTTACTATTGAAATTCTCTGAGAAAAAGCCAAAATAAAGGGTCAATTTTTAGAGATAAGAGATAGGGTAATGTGTTTTCACCTTTTGAGTATAATACCCTCTTAAAACGCTTATCTGGAAGCACTTTTCTTTCAAATATTTGGATAATGACCGTTATTCCCAGGAACATGATCATGGTATGTTTACTATCGTGAACGTGAACAAAACTGTTCTGGACTCTGGATAGTACTCATTCCCCAGATGTTCACAGTGTGTTCACATGAACGAGTAAGCGTGAACAAGATATTTCAAAACACCGAATAGCACTCACTCTTCGAGTTTTCACAGTATGTTTACGTGAAAGCATTTTCAAATTTTTGAATAATGACCTTCTGCTCTCAAAGACATGATCATTGTTTGTTCACTGGCATGAACGTGAAAAAATAATTCTAGGTTTCGGATAGCTCTCATTCTTTAGATTTTCATGATATTTTCACACGAATGAACAGGCGTGAAAAAAACTCTTGGACTCTGAACAACACTCATTTTCCAGATTTTCATGGTGTGTTCACTAGTTCGCTGGTAATTTTGTTTTACACAGCCCACACTCATCTTTATTTCCTTTGCTATCTCTGTTATCGTGTAGCCATTACTCCTCATCCGTATTACTTTCTTTTTTCGGTTAGGTGGTTAGGTGTGTCTTGGGAAGCTGTATTATCCTCATTTTTTGACCTAACCAGAAGTTGGTTAGGTTTGGTTAGGTTTTCAAACAGTGGTGGTGGAGGCCTGGAGGTTATTCATGTTCACTGACTGGGGGCACGCCGATGACGTAGCTCAGCGTAACAATTGACGTATTGATTGAAATAAGAATACTTCAATTTTTTGAGATAACATAAGGCAGAAAAGCTGACACATTTATAAATAAGTTCCGATGGTGTGGCATGGTGTGGCAATTGGTGCGGTAGTTGAAATGAGGCTATATGAGAGTTTTTGGACAAACCACACCAGTCCACTGATGAAAAGCTGCTACAACCCATAGGCTTGTCTTTGCTTATTTATGCATGCTTGTGCATGTTTGTGCAATCTTTAAAACCACATAATTAATGGGTATCCTCTGGTCTCCCATGTAATATATAATCAGGTTAGGTTACTGCACAATATTGCATATTATTCTATAATATTGTATAATCTTTGGAGGCCACAATGGTCTCATCGATAAGGCGTTCATTTTGGCTCATACTTAGCAATTCAAGACATTTAAGCCTTATGGCAGGCCTGCACAATCCAAAAATCAATTTCAAAATATTGCTATAAGGTCAAAACAAAGGGTCAAATTTACGAGATGAGGGATTAGGTAGTGAATTTATCGTCCTTGCGATCATACCATCTCAAAAAGCTTAGGATAAAGCAATTTTCTCATAGGGCATTCTAAATCATCATAGCTCAGATACAATGCTAGTCTTTCCTTTCTAAATGATGACATGGAAAAAATAAAGGAATTCATGAAAGGGTGGGCGTGATCACATAAAAATAATTCTAAAAACGGAGCATACTGAAGGCAAAGAAGTCAGCGTTGTGGTATTAGCAGAAAATATAAAAGAGGGAAAGACGGTTGAAGCTCATAAAGGAACAAGTTCGAGTATTAGTGAGTTTATAGGCACTAAAGTTTCTTAGTGTTCGTCCCTGGTAACTTAATAGATTAATTATTTTCAAAAAAAAGGAAGAAAAATATGGGCTACAGACTAAAACTATTTCTTCCTTCTTCCCATTCCAAATATTGCACCTATTTCCGCTGCTATCACCACTACAGCTATTATTATGTATATAAGATAATCATTTGAAGAATGTGAAATGGTTGTTGTAACGGATATAAATGTTATATTCTGGCGCATATTGATCCATTTCACTGTGATGCTTCCTGAGGATAGTGATACAGAATAACCATTAATTGAAGATATGATGAATGAATATGTGCCGTTACGTCCTGGGAAGTTAATAGGTCATCAACTTACTTACCATTTTCTTAAACCCTGACTTTCATGTCCTTTATGAAATCGGGCAATTCCTTCAATTTTCATCTATAGAATTTCTTGAGCATTGTTACATATGTATTCCGTGTCCAGTCAGAATAGTCATTGTCGTAAAGTTGTTTCAGTACCTCGTCCATGTTTTCCTCAGTCGGATCCAGAAAACTGTCAGGGATTCAGCTTGCTATCTCCCTCAACCTCTGAACGTAATTGATTCTCCTGATTTCAGATATGTTCTCCTTTATTTTCAGGTCATTGACGAATTTCTTGATTGTAGTCTTGATTTCTCCGTTAAATGGCTTATTTTCGAGCCTCCTAAGCTCATCTCCCATTATGTTTTCGTACGGGTTCGTCATAAATGTTATAGTCCTTTCTAGCTCATAAATGTTACAGAGTTAAACAGTCATATAAACGCCGTGGGGGAGATTTGAACTCCCGACCCCGTAAGGGGACCAGCTCTCAAGGCTGGCGCCTTAGGCCGCTT
>OGCG01000520.1_pt1 | contig 23347 bp, 21 predicted proteins | sample 1570061 | NCBI WGS metagenome assembly OGCG01 (sample SAMN06268698, study PRJEB24515) | hot springs metagenome | isolation source: Joseph's Coat, Yellowstone National Park, Washington, USA | place: USA:Joseph's Coat, Yellowstone National Park, Washington, USA
AAATTCTCACATATTTAATCTTTATAAAAAGCGGATTTCAAAATCATTAATAATCAAAATTAATTTTCAAAGCAAAGATTTTAATATATAATAAAAAGCTAGAATATCAATATAAAGAGTAGGTATGCAATTACAGCGCCAGAAACGCTGCATATGAAGTTGGTTGTATATTTATTTCCAATACCTTTCTCTTCAAAAACGCCGAAAAGCGAATCTATCAATGTTCCTACAAAACCGCTTATGAGCACTATAATGAATAATATAAAAAGGTTGATATTAACAGGATAGAATAGAGTTATTAAAAATACAGATAGTGAAATTAATATCGAGCCTAAAAATCCTGATGATGTTCCTAAAAGCGTTATACCGCCCGATGTTCCCTTCTCAATCTTTCTGAAGGTTATTATAGACCTTGGAGCTCCGTTGAGAACACCAATTTCACTGCTGAACTTGTCTGCTGCGACCGCGGCAATGCTCGCTATAAATGCAGTAAGCAGAAGTATATTCATTCCAAATGCTAATATAAGAATTGATATAATGAGTGGGGCAAGCCCGTTGGCAAGCACATTCTTAGGGCCCCTGCTCTTCTGATAGAGCTTGATGCTCTTTTTATAGCGCTTTTTAGCCTCTGTGACGATAGCGGAAAGCACGAGGAAAAGCGCCATAACAAAGACGTAGAAGAGGCCCAAGGCTGCATTGAGCGTAAGGATTCCAGCAATGAACATAACGAGCGCGAAAAGGATTGCAAGAATGGTTCCTTTAGCATCGAGCGTAAAAAAGGTCATAAAATCATTTTAATATTTATAATATTTATAGGTTGTATATGTTTGTATATACATTTTGTATATATTTATGCTATATGTATATGTTGTATGTATATTGTATATTATAAGAAAAAAGTCTTTTAAGACTTTGCACTTACAACATGCATAATTTTGATTTTATACTTTCCATATTTTTGAAAAAATACCGATAATAGGGTTTTAAACGAGAGGTTTATAAACCTTTTACTTCAATAATAAATTACAGGTTCTCTACTGTAGGAAGTCATAAGAACTGGTCGCCTTGCCAGCGTGTTATGCACGCTGGCACTAGTTCTCTTTTTTTAAATTTTTGAAATTTTTATATATGTAAATATAAGAGCTATAAAAGAGACGTATGATAGTATCATATTATATAGATTGAAATTATTGTAATTACCAAAATTTTTATTATAATATTTTATTTATAAAATCTTTTTTATATTAACCTTTTATTTATATCTTCTTGCTAGTTATACCCCCACAGCTAAAGAGCGTGAGATTTTCCGCTCATTTTGTTAATGAACTTCTTACATCTCTTCCTTTTTAATTTTTTATCTATCTCGTCCTCTTTAATTTTCTAATCAGCTCGCCTCAACAGTATAACTACCAATGATAGATTCAGCAGTCAAAGGTGTATTAGAGCTATCTCTAACTACAACATAATAACGGAATATTGAATTTGGCTCTCTAATCTCATTTTCTATTTTATCGCTAGACTGATTGAAAACAAAGAGATTAGTATTATTTAGAATATAAGCATAGCTACCATTATAATTGAAGAATATACCAGTAGGCTGGTATACTCCTGTTATATTTGCAACAATATTGTTTGTTTCGTAGTTAAAGACGCTAACATCACCACTCTCATTATTCCTGCTTTTATGATTTGCTATATAAACATAATTATTAGAAGGCGATTCTAGAGCAAGCCCACGTGGTTCAAAGAAATTTGTTAATGTATAGACAATGGAATTTGAGGTTATATTAAATATACTTATTGTATCATTGCCACTGTTTACCACGAAAAGATAATTTCCCTGCAATGCTATATCTATAGGCTTGTCAAACCCGGTTATTATTTTTAATACCGCATCGCTCGAAGTGTTTATCAGCTCGATAGTATTTCCAGAAACATTTGCAGTATAAATATAATTCTTACTTTGTGCGAATATTCCTCCTGGTGTTTTCAAGTGTATTGATTTTATAATGTTGAAATTAGTATTGTTGACAGTAAGAACTGTGTTGTTAAGATAGGATGAAATAAAGCTTTCGCTACTATTCTGCATATTCGCAATTGAAAATGGAATGTTTGCAATATTTATTGAATTTATTAATATATAATTTTCTATATCTATCGTATAGATTTTATTAGTCTGATTAGATACAACCAGCGCGGTATTATTCTGCAGTATAGTCATGCTTGAAAGAGAATTGAAGACTGCAGGAAGCGTTAATGCATTAAGTTTTAATATAGGTGAATTTGCACCAGGTATTGCAACTGCATTTCCTGAAGTATCATTATACCACTGATAGGTATAAGGAGGGGTTCCACCAGCTACGTTTGCACTTATTGTTAATATCTGATTCATCTTTAATATCTCATTAGAGGGAGAAATAGAAACAGTAAGAGGTGTTTGATATTGTTGTTTTGTTGTTTTCAAAGAAAAATTTCCAGTTATTTTTGTAACTATACTACCCAATTCAACCGTTGAATTCTTTCTGCTACTATCGTTATTGTATCTTATCCAAACTGTACCGGTAAAAGATGTACCAATAGCATTTGAAGGTAATGAACATTTTAATATAATCGTTGTATTATGGTTAGCACTAAGGTAAACATTATTTGGAAGCAATGAAAATGTTGATGGCTCAGCAGTATTATTTGCACAACCAACCGCAATAATGTTGATAGGAAAAGTACTTCCAATATTTAATGAAAGATATCCTGAAGAATTCATTATCGGATTAGAGCATAAGAATCCAATCGAGCTGACACAGGAAGAGTCGCTAAAATTTGAGAAAAGCCCTAATTTAAAAATTAAAGCAATAATAGCTACAATAAAAATTACTGCAATACCGTAGGATGAAAGATATTCTATAGTACTTTGCGCTAATATCTCTTTTGATTTTGATTTATTTTTCAAATTAAAATTTTTTATTCTTAAAGCTCCGCTAAATAAACAACAACTCCTTATCCCCACCACACCACAATATATATTATGAATTTTTTGATATTTATATATTATGGTATGGTTATTGCCATAGATGATAACAATATTTATATTACTTTCGGCGCATCGACGATAGATATTTAAGCTTATCTCTCGATTATAGAATAGAGGTGAATATTATGGCCGAAAGAATTGGAAAAGAGAAAATAGAAAGAGAGGATGGTTACCTGTACTACGTCGGCAAGGATGGATATGTATGGAAGGCGCCAATGAAGACAAATAAGAGGGGCAAGAAAGCAAAGGTAAGCACAGAAAGATTTGAGAAAGAGGCTGGCTATCTATACTTCCTTGACAAGAACGGTTATGTTTCAAGGGCCAAGATGGCAAGAAAAAGATAATTTTATTTTTAATTTTGTTTTTTTTTCTTTTTCTTTTTTATTTTCATTCTAATTTTTTAATGAATAGCAAAGTATTATACATTTTTACTTTTTTATAATAATATTGTTAATAAGATTAGACTGTTGTTTTTATTTCTATATTATTCTCCCTGTTAAATGAATTGTAGATATTAGTAATATTAATGATCATAAATATTCAATAAATATTAAAGATTAATATTAAAGAATATTAGATTAAGATTAACAATATAAATAATTTATTAATATGTTTGCAGATAAATTATAAATTAAGATTTGCTTATTTAATTTTGTTATTATTTGAAGAGGAAAAAATATTTTTAAAATATTTAAACTTGTTAAAAATAAAATAATAATGTTTGTTTATAAAAATAAAAAGTAAATAGTGTGGTGAATATGGCAAAAAGTTTTGAAAATGAGTTTACTTATAGAAAATTCCTAGAGGAGGGAAAAGAAGATGAATTTGATAGGCTGTTTGATGAAGCAGTGGAAAATGTAAGAAAAACAGTATTTGGAAAAACATATCCTATGTATTTAGGAGGTAAAGAAATTACTTCAGACCAAAAATTTACGGAAAAATCTCCAATAGATGGTACAATAATAGGCTATTTTCAGAAGGGAACAAGAGAACATGCAAGGCTTGCAATAAAAGAGGCGAGGATTGCAGAGGAGACATGGAGCAAGAAAGATTACAAGGAGCGTGCATCAATATTTAGAAAGGCTGCTGAAGTATTCTCGAAAAACAAGTTTATGCTCGCTGCAATACTAAGCTATGAAAATGGTAAATCGAGATATGAATCAATCGGCGAAGTAGATGAAGCGATAGACTTTATGAGGTATTATGCAGATGAGCTAGAAGCCAACAAAGGCTACCTTAGAAAAACAGTAATAAAAGAGAGCACTGCGAAGGTAAGCGCAGGCTTCCAGGGCGCCCCTTCGACATCAACCGAAAGAATAACAATAAGGATGCAGCCTTTCGGAGTTTTTGGAGTTCTCGCACCATTCAACTTCCCGCTTTCAATATCTACAGGCATGAGCACTGGAGCTATGATAACAGGCAATACGGTAATCTTCAAGCCTTCTTCAGATAATATGACGATGCTTACAGGGCTGAAGATCTATGAGCTACTCACAGAAGCGGGTTTGCCTGCTGGTGTTTTCAACTATCTAACAGGGCCCGGCTCTGAAGTGGGAGATGAATTAGTGATAAGCAAGGATGTTGATGGTATTGTGTTTACGGGCTCGAGGGCGGTTGGAACAAAAATGATAACAAAAGCATATTCGCTAGGCCTGCAGAAGATGTTTGTTGTAGAGATGGGTGGCAAGAATCCCGCGATAGTATCGAAGCATGCTGATTTGGATCAGGCGGTAAACGGGATAGCAAGCGCCGCATTCGGCTTTGACGGACAGAAGTGCAGTGCATGCTCAAGGGTTTATGTCCATGAGTCCGTCAAGGAGCAGTTTATAAGCAAGCTCATAGAGAAGACAAGGGGATTCAAAATAGGAAACCCGTTAAGCAAGGATGTGTATTTAGGGCCGTTGATAGGTGAAAACGCTTACAAGACTTATATGGAGGCGGTTGAAAAGCTCAAGCAGTCGGGCAAAATCCTCTATGGAGGTAATAGGGTAAACACAAACCTCAACGGCTTCTATGTCGAGCCGACGATTGCAGAGGTCAAGCATGAGCATGAGCTTGTCAAGAGAGAGCTTTTTGTGCCCGTGCTTTTAATAGAGGAATTCAAGGATTTCGATGAAGCGATAAGGCTAGCAAATGATGTTGATTATGGACTCACTTCAGGGCTCTATTCAAAAAACAAGAAGGAGATAAAGGAGTATATAGACAAGATACAGGCTGGCGTTATCTATATAAATAGGGAGACGAGCGCTACTACAGGTGCGATAGTTGGAATGCACACCTTTGTAGGATGGAAGGGAAGCAGTGTTGGAGGCAAGGGAACAGGAAGCAGGTATTATCTGCAGCAGTTCATGAGAGAGCAGAGTGTTTCGCTAACACAATAACGTGAAATTATAATTTAGAATTACATTAAATTTTTTTTATTTTGTTTTTATTGTTTTTTGTATATTTTTTATATTTATTTTTTGTTTAATCTTAATTTTGTTTTGTAATTTTATTTTATATTATTATATTTATATTGTATATATTGCTTTTATTTATTTTATTTTAATTTTTGTTTTAATTTTATTTAATGTAATAAAATTTTATTTGATAAGAGGGTTTAATGTGCATAACCAGATTTCTTAAAAGTCTTCAAACCTATCAATATAAGAAGCTCAGAATTAATAACAGGATTGTAAAAGTGAGGGTTGCTGATACCTTCCTGAAGAAAATGCTAGGCTTGATGTATGAAAAGGATATAAAAAATAACGAGGGAATGCTCTTTGTATTTGACCATGAAACAAATGCCCCTATATGGATGCGCAACATGCTTTTTCCTATCGATGCCATATGGCTGGATAGTAATCTTAATGTTGTCCATATAGAGAGGAATATAAAGCCTCAATCAGGATTTGATTTTAGGACTTATGGAGGAAAAGCAAGTGCAAAATATATAGTAGAGCTTCCATCAGGATTCCTAAAAAAATTAAATAAAAAAATAAAAATAGAAATAATTAATTAAATATATCCTAAATTTTCTGGGTGTTCATGTATAGGATTGCTTTTGTTTTCAGTGTGTTTTTTCTCTATAAGTTCTAAAAGGTTTTCTATCTTTCTTTTTTCTTCAGCCGATATTTTTCCTTCCGCTCTAAGTTTTCTTGCTGATCTATGAATTACTCGTAATATTTCAGTTAGTTGATCTCTTGTTTCTTTAAATTCTTTCCCATAAAAATATCTTACAGGTAGTTCATAAATATTATTTATAATTTCATTTACCGAACTTATATCTAAGGTTGCTCCTTTAGGTCCTTTGAGAGAACTATATAAATCATTTATTATCTTTGCAATATCTAGTGGATCTCTAGAAAATGGATTCGGCCTTTTTTTTCAGTAGGATTATAAGGTTCTATTTTATTATCTATTATTGTTGGATTTGTTACAATTAAATTAGTTGTAAATAAGCTATTATCTACTACTCCTTTTTCATCTTTAATATATGTGATAGTAATATTATCATTACTTCCAACCTCCTTTCTTAAGGTAGGTAATTCTACAACCAACCAATTATCTAGAGCTTTTTCTTTTTCTCTTGTATTAAAACCTTTCATAATTTCACCTTCAGGTGAAGTTAATTAAAAAGAATCAGATATTTATATTTTTCTTTTCAAATATAACTCAGTTATAATATTATTTTGCATTATTATTCTATTATATATTATGTCGTTATATTTGATATTATATTTACACTTAATTTACACACTTTATATTTTATATTTATATTTTATAATTTTAAATTTTTAATTAAAAATTTTACCTATATTAATTAATTTGAAAGACTATGATGCATATGGAATGCCAAGATAGTATTAAAGAAAATACAAAAAGCGAAGAAGAGCTTTATAAAGAGAAGTACGGCTTTAGGGATTCATTAGAGTATAAGTATAAATCAAAAAAAGGTTTATCAGAAGAGGTTGTTAGGGAGATATCAAAAATAAAAAAAGAGCCGGATTGGATGCTTGAGAAGCGTCTTCTTGCATATAAAATTTTTAAAGAAAAGCCGATGCCGAAATGGGGCTGTGATCTCTCTAATATAGACTTTGATAATATTTACTACTATTTGAAGCCGACAGATAAAAATGCACAGAACAGCTGGGACAAAGTTCCAAAGGAGATCAAGGAAACATTTGATAAATTAGGAGTGCCGGAAGCTGAAAGAAGGATGTTTGCTGGCGGTGAGGCGCAGTATGATTCAGAGGTTATATATTCACATGTAAGAAAGGAGCTTGAAGCCCAGGGTGTGATTTTTATAAGCACTGATGAAGCGGTTGCAAAATATCCAGAACTTGTTAAAAAATATTTTGGGATGATAGTGCCAAGCACTGATAATAAATTTGCGGCTCTTAATACCGCAGTATGGAGTGGTGGTAGTTTTATCTATGTTCCAAAAAATGTAAAGGTTGCAATGCCATTGCAGGCATACTTTAGAATCAATGCTGAAAATGCCGGACAGTTTGAGCGCACCCTCATCATTGCAGATGAAGGAAGCGATGTTACATATATAGAGGGATGTACCGCACCAATATACATAAGCTCGTCACTGCATGCTGCTGTAGTCGAGATAATAGCGCACAAAGGAGCCCATGTAAAATATGTTACAATACAAAACTGGTCGAAGAATGTTTATAACCTTGTAACACAGCGAGCTTATGCTTATGATAATGCACACGTTGAGTGGATTGATGGAAATATAGGAAGCTTGGCCAACATGAAATACCCGAGCATATTCCTGAAAGGTGCTGGAAGCAGTGGCGAGGTTCTCTCTATAGCGCTTGCTGGAGCTGGACAGGAGCAGGATACAGGAGGTAAAATCTACCATCTCGCACCGAACACCTCATCGAAGCTTATATCAAAAAGCATATCAAAGGATAATGGCATAAGCTCATTCAGAGGGCTCGTTTATGTAGATAAAAATGCAGAAAATTCATCCTCATATATGCGCTGTGATGCACTGCTCATTGACGATTCATCAAAATCAAATACCTACCCATATATTGACGTTCATAGAAATGACGCGCTCATTTCTCATGAAGCAAGTGTTGGCAAAATCAATGAAGATGAATTGTTTTATCTCGAATCGAGGGGTATAAGCGAAGATGATGCTATCGCTATAATAATACTAGGCTTCATCGAACCGCTCACAAACACAATACCATTGGAATACTCGCTAGAGCTCAAAAGGCTCATAAAGCTCGACACCTCAAAGGCGATCGCATGAATGAGAATGATGTTAATAATAAAGATTTTAGAAAAATAGATGAAATCTTCAAAAGATATAGGATTGCAGACACTGATAAGAGGGAAATGAAAAAAGTAGATAAAAGTAAATATAGCAAAAATAAATATAGCAGAAAAATATCTTTTGATGTTGTGATAAAAGAAAAGATAGAAATATACAAGAAAAATATAACAGTAGAAAGGGATGAAAACAAAGCAATAATTAATATAGGAAAAAATAAAGATAGCAATAATAGTAGTAAAGATATCAGCAATATAGCAATCCTTATTGAAGATAATATTGATACTGAAATAATTGCAGATATAGATTCAAATCTGAATATTATATTACTCTCCAATAACCACAAGAATCTCTATATTAATGCATATAAAAATATAAATTTGAGTCTATTTGATATTGCTGGCTTAAAAGAGGTAGCTCTTAAGGCTTTGAAGCATGCATCTATTTCATTAAATATTATACCACTCTTTAGAGGAGATTCAAGCTTGAAGATAAAAAGCTTTGCTATTGAGGATTCAAGCATATCTATAAATGAAGCGCTTGTATTGAAGGATGAACAGAAATTTGATTCCGAAATCTATTCATTTTTAGAAGGAAGGGATTGTAAAGCCAGTATAAATTCAAGAGCCCTTCTTTATGATAAATCATTATGCATGCTTAAAGGATATGTTGAATCAGGTGAAAAATCAAAAGGCTCGATATCATCGCTGTCTCAAAGTGCCCTTCTGCTTAGCGAAAATGCGCACGCTGATTCGATTCCAGTAATGGCTATAAAGACAAATGATGTCAAAGCATCGCATGAATCATTTATTGTGCCTATTAATAATGATTTATTGTTCTTTGCCGCAAGCAGGGGTGTAAATGAGGAAAGCTTCAAGAGGCTGGTTGCAGATGGATTCATAGAACCGCTGCTTCAAAAGATTATTGATGAAAAAGGGAGGAATCTTGCTTATAACTTTATTAAAGAAAAATTAGAGGATAAAAAAGGTGTTTGAGATGATGTTGAAAGAATCGGATGTATTTATAAAAGAATTTATGCCCGCATTTAAAGCACGCTCAGCCAAGCTGATGTATGAAAAATATAAATTAAAGCAGAAGGAGATTGCGAAGCTTCTCGATATAACACAACCCGCAGTTAATAAGTATCTGAATAACAGATATTCTGAAATTGTTAAAAAGAGAGAGGAGGGAATTGAGGAAGAAAATGTTATCAAATTTATTGAAAGTACTTTGAATAATGATGATTTTAATGCACAAAGGTATGTTTGCAAAGAGTGTGTTAAAACAAGGAAAACACCCTGTCAATTAATGATAAAATGAATGTATATTTAAAATTATAAAAATTATGAAGATAGAAAGCAAAATAGTGATGCTATGAAATTAAGTATTGAAAATCTGAAAGCTAAAATAGGCGATAAGAGTATATTAAATGGAATAAATCTCAATATAGGAGAGAGGGAAATACATGTAATTATGGGGCCAAACGGCTCTGGAAAAACAACTCTCGCAAAGGCTATTATAGGCCATCCAAATGTGAAGATTGATGGAAATATCATGATTGATGGAAAGGTTATAAATGAACTAAATGCAGAGAAGAGGGCTAAGCTTGGTTTATTTCTCCTCTTCCAAAATCCGCCAGAAATTGATGGGGTTAAATTTATAAGTTTCTTAAGAACTGCAAAAGAATCACTTCAAGGTAGCACTGTTGATATAAAAAAATTTATGAGCGATATAAAAGAGTATGCGGCAAAGCTCAAAATGAATCCAGATATTATAGGAAGGTCCCTTAATTATGGATTCTCGGGTGGTGAGAAAAAGAAGGCGGAGATGCTGCAGATGATGATGCTGAAGCCGAAGCTTGCGATACTTGATGAACCTGATTCAGGGCTTGATGTAGACTCGATTAAAATTGTTATGAACAACATTAAAGAAATGTTTGAAAAAGAAAATATGTCTGTGCTTATTATAACCCACTATAATAGAATATTCAATTATATTAAGCCAAAGCATGTGCATGTAATGATTGATGGAAGAATAGTTGCAAGTGGAGGGCCGGAGATTATTGATATAATCGAAAGCAAAGGCTATGATTATTTCTTAAAGAGTGAAAATAAAAAAGAATGAATATAAAAAGAGAATAAAAAGAAGAAATGAATAGAGATAAAATAAATAAAATATAAAATAAAATAAAAAAATAAAAGGTGTATAAATGATAGATGTTGAAAAGATAAAAGAGGATTTTCCAATACTTAAAAGAAAGTTTTATGGTAAGAGGCTTGTCTATCTCGACAGTGCAGCAACAGCCCAAAAGCCAATTCAGGTCATTAGGGGAGTATCAAAATTCTATAGATATTACAATGCTAACGTCCATAGAGGCTCATACAAGCTTGCAGAGGAGTCAACAGAGCTTTATGAATCTTCAAGGGAGTCAGTTGCAAAATTCATCAATGCTGAAGATAGTAGTGAAATAATATTTACACGCAACACAACAGAATCGATAAACTTTGTCGCATTAACATGGGCTTTGCAGAATATTAAAAAGAATGATCACATACTTGTAAGCGAGCTCGAACACCACAGCAATCTTGTACCATGGATTATGCTTGCGAAGAGAAATGGCGCTCTGCTTGACTACATAAAGGTTGATAAGAGAGCAGGCTCGCTAGATTATGAAAGCTTAGAGGAAAATCTGAAAAAAAATCCGAAGATTGTAGCCGTAAGCCAATGCTCAAATGTCCTCGGCAATGTTGTTGATGTTAAGAGTATTGTAAAGAAAGCACACGAGCATGGTGCTAAGGTCCTTGTGGATGGAGCTCAATCTGTTCCGCATATGCCAGTAGATGTTAGAGATATCAATGCTGATTTCCTTGCATTCTCAGGTCATAAGATGCTTGCTTATACAGGCATTGGAGTGCTTTATGCAAAAAGAGAGATCCTTGAAAACACAGAACCGCTTTTTGGAGGTGGCGAGATGATACAGAGTGTAGGATACCAGAATTTCACGCTTAATGATATTCCATGGAGGTTTGAAGCCGGAACACCAAATATAGAAGGCGCGGTATCAATGAAATTTGCTATTGACTATTTATCAAAAATAGGTATGAAAAATGTAGAAGAGCATGAAAGAATGCTTGCAGATTATACAATTGAAAAGATGCAGAACATAAAGAATGTTAATATATATGGTCCTTTGGAAAAGGGAAAGCATTCTGGAATAGTATCCTTTTCAATAAATAAAGTTCATCCACATGATATATCAACAATCTTTGACAAGCAGGGTATAACGATAAGAGCGGGGCATCATTGTGCGATGCCGCTTGTTGTTAATATTTTAAGTGAGCCTGCGGTTGCACGAATGAGCTTCTATATATATAATGATGAAAGAGATATTGATGCTGCAATCAATGCAATAAACATCGTCAAGCAAAAGTTTAATGTTTTATAATTTTATATTTTAATTTTTATTTATAAAATGAAGGCAAAAAACAAAATATCAATTAATAATAATTGATAAATATAATATCAATGAATAAAATTATATTAAAGGAACACTGGTGATATTATAAACGATAAAGATATATATGCAGAGCAGATCATAGCACATTACGAGCATCCACATAACAAAGGCAGGCTTGAAAAAGCAACTTTTGTAAATCATGAATTTAATCCCTATTGTGGAGATGATATAACAATATATCTAAACGTTAAAGATAATGTTGTTATTGATGCTAAGTTTGAGGGTTCTGGATGTGCGGTTAGCACAAGCAGTGCGAGCATGCTTACAGATTTTATAAAGGGAAAGAATATTAATGATATTAAAAAACTCGGCTTCAAGGATGTTGTCAAGCTTATTGGAATTGATCCAGGTCCTGCACGTTTGAAGTGCATGATGCTTCCCCTTAAAACAATACAAGATGCGTTAACTGGCAAATCCAAAAATAATTAGTTAATAATATTAATAATAAAGAAAAATAAAATTATTATAAAGCCTTTAATACTTTCATTATCTTTTCTTTATAATAGATTTCCCCATAACTAAATAATAAGTTTATTAACTTTTTGCAGTAAAAAGAAATAACAAATCTACATTATAATATTATAATAATATAAATATCGACTCAATAATAAATAAAATAAAAATATAATTAATCAACTCAATAATAAAAATAAATAATATAATTAAATTTAATTAAACAATATAATTTTTGCAATATATAAAATATTTATAGTGTGATTTTATGGAAAGAAATGAACTTGAAAAGATGACAAGCAGTTATCAAGCACTTGTTGAGCAGCTGCAGGCTCTAGCAATCCAAAAAGAGCAGTTTGCAATGCAGAAAAATGAGCAGAACGAAGCAATGGCGGAAATAGAAAAAGCAACAGGCAAAATATATCTTAATATAGGTGGAGTCTTAGTGGAAATGAAGAAAGAGGATGCAGTCAAAAAGCTTAAGGAGAAGATCGAATCTACTGAAATGCGTTTGACTATTGCAACTAAGCAGTATGATGAGTATGCAAAGAAAGAGAAGGAGCTACGTGAAAAGATAAATGAGGCTTTGAAGGCGGAGAAGGCGTGATAAATGGAGAAGATAAATTTTGATTCTCTTTTATTTCTGCTTAAAGAGGCAAAAGAAAAAAATAAGAAGATATTGATAACCTTTCACTCTGTAGGCGACTCTGATTCTGTATCAAGTGCGATTGCATTAAAGAGGTTCTTTGGAGATAATGCAAGGGTTTCAACACCTGATTATATAACAGCGAATGCAACAAGAATGCTAAAGATAGCAAATATCAATGAAAATGAGATCTCAAAGGGATTTGACACTGATTGCGATATTGTTGTGCTTGTAGATGTAAATGCTTTTGAGGATTGCGGTTCTTTTAATTATTATCTTAATGACTTTAAAGGAGATATAGTAATAATAGATCATCACACACTCCACAATATAGAAAAGGACAAGGTTTATGTTTATAATGATGAAAATTCAAACTCAACAGCAAGCATAATTTATGAAATCTTTGAGCAGCTTGAATTTGATGTTGATGTAAAAATAAAATATCTTCTTGTATATGGTATTATATCGGATTCTGCGGATCTTAAAAATGCATTTCCAAAAACATTTATACAGATTGGTAAACTTCTCGAGGATACAGGCAGCAATTATCAAGCGCTTTTGAATATGATTGAGCCACTGCCGGATCCAAAATCAAGACTTAATGTTCTTATTGATTCATGTGCAGCAGAAAAATATATTATAGGAAATATTTTATTCATTTATGGAAGGGCGCATTCGCACGCTAATGTTTCAGCAGATGTTGCATTAAAAGCGGGTGCGGATCTAGCCCTCTTCTTTTCGATAGGTGCAGAAGGAATATCATTCTCAGCAAGGCTTAGGGAAACACTCGACAAGAAATATGATCTGCATATGGGAAAAATAATGAAGATGCTAGCCCCTATAATCAGAGGCAGCGGTGGTGGGCATCCATGTGCGGCAGGTGCATATGGTCCGGTTACATCAACAGAGAACGAATTTAAAGAAGCGTTTATGGAAGAGCTGAAAAAACATATAAGCTGAGATATAAAATTAAAACTAAAATATATCAAATATATAATTAAAATTTAATCTTAATTAATCTTCTCTTTCAATATATCTAATATTTTAAACATCCTTAATTTTAATATTTTACTTTAGTATATTTTTATATACTTTAGTAAGTTCAATATTTTTTATTGAATAGTTAAAATTTTTTAGAAAACAAAAATTAAAAATAGAATTTATGTAGATAAAAATATAGAAATATTTATTATAAACTTTCAAAATTCTATAATTCTATATACCTTTTATTTTATCTATCTTTTCTAATTATTATTTTTATTTAAGATATATTCAAGATATAACCAGCATTTTTATATTTCAAATTTTTATTTTTTAATACTCTATAATATCTTTAGTATCTTTACAGAATGCATGACAGAAAGCCCACGATTTTATTTTTAGTAAGATGTCAGTTAAGTATACTTTTATATATTTAACTTAATATTTCTTTACTCTTCTATAACAGTTCCCTCCTTGCCCTTTAGGATCTTGTCTAGAGAGCTGAGAGAGCCTATGTATGCTTTCCTGCCTGTATGCTGGACGAAGCTTGCGGCTGCGATGAGCTTGGGCTGCATTGAGCCCGGGTCTGAGCGGGAGGCGAGGCTGAGCGCCGAGCCGACCGATAGCGAGCGAAGGGGCCCGCTGTCGTATACATATGGAACGTTTGTGAGGATTATGAATTTTGAGGCGTTGAGCCTGGTCGCGAGAAGAGAGCTTGTGAGGTCCTTGTCGATCACTGCGTTGAGGGGGTTCAAGCGCTCGTCTATAGGGATACCGCCACCACCACAACATACGACGATCGTTTTGAGGGATTTGATTGTTTCCTCCTCTAGGATCTTGAGCGGGCGCGGCGAGGGTGCGAGAAGCCTGTAGAGGCGGGATGTTGAGCGTCGGGGGCTGGCTGGGTTTTGGTTTTTGTTTACTGGTTTTGAATGCTTTGAAAATGCGTTCATCATGCTCGATGTTGAATTTGGATTGCTGAAGTTTTGGCTTGAAAAATTCATGCTTGAATCAACACGCTCGAAGGACAAGCCAGCGACAAGGTAGCGCTCGAGCTCGCCTTTTGACAAGAGGGGCCCTATGGGCTTTGATGGTTTTGCGAATGCTGGGTCCTTCCTATCGACGATGACGTGCGTGAGCACTACTGCAGCGACATGGAGGGCGCGGGTGAGCTCTAGCGCTAGCGTTGAGCCTATCGAAGCCTGCGTCTCTCCTGTGAGCATATAGAGGGGTAGTGGCAGCCTAGCATCGATGTTCTTCATGAGCTCAAGCCCAACCTGGGGGCCGTTGCCGTGTGTTATAACCAATCGCTCGGAGCTGTCTGCGAACGCTCTCTTTATATATGAAACCGTGCGTGCTATAGCACTATTCTGGCTAGCCAGAGAAACCTCGTTATCCCGAAGCAGTGCATTCCCGCCTAGCGCTATCACCGTTGTCATATCAACACTTATAACTGATTTATAGTTGCTTTTATAGTTAAGCTTTTAGCCAGGTTCTAGCTCAAGCTTGAGCTCAAGCTAGGACGCCCCGCTAAAACCGCAATTAATAAAATTAATAATAAGATTAATAATAAATAAATATAGTAAAATTAAATAAATATTTTTATAATTAATTTTATATAATAATATTATTATATTAGTATTTAAGTATTATTTAAGTAAATAAAATAAGAATAGTGGAATAAAGCAATATTTTAAATAGTTTTAAGTTTATTTCTATTTGGACTTGCATTATGGAAAGGTCTTTGATGAGAGTTGCAAGGTCTATGAAGCGAGGTGGAGTAGCTTGGAGTACTCGCTGGGCTCATAACCCAGAGATCGGCGGTTCAAATCCGCTCCTCGCTATGACCTTTCCTCCTTTCGGAGCTTCACCTGCACATACGTGCAAGGCTATTTTCTCAGCTCATCGATAAATGCCCCTCCAAAAGGGTCTTACTATATCCTCCCTGAGCTTAACCTCCCACCGGTCCGGCGGTACCCATCTCTTTCTTTAATAGAGCTAAACCGATCTTCAGAATATTTGTAGCTGCATTTAGATCTCTATTTATTACGAGCCCACACGAGTCACACCTATATATAGACTGTCCCAATTTTACCTTATTTATATATCCACACCGGCTACACTTTCTTGTAGTATCTTTTGATGGAACTTTTATTACTTTAACTCCTTCACTTTCAGCTTTATATCTTAGTATTTGAGTAAATTTGCCCCATGAAGCGTTAAGGATAGATCCAGCGAGCGAATGATTATGGACCATACCCTCAATATTTAATTTTTCTAAGAATATTACAGTAAAGCCCTGATCTAGCAATTGGCGAGCCGCCTTGTATGAGAAATCGAGAGACTGGTTTGCGGTATAAGCGAGCTCACGCTGTAAGCGCATAACCGCCTCAGCCCTGCGCTTTGAGCCCTTCTTGCGCTTATTAACACGCTTTCGGAGCTTGGCGACCTTGGAGGCACGCTGCTTGACGAATTTCGGCTTGTCCAAGCTGACGCCGTTAGAGAGCATTACAAAGTTGTTGAGCCCTAGATCAACGCCAACAGGATTTTTGAAAACATCGACAGGGTCCGGGTCCAGCTCCAGCGATGAAACGAAGATAGCGTAGTAGGAGCCCGCATAACGCTTTATTACAAGCATGCGCACAAGCCCCTCGATATCGCGGTATAGCTTTATGCGGACACGCCCGATTTCGGGTATTGTGAGCGTTGCATAGTCTTTATCAAGCGTTATATAGAAATCAGAACTGTTTTTATAGAAGAACATTGATTTATAGTCTAGCGGTGACTTAAAGGGTAGAAAGCGTGCTTTGATTTTTCTTCCTGAAGCTTTTGCGGCCTTCCTGGCTAGGAATGTCTTGTAGGATCTAAAGAGCTTTCTAGCTATTTCAGCACGGTCGCTTGAGGAGATGCTTGAAAGCTCGGGAGAGGCAGCAGCTGATTCATCAACATACCTCCTTATAGTGGGTATATCAAGAGCAAGGTCATTGTTTTTCCTATATTCAAAATGAAGCTTCTCAAGGGTCTTGTTGTAAAGGGCGCAAAGTAGAGAAAGCCTTGCATCTATCTTCTCCTTCCTGGTTGAATCAGGATATATCTTATATTTAAAAGCTCTCATAACCTGCATAATATTATATCAAAGGAAAAATATATATACTTTTCTATTAATCTATTTATTTTATTACACATATTATGTATGCGGTATAAAGGAGGAGCAATGGTAAAAGTAGGATATAAATAAAGTTAAAATATAAGGTATAAAATATAAATTATAAGATATCAGTTAAGTATAAATTATAAAATATAAATTGTGAAGTATAAATTATAAAATATAAATTATGAAATATTAGTAAAGTACAAAATGTGATATAAAAAAGTATAATATACAATATATATAATATAAAGAAAGAGTGTATAAAATAAAACAAAAAAGATAAAATTAATATAGCACATTATAAACATTATAACATTATAAACGCTATAAATATTATAACAAACACTATAACACTTAAACACTATAATTATATAAATGCTAAAATGCTATTAATATTATAAAAGCTAAAAGGAGCAAAGGAGAAAATAAGAATAAAATAAGGTTTAAAGATTTCTAACATCGATAATATTAAAGAAGATTTTTATAAACTGCGGTGGAAAATTAAATTATGGGAGAGATACCAAAACGCGTAAGTGAAGCGGTAGAAAATTTAAGAAGCAAATACAAAGCAAGACTGTCATTGCGTAGTTATAAAGATAATTTCTATTTGTATGAAAATAAGATTATTACAGATCCACTGACTGGAAAGAAGAAGATAATAAAACCCTTTTATCTTGGTATTATAACAAAAGAGGGAGAATTTATACCAGCACAGAACAGGCGTGTTGGCAGATTGGAACTCTCTAAATATGAAAATGCAAAACTTGAATTATCATCACTCGTATCAGATGCGGAAGCGGTCGTATTAAAGAATCTAAGTATGAATGCAAGAATACCAAGGGCGGTAATTGCAAAGAGGATAGGAGCAACGGAGAATACCACAATAAAGATTATTGAAAATCTAACTACTAAATTTAATATTCAATATATTATAGAGCCTAATCTTAAAAACCTGGGTTTTTTGAGATATATGCTGTTTATTAAATTTAAAGATAAAATTCCGAAAATTGATGAGATCAGAAATACCTTTGAAAACGATCCAAGGGTTCTTCTTGTTGCAACATTGAAGGGCGATTATGATTTAATGGTTTATTTTTTCCTTGAAAATAATAGATTTGTATTAGATTTTATTTATAATTGGCAGCAGAATATTTTTCCTAATTATATATATGAAAGTTATGTTACTCCATTCAGCCAGGTTTATGGAAGTGCACCACTTAGAGAACCATCTTTTAATCTTTTAAAAGAGAGGGTTTGGCGTAGAACAAGAGAGCAGCCGCATAAACTTCCATGGCAGATTACAGATTCAGAATTCAGGGTGCTCAAAGAACTTAATACTAATGGATTAAAACCTCTTAATGATATTGCACTTCAATATGGTTTGAGTGGATCTGCAGCAACTGGTTATATTCTCAATCGTTTATTAGAGCGCCGGCTTATAGATAGAATAACAATCAATATGACAGATCTTCCAATAAAATATTATGGTCTATTTTATATCAAGATAATTGATAGAGAACTTTATTATAAACATGAACGTTTGGAATTAATAAAAGAGGAGCTTGCATATCAGTATCCATGGATCAATAAATATGCATTGGTTGGAGATGTAGGAAACCCTGTTGGTGAAATTTATATTGCACCAATCCTTAATGAGAATGATTTTTTTGATTATGAGGATCAACTCAATATGTTCAAAAGTATAAAGGTAAGTTCAATACTAATAACAAATATTGTTGTAGGATCTATAATAAATAGAAATTTTGATAATCTATATTCAAGAGAATATAAACTTCTAGTAGAAGAATACAAAATAAAACAAGAAGAAAAAACAAACTATGACTTATAATCTATTATTAATTAATTGCTTCCTCCTCCGTTCATTTATATCACCGCAAAAGAATAACTGCAAACCTTTAAATACCTTTCTCTTTTTTTATTTCCACTTAAACATTTGACGTATATCTTGAAGGGGTAAGGTAAACTGAAGTGGCTAGTAAAGAACAGGCTTGGTAATATATTAGAATTCTTTGCTTATGAAAATGCTAAACCTGGTAATATAAATAATTAATAAGTAATATAAAAGTTAGATAGGGCGGTAAAATAGATAATAAAAATAGTAATATATAATAAAACAGAGCAGTGATAAAATAAGATGTAGAAAGGCTTTTATTCTTTGAAAATTAATTATATTATAGGGTGTTTAGATAATAGTGTTAGAATGAAAAAGGAAAAGAAAGTAGAAAAAACAGATAATAGCGGGCCATCAATACGCATTGATTACAAAAGCAATGAACCGCTTATACATATCCCTGATAAAAGAGAGGAGAAAGAAGATAATGAAAAAAGAGTAATATTTAACAAACCCTCAATAAAGGATATTGAAATTAATAATCAAAACATAAGCGTAGTTTATAGGATTACAAATATTTATTGGAAAAACAAAACAAAAATAGAAACGTACACACAATATAAAATGTATTATGGAATCTTAAAAGAATATAAAGATGAAGAGTACATCCTCAACCCCTTAACTAATGAGCTCAGAAAAGAAATTAGAAGGATAGACTCGACTGCAATGCAATATTACCCGCAAAAAGTGGATTTAAAAATAAATATAATAAAATAGATATAATAAAGAGCTAGAATTTGGGCTATGTATTTACAAGCAGGCTAAATAAGGCTAGCTAGAAATAAACTTAAGAATAAAATAAGATTATAAAAGAATAAAAATAATAATAAATAAGAAAAATAAGAATAATAAAGTAAGATAATATAATAGAGAAAGATTAAGTAAGATATAAAATAAGATGATTAAAATATAAAATAATAAAAATTATAAAATTAAGAAAATTTTAATTTAATCAGCCAACTTTTGAACCCACTTTAATCTCCTTCTCCGGCGCAAGCAATACAACTTTACCATCATCATCTTCTGCTGCAAGAAGCATACCTTCTGAAGGAACCCCCGCAATAACCCTAGGTTCGAGATTTGCAACAATGATTATATATCTTCCAATCAATTCCTCTTTTTTATAATATTTTTTAATACCCGACATTAGAGTTCTCAATCTTCCCTCTCCAACATCAATACTCAATCTATAGAGCTTATTTGAATTTTCAACATCAAAAACATCTATAATCTTTGCAACCCTCAGCTCTATCTTGGAAAAATCCTCATAACTCACCATAAAACCACTAATAGCTTCTTGCAAAGTTCGGCATGAACTTCGCCTTCCTTCCACAATATACACAATGCTCGCTCAAACCCTTATACTCAAAAGGTATGTTAGTTATTTTTGCTCCAGTCTCCTCCTTTATTTTATCCTCGCATTCAACACTGCCGCACCATCCAGCCTGGATAAAGCCTCCCTTCTCTGAAAGCACCTTCTTGAATTCATCATAGCTCTCTACCATAGTAATATGCTCGTTTAGGAACTTCAAAGCCTTATCAAAGAGCGAATTGTGCATCTCCTCTAGAATTCTGCTTATAGCATCATTTAATCTGCTTATTTCAATGCTCTCCTTCTTTCCATTATCCCTTCTTACAACAACCACAGAGCCGCTTGCTATATCCCTGGGCCCTATCTCTATCCTCAATGGAACCCCTTTTAACTCCCATTCATTAAATTTATATCCAGGAGTATAGCCCTCGCGATCATCAATAACAACCCTAAAGGACTTTTCAATATCTCTTTTAATATCCTGTGCTTCTTTCAACACCTTTTCATTATCCCTTCCCAATATTGGAATTATTACTATCTGCACCTGTGCAATCTTAGGTGGAATTACAAGACCTTTTTCATCACTATGCGTTGCAACCATAACACCGAGAACCCTTGTTGTTATCGCATATGTATTCTGATATACAAATTTTATCTCTTCATCTTTATCCAAGAACTTTATATCAAAACTTTTTGCAAAATTCTGCCCATCATAATGGAAATCAGGACCTTGTATCGCCCATCCATCAGGCATAATCATTTCCAGACTATAGCTTGCAACCGCTCCCGCAAACTTCTCCTTATCGCTCTTCTGCCCCTTTATTGAAGGAAGCGCGAGATATTCTTTAAGGGCCTTCTCATAAATTCCTAGTATTTTATCACGCTCTGCTAATGCTTCTGCTTCTGTTGCAAATACATCATGGCCTTCGTTCCATAGGAATTCACGCCCCCTTATAAAAGGCATTGGATGCTTAAACTCCCATCTTACAACATTATTCCATTGGTTATAGCGCAGTGGCAGATCCCTCCATGAGCGTATCCATTTAGCATAGCTTACATACATTATTGTTTCTGAAGTGGGTCGCACGGCAAGCCTTTCATCGAGTTTAGAATCTCCTCCATGGGTTACCCATGCAACCTCTGCCTTGAAGCCGGAAAAATGCTCCTCCTCTTTTTTCAAATACTTCTCAGGTATAAAAAGGGGAAAATAGACATCTTCTATTCCAAGTTTTTTAAACTGCGCATCAACATAATCCTTTAAAACATTCCATGCAAAGAGTGAAGAAGGCCGCAGTATTATACAGCCAGAAACATCGCTGTAGTCTATAAAACCTGATTTGACAAGGACTTCAGAGTACCAATTGCCAAGGTCGCTTTTAGGGGACTGTATTCCCCTTGTATCCTTGATGTTTGTATCTTTGTTTTTATCATCTTTATTATCATTCCGCATACCAGCACCAGTGATTTAGCTGTTTTATAGATATTTGCTTTGCTATTTAAATATTTTTAATAAATAATAAATTAATATAGTTATTATAGTTATTGATCAGGGTAATATTTACACCATACATCATTATAAATTATATATATTCTTATTTTTATTCTTATTTTATAAATTTTAATGTTTTTGTACAACATTAACAATTAAATTTAATAATAAAATATAAAATAATAATAAATAATGATAAATGATAGCTTAATAGCTTAAAATATAAATAATAATATAATAAAAATTAAAAAAAATAAATTAATAATAAATAATTAAAAATAATTAAAATAAAGCAAACAATATTATATCGATTTTTGATAATTTATTTAGTAAAAAGTTAATATATTGTTGTTTTATTCATTTCCTATTTTTTGAACCTTTCAGGGATTAATGATCTAAATATAAGTGAAACATGGCCTGACTCCCTCATCCTCCTATAGGAATAAGCGATCCAGTCTTCTCCAAAAGGAATATAAACCGCAACTTTTTCTGTTTTGGCGAGCGATTCTGCATAGCTGTTCATTATACCCCTTAGGAATGCATAGGTTACGTCTCTTTTGTATTTCTTATTAAGCGCTCTTGCATGCTCTATCATTCTAATATCGTGCGTTGCAATCATAAATTTATTTTTATTTTCAAAAAGATAGTTCATAAGAAAACGAAAATTTTTGTTTACCTCTTCTTTGTTTGTATAACCTATTTTATTATCTACAGAATATGCACCCTTAACAAGCCTTATTACCGCATTTTTCGGAAGTTTTTTAATATCATTAAAACTTCTTTTTAGATTTGATTGTATACATATTCCAGTATTGCTAAATTTAATTCCACTCTTATAAAGATCTATTGTTAAATCCACATTATCTGGTGCCTCCATATCAAGCCATACAAAGATATTTTTCTTTGATGCATAATTGACGATTTGAAGATAGTTTTCCTTAAGGTACTCTTTGCTGATAAGTGAACCAAGCTGTGTTGGTTTCAATGAGATTGCAGCATTAAGGTTTTCGGTATTTATCCTATCGATAAGATTCTTATAAACCTCTTTTGTCTTTTCGACTTTATCTTTTTCCGATATTTCTTCACCAAGATAGTTTATTATTGTAGATATATTTTTATTATTAAAAGAGCGTGCTGCAAATATTGCATCTTCAATTGTAGCACCCGCAATCCATTTACCTGCAAAGAGTTTTTCAATAAAATCAAGCATAAAACCACTTAGTTTTCTTATTATTGTATATATTTACATTTATAAATATCTTTTTCTTAGCTATTTTGTTTTGATATTATATGTTGCAATAAAAATTAATGAATAAATATAATATAAAGGATATAAAATAGAAATTAGAAACAGGTAGGCTAGTGCTTATATTATACTTAAATCTTAAAACATAATTTATTAGTTTATAAATAAAATTTAATTTATAATAATTTATAAAGTAAGAACTAATTATAAAATAATAAAAGGTTAAATTAATAAAATCAAAATTAATCTACTTTGATACCGAGATCTTTCAGATCTTCTTTTAGTTTGTCTGCATTTGTAAATAGAATCGCATGAATCCCTAATTTTGCTGCACCTT
>OGCG01000521.1_pt1 | contig 23319 bp, 25 predicted proteins | sample 1570061 | NCBI WGS metagenome assembly OGCG01 (sample SAMN06268698, study PRJEB24515) | hot springs metagenome | isolation source: Joseph's Coat, Yellowstone National Park, Washington, USA | place: USA:Joseph's Coat, Yellowstone National Park, Washington, USA
TGGGCCAGTGGCCCCCGGGTGGGGGAGCAGGGAGCGCGTGTTTATGCAGAATATGCGGGAGGTGCAAGTTTTGAGTTGACTAGCCTCAACGGGCTACTCGCCCAGTATGGGGCAAAGAGCGATGCTTCGCGTAGACGTAAGACCCACCCACTTGGGTATTGGCCATAGAGCCGTACGGGAAGTGCCTGCTGGGGAGCGGGCTAACTTGCTTCTTCTTCCACAGCCGTCTCTCTGAGACCGGCTTTCCACTCCAGACCAGCCCAGATGAAGTCATCAAGATCGCCATCGAGCACATTCTGGGGATCAAAGCGCATGAGCCCGGTCCGGTGATCCTTAACGTATTGCTTGTCCAAGACGTAGCTCCGGATCTGACTCCCCCAGCGGTTCGGGCGTACTTCCCCCCGCAGGCGCTCCAACTCCTCTTGTTTTTTACGGAACTCAATTTCAAAAAGGCGTGAGCGGAGCACCTTAAGAGCCATCTCCTTATTCTTCTGCTGGCTTCGGGTGGTCTGGCAAGTCACGATGATCCCGGTGGGTAGGTGGACGACCCGCACCGCGCTATCGGTCGTATTCACACCCTGGCCGCCGTGACCCTGCGAGCGCATCACATCGATACGGAGATCTTCGGGATTGAGGTCAACCTCCACCGAGTCATCGACCTCAGGCATGACCCCTAAAGCAGCGAAGCTGGTCTGCCGCTTTCCTTGAGCGTTGAAGGGGGAAGGGCGGACCAATCGGTGAACCCCTGCTTCTACCGAGAGGAGGCCATACGCGTGATCCCCAGCCAAGCGGAACTGGACATAGTCCAGACCCGCCTCCGCCCCAGGGACCAGATCGATGACCTCAAGATCCCAACCCTTCCGCTCAGCAAAGCGGGTGTACATGCGATAGAGCATGCTGACCCAGTCACATGCTTCCGTGCCCCCCGCTCCAGGAGTCAGGGTCAGGATCGCCGGCAGCTCAGCGTATTCGAAGGAGAGGAGGGCCCGGTGGTAGAACTCCTGGACCCGCCGACTGATCTCCTCGAGCTCAGGGTCAAGGCTGGCCCGTTCTTCCGGGGAGAGCTCAGGCCAGAGCTCGATGAGACCGCTGAGATCAGACTCTAGCTGGCGATAAGACTCCAGCTCCCTCCTGAGCTGGGCGGCTTCCTGAGCGATGCGAGCAGCTTCTTCCGGACGGGACCAGAGGGAGGGATCCTCTAACTGGGACTCGAGAGCGGAGAGGCGGGCTTGCCGTTGCTGCGGGTCAAAGATACCCCCGAAGGGCAGCGAGTTGGCGCTGTAGTTCAACAAACTCCATAAGGTCTACTATAGCTGGGAGACCGAAACTCTGGTAGGATGCCTTCCATATCCGGGGGTCACGCGAGGCCCCTGAGCAGACCTTTCGGTCTTGTTAGGTGAGCCCCTTGAGGAGGTGAGTGGGTTGAGCGATGCGCAAACCCCCTGGAGGTGAAAGGTCGCCTCTTTGTCATGACCGGGGCTTCCGGAGTGGGTAAGGGCACGCTCCGCAGCCGGGTGCTCCAGGTTCGCCCGATGTACTACTCGATTTCGATGACTACCCGACCACCCCGCCCTGGGGAGCGACCAGGGGTCGACTATCACTTCGTAAGCCGTGAAGCGTTCGAAGAAGCCATCGCCCGAGGAGATCTCCTGGAGTGGGCTCGCTACATTGACGACTACTACGGGACACCTCGAAAACCCATTGAGGAGGCTCTCGAGCGGGGAGAAGACGCTCTTTTAGAGATCGAGGTCCAAGGAGCTCTTCAGGTCGCTGAACAAGTGCCTGAGGCGATCCTCATCTTCATCATTCCTCCTTCCCTCAGCGAGCTCCGGCGTCGGCTGATCAGCCGGGGTACCGAAGGTCCGGACAAGATCCGCCGCCGGTTGCTGCGCGCTGAAGAGGAGCTCAAAGTTGCTCCTCGCTTTCACTACATCCTGGTCAACGATCAGCTCGACTCGGCAGTCGCCGATTTTTTGGCCATTCTCAGGGCAGAAGACCTCAAAAGCTCTCGGATGACCGAAGCTCTCCGGCGGGCTGCTTCCCGTGATCCCCAGCTTGAAGCCTTGCTCGATGCACAAGAGCAAGGGCTTGTAGAATGAAGGGTATGGCAGAGCCTGGGATTGACACCCTGCTCCGGATGACCGACTCAAAGTACCGCCTGACTGTCGCGGTCGCCAAACGGGCCCAACAACTGTTGCGCTACGACTTCCACAACACGGTGCTCAAGCCCTCAGAGTGGCCTCGCATGCGCACACTTGAAGGAGAGCGGCCAGATCCCAACGCGGTGACCTGGGCGATGAAGGAGCTGCTGACCGGCCAGCTCAAGGTCGGGGAAAACCTGATTCCCGAAGATCGCCTTACGCGACTTCTGGACCGGCTCTATCCCCGTGAAGGGGAATTTAGCGAGCTTTAGTGGCTCGGATCTTAGTCGGCGTCACCGGTGGGGTCGCGGCTTTTAAGATCCCCCACCTCCTCCGCCTGCTTCGCCGCTCGGGGCACGAGGTCAAGGTCATCGCAACCCCTGAAGCCCTCCGCTTCATCACCCCCCTTTCCCTCGCGACCGCAGCCGGCAATGAGGTCTTCACCGAAGAGCGCTGGTTTGCCCCCCAGGGGGAGATCCTCCATGTCGATCTCGCCCGCTGGGCCGATCTGGTCGTCATCGCACCCGCTACCGCCGAGGCTCTAGGCCGGGCAGCTCAAGGAGCGGCCAGCGACCTGCTCTCAGCAACCCTCCTCGCTGGAGCTCCCCCACCGCTTTGGGCTCCAGCCATGAATCCAGAAATGTGGCGGCACCCCGCCCTCCAACACCACGTCAACACCCTCAAAAGCTGGGGACACCGCTTCGTGGGGCCTGAATGGGGTGCCCTCGCCAGCCTCAGCGAGGGCCAAGGGGAAGGGCGGATGAGCGAGCCCGAGGAGATCTTCGAGCATATCCAGCACCTTCTCCAGGTCAAGGACCTAGCCGGCTACCGTCTCCTCATCTCCGCTGGACCTACTCGCGAATACCTTGACCCGGTCCGCTTCCTTTCGAATCCGGCCTCCGGAAGGACTGGCTACGCCCTCGCCCAGGCAGCTCGAGATCGAGGGGCAGAGGTCACGCTGGTCAGCGGACCAACTTCTCTCAAAGCCCCGTGGGGGATCGAGCTCGTCCAAGTCGAAAGTGCGCTAGAGATGTACGAGGCTCTGCTGGCCGCCTACCCTGCGGCCCATGCGGTGATCATGACCGCCGCAGTAGCTGACTATCGAGCCGCTCAGCCCTCGGCGCACAAAGAACACAAGACGGGAACCTCCAGGACTCTTGAGCTGATCCCCAATCCCGACATCCTGGAAGCCCTAGGAGCCCAAAAAGGCTCGCGGATTCTGATCGGCTTTGCTATGGAGACCGAGGAAGGAGAGGAGCGAGCGCGCAGCAAGCTGAAGCGGAAGCACCTCGATCTCATTGCGCTCAACTATCCTCGCCGCCCCGGGCTCGGCTTTGGCGATCAGGATAATCAGCTCACCCTCCTCTACGCGGACGGCCGCCGGGAGGAGCTACCCCCCATGAGCAAAGATCGCATCGCTCAGGAGCTTCTCGACCGCCTCAAGCAACTCCTTTCATGAGGGACGCTGAGCTCGGTTTGGTGGTGGTCTCCCACAATACCCGCGCCATCTTAGCCGAGGCGCTAAAGCGGCTCAGCCGCTATCCGGAGGTCGAGGTCTTGGTCGTCGATACTGCCTCGAGCGATGGCAGCCCAGAGGAAGCCCTCCGCTGGAACAGGCGCCTCCTCCAAGTCGAAAATCGCGGCTATGCCTATGCAGTCAACCGGGGGCTGGAGGCTCTCCACAACCCCGTCTTAGGATTCATGAACAGCGATGTATTCCTCGAAGCTGGAGACCTCGAAGCCCTCCTGGAAGCTCTCACGCTGCCTCGCGTCGGTCCAGTTGGACCGCTCTTCGTCGATGCCCACGGTCGACTCCCCTCCTTTGGCCCGCTCTATGCTCCTTATCGCTGGAACCTACGCCAACCGCGAGCAGTCCCCTGGATCTCAGGAGCGCTCATGCTCTTCACGAGGACGTTTCTCGAGAAGGTAGGCCCTCTGGATGAGGGTTTTTTCTTCTACAACGAGGATCTCGAGTGGTGCCTCCGAGCCCGGCGGCAGGGCTATCGGGTCATGATGGTCCCTCGCCGGGTCGTCCACCTCGGAGGGGCTTCCACCCCCTCGCAACCGGCTTGGTTGGCCGAGGGGTACCGAGGAGGGTTGCGGCTCTCGGCCCGCTACTACCCCAAGTTCCATGGCCTCCACCGCAAGTGGGTCTATCTGGAGGCCTCGATCGGCCGGCGTTGGAGCCCCTCTTCCCTGCGCCGTCAAGCCTATGCGCTCATCGCAGGCTACCTCGCCCGAGGAGAGCTCGACCACCCTTGGATCGAACCCGCAGCGCCGAACTGAGGCCTTACGACCAGATATGGCTTGAACAGGCGTGATTCAACCAGGACCAACGATGATCAGGCCGACTCCGGCTCTTCCACCAAACCAGTACGGGCTTCAACCCGATGGGGCAAGCCCAGACTAAGGATCAGCGCCACGACCACCGCGATGAGGAGAACGCCCAAAGAGGCATAGGGGCTGCCGATCACAGCTTGATCGAGGAGGACCAGCACAAGCCCCCCTGTCATCCCAGCCAGCATGAGAAAGCCCACCGCACTTCCCTGACGCCCAGACCCTGCGTGGCGCTCGGCCCAGTCCAGCACGATCGGCAAATTGGCCAGAAGGAAGAAACCGCTGAGGGCGAACCATAGGGCGAGCCACAAGGGCTCATGGAGCCAGGCCACAGCGAACAACCCCAACCCGGTCACGACCAGGGAAAGGAGGATCATGCCCCGCCGAGCGTTGCGCGAGGAGACCAGAGGGGGAAGCAACGCTGATCCCAGAATCCCGGTGAAGGTCATCAGAGCCAGTAGGTCTCCACTTTCGGTATCCCCCACATGGAAGAAGGCCAAGATCGTCTGCATCCAGGTGCTCAGGGCGATGAAGATCCCAAACCCAAGGAAGAGCAGGATGGCCAAGCGCCACATGAACCGGTCACCGCGCAACCACCCGAGGCCCTGAGGCTCCTCAGCGACCGTATATGCAGGACGTGTGCGAGCTGCAAGGATCGCCCAGATCATAGCGACCAAAGCGAACAGGGCCTGAACCCAAAGCACAAGGGGTAGACCGCCCTGAGCATAGAGCAGTGGGCCGCTGAACATGGCCAGGAGGATGCCCAAGAAGATGCTGGCGCTACCTACTGAGATTGCGGTCGCCCGCTCCTCAGGGGGGAAGTGAAGCGCGGCCAGCTTGGTGATCCCGTTGAGGACCAGCGGTTGACCCACCGCGACGATCGTCTGGGCTAGGAGCTGAAACGGAAAGCTGTAAGGGTTGAGCACCCGAAGCAAACCACCCAGCCCCGTAAACAAAGCACCCGCAGTGAGCGCGGAGGGAAAGCGGCGATCGAGCCAGCGACCGGTAGGAAGGGCAAGCAAGATGTAGACGAGCTGGAAGATGGCCGCCAAATCGCTCACGTTGGCCACGCTGGTATGCATGACCTGAGCGCTCTCCGTGGTGATGGGGGCAAACGTAATCCAGAGGATCTGGGTACTCGCTGCCAAGAAGCTATAGCCGATGAGAATGGACCATCGGTTCATGGGTGACCTGATTTTAAAACACGCTCAACCTAAAGGCCAAGTTGCTGCTTGAGCTTGGCCAGATCCTCCTCAACCGCCTTATCTTGCCCCAAGCTAGCAAGCTCCTGCTCGACATTCTCGTGGTCGAGCTGGGAGAGCGCCTTATGGCGATCCTCCATCTCGTTGACGCGCTGTTCCATCTCCTGGAAGGCCTCCACAGCGGGATGCGCATCGGCCACCGAGCCCATCCGACGCACCGCCTCAGCCGCCTCCACGCCTCGTTGGCGAGCGAGGAGCAGGGCCTTTTTGCTCTCCGCTTCCTCGATTTTCGCCTCTAAGGCTTTGAGTTGGGTCTTGAGCTGCTCGACGAGAGCCGATTGCTGGGCGATCTGCTGGGCAAACCCGTCGGCCAGGTTTTGGGCCTGGACCTTGCGCTTCAAAGCCTCTCGAGCCAGATCTTCCCGACCCGCCTTGAGGGCCTCAGCGGCCTTCTCCTGCCAGGCCTGAGCCTGTTGGGCATAGCTCTCCTGCTCTCTTTGCAGCTTCATCTGCTCTGCCATCGCGTTGGCGACTTCGATCCGGGCCTGGCGGAGCGCGCTGCGCATATCATCGAGAGCCTGCTGGATGATCTTAGCCGGGTCCTCAGCCTTGCGGATCAGGTCGTTCAGATTCGCCCTTACCAACCGTGAGAGTCGATCGAGGATTCCCATAGATCTATGGTAGCTCGGCTTAGCTAAGAGAGATGGGAGTACACCAAGAATCTACCTCGCCTACCCCGCTCTTCGAGGAGTGCCTCCTATAATGAACGGAAATGGCTCCCCCCTCTCCCAGCGAACTCCGTTCGCTCCTCCACCGCACCCTCCTCGACCACCTGACCCCCCCTCACGCCGAACCTCGCCCAGAGCTCACCGAGTACGCCGCGTTGCTCCGAGACTATCCAGAGCGGGGGGGCAAGTTTCTACGAGGCATCCTGACTTGTTACTCGGCCCTCGCCCACGGAGCTTCGCTCGCCCAGGCGATCCCCTTGGGAGTCGCTCTGGAGATGTTTCAGAACTGGGTCCTCATTCACGACGACATCGAAGACGACTCCGACGAGCGGCGGGGCCGCCCCACCCTCCACCGCCTCGTTGGGGTTCCCCTGGCCCTGAATGCCGGAGATGCGCTCCACGCCCGCATGTGGAGCTATCTCCTGGAAGCTTCGCTGCCTCTTCAGGTCTTAAAAGAACTCGCACAGACAATCGAGCTGACGGCCCAGGGACAGCACCTTGATCTGAGCTGGATTGACAAGGGCCGCTTCGATCTAGAACCCGAAGACTACCTCCAGATGGTCGCCTGGAAGTCGGCTTACTATACGGTTGTCGCCCCGCTACGCCTAGGCGCGCTCCTCGCAGGCCGAGAGCCCCCTGAGGCGTACCGAGAAGGGGGCCTCAAATTAGGGATCGGCTTCCAGATCGTCGACGATCTCCTCAACTTGAAAGAAGCGAGCCCGGCTTATGGGAAAGAGTTGGCGGGTGACCTCTGGGAGGGGAAGCGAACGCTGGTCCTCCTCCTCTTTCTGCGGGAAGCTTCCCCCCGTGAGCGAGCTCGGGCAGAGGCCCTCTTGCATACCCCCCGACGGGCCAAAGACCCTCAAGAGGTGGCCTGGTTGCACCAGCGTCTGCTCCAGTCGCAAACCATTCGAGAAGCTGAACAGCACGCCGAAGCGCTCTTACGAGAGGCTTTGGCAATCCTCAAACCATCTCTCTCCGCCCTTGAACAACCCGCAGCAGGGCATCTGCTCGAGCACCTCGAGGGGCTCGTTCACCGAGACGCTTAGAGCTCGCCGAGCTCGACTGCTGCGGTCAGGGCTGCCCCTAAGAGACCCGCTTCGGTGCCGAGCTGAGCCAACCGGAGCTCGGGAGCCACCCATCCTTCCAGATAGACTCGGTAGGCCTCCCGAAGCTCGCGCACATATTCCTCTCCGCCATGAAGCGCGACCCCTCCGCCTAGGATCACGACCGAAGGATCAAAAGCTTTCACCAAGCTGGCGAGTCCCATCCCCGCGTAGCGGGCCGCCTGCACAACGATCCGGCGAGCCTTTGGCTCGCCGGCCCTGAAGCGGGCAAAGAGCTCAGGGGTCGAGACCTCAGCGTGGTAGGCATAGCTCGCATCTCGCTCCATGGCCCGCCCCGCGGCCACCGCCTCGAAGCACCCCTCTAGACCGCAGCCGCAGACCGGCCCACCAGGCTGGAGGGTCATATGGCCGACCTCTGCCGCTTGTCCATTCGCCCCCCGCCAAACCCGCTGGCCCATGACAAAACCGCCTCCTACCCCGGTGGAGATGGTTACAAAGAGAGAGCTTTCCGATCCTCGGCCGGCTCCCAAAAGATGTTCAGCGAGGGCCGCCGCATTGGCATCGTTCTCCAGGTAGACTGGATAACCCAATGCCTCCGCAAGCCGATCGCGAAGAGGGAAATTGGTCATTCCAGCGATGTTGGGGGCAAACTTGAGCACGCCTCGCCGAAAGTCGAGGGGGCCTGGGGTTCCCAAACCAGCTGCTCTTGGGCTCACCCCCGCTTCCTGAGCCGCCTGTCGGGCCGCCTGGGCCATGGCCAGGACGACTGCTTCCCCCCCTTCCTCCGGAGTGGGGATCTGAACTCGCGAGCGAAGCGCACCACCACTCCAGATACCTGCCGCAATCTTGGTTCCTCCAAGGTCAATGCCGACCACGCTCATGGCTCCTCCTGCTGGCCTCGCTGCAGAAGCCAGACCGCCTCAGTGTAGCGATCCTCAGGAACCCAAAGCGACACATCTCCTACGTAGGTCCCTAAGTAGACCTCGGTAATCCCAACCGAAGTGAAGGGTGTTTCGGTATAGACCGGAATCTGGGCCTCCTGTAGGCGGAGCCGAATCCCCTCCGCATAAAGGCGAGGCAGGGTGTCGAGAAGAACGTAGCGAACCCCTCCGAGCAACCGCGTTGCCTGACCCTCACTCACGCCCATAATCCCTTGACCAAACGCACGTAGCCCTCCACCGCCCGCTCCAGCTCGTCGAGCTCGAGATGTTCGAAGACCGTATGGGCGAGCGCAGGATCTCCAGGCCCATAACCCAAAACGGGAATACCTGCCTGAGCGAGATAAGGGGCATCCGTCGTAAACGCCCAAAGCTCCGCCTCGGTCTGACCGAGGAGCTCCAGTGCTCGCCCCAAGAGCTCGCGATCGTCGAGCCAATAAGCGGGAACGTGACGAGGGTAGCGAAGGCGAACAGAACCGGAGCTCATCTCTTCTTCCGGAATGTAGATCGAGGCCTCCCCCCCCAAGGCTCTCAGGCGGTCCAAAGCTTGGGCGAGGTCGGCTCCCGGCTCATGGCGAAGGTCGAGCACCACCCTGGCTACCGCGGGGACCACATTGGAAGCCGGAGGATCGCTCTCGACTCGCGTTGGGGTGATTTGAACTTGAGGCAAACGCAGTGAGCTCAAGGCCTCCAGAAAGCGAGCCATGGCGTATAGGGGATTGACCCCCCGAGCGAGGGCGGCATGCGCTTGCTCCCCTTCGAAATCGGCCCAAACCTCGGTACGCCCACGATGTCCGCGCATGAGGTGCAGTCGGCTCGGCTCACCCAAAAGAGCGACGTGGGAGGTGAGGCGGCTCGCCGCATAGCGACTGCCCAGTCCCCCCACTTCCTCCTGGACGACGGCCAAGAAGCGGACACTCCCGGCTAAACGGCCACCTCGCAGGCGGGATAAAGCTCCTACCATCGCCGCCAAGGGACCCTTCATGTCCACTGCTCCTCGTCCCCAAATCCGCCCTCCCTCGATTACCCCACCGAAGGGGGGATAGGGCCATGCGGCGGGATCGCCAGCAGGCACAATGTCCATGTGCCCAGTGAGCAAGATCTCCGGTCCCTCGCCGAGAACGGTCTCTAAGTTGCCGGCAGGATCCACACGGACTTCAAAGCCGAGCTCTTCAAGGGCAGCTCCCAGGACCCGCTGAGCGGCAAGCTCACCCCCCGAGGGGCTCTCGGCTTGGATCAAACGCGAAAGGAGATCGGCAACCTCCATGGGGGCAGTTTACTCTCGGGCTTCTCGAATCTCATAGAGGAAGATCCCAAGAGCCACCGCGGCGTTGAGAGACTCCACCCCTTCGAGGGGAATACGGACAAGCTCATCGCAGCGTTCGGCGACCAAACGGCGAAGACCTTTGCCTTCCGAACCGATGATGAGGGCTAAAGGACGACGGAGATCGAGCTCTCGCAAAGGTTTCGCTGCCTGCAAACTCGCCCCATAGATCCAAAGGCCTTTCGATTTTAAGAACTCTTGATAACGAGGCAAATTCTTGACTCGGACCAAGGGTAAGTCGTAAGCGGCCCCCGCCGAAGCCTTGAGGGCGACTGGAGACAAAGGGGCACTCCTCCGTTCCTCGCTCACCACCCCATGAGCGCCCAGAGCTCGTGCGCTGCGGAGAATCGCCCCGTAGTTGCGCGGATCGGTGATCCCATCCAACAGCACCACGAGCGGAAGCTCACGGCGCTCCTGAGCCCGCCTTAAAGGGGCTTCTGGATCCATCCAGACGATCTCCTCGAGCTCCGCCGCGATGCCCTGATGGTGGGTCGTTCCTAGGCGGCGATCCAACTCAATGCGCGGAACGAGCTCAAAGCGAGCCCCCAGAGTGCGCAGTTCCCGCAGCAACGCCTCCTCCACTCCGCGAGCGACCCAAAGGCGGCGCACTCGCCCCTCTTTGAGGGCCTCTAACACCGGATGGCGCCCATAGACCGTCATATCAGCCAGGAAGAATCCGGGTCATCCCTGACTCCGGCGTCTCGCTTCCCCGTTCATTATCGATCTGAAGGGCAAGCACTTTGAAGTACTGGCGGCTCGTCGCGTTGGACATCGCCGTTTCGTAGTCGACCAACCCCGCCCGGTACAGCTCTCCCAGATGGTCGTCAAACGTCTGCATTCCATCCAGACGCGCGTCTCTTAAAGCCTCGTAAAGGCCGTGGGTTTTCTCAGGGTCTTTGATCATCTCCCGAATTCGCAAGGTTCCTTTGAGAATCTCCATCGCCGCAACCCGACCCCCCAAAGGGCTCGGAAGAAGGCGTTGAGAGATAATTCCTACGAGGCTCTCGGCGAACAAAATGCGCGCCATCGCCCGCTCATGGGGAGGAAAGAGGTCAAGCAAGCGGTTAACTGTTCGCACGGCATCCAAAGTATGGAGGGTCGAAAAGACCAGGTGACCCGTCTGAGCTGCCTCCAAAGCAGCCGCCGCGGTCGCATGATCGCGAATTTCTCCGATCATGATGACATCTGGATCTTGGCGCATCGCGGAGACCAAGGCCTCGTGAAAGCCTAAGGTATCCTCACCGAGCTCTCGTTGGACGATCACCGATTTCTCGGATCGATAGAGATACTCGATAGGGTCCTCGATCGTAATGATCATCTTTTCGTGTGCCCGATTGATCTCATGGAGGATGCGAGCTAAAGTCGTGGATTTTCCGGAGCCGGTAGGGCCGGTAACGAGCACCAAACCTTTCTCTTGATCCCGGAAATATTCTAGAGTTTCTTGAGATAATCGGACCAAACTCAGCTTATCCTCACCCGAGGTGATCACCCGCAGGACGGCCGAAATAGACCCTCGCTGCAAGAAAAAGTTCACCCGAAAGCGAGCCACCCCGGACATACCGTAGGAGAGATCGACCTGGTGTCGCTCCTTGAAGAGGGCCAGGTGCCGCTCGCTGCACCAGCTTTCCAAAAGCGTGGCGGTCACTTGAGGGGTAAGGCGAGCTGAGCCGAAGGGCTGAAGGCGGCCGTCACGGCAAATCATGATGGGAAGACCAACGTGGAGGTGGATGTCGGAAGCCCCCTGAGCCACGGCCTGGGCAAGCACCTCGTAAAGGGTCATACTTGATTGTTTCAAGCTAGCCCATCTTGGCTCGTGCAAAATTCACGAAAAGCTTGAGGATCAAAGCGAGCTCGAGATAGCTCCGCCCAGTACAGCCAACCCTCCCGAAAGGGAGGAAACTCTAGGAATCCCCCCTCAGCCTTGATGTGAAAGGCCAGCTCACAAGGCTCTTCCACGCCGGGTTCGAAGGCGAGCAGAGCAGTTTGCCAAGCGCCAAAGCTCGAAAGAGCCTGCGAGCCGACCATGATGCGCTTCCCCTGCTCACGCGCCATCGCCTGCATCACCCGGCTCCAGGTCCAACCGCTACGAGCGGGCTTGACATTGAGGACATCAAACGTCTCCAAAAGGAGCTCGCGGCGGAGATCCCTAAGGGTCAAAGCCGAATCGTCGGCGATGATAGGGAGAATTTGAGCTTGGCGCAGCGTCTGGCGGGCCGTCACTTCCTCGATTGGGAGGGGTTCTTCCACATAACGCAGACCCATCGAGGCCCAAGCCTCCAGATAGCGGATCGCTTCCTCGGGCGTAAGGGTCTGATTGGCATCGGCATAAAGCTCCATCTCAGGGAAAGCCTGGCGGAGCGCTTGAATCCTCTGAAGGTCTTTCTCGAGGTTCCTTCCCACCTTCACCTTGAGCACTCGGATGCCCCGCTGATAAGCCCACTCCGCGTCGCGCCACAACTCCTCGCCCTCGGCGATCCCCAGGATGTAGGCCACGCGCACTCGATCGCGTGCAGGGGTGATCTCATCGCTGAGCTCGTGGCCTTGAGCGCGAGCTCGAGCCTCGCTCAGGGCCATCTCAAGCGACCCCCGCAAGGCCCAGTTGGCGGGAAAAGCCTCCAAGGTCTGGAGGACCGCTGGTTCGTCGACCTCCCGCCCCAAGAGCAGTGGGCGCAGGTATTCAAGGGCAGCTTGAGCTCCCTTTAACGTCTCGCCGTAGATGGTCGGCCGAGGGGGAAATTCGGCCCTACCCAAGCTTCCATCGGAGAGTTCCACCTCCAGGAGAAGGTGCTCTAAAGCTCCAAGCTCCGAGCTCTTTCCCCATCTAAGAGCACCTCGCAGCGGAATTCTGAAGGGATAGGCCTGGATCCTCCGGATCTTAGGCATCGATCCACTCCCTGATGCGGGCAACTTCCTCCTCCAGACTCAAGCGGCCGGTATCCAAAAAGAGCGCCCTCGGGGAGGCTTCGAGGAGTGTGCGCACCTTCTGGGGATCGTAGCTGCGCCCTTCTTCCCGAACGATCCGGAGCTTCGCCCTCAGCTCCTCTTCAGAGCAACGCCCTAGAAGCTGAGCCAGCTCATCAGGGTCGAGAATTCCCGAGGCGAGCTCCTCCAGAGGCTCCTCCCCGGGGCGCTCCCGGTCAAAGTCCTCCTGGCGACCGATGAGACGGTGAAGCCGAAGGGCAGGATGCGCTTCCAAAACGACAAAGCGAGCGTGTGGAAGATGCTCGAGAGCGTAGGCCACCTCGCTCCCACCCCTCAGGCCGTCAAAGAGCAAAGGCCAGATGGGGTTTGTCTTTCCTTGGGCGAGCACCTCGGCCACCCCCCCAGGGTGCTCCTCCCGAAATCGGCGAGTCAGAGCGAAGCGCTGGCTCCGCTCTAGAGGCAGCTGGGCTCCGTAGCGAGGAACGATGTAGCGGTCCACAAGCGCCCGTCGCTCGGGTAGGGTCGGATAACCGAGCGCGCGCAGCAAGCTTGATTTCCCAGTCCCGGTAAGGCCCACCAAGATGAGGAGGGGCAGCTCGCGAAGGGAGCGGGCCTCAGGGGGGGCATTGTCAAAATACAAAGGGTGCTCCACGTCCCCTATGATGGGGCCGTGCGCTCCAGCTGGCTAGTCTTCCTGCTCTGCAGCTTCGCTCAAGCCCAGGCTTTTTTGGGAGGCGGCTATGCCTTCACCCAAGGCTATCTCATCGTCGGCGGCTTGAGCCGTAGCTGGGCCACCCTAGAGGGGCAGGCCATCCTCTACCCCAACCCCTCCGGAAGCCTCGCCCTCCAGCTCACCCCCCTCCGACTTCCTCCTTGGGCTTTGGGCCTTCGCCTTGAGGGAGGCTTCCAGGGCCACCCCTTTGCTGAGCTCGCTCCCCTGCTTGCCTGGAATCTCCCAGGGGGCCAGCTCGAAGGGGAGGTGGGCCTTGCGTATCAAGGGACCTTCACCCTGGCCTATGGCTTAAGCCTCAGGGCCGAACTTTCGCCGATCATCCTCTTCTTCCGGGCGAGCAGCAGAATTCCTCTAGAAATCGGCGCTTTGTATCGATGGTGAGGGGATGAATGTCCCTGAGGAGGGGGCACTATACTTAACAAAGTGCAAGGGGACGAGCTGCTCTACGTGGGACTTGATGGTCATCTCGTTCCGCTTGAGCTCCTCGAGCGCTATAACCTCCCAATCAAAGTGCAAGAGGAGCTTCTGCGCGGAGTTGCTCAGGAGAGAGGACCCATCCGCGAGCTCGTCATTCTTGGGACCTGCCACCGCTTCGAGCTCTACGCGGTGGGAGAAGGGATCACGCCCTGCCAGCTGGCCGAAGCGCTCCACCACCCGCCGATTCGCCAAATCCAGCATCCCTTCCGCCTGCTACGCAACCTCGAGGCAGTCCAACATCTCTTCCAAGTCAGCGCGGGGCTCAACTCCCCCGTCCTCGGCGAGAGCGAGATCTTGGGCCAGGTTCGGGAAGCCTATAAGCGGGCCCGAGCTCTAGGGACTGTGGGGCCCTACCTGAGTCGAGCCTTCGAACAAGCACTTCAGGTAGGCAAGGAGGTGCGTCACCAGACCCAGCTGGGGAGCGGGCCCACCTCCCTAGGGGCTCTGGCAGCTCGCATCCTCAACCGCTACGCAGAGATCAACCCCTTCCGGGTCATCGTGCTGGGAGCTGGGCAGATAGCCACCAGCGCAGCACTCGCCCTGGATCCTCGCTTTCAGATCGTCGTCATCAACCGCTCCCCCGAACGAGGGGAGGCGCTCGCCCAGCGGGTTGGAGGGCAGTATGCTCCTTTGGAGCTGCTCCCCGAGCTACTCCCCTCAGCTCAGGCCTTGATCGCTGCGGTGAGCGCCCCTCATCCAGTGGTCCAGGCCGAGTGGCTGAGGCCTGGTAGCTGGGTCATCGATCTAGAGCTTCCCCGCAACGTGGAGGCGGTCCCCCCCGGTGTCACCCTATATACTCTGGATCGCTTACAGGATCTAGCACGCAAGTTGCTGGCCGAGCGGGAAGGAGCCCGCCAAGAAGCCGAGGCCCTAGTCGCTCACCACCTCCAGCGCTTCGCCGAGTGGCTGGCCTCCCGGCAAGCTACCCCTCACATCCGCGCGCTTCGCGAGGGGGCCTGGAACCTCCTGCTCGAAGAAGTCAAGCGGCTCCCTCCTCCTGAGCAGGAAGCAGCCCTACGCGCTGGCCGACGAACGCTCAACAAGCTCCTCCATGCCCCCACGCTCAGGCTCCGAAAAGGAGACCCTGAGGCGCTCTCTTGGATCAGCGAGTTTTTTCCGGAGCTTCCGTGAGGCTGACGATCGCCACCCGCACGAGCCAGCTGGCCCTCTGGCAGGCCGAGCACCTCGCTCAGGCCCTCAAGGCCCTCGACTCCACACTTCAGGTGGAGCTGATGCCCCTGAGTACCCGAGGAGACCGTGAGATGCGATCTCTTCCTGAAATTGGAGGCAAAGGGCTCTTCACCGCCGAGCTCGAAGCAGCCCTGCTCTCCCGTCAGGCCGATCTAGCGGTCCATAGCCTCAAGGACCTCCCGACAGAATTGGACCCCCGCTTTACGCTGGCTGCCATTCCTCAGCGCGCCCAACCCCTAGAGGCCCTGATCAGCCGCGACCATCGCCCGCTCCAAGAACTTCCCGAAGGAGCCCTTCTCGGCACCTCGAGCCCCCGGCGCAAGGCCCAGCTCTTAGCTCTCCGGCCAGATCTCAGGGTTCAACCATTACGGGGGAACGTGCCGACCCGAATCGAGCGCGCCCTGACTCCCCCCTTCGAAGGGACCGTCCTCGCTCTCGCTGGCCTGAGCCGCCTCAACCTCACCTCAGCCATCAGCCAGATCTTCAGCCCTCTAGAGCTCTTGCCAGCCCCTGCTCAAGGAGCTCTCGCTGTTCAGATCCTGGCGGAGCGCCGTGAACTCGCCGAGCTCCTGAAGCCCATCGATCACCCTCCCACCCGGCGGGCTGTCGAAGCCGAGCGAGCGTTCCTGCGGACCTTAGGGTCGGGCTGCAGCCTTCCAGTCGCCGCTTTAGCCGAAGGAGAAGATGAGCTCAGGTTGATCGGGAGGATCTGCAGCCTCGATGGACGTCAGGTGCTCACCGAAGAGCGCCGCGGAAGCCAGCCTGAAGCCCTTGGCCGTGAGCTCGCCGAAGCCCTGCTGGCCCAAGGGGGCCAGCTCCTCTTGGAGGCTCGATGAACCTGAGCGGCAAGCGGATCCTCATCACCCGTCCGGCTGAACAGGCCCAGGCGTTGGCCGAAGCGCTGATCGCTCAAGGGGCGATCCCTCTCCTCCTACCCACGATCGCCATCGAGGCGCTCCAGGATCCCATCTGGGAAGAGGCCCTCCAGCGCCTCCACGAGTTCCGCTGGCTCCTCTTCACGAGCGCCAACGGCGTTCATCACGCCCTCGGGGGGCGGGTCCTCCCCCCTCCACCCCCCATCGGGGTGGTGGGTCCCGCCACTGCGCGAGCGCTGCGCACCTATGGTTGGCAGGCTACCTTGGTGGCTTCTCAAGCGCACGCGATGGGTCTCTTGGAGGCTTTAGGGCCGGTCGCTGGACTCAGCGTCCTCCTCGTCCAGGGCACCGAGGCTCGCCCGGAGCTCGCTGACGGGCTTCGCGCGGGAGGAGCCCTGCTCCAAGTCGCCCATGTCTACCAAACCCGCCCAAAGCCCCCCAGCCCTGAGCAGATCGCCAGCCTGGGCCGGGTGGACCTGGCCCTCTTCGCCAGCCCTTCTGCATTAAAGGCGTTTCTTCAGGCTCCAGAGGCCCATCGCTTGCTCCAGAGCACCCGGCTCATCTGCTTGGGCCCCACGACTGCCCGAGCAGCCCGAGAAGCTGGTCTTCCCGTCGTCTTCGTCCCTGATCAGCCCGATCCTCTCCAGGCCCTTCTGGAAGCTCCCGAGGAGGTACGATAGTGGGATTTCCTCAACGCCGACTCCGGCGCCTGCGCACCAAGGCTGGGTTAAGGAGCATGGTCCGCGAAACCCGGCTGAGCCCCTCCGATCTGATTTATCCACTCTTTGTCACTCATGGCCAAGGGCTTCGAAGACCGATTCCCTCAATGCCCGGCATCGCCCAGCTCTCCATCGATGAACTGATCGCCGAAGCTGAGGAGGCCTTTCGACTCGGGGTTCCCGCCGTGCTGCTCTTTGGGATTCCCCAACACAAAGACCCCATCGGGGAAGAGAACTTTGACCCAGCAGGGATCATCCCCCAAGCGCTGAGGGCTCTCAGAAAGGCGCTTCCCGAGCTCATCCTGATCACCGATGTCTGCTTGTGCGAGTATACCGACCACGGCCATTGCTTCATCATCCGAGACGGAGCCTTCGATAACGACGCCACCCTCGAGGTGCTTGGCAAGGTCGCCGTCGCTCACGCAGAAGCAGGAGCCGACCTCGTCGCACCCAGCGGGATGGTCGATGGCATGGTGGGAGCCATCCGCCAAGCGTTGGACGCAGCGGGTTATCCCATGACCGGCATCCTCTCCTACGCAGTGAAGTATGCAAGCCAGCTCTATGGGCCGTTTCGGGAAGCTGCTGAGAGCGCCCCGAGCTTCGGCGATCGCAAGGGCTACCAGATGGATCCCGCCAACGCGCGGGAGGCCCTCGAGGAGGCCAGGCTCGATGTCGAGGAGGGCGCGGACCTGCTCATGGTCAAGCCGGGCTTGCCCTACCTCGACGTGCTGGCCGAGCTTCGGCGCCGCTTCAACCTACCTCTTGCTGCCTACCAAGTCTCCGGAGAATACAGCATGCTCAAAGCCGCAGCGCTGCAGGGCTGGCTCGACGAGCGGCGCACCGCCCTCGAGCTGCTCACCAGCTTCAAGCGGGCGGGAGCTGACCTCATCCTGACCTATTACGCCAAAGAAGCCGCGCGCTGGCTCCGGGAGGAGGCATGACCCCCCGACTCCTCAAAGCCCTGGCTCTAGAGCCGGTCGATCGGGTGCCCCTTTGGTTCATGCGCCAGGCTGGTCGCTACCTTCCCGAGTACCGGGCGCTCCGGGAGAGCCATCCCATGAAGGCCTGCCTCACGACCCCTGAGCTCGCCGCTCAGATCACCCTGCTCCCCCTCGCTCGCTTCAAGCTCGACGCCGCAATCCTCTTCAGCGACCTCGTGGTCCCGCTCATGGGTCTCGGCCTCGAGCTGGAATTCGTTGAGGGCCGAGGGCCTGTCCTCGCAGAGCCCCTCTCTGTCTCGGGCATCGATCGCCTCGGGGTGCCCCCCGCACAGGAGGTCGTCCCCTTCGTCATGGAGACCTTAGCGATCCTCCGCCGCGAGCTCGAAGGGAAAAACATCGCGCTCTTGGGGTTCGCCGGCGCCCCCTTCACCCTGGCCACCTATGCTCTGGAAGGGGGGAGCAGCCGCTCGTTCGAGCGGACCAAGCTGTTGATGTACCGCGAGCCAGCAGCCTGGGCCCGCTTGATGGGTAAGCTCGAGGTCTTTCTCGCCGATTACCTCAAGGAGCAAGCCCGGGCGGGGGCCCAAGCCCTTCAGCTCTTCGACTCTTGGGCTGGAGTGCTCTCTCCCTACGACTATCGGACCTTCGTCCTGCCGTACACTCAGCGGCTCATCGCTTCCCTCAAGCGCGAGGGTCTTCCGATCATCTACTTCAGCACCGCCACCGGCGGGCTCCTCCCCGAGCTTGCCGCTCTCCAGGCTGATGCGCTGAGCCTCGACTGGCGGGTCGAGCTGGCCAAGGTCTGGTCGGAGCTCGGAGGGGCCATCCAGGGTAACCTCGATCCCCTGCTGCTCCTCGGGCCCTGGAGAGAGCTCCGTTACCAAGCCGGTGAGCTCCTTCGTCAGGTCCAAGGGCGTCCTGGATACATCTTCAACCTAGGCCACGGCCTTTTGCCCTCGACCCCCATCGATCAGGTCGAGCGGCTCATCGCCTTTGTTCACGGAGATCGGGTATGAGCCCCATCGGTGTCCTCCTCATGGCCTACGGCGGCCCCAACTCCCTCGACGAGGTGCCTGGTTACCTAGCTGACATCCGGGCTGGGCGCACCACGCCACGCGTCATCCTGGAAGAAATCGTCCACAACTACGCAGCGATCGGAGGGCGCTCTCCTCTTCTGGAGATCAGCCAGCGCCAAGCTCATGCGGTCGCTCAGCTCTTGGCTCAGCGCCCTGAGCCCTACCGGGTCTACCTGGGCATGCGCCACTGGAGCCCTTGGATCGAAGATACCCTTCGCCAAATGCTCGATGAGGGAATTGAGCGGTCGGTCGCCCTGGTCCTCGCCCCTCACTACAGCAGCATGAGCATCGCCCGCTATCAAGCCCGCCTCCAGCGGGGCCTCGAGTTCTACCACGGCTCGATCGAGTTTTCTTTCGTGAAGAGCTATCACGACCACCCCAAGCTCATTCGGGCTCTGGCCGAACGCGTCCGTATGGGCCTCGAGCGCTTGGGCCCCGACGCCCACGTCATCCTCTCCGCCCATAGCCTCCCCGCGCGGCTCATCGAGGAGGGCGACCCCTATCCGGAGCAGCTCCTCACCACGGCCCGCCTGGTCGCTGCCGAAGCGGGCCTACCCGAAGGAGCTTGGAGCTGGAGCTACCAGAGCGCTGGCCGAACCGCAGAGCCCTGGCTGGGACCTGCGTACGAGGACCATCTGACTGAGCTCGCTCGCCGGGGAGTCCGCAAGGTGGTGGCCGTTCCAGTCGGCTTCGTCGCCGACCATGTCGAGATCCTCTTCGACCTCGACCTCAAAGCGCGCGGCCTCGCCGAGGAGCTTGGCCTAGAGTTTTTCCGCCCGCCAGCCCTCAACGAGGATCCGCTCTTTATGGAGGCCCTGGCTGAGGTCATCGTCACCCATACCCCATGGAAGGCCTGATCGCCATCGTCGGCGGGGGAATCACCGGCTTAGCGGCGGCCTGGGAACTCGAGCGCCGCAAGATCCCCTATCTCCTCCTTGAAGCCAGTTCCCGGCTCGGGGGCAAGCTACGCAGCGAAGTGCACGATGGCTTCCTCATCGAAGCTGGCCCAGATAGCTTCGTCACCCAGCGCCCTTGGGCTTTGGAGCTCGCTCGCGAGGTCGGCATCGAAACCGAGCTCATCCCTCCTCAGCCCCCCGGACGGACCTACCTCCTGCGCCACGGCCGGCTGCTTCCCTTTCCCAAGGGCCTTCGGCTTCTGGTTCCCCTCGACGAGGAGGCGTTTTGGGCCTCTGAGCTGATGAGCGAGGAGGGAAAACGCCGCCTGCTCCAAGAGCCAGAGGTTCCTCCTGGAAGCGGTCAGGATGAAAGCCTGGCCTCCTTCATCCGGCGCCGCTTCGGAGAAGAGGCCCTGGAAGCCTTGGGAGCTCCCCTTCTAGCAGGGCTTTACCTGGGTGATCCCGAAGAGCTCAGCCTCAAGGCCAGCTATCCCCAATACCTTGAGCTCGAGCAACGCTTTGGCAGTGTGATTCGTGGGGTTCGCGCCACCCCCGCCGGGCAGGGGCCCGGCTTCCTCACCCCTCGAGGTGGGGTCGAGCGCCTAGCCCAGGCAGTGGGTGCTCGGCTCCACAGTGTGCGCACCCAGGCCCGGGTCGTTCAGGTCACCCCCGAGGGGCTCCGCTTAGAAGGCGGGGCGTGGATTGCCAGCCGGGCGGTCCTCCTCACCCCCTTGGCCCAAGAGGCTGCCCGACTGCTTCCCGAAGCGCTGGCTCGCCCTTTAAGGGAATTCAAAGCGGAAAGCTCCGCTGTGGTCAGCTTGGCCTACCGAAGGGAAGCCGTGAGCCACCCGCTGGATGGCACCGGCTTCGTCTCTGCCGATCGCCGCTTTCACCTGCGAGCCTCGACCTGGCACAGTAGCAAGTTCGCCGATCGGGCCCCTGGAGGCTTCGTCCTCCTCAGGGCCTTCTTTGGTGGACATCCCCGACCGGAGGATGCCCTACTCCCCGAAGCGGAGCTCGTCCAGCTCGCCCAACACGAACTCGGGGAGCTCCTCGGCCTCCAGGGCCCCCCTCTCTTCGCGCGGGTCGTCCGCTGGATTGAGGCAAGCCCCCAGTATCGAGTCGGCCACCACGAGCGGCTCGCTCAGCTCAGAGCCCAACTTCCCCCCTGGCTCGAGCTGGCTGGAGCAAGCTACGAGGGGGTGGGGATTCCCGACTGCATTCGCCAAGGGCGACAAGCTGCCCTTCGACTGGCTGAGAGGTTCTATGCGCTCTGAAGAGTTGTTCAGCGAAGCTCAACGGCTGTTCCCCGGTGGGGTCAACTCTCCCGTGCGGGCCTTTCGCGCCGTCGGCGGAACGCCCCGCTTCATCGCCCGCGGCCAAGGGCCCTATCTCTTCGACGTCGAGAGTCGGCGCTACATCGATTATGTGCTCTCCTGGGGACCCTTAGTCCTCGGCCACGCGGCCGAACCGGTCGTCCGGGCCCTCCAGGAGCAGATTGGGCTCGGGACGAGCTTCGGCGCCCCGACCGAGCTCGAGAATCGCCTCGCCCAAAAGATCCTGAGCCTCATGCCCCGCCTCGAGCGGCTCCGTTTTGTCAACAGCGGGACCGAGGCCACCATGAGCGCCATCCGCTTAGCGCGCGCCTATACTCGGCGGAGCCGGATCGTCAAATTTGCCGGCAACTACCACGGGCACGGGGACTTCTTTCTGGTCCAAGCCGGCTCGGGGGTGGCGACGCTCGGGCTTCCCGATAGTCCCGGGGTCCCAGAAGGTGTCGTCCGGGAGACGCTGGTTGCTCCTTATAACGACGTAGGGGCTGTTGAGGAGCTCTTTCAACGCTACCCGGAAGAGATCGCCGCAGTCATCGTCGAGCCGGTTGCCGGCAACATGGGCCTCGTCCCTCCCAAGCCGGGTTTTTTGAGCAGCCTCGAAGCGCTCTGCCGCCGCCATGGGGCTCTGTTCATCCTCGATGAGGTCATGACCGGTTTCCGCGTGGCCCTAGGAGGCGCCCAGAGCCTCTACGACCTCCACCCCGACTTGGTGACCCTGGGCAAGGTGATCGGCGGGGGCCTTCCGGTGGGGGCCTATGGCGGGCGAGCCGAGATCATGGAGCTCGTCGCTCCCGCCGGTCCGGTCTATCAGGCGGGAACGCTCTCCGGCAACCCTCTCGCCATGGCCGCAGGGCTCACAACCCTGGAGGCCTGGTCCCAACCGGGGGTCTTCGAACGGACGGCCTTGGCTGCCCAGCGCCTTTGCGAAGGGCTGAGCCAGGAGGCCTTGCGGCGGGGAATTCCCCTTCAAATCCAGGCGGTCGGCACCATGTGGGGCCTTTTCTTCAGCGAGCAACCGGTCTGGGATTATAGCTCAGCCCGAGCAACCGATCGAGCCCGCTACGCTCGCTTCTTCCACCGCGCCCTCGAGGGAGGGGTCTACCTCGCCCCCTCTCCCTTAGAAGCCGCTTTCATCTCAGCGAGCCACACGCCTGCGGTCGTCGAGGAGAGCCTCTCGGTCCTTACCCAAGCCCTTGCTGATCTGTAAGGCCATCCCGCCCATGGCCTCTTGAGGCTCCGCTATGCTAAAGCCATGATCGGATCTGCTCGACTCAGCGCACAAGAGTGGCTGCGGCTCGCCCGCCCCTTCAGCCTGACCGCAGCAGCCGTTCCCGTACTAGTCGGAAGCGCCCTAGCCCAGCACTTCCACCCCCTCCCTTTTGTCGCCATGCTCCTGGCCAGCATGTTGATCCAAGCAGCCACCAACATGTTCAACGAGTACTACGATGCCGTGCGCGGCCTCGACCAGCCAGGGAGCATCGGCATCTCCGGCAGCATCGTCGAGGGACGGGTCGCCCCCCGGGTCGTTTTAGGGGCTGCCCTCACGTGCTATACCATCGCCGCTCTATTGAGCCTCTACCTCGTCTGGGAAGGCGGCATCCTGGTCCTCACCCTGGGACTGCTCTCCGCCCTTCTCGGCTACATCTACAACGGAGGCCCTCGCCCCATCGCCTATACAGCCTGGGGCGAGTTCACCGTCTTCTGGGCGATGGGACCGCTCATTGTCTTGCTCAGCGAGGTGCTCCAGAACCATCGACCCGAAGCCCAAGCCATCCTCATCGGCCTTCCCATCGGCTGCCTCGTCGCAGCGATCCTCCTCGCGAACAATTTGCGCGACCTCGACAAAGACCGCCAGGGCGGCCGGCAAACCCTCGCCATCCGGATGGGGCGTGCGGCAGCTAACCAGCTCTTCCGCGGCCTCCTGTGGGGCAGCTACCTTCTGGTCATCCTCCTGGTGCTCCTCAAAGAAGCGCCTTGGACCAGCCTCCTCGTCGTCCTCAGCCTCCCCCTCAGCCTGAGGCTCCACCGGCTCGTTGCCCAAGGCCAAGATCCTCGGTTCCTCAATCAAGCTGTGCGGGGCACCGCTCAGCTCCATCTCCGCTTTGGCCTATTGCTCGTTGTTGGTTTGCTCCTAGGCCGCTTGATAGGTTAGCTCGAGCCGTTAGGGCACCACCTCTAATCCCGACTCAGAGGAGCGGTCGACGCTGCGGGCATCCCCAGCATGCCTCTTGGGCCAACTGCGATGGCCCGGCACGCTTGTGCTTTGGCGAACATAGCTTCGGCCCACTCGTAGCCACCCCCTCAGCGAGGGACCATGGAAGCCGGCGCTCGCCAACCTGCGCCTGGTCAACCAAAGCGCACATTACTGTGCGCCGACTCCCCACCAGGTAGGGAGCCTAGGCTTCCCTTCCACCTCTC